>Ga0187784_10000350_pt1 | contig 33364 bp, 26 predicted proteins | sample 1015_SJ02_MP15_2_FD_132964 | JGI IMG/M metagenome (GOLD analysis project Ga0187784, IMG submission 132964) | Tropical peat soil microbial communities from peatlands in Department of Meta, Colombia - 1015_SJ02_MP15_20_MG | ecosystem: Environmental > Terrestrial > Soil > Wetlands > Peat | place... | reverse complement strand
GGGAGAAGACGGTATTTAAAGAGACGCCCGAATTAATGGCTTCCAAAGTGCCGGAACTCATTAAAGCCGGCGCGCGGATCATTGGGGGCTGTTGCGGCACTACCCCGGACCACATTGCCGCCATGGCGAGAGCAGCTAAGACGCCGCTCAGTCGATGACTTTGGCAGTCAGCACAAGGATCAGGGCATTATCAGCGAAGTCGAGAGTGGTCCTCCCTACAACTACTTTCTGACCTTCTGCGATGTCAATGTTGGTGTGAATCCCAGCCGAAGTAGTCTTTTCCGCTGGCGCGGCCGCACTAGTGGGGTGGTCCGCATCAAAGCCCAGGTCGCTAATCCTAACCGTGCGCACCTTCCCCTCGAGCGTGATATCCGCGCTACGGAAGCCGAGACGGAAGTGCACCGCCTCGGCGCCTACCGTCGCCACTCCTGAAACGTTGGCTCGCTCGCCATCCCGGGTCCGCAGGAACGCGGTGTTCAGGAGTTGAAAGCTCTTGTAGTTAAGCACACGCTTCAATTGGGCAACGACTTCGTCGAGTTCTGCCGGGAGGTCTGCGGCCTGCATGGCCTGGCGGGTCGCCACCACAAAGTAAGCTGTGAGATCAATGTCTTTTACGGGTGGGGGAGGCACGTCCAACTTCTTGATGGCTTCTTCGACGGCCGCAACCGCCGACGCGGGGCCGACTACCGTGAGGACCTTCGCCTGGCGATCCGATTTTAGCGACGCGCCAAAGAGGCTGAGCAGATCGGCAACATGGTAAGGGTCGGCATATTTGAGTTGGATGACCTTGAGAACCCGCTCCTCCCTTGCAGACTTGGCCGGCGGACCCTGTTCCTGGGTTGAGGTCTTTTCAGTCGGCTCTTTTTCCTGACTCCGCGCCGGAATTGTCAGCGCCAAGAAGGCGACAATGATAGCCAAGAAAACTGCTTCTACTCTTCGCATTTTGAATCTCCATTCTCAGTCCAGCAGCCAATAGATCACCACGTTGGGGTCGTCTGTGACCAACTTGACTGTGAGCTGCGCCGGTTGCGGTGGTTTCACACTCGCGGTCAGCGAGCCTCGAGGTTGTTTGCGCGACCGGAAAACGAGACTCGCCCTATCCGTCCCAGTTCGCGAGTATTCAGGCGCGGTTGGGGCCGGCCGCACGGCCTGCGTCGGTGCTTGTTTAGAGGTTTCTCGAACCGGGCGTAGCGCGGCCGCCTCGCCCGCTGTCGCGAGGGCATCCTGCCCGCGCCGGGGTGCGGTGGGAGCGAGGCGCTCCCGCGACTGCGGGCGAGACGCCCGCGCTACATGCAGGGGTCCCCTTGGCCGCCACAGAGTCACAGCCGCAAATATCACTGTGGCGACCAACACCGCGCCCAAGGCAAATCGCCACGCTTGAAAGCGATGCGGCTCCGACTCGGCCGCAATCCCGCGCAGCACGCGTTGGCGAACCTCCTCCAACATTGCCTCGTCCGCCGGTTCTTGCGCCAGACTCTTCACCAGAGCCTGGCTAGCCTGCAACCTCTCGGCGAACGCTTGGCAGTTGCGGCAAGCCTTCAAGTGTTGTCCCAGCTTCGCGGCCTTTCGTTCCGGCAGATCGCCCTCAACGTCGAGAGCGATCAGTTTTTCGAAATCCAGGCAACTCATGAGCGCTTCCTCTCCAGCGTGTCCACGAACTTCCTGATCTTCACCCGCGCCGTACTGATCTGGGAGCGGACCGTCGTCTCCGAGGACCCCAGAATGCCCGCTACGTCTTTTGTCGCAAGCCCTTCAATGTCGCGGAGCACGATGGCGGCACGCTCTTTTTCCGTCAGCGTCTTCAATGCTGCTTGGATGATCCTCCGCTGCTCGGAGCGTGTGATCTCGCCGGCGGGATCATAAGCAAGCTTCGCCTGATCCACTTCTCCAGCCGCCAGCGCATCGTCTTGGCGCCGTTTACGGTGCAGGTCGTGACAGACATTTACGGTCATTCGGTACAGCCAGGGCAACAGAGGCCGTCTTTCGTCAAAGTGGTGCCTGTACCTGTACAGCCGCAAGAAAACCTCCTGGGCAGCGTCTTGAGCTTCTTCCCTGCGGCCAAGTAAGCGCCATGCCGTCATCAGCACTTGGCGCTCGTAGCGGAGGATAATCCGGTCGAAAGCAACCCGGTCTCCGGCCAGGGCGCGTTTCAGGATTTGCTCTTCCACGCTCCCTGAGCCCTCGACCTCTGGGGCAGAGCCCGTCATTCTTAGCGCCAGTTCGTCGGATTCCATCTGCCTTCCACAAATATATACTTCGCAAGCGACGAAAGTGTTGAAAGATTTTCCCTTTATGTTAGGGTGCGGAGGCTGCGTCGGGTTCGTGGCAGGAGGATGTGGGAAGGATCAAGCGCACCGCGCGCTCATAAAGGAAGTAATCCCAGGCCCAATTCGTCAAGACCATAAGCCGGTTGCGAAATCCGATCAACTTCACGAGGTGCACTCCCAACCAGGCGAGCCAGGCGGGAAAGCCTGTGATGGCGAGGCCTGCAAAATGCGCCACAGCGGCGTTCCGGCCGATGGTTGCCATCATTCCCGGATCGCGGAATCGGAAGGGCAAAAGAGGTTGCCCGGAAGATTGCCGGCGGATGTTGCGCGCGGCGGTCGTGGCCTGCTGCATTGCCACGGGAGCTATCATCGGCAGGGGACGGCCATCCTGGTCGAAACGGGCCAAGTCGCCCACAGCATAGACCTCGGGATGACCGGCGAGCTGAAGTGTGGGTCCGATCGGCATGCGCCCGTTCCGGTCTACCGGCAATCCCCAGGCGGCCGCTGAGCACTCCCCACGCACGCCGGCGGTCCATACGACGGTTTCCGCCGGAACCACCGTGCCGTCTTTCAGGTGCACGGCATAAGGTTCGATCCTGCTCACGGTGGCATTCAACCGAACGTCCACGCTCATGCGCCGTAACCTGTCGAGAGCGTAAGCCGCCAAGCGTCTCGGCAGACCGCCCAACAGGCTCCCCGCCGCTTCCAGCAGGATCACCTTGGAAACGCTGAGGCCCAGTTTGGAATAATCCTTGCGCAGCGGGCCTCGCAGCAATTCCGCCAGGGCCCCGGCAAACTCGACGCCCGTGGGCCCTCCACCCACAATTGCGAAGGACAACAGCGCCCTGCGCTGCTGCGGGTCGGACAGCGACGCCGCACGCTCGAAGCAGCATAAAATGTGGTTTCGCAGCCTGACTGCCTCGTCAAGGCTCTTCAGAGGATAAGCGTGCTCCGCTCCCGGCACGCCAAAAAAGTTCGTCGTGCTCCCTGCCGCGAGGATAAGGTAATCGTAAGAAATGGGCCCCGCATTGGTCTCCACCGCGCGCTTTTCGAAGTCGATACGGCTGGCTTCCGCCATCAGGAAGCCCACGTTCGGCAACCTACGCAGGATGCTCCGGACGGGATAGATGATCTGCTCAGGCTCCAACTCTGCTGCGGCCACCTGATAGAGCAGGGGGAGAAAGGTGTGATAATTGTTGCGATCGACCAAAGTTACATCGAAAGGCCGATGTGCGAGGGCGCGCGCTGCCCACAGTCCCCCGAAGCCTGCGCCGATAATCACCACGCGAGGGCCGTCACTCTGTTGCATGGATGTCCCTTTCAATAATTTAGATGTCAGGGGCTCGGTAGGCGGTGCGGGGAGACGCGCGCCGGAAGCCGTCCATAGCGAGACGCTGGCAATAGATTCCCGCTTTCGTGGGAATGACGATATTCAGGGCGACCGCCTCCCGCATCGTCATTCGCGCGAAAGCGGGAATCAACTGCCAGCGTCTGAACCGTAGTGAGACGCTACCCTGTATTGAGTGAGCGTTGTGGAGTAAGATGGTATCAGGCAGCATGTAAGGTTGGGCTGCCCGGGGAGTGCAATCATGGCGACTCTGCAAGAGGTCCTACAGAAAGCCGTCCGAGAGGGTGAGCTTTACGACAAGATCGAGCGGGGTTTTGTGCGCTGTTACGCCTGCGGGCATTGCTGCCGAATTCCAGACGGGCAAGTGGGCATTTGCAAGGTGCGGTACAACAAGGGTGGAAAGCTTTTTGTGCCCTGGGGCTACGTCTCGAGCGCGCAGTGCGATCCTATAGAGAAGAAGCCCTTTTATCACGCTTACCCTGGCGCGTTGGCCTACAGCTTTGGGATGCTGGGTTGCGACCTGCACTGTGGCTATTGCCAGAACTGGGTTACCTCGCAAGCGTTGCGCGACCCAAATGCAGTTTCGCCGCCCTTGCGCGTGACACCGGAAGAGCTGGTCCGAGAAGCGGTGCAACAAGGAGCGAAAGTCATAGTGAGTACTTACAACGAGCCGCTTATCACCAGCGAATGGGCGGTGGCAGTTTTCAAGGAAGCGCGCGCGGCGGGGCTCAGCACGGGATATGTATCGAATGGCAACGGCACGCCGCAGGTGCTCGAGTACTTGCGGCCCTGGGTGGACCTTTACAAAGTGGACCTGAAGAGTTTTGTGGACCGGGATTATCGCCAGCTCGGCGGACGACTCCAGCCCATCCTGGATACCATCCGCAGACTGCACGAGATGGGATTTTGGGTGGAAATCGTCACCTTGATTGTTCCGGGATTCAATGATTCGGACGACGAGCTGAAACGCATGGCGGAATTCCTGACCAGTGTTTCACCCGACATCCCCTGGCACGTCACCGCGTTTCACAGGGACTACAAGATGACGGAGCCGGCCAATACCAGTTCGGCAACGCTGGTGCGAGCGGCCGAGATCGGCAAGGCTGCGGGGTTGCGTTTTGTCTATGCTGGAAACCTTGCCGGGCGGACCGGGGGGCTCGAGAACACCTATTGCCCCAACTGCCGCGCGCTCCTCGTCGAACGCCTCGGCTTCCAAGTCCTCGACTACCGGCTCACCGCCACGGGTTCTTGCCCCGATTGCGGGACTGCCATTCCGGGGCGTTGGGCGGCGGGTTTTCAAGGCCAGATCGCAGACTCTCCCTTCCTGCCTCGGTTCCGGAAGCGGTCAACTCCCTCTAGCGCTTTGCGCCGCTGAGGACCGCAGCCGGCTATGCCGCTGAACAACCCCCTCACCCCCGCCCCTCTGCCGCGGCGGCGGCAGAGGGTGACATAGCCTGAATCACCCCCCTCTGTCGCCGCCGCGGCAGAGGGGCGGGGACGAGCGTGGAAAAAAACACGAGTGCGCTCTGCCCTCTCCCCCTTGGGGGAGAGGGTGGACCGCCGTCCCGATGCACTTCATCGGGAGGCGGGCCGGGTGAGGGGGTTTTGGTTGGAGAAGTAAACGCTTCCTAGCGAAGCCCGTAGAAGAGGTATCCGGGCCCCACTCGCATATTGTGGATAAGGGAGGCTGGCGAGACAGCGGCGATGAGCAATCCTCCCACGGCCTGGGCCAGCGCCATCGGCCAGATGTTGCGATGCCGCGCGAAGACCTCGGCGAAGATAACACCGGCCACGGTGGTGGCGACCATGAGGATTGGATTGGGGATGTGCGCCGAGCCGAAGATGATCCCCACCAGGAGCGAGCTCAGGTGGCGGTTGCGGACGATTTCCATGAGGCGATTATGAAAATAAGATTGGGCGAGATACTGCTGAAAAGCACACCAAATGCCATAGCTCGCGAGTGAGGCCGCAGCGTGGCGGTTCACGGCCATAAGCGTCAGGGAATGCCGCGCGAAACCGAACACGAGAAGAGGAACGTAAAAGGCAAGGGCGAGGGGCAATACTACCTGGGCGTTGGCCCGCATTCCGGTAAAGGAGACGCAGAGCTTCCGCAGCGTATCGCGGTGCACAACGTGGCTGGCCAACACGACGCTTAGGAGCACTATCCAGAAGTGAGGGTACGTGGCTCGCCAGCGCCAGATGTAAGTTAAAACGCCGGCGTATACCAGCATTATTTCCAGGGCAGAATAGATTGGCAACCAGGAATGCCAAGCACTTCCTGCCTTGATTTCATCGACTGAGGTCGCTGCGCCCATGAGATTTCCCACCTTCATTGTACGTCAAGCGGGCCGAAGAATGAAAAGCCACGCAGAATTTTTTCTGATGGCAGGCGTACTGCTCGGGTTGGTGGCGCTGAATCTTCCGCTGTACTATCGCGCGCAGGAGGCGCCATCCTCGAGGCCTGTCGAGAAACGGCACGCGCTGGTCATCTCCGTGGATGGGCTGGGAGCCAACCTTTATGACCGTCTTGCCGCGAGGATTCACATTTCCAATCTGCCGAGACTGCGGAGGGAGGGGAGCTACGCAGAGGGTGTGGTGGGTGTCTACCCTACGGTGACGTACCCTTCACACACGACCATCATCACAGGGCGGATGCCCGCCGAGCACGGCATCTACTCCAACTGGTCGTCACGCGAGCCAGGCAAAAATCCCAATGACTGGTTCTGGTTTTCGAACGCTATCAAAGTGCCGACCCTGTGGGATGAGGCGCGCGCACACCATATGACGACGGGTGCGGTTTTCTGGCCCGTAACCGCCGGGGCGCCGATCGATTGGGACGTGCCGGAGATCTGGGATCCCCGGAAGCCCCAGGCAGTGGATCCTCTTTACATCGCGAAGTACGCTACCCCAGGACTTCTGTTTGAAGCTTTATTGGAAATCGGCCCGCCACTGCCCGGACAGGAACTTGACGTGACGCGGACCCGCTTGGCGACGTTCATACTGAAGAAACACAAGCCGAACCTTCTCCTGGTTCACTTGGTCGACTTGGATGAGGCGGAGCACGAATTCGGCCCGGATAGTCCCCAGGCCGCCGCCACCCTGGAGAAAATTGATGGGCACATCGGTGAATTGCTGGCCGCCGATCAGGCCGCCGGGCTGGCTGATTCCACCGATGTCTTCATCGTTTCGGACCACGGTTTTCTGCCCGTCGAAACGGATATCAAGCCCAACGTGCTGTTCGTGAAGGCGGGGCTGTTGACCGCAGACGCCAAGGGGCACGTTACGGGAGGAAGAATCGCCACGGTCGCCAATGGCGGCTCCTTCTTTATTAATTGGCAGGAAGGGGAGGACCTTCGCCCCAAGGTGAATGAAGCCTTGAAGCCACTCCGTGACCAAGGAGTGCTGTGGGCCGTCCTCGAGCGCGCCGCTTTGAAGGAATTGGCTGCGGAGCCTGCCGCACAGATGGCGTTGGAAGCACCGACGGGCTATGCTTTCGGCAGCAGCGCGGCGGGTGACTTGCTGGCGAAGCTGCAAAGTACGGGTGGGACACACGGCTACTTGCCTTTTCGCGAGCAACTTGAATCGTCGTTCATTGCGTGGGGACCGGATATCAGGTCCGGAGTGGACCTGCACAGGATTCGCATGACGGAAATCGCTCCCACGATACTGAAGGCGATGGGGATCGACGACCCCAAATTCGGTGAGCAGCCGCCGCTTACGGAAATTCTCAAGTGAGGAAGACGGGGTTCAGGAGTCAGGGTTCAGGATTCAGAAGTCAGCAGTCAGAAGAAGCTGGAAATGGCGAATAGTGAGTGGTAAATAGTAAATTCTGCGGTATCCTCTCAATTTACAATTCATAATTTACCATTCACAACCCACTATTCAAAACTGCCCCTCGCCCCTAGCCTCCAGTCCCCTTTCTTGCGCTGGAGTAGTAGGACCACTCGCTGGCCCAGGTGGCCACACGGAACCAGTAGCGGCCGAACGTAACGGCCTGTTGAACAACGAAGACGCTGGCCAGCGCCAGGAATACGCGGCCTGGCGATGCACTGGCAGCGTTTACATTGATGAACTCCCACGGGAACAGCAGCCGGTAAACTCCCAGGAGCGCCAACCCGCACAATGAAGGCACGAGATAAACGCCGATCGCCTTCCTCAAACGCCCCAGCGAGAAGCCCAGCGAGGCGAGGAAAGCCTGAATTGCACCGGTACCTTCATCCAGCACCAACCGCACGCGGGCATAGTCCATGACCAAGTTGACAAAACCCAGCCCCAGCAGCACCAGCAGTGAGACGGCGAGGCGAGCCCAAAAAACCGAGCGGTCGTCGGCCCAGTTGTCCGTCCAGCGATCTACCCACTGGCCTAACTTCTCATTCAGGAGCTTGAAGACGATCCAATAGCAAATCAGTCCGATGACCAGGAGACGCACCAAACGCCAGGCGTAGCGTCCGGTGTCGCGAAAGAAATCGCCCACCGAATACGTCAGGTCGGGCGCTTTGAAGCGAGTCAGCACACCGCCGGCCAGAATCGAGTTCAGCGCCAACGAGACCAAGCCCAGGCAAATAATAACCGTGGCATAACGATCGAAGCTACCCGGACTATTGAAGCTGAAGTCCGTTAACCAATCAACCGAGAAGCCGCGCGCCAATTCCCGGCCCATCAGGCTGCGCTCTGTGAAAGTCTGGATGCCACGATAGATGGGGAACGCGGCAAGCGCCGCAACGACTAGATTGGCAAGGAACAGAATCCCCACTGCCGACCCGCTGCGGCGTGTGATGGAGAGTCCCTGACGAATGGATGACCCGATACCCATGCTGAACCTCCCCGATCGATTTCAAAAAGGATGCAAAACGGGCCTTCGCCCTCTCCCGAGGGGAGAGGGCTGTTGATTTTCGCTCCCCGTCTCGGAGCGAAGGCTGGCGCGCGCTAACTGAAAAATCCGGCAGCGAAAAACAGATTCTCAAGCCAGAAAATCCAACGGATGTACCACTTGGCTGCGGCGCGGTTGTCTGGCTTGGCCAGCCGGCTGTCATGGGTGAAGTCCGCTGCCAGCGCCAGCTTTCGTTGCGGGTCCACTTCGGCCCAGGTCACCTGGGCGGGTTTCTCGAAAACAAACTTCACCCAGCGATATTTTCCGTCCCAATTCCTTTCGATGGTCTCACCATCATCGAAGCGAATCACCACATCCACGGGCGCAAGGGCTTCCCCCAGACGACGCACCACGACCGTGGACCGATAGAGTTTGCTCTTACTTTTCTCAGCGAACTTGGCAGCGTCCTGTTCGAGGTAAGTGGTCTTCTTGCCATTTTCGTTGTAAACGCCGACTTTGCCCTCGATGAGTTCACTCTTAAGGCCACTGACTTCATAGTGGGCCACGTTCGAGCTGTAGAAGAATTGCTCGAAAAACCAGTTCATGTTTTGCCCCGAGACTTCGTTCACGACGTCGATGAAGTCGCGCGTGCAGGGATGACGATAGCGCCAGCGTTGCTGATAGGTACGCATGACGCGCGCCATGGTTTCAGGCCCCAAATAGCTTTCCAGGGTGCGCAGAGCGAGAGCGGGGCGCCCATAAGAATTAACCACATAGCTGCTGCCGTCCAAGTACTGCCATCCGTTGCGGACCAGTTCGTCATCCCTGGCATGGGCGAGGTAGCCGGGGCGGCGGCTAGTGCGATCCGAAGTTCCGACACACTCGAAGTAGTTACCCAGCGGGATATCCCCGACCCCCGCGAAGGGGAACTGCGGCAAATCGATATTGAACCACTCATAAATGAGGAAAGGCATGCCCAAAACGTGTTCATAACTGCATCCCCTGCCATAAGCGGTTTCGAGGACTTTGCCGGTTGAGTAAGTGTTGAACCCTTCGTCGAGCCATGCTTCCTCGAATTCGTTGTTCCCCACCATGCCATACCAAAACTGATGACCAAACTCATGCACGGTGACGCCTTCGGGGGAGAAGGAATGTTCGCCGGGCCAGAAGTAGGCGCCACAGGTAATGAACGTGGGATACTCCATGCCGCCGGTGTTCGAGCCGCGCTGGGGATCGACCAGCGTCAGCGTGTCGTAAGGATACAAGCCGTACCACAATCCGAAGTATTTCAGCCCGTTGAAGGCGGCGCGGAAATAGCGGTCCGCAAGACTGCGGTGATCGGGCTGGAGCAAAAGCGTCACCGACACGTCGCGGAGGGCCACTTGGTCGGCGGGCAGGTTGAGGATTCGCGCCCAGTTCACGAGTTCGTCGCCGCGTACTTCACGGCCCCAGTCGAAGGTACGGGTGAGCTTGATAAAATGCGGGCTGGCGGTCCAGGCAAAATCGTGAACGTCGTCCTGGTGGAAGTAGTAGGTGGTGGTTTGATCGGGATTGCTTTGGGTGCGGCGCAAAAACCCGGTTGCACCCAAGACATAATTCGAGGGGACGGTCAGGTCGACGTCCCAGGAGCCGTAATCCGCAAAAAACTCGGTATTGGCGTGAAATTGGTGGCAATTCCAGCCACCTTCGTTGCGCCCGCGCTCGCCCGCTGCTTCGTAAACGCCGATCTTGGGGAACCACTGTGCCACCAGGATGTAATCGCCGTCATAGCCGGTGCGCGCCAAAGCGCGCGGGAGCTTCGAGGTGAAACTCACCGAAAGCTCGAGGCTGGCGTGAGGTGGGAGGGGCTGCGGCAGGGGCACGCGGATTACGGTTTCGTCGGCGGCATTGTCATCGTCGGGGTGCAGGAACGTCATCGCCGGCGTCAAATCTGCGCCGCCTACAATCTGAACCCTGTCGACGTCTACCCATCCCCACTTTTGTCCTTCCGGCTCGGCTTTCCATTCTTCCAGCAGGTCCCGGCGTCGGCTGATGGAGGCTTCGCGCAGGAACGTGCTATCCATGTTTTTGAACGCATTGAGATACAAGTGGAAATACAGGTCCGGAATGGAATCCTCGGTGTGGTTCCACCAGATAAGGTTGTAGTGGCCCGCCAGCTTCTTCGTGGCCGGATCGAACTTGGCTGAAATCTGGTAGCGGACGATGGGATGTTCAATGCGAGATAGGTAAGTCTGGGCGCTGAGGTTGATGCCGGAAGAGATCAGCGCCGTTAGCACTCCGAGCAAGATTCGTCTGTTCATCTTGCCTCCAGTGTCTTGTCAGGAAGGTCCTTCGCGTCCTGCGTGTCTCTCCCTCTCCTTGCTCGAGGGTGTGCCGGTTCGCCAAAAAGGGAACACGAATCGGATGGTCAAGAAGATCCCTACTGTCAGCGTCAGCCCCACGAGTTCGAGGAAAACCGCTCGGAGAAATTTGCTGGCGGGAAGGCCCAACAGCTCGCGCAGCCAAACCCAGGAACAGATGTCGAAAACATAAAGGCCAACCGTGCAGTCGCGGGTGGTCCTACTGGCGGTATAAAGGAGCAAAGCGATAATGAAGATGCCAGCGGCAATCCTCAACGCATCGAGGAGAGCTCGCGCATAGGACAGTTTCCCCTCCACTCGTGCTTGTCCTCCGGTTCATTGATTGCGACGGCATTGTATCTGCTGTACGCCCAGGTTGCAAGGATTGTTATAGTAGGAGCAACGCCACCTGGAATGCCTTGACGGCTTAAACGGGGCTAGTTCAGTGAGCGCATTCGCGCACTGCCTCATACAACGCAAGGATGTTGGCGGTAGGCGTGTTGGGTTGGAGGTTGTGGCAAGGAGCGACGATGTAGCCTTTGCACTTCCGAAAAATGCGCACGTTTTCGGTCACTTCGCGCTTCACGTCTTCTAAAGCCCCGAAAGGCAGGGTTTGTTGATTGTCTACGCCCCCGTGAAAAACCAGCGACCTTCCGAAATCCCGGGCCAACCCTTCCCGGTCCATTCCCGTGCAGCGCCACTGGATGGGGTTCAGGACGTCGATACCAATATCGATAAGTTCCGGTAACAGGGGGCGGATCGCCCCGTCATCGTGATGGATCACCTTGACGCCAAATGAGTGAGCGAGGTCGATCATCTTGCGCATCCAGGGCTTCAGGAAGTACCGAAACGCGACAGGGCTCATCAGCAAAGCATCTTGAGTGCCGAGGTCTTCCGCCACGTAGATGAAGTCGATCAGACCTTTGGCCGCTACGAGCGTGCGTCGAATAACCGATTCGTGGATGTAATAGATCCGTTCCAGCAGGGCCTCTGCCACGGCCCGGTTCATAGCCAGATCAGCCAGAGCCTGCTCCATGCCGCGTAAACGGCAATAAAGATAAAAAGGCTCATAGCACCCACCCAGGATAGGGTACGATTGCCACGCTTCGCACTTTGCCCTCATGCCCTCGGCGTCCCAAGCCGCGGGGTCAGGCCAGTCGAAGCGCTCGACATCCGCGGCTGTCTCAGCGCGCGCCAACGGGTTGGTGACCACCTCTTCATAAGTCCCAATTCCGCCACCATACAGGATCTGAGTGACTCCAATGTGCCAGACGCTCCATTGTGACTGGATGTGCCAAGTATCTTCTTTGGCCAGAGGATGCGTCGGACCTAGGAGGACCAGCTTATCAATTCCCAGCCGTTCCCAGAGCGCGCGCTCGCTAGCACACCCAAGCTCCTTGCAAAGGCGGCGGGTAACCTCGCTGGTGCCCCAGTAGTCACACAGAACGTGCGCGTCGCCTGCCCACAGGGCAAGCCAACGGTCGCGCGGTGTCAACATGGCAATTTGCCTCCGAATTCAAAAGCCCTGTCGCCTTCTGGCAACGGGCCGGGGCCAGGGCTGGTCAGATTAGCGGCCACGCCAGTCCTAAGAACGGCTCCGCCGCCCCGCCTTGCGGAAAGCCGGAGGCTTTCCGAAAATCAGGCGGCGAAGGCGCAAGGAAACGCAAACGCGAACCCCATTCGTTGCTTTGCGGCCCTTGCGTCCTTTGCGCCTTTGCGTGAAACGGGTCTGTCCCTCCAAGGATTAATTCACACGTTCTTGCGCGCTGGCTGGCACCAGCATAGTCCCTGCATTGCGCCTTATTTTTCCAGCGCCGGACGAGAGCGTGGGGGCGTGCACGTGATCGCACGCTCAAAATAAGGCACCAAGCGCACCGGCCCCAGCCACCCATTGAGGTCGATGTTTTTCAGGATATCCGAGGATGTTCCCACAGCGCGGGCGTTGGCTTCAGTGTTCGCGACGCGCAGCCTCAACTGATTGCGCCCCGGGTGCAAATGCCGGCTGACCTCGAAGACAAAGGGCTCCCAAGGACGTGCTCCCACCGACTCGCCATTTACCCAAGCCTCCGCCGCCACGCCCACCTGCCCGCAATCGAGTAGAACGCGCTCGGCAAGAAGCGCCGCCGGAACATCGACGGTTTTTTCGTAGGTCATGCGACCGGAGAAATGTTCGAGGCCAGGAACCGTCCAACTCTCCAGGGGAAGCGAAGCGGAGATGGTCCGGAACTCGAATGGCCGCTCGAGGATCTCGTCCGCGCTGATCCTCATCGTGACGAACCGGGCACCCTGCGGAAGCGGAATCTCCTGCGATGCGGGGGCGGGCTTCGCGTCGATCCAAACCGCCCATGGTCTCTCGAAGATTGGCACACGCAACGCCCCGGCCACGGCGGGCACGGGTATGCGCAGCCAGCGGAAGCCGTGTGAGCGCTCCACCTCGTCTGGGGGCAGCCGCCGCAGGCTCGCGACCATGCCTGCCACTTGCCCGCCGCTGGGGCGTTCCACGCGACAGGTGAATTGTCCTGAGCGACTCATTTCAGCGGTGTGCAGGAACTTCAAGAGCAGGCTATTCCATCCCGCTTGCATGTCGACAGGAATGCGGAAGGCGAAGCCATCTGTGAGCTCATGGTAAAGCGGCCGCAACCAGCGCGAGTAGACCTGCCGGCCGTTCATCCATGCGGCGCAAGGATTGGCAGTGGCGAGAATCATCACCGCCTGCTGCGCCCGGGGAATGTAGAGATTGGTTTGGGCGAAAAAGGCGCCGCTGGCGGGCCGTCCGGCTTTCAAGGCTTTGATGTAATCGACGATGTTGCTGGATGAGGCATAGGGTCCGCCGCCGACGTGAATCAACGGCCAGTCCCATCCGCTTGCGCCTTCTACCACTTGCTCGGCGCTATTGGTCATTGTCCAGCGAATCTCTTGGCCACCCTCGTTTTTGTAGCGGGCGTCGTAGTCGATCACATTTTCCGGAGGGTAGACACGATCAAGGCCGCCATCGTCAGGGTTCGGAAATGGCCCCAGAACGTTCCACTGGCGCAAGGAGCAATTCATGGGGGAGAGCCAAACCTGTTCCCAGGGCCGGCGGGTCGAATTGGGCTCGTACCAGCGCGCGCCCATACCCTGATCCAGTGGGTCGTCCATTACCTGAACATAGGGAATCGAGATCGCAGGGGCTTCGACCGTCACCTTCCATTCCCCCGTAATCTCCAGTGGCGCAGCCGCCGCTGGCCTGTATTCGCCGCGGTATCGCCGATGGCCATCGCTCAACTCCACAAAGCCGGCCTCCTTACCGACCAGCGCTCGGCCGTGAACCACGACCTCGCCCGCCGCCGTTCGCTGAATGTTGAACTCGTCGAGGTTGGTCGCTTCCAATCGCAGAGGCTGAGCCGCACCTGTGGGGTCAATGACAACGTAGGCCGCGTCCCAGGGTCCAAGGGCCAGGTGGACCAGGGTTGAAGAGGTTTCTGTTTGATAGAACACCGGGGAGCGCTGGCCGCTGACCGCGTCCCAGCGTTCCACTCTGCCGGTGGTGTGCAGCCGCAAGACATTCGTGCGCGGGCTTGCGGTATCGTTCACGACCCAGTAGAAATCCGCGCCCGCCTTCTTCTTGTGCAGAAAGTACAAATGTTCCCTCGGACCGCTCACGATCTCGAAATCGCGCTCGAGAATTTGCGCCAGGAGCGTCACCGCATCATCAACACATCCAGGGACAAAATAAGCTCGGCCGCCGGCGGCGTTCGAGCGGAGCGTAAAGGGTTGAAGGGTGGAAGCAGTGTCGAACATCACATCCCAAAGCGTTTTCAACTGCGGATCATTCCGGCCCTCCTCCGTCGAATTGAACGGCAGGTGGCCAATGGCCATCACCGTCCCGCCCGCGCCCAAGAATTCCCCGACGCGCTCCGCCGTGCGCCGGCGTATTGTGGACATCGGCGGAAGCACCAACGTGCTGAACCACGAAGTGGAGATAGCGAGCGTCTTTCCTTCCATGTGGCTTGCGGCGAGGTAAGCGTCATCGGCAACCTTGAAGTCAAGGTTCTCTTCCGTAAGGCGGAGCTTGAGTTGCGCGTAGCTTGATTGAGTCTCCGCAGCGTCGTGGCTCCACACCGCGGGATCTGTAACATTCCCGAGATCCTGAGCGCGAAACGCCGGCGCGCTTTGCCCCCACACCGAAACCTGCGGGTAATAAAGTAGCAGGCCGGCCACGTATTGGCTGTCGCAGTTCATAAAGCTGATGCGGCGCATTTGATCGGCGTAGGCACGAAAATGCGGCAGGAACGGCTGGCTGAGGAACCAATCGGGTGGGAAGTTGATGCGCCCCAAGTCGTAGTCAAAGGCATGCGGAATGAACTCGCCGATATTCCAAGCGCCCAGACAGTTGGAGACCCGCCGCATGCGCTCGGGCGAGAGATACGAGCCGTTGCCCTGTACGCCCTGGTTCTCACACACTACGTGGCGGCCCTCGAAGTCGGCGACGGAAGCGACTTCCTTCAGCCACACGGATTGCCGCCCCCATTCCACCAGCGTATCGCAACCGGGCTGGCCAAAGGTGCGCAGGATGCGGTAGAAATCCCCTTGCACCCAAGGGCCGAAAAACAGCGACTCTTCCCAGACGTGGCCGGAATGCTGCAAGCCGTGTGCGCGGCACCATTCGGTGACCTGCTGAAAGAAGCTCGCGGTGTAAAGATCGCTGATGGTGTCCAGATAATCACAGCGGACCTTTTCGGTTTTGACTCCGATGTCATAAACCAGTGCCGGGAGGAACGGCTCGAGGTCATAGCCCGCCTTGCTGCGGAAAGTCGCGAACAGCCGCGGCGTCCAGGCAATGGTTCCTCCGTAACTCCCTTCGTGGTCGGCAAACGTCGCCGGAAAGGTGTTGCCGAAGTATTTCCCATAGCGCCGATAGAACTCTTCGTAATAAATGTCGATGAATTTCCGAACCGCATCGGCATTCATCAGGTCAACCGTGCCGCCATCGGGCGTTTGTGAGTGTCGAAGCTGATACGCCACCACCAGCCATTCGCCTTCGGGCGCGTCCCAAGAAAGCGTTACCCCATTCGAGGGGAGGCTCAGGGTGCGAAGCGTTTCTCCGTCCAGGTGATCCGGGCCCAATCGCCGGCCGGCAACCACCACCTGGGTATCAGGCAGGAGGGGGATTTCGGCGCGCTTAGGTCCGGTCACCACCGCCTCGGTCGGGCGCAGCGCGCGGATATGAAAATCGGGATTGGCAGCGACCACACGGCTCTTGTTGATACCCGGCATCCAATAATCGCGCGCCTCACCACTCGGCCACTCGAATTCGTCCACCAGGCAAAACGAGAAACCCACCTCCCGCGCTGTCTCGAGACCCGCGCCGACGGCCTGCCACCATTCCTCCGAGAGATACGGAGTTTGCAGCCCATCGCGATTGTGCGCATACGCCCCGTACACACCGTGCTCCACCATCAAGCGAATCTGGCGCCTGATTTCCTCTCCCTCCATCTTGCCGTTCCAGAACCAGAATGGACGGATGCTGTACTTTCGGTCAGGATCCGCAAACGCCTTGTAGAATGACTCGAAACTGCCTGCGGCCGGAGTGGCTCCTGCCTGCATCGGCCATGCGTCACCCAGCCATAGTCCGCCCACACCGGTCGCTGCTATGCCCAAAAAAAACCTGCGCGTCATGGCACTCATGATTGCTCCTCTGGGTATGAATTGTACTGCGCGGGCTGTCAGGGTATGCCGGTAAATCGAGGAGGAATGTGGAGGCGCGGGTGAGAATCGAACTCACGCATAAAGGTTTTGCAGACCTCTCCCTTTCCACTTGGGTACCGCGCCGGAAGAGCAGTGACGAGCGACCAATGACGAGCAAGAACCTCATTCTCGCTCTTGCCCGCTCGTCACTCGTCACTTTTCATTCGTCACTAAATTTTGGAGCGGGAAACGGGATTCGAACCCGCGACTTCGACCTTGGCAAGGTCGCACTCTACCACTGAGTTATTCCCGCTCGGACACCGACCTCACCTATCGTCAACTGATTATAGGAAGCGCTGATTCGGAAAGTCAAGCCGGTTCAAGGAGAGTTGCTAGTGGCTAGTGGTTAGGGCTAGCAAGCATCCTTCTTGACGAGTGGCGGTTTCCGAACTCAGTTACTATTAGTGAGTCGCCATTAAGCGCCCCGCTAGCCGACCGCGCTAACCACTAGGCACTAACCACTAGCCACTGCATTTTACCTCGGCCCACTTTCCTCCTGTGCTACAACGGGAGCCTCGGCAGGCTGGGCCGCCTCGCGCAGGAACTTGGCGGACTCTTCCGGCGGTGTGGGATTGATGTAAAAGCCCGTGCCCCATTCAAAGCCTGCGACTTTGGTCAGTTTGGGCATGATCTCCAGGTGCCAGTGGTAGTAATCCTCTGCGGATTCCCCGATGGGCGCGGTGTGAATGATGTAGTTATAGGCAGGCCACTCCAGCACGCGGTCCAGGCGTGCCAGCATATCCTTCAGAATCGGCGCGAGCTGCTCGAATTCAGCTTTCTGGGATTGCTCGAAGGCGCATTGGTGGGTTTTCGGGATGATCCAAATCTCAAAGGGGAATCTTGCAGCAAAAGGCGCCAGAACCAGGAAGGCCTGATTCTCCGCGATCAAGCGCGCGCTCCTTTCTCTCTCCTGGCGGATAATATCGCAAAAGATGCAGCGCTCCTTGAAGTTGTAATGTTCGCGTGCGCCGTCCACCTCTTCGCGGACGCGCTTGGGCACAACGGGCAGAGCGATGAGCTGGGAATGTGTATGCTCGAGCGAGGCGCCCGCGGCCTCACCATGGTTCTTGAAGATCAGGATGTATTTGAAGCGCCGGTCTTTCTCCAGGTCCAGAATGCGATCGCGGTAAGCCCAAAGCGCGTCCTCGACGCTCCGGGTGGGCATGGTGGCCAAGGTCAGGTTGTGCTGGGGCGTCTCGATAATGACTTCGTGCGCCCCGATGCCATTCATTTTATCGTAAACGCCTTCACCGTGCCGGTTGAGTGTTCCCTCGATGCCCAGGGCCGGGAACTTGTTCGGAACAACGCGCAGCGACCAGCCGGGGGTATCCCGCGCGCTACCATCCTTGCGGTAAGAAAGGATTTCGGGCGGCGTTTTCTTTTCGTTGCCATTGCAGAATGGGCAGAAGCCCGAGCCGCGAATCTGAACTTTGTCCCGGACGAAATCCGTGGGCCGTAGCGCGCGGTCCGTCGCAATGATGACCCAGCGCCCGGTGATAGGGTCTTTTCTTAGTTCGGGCAAAAGTAATTACTCCTTCTGGTTAAGTTGGAAAGCGTTTTTGATCAGCCGAACTTGCAAGCCTTTCTCCTCGTGCCATGAAACGCTCACCACATCAAAGCGGCAACTCATGGGTTTTCGGCGGAGTTGCTGCAAATATTCCCTGGCCGCTCTGATAACCCGTTCTCGTTTTTTCCGGGAAACCGCGAGCTCAGGTGGACCCGATATCTCGGAGGTTCGAGCCTTCACCTCAACAAAGACCAGGGTGGGCCCCTCCCACCCCACTAGGTCGAGTTCGCCAGCGCCTGAACGGGCAAGCCAATTCCGTGCCACTACAGCATATCCTGCCTGGCGCAAAAACCAGTAAGCGAGAGTTTCCCCGCGTACACCGAGGTCTGAGATTTCGGATCTGCCCCGCTCTTCCTGCTGTAATAACGCTGCCCTTTGCGCGCGCTGGCGCTCTTTCCATGCCAGCGCGCGATACATCAACCGTGCCCACAGACCCATTGTAATCGCAACCCACGGCGTTTGTCAGGCGATGTCTGAGCGCCGAAGCGTGCCTTGATTGAGCTATTTCTCGACCTCGGAAAGGCAAGCCTCGAGGATTTCGAGCGCGATGTCCGCGTGTTCCCGCTCGATGAGCAAGGGTGGCATCAGGCGCACGGTGCTTTCGCCGCAGCCCAGGACGAGCAAGCCCTGGTGAAATGCCCTTTCGATGACCTTCTGGCGCGCCTCCGGGTCAGGCTCACGCGTCTCCTGGTTCTTGACTAACTCCATCCCGATCATCAGGCCGCGCCCCCGCACGTGGCCCACCAGGGGGTGCGTGCGTGGCCAGTCCGCAATCCGGCCCAAAATGTATTCTCCCATGCACGCGGCATTGGCAACATACTTTTCTTCCAACAGGCGAATAGTCTCCAGCGCCGCCGCGCAAGCCACGGGGTTCCCTCCAAAGGTAGAGGCATGCGCACCCGGACCCCAATTCATCAACTCGGCCCGGGCTACGGCCGCGCCAAGTGGCAGGCCGGAGGCAATACCTTTCGCCGTGACCAGGATGTCGGGTACAACGCCAGAATGGTCACAGGCCCACATCTTTCCGGTGCGCCCCATTCCGCACTGCACTTCATCGAAAATCAGCAGGATGCCGTAGCGATCAGCGAGGTGCCGCAGCCTGAGCAGAAAACTGGGAGGAGGGACGATGTATCCACCTTCGCCCTGGATCGGCTCCACCACAATCGCCGCCACTTCCTCCGGAGGAACGGCAGTCCTGAAGAGCTTTTTCTCGATGAATTCCGTGCCGTCACAATCGCACTCTGGCGCACGATGTCCGGCAGGGCATCGGTATGGGTTCGGATAGGGAGCATGCGCTACTCCGGCCAGCAAAGGGCCAAAGCCACGCCGTTGGACAGGTTTGCTCGCGGTCAGCGAAAGCGCGCCCAAGGTTCGGCCGTGGAACCCGCCCATGAACGCAATCAAGCGATGGCGCTTGGTGTGGTAGCGCGCGAGCTTTATGGCGGCTTCAATCGCCTCGGCGCCGGAATTTCCAAACACCACCCGTTTGGCGAATTTACCCGGGGTTATCGCCGCCAGTTTCTCCGCGAGCTGCACCAGCAGGGGATAGTAGAAATCCGTCCCGGACATGTGAATCAGCGTTGCCGCTTGGCGCTGAATGGCGCGCACTACGTCGGGGTGACAATGGCCCGTGGATACCACGGCGATGCCCGCCGCGAAATCCAGAAACACATTCCCATCCACGTCTTCCACGCACACGCCTTCGCCTCGTTGGGCCACCAGGGGGTAGTCCCGCGTATACGAAGGCGAGATGAATTGGCTGTCGAGTGCCAGGACCTTTTGAGCTTCCGGACCCGGGAGAGGCGTTTTGATTGAAGGGGCTTTCAATCCCATGTGAATCCTCCTTGGCGCTGCCGTCCGGCTGGCGCGATTGGCTGTCAGGTTTTAAGTGAGGAGGAAGAGCAGGGAAGGATTAGTCCCCGCCAAAAAGGTTGGGGCGCGCTAACAAGGGAAGCCGGAGGCGCAGACCAACGGGCGGCTGAGACAGGTTTCGAATATGGGAATCTTGCCCTCTCCCTTGGGGAGAGGGTGTCCCGCTGCCGGCGCTTTCGCCAGCCGGAGCGGGACGGGTGAGGGGTCGGTTGCGCGTTAGGGGCGGATCAAACAGGCGGACCTGGCGAGGTAACCCCTCACCCGGCTCGCCACCCTCTCCCCAAGGGAGAGGGCTATATCCGCGATGTCGCGCTTCGCTAACCCAAACACGTGGGAAGGTCATGCGATAGTTGCTTTTCGGCATTACGCTAGACATGACTATTTCCGTTTCCAACGAGTTCCGAGCTTGCTGTCCTCAAGTATAACACCGACCTCCTGAAGTTGGCGGCGAATTTCATCGGCGCGAGTAAAATTGCCCTGACGACGCACTTGGTCACGTTCCGCGATCCATCTCTCGATCTCTTCGTCGCTCGGCGATTCCATTGTCGCCGCGCCGGTGTGCCCATTCCCTATGGCTGCCTGAGCGAGGTCCGCAGACGGCGGAGAGACGCCGACCGCCCGGCTTGAATCGTAGGCTTTGATGAAACCAAATCTCACCAGCTTTTCGTGATCATTGTCGTCGAGGACGCAGAAGATGCGGTCCCAGCGGCCAAGCGTATCCAGGAAGGCAGCGCGATCGCCGGTCCGGAATTCGCCGTGGTCCATGGCCGTGTTTCCATCTCGCACCATGGCGAAGACGGCGCCGAGGGCTTCGGCGGTGTTCAAGTTGTCGTCCATGGAATCTTCAAACGTCTGGCAGGCGGCGTGAGCACGATCCTGCAAAGCAGCATTCTCCCCCGCATGGAATCGCTCTTTGGCCAGCCGGAAGCAGAAGTTCCTGAGCCTGGCGATAGATTGCTCCGCCTGGAGCAGGCCGTCAAAGGTGAAGTTCAAATGCCGGCGGTAAGGGACAGAGGCCAACAGGTAACGGATCGCCGAGGGCTTATAACCCTTGGCTAGCAGGTCGCGCAGGGTATAGAAATTGCCCAGTGACTTCGACATCTTCTCGCCGTTGACGATTAAATGCTCGGCGTGCAGCCAGTAGCGCACAAAGGGCTTGCCCGTGGCCGCCTCGCTTTGCGCAATCTCGTTCTCGTGATGGGGGAAGATAAGATCGACACCGCCGGAGTGAATGTCAAAAGTCTCTCCCAGGAATTTCATGGACATCGCGGAACACTCGATGTGCCAGCCGGGTCGCCCGGGGCCGAACGGCGTCTCCCAAAAGGGCTCCCCTTCCTTCGGCGCCTTCCAGAGCGCAAAGTCGCGGGCGTCGTTCTTGTCGTACTTGTCCGTATCGATCCGTGCCCCGTCGCGGATTCCCGAAAGGTCGATCTTGGTCAGTTGGCCGTAGTTCTTGAACGCGGCCACACGGAAGTAGATCGAGCCCTCACTGGCGTACGCGTAGCCTTTTTCCACCAGCGTCTGGATCAACTGCACCATGTCAGGGATCGTGTCGGTAGCGCGCACCACGATCTCAGGATCCTCGAGGCCGAGGAGTCGGCGATCCATATCGAAGGCTTGGATGTATTTTTCAGTGTACTCGCGCAACGCCAGTCCAGCGGCTTTGGAATTGCGGATGGTGTTGTCGTCCACATCCGTCAAGTTCATGACGTGCCGGAGCGTGTATCCCCGGTACTTTAGCCAGCGCCGCAGGATGTCTTGGAAGACGTAGGTCCGGTAATTGCCGATGTGGGCATAATCGTATACGGTCGGGCCGCAGGTATACATGCCGACTTGGTTCTCGGCCAGTGGCTTGAACTCTTCGACTTGCCCGCTCAGCGTGTTGTGGATACGGAACGGCATGCAATTAGCCTGCTTGTCAATGATACAGATGCTTAATTCTAGGTACCTCGTCAGGACAAGTCAAGAAATGTGCCGCGCGGGTGCCGGTTTGCAGAAAAATATCTAGCTCTGGTAAAACACAGGAAATGACAAGAGGCTGGAATGGCTCTTCGGTCAGCAATATCTCCTCAAGAAGTGTACGACTGACACGCGAAAGAATATGCGTGACTGGCGGGTTTCGCGGCGTTATCCTGGAGGGACCATGGGAGCACCGCCGGGGCCTTTGCTGGAATCTACTCATTTGTCGGTTTACAAAGAGACGCTGTGGGGTCCGCTAATGTGGACAATAGACGGCATTCTTCTGCTGCTTTCGTGGGGCGATTTGGCGTCAAGACTCTTTCCGAGCACCGAAGAGCTCCTAAGGAGATTAGCGCTCCTAAGTTCCCTCTCCTGGCATTTAAAAATAACTATCATCTTGGCTGCCAATGTTCTGTTAATTGGCGAAGGTGCCTTTCGGGCCGTGCGTAAACGCGAGAGGGAGATACGGACTTTGCATGGTCGTTTGGAAGAGATTAATAATACTCGTCCAGCTATCAGGCTTGACGAGCCGGGCGCAATCTATATTGAGTTCGTTTCTCAGACTTACGGTGGTACGCACTTCGATTCGGTACCATTTTTGAAGGTTCGTTATGTAAACAGCCCTGCTGGCCCCTTTCCGTCTGCTAACGCCGAAGGCGTACGAGCCACAATAAACTACTACCGCTCTCCTGATCACGCGTTTCTGCTGTCAATACAGGGCAGGTGGGCAGACAGCGACCAACCGTCCGCAATAAGTCCGCTCGCGTCTAAGAGTCACTTGCTGCCGATTACCTTTGGTATTGGTGAACCGCACAGCCTCGACATCGCTTATCGTGACGCCCAGACGGGACAATATTTTGCGTGGAACAATGATAATTATAGTTACCCATTCTTTCGATACGAACACCATCGGTTAGAGGGAACTGAATTCGAGGTGGAGATTCGCTTACTCGGAGTCTGGGTCGACGAGCGTTTTTCGTTCACCTTCAAAACTACAAACGACGGATTCGTACTTCCCTGAAAGTGTCGGGCAGCAAATCGCGCCGCGACCTCTTTGGGTAAACTCGCCACCAAAGCCAACAGGAGTGGACTACACTGCGTCCATGAACTCAACAGCGGGTTGCCCAAGAATCTGCGCTGGTGTCGTTTGCGAGACATGGGACTTCAAAGCCGCAGCCCTTCGAGTAAAAGCGGGAATCCGCCTGGCATACCTTCGAGTATGAACTGTGTATGGACTGGATCCCCGCTTTCGCGGGAATGAGTGCACCCCTTCGAGAACTGCCCTCTCCCTTGGGGAGAGGGTGTCCCACGACGGCGCTTTCTCCAGCCGTCGCGGGACGGGTGAGGGGTCAGTTCCGTGCCACACGCGAGGGCTTCCCGCACTCTGCGGACGAATTCTTCAGGGTCGTTCATCACCAACCCATTGGGAATTCGCAGCAAGCTTACGCCGACACTTCTCAGAAAATCTTCTTTCGCCGCGTCTTTCAGCATTTGACTTGCTTGCGAGTGAACACCTCCGTCAAGCTCGATCGTCAGGCGACGTTCGAAGCGGCAGAAATCGACAACCCAGATTTCCAGGCGGCACCGGCGGCGGAATTTTGCGCCCAGCTTTCGGCCGCGCAGCAAATACCATGCCGCCCGTTCGGCGTCAGTTTGGCCGCGGCCCAGCTCGCGGACGTGTTCGGTTGAAACGCGCGCCCGGGGAGTGTAGCAGCCTCGACTTGCCGGGGCGGGAAAAGTTTGGTCGGTGCCGGAACCGACCCCTCACCCGTCCCGCGACGGCTGGTGAAAGCGCCGTCGCGTGACACCCTCTCCCCCTGGGAGAGGGCGACGATTCCTTTGGTGTGGAGCGGTCGCATAGAGTGCGCCCCCAACGCGCGGGTAGGGGTGTACGACACAGAAGTAAGCTGACTCATGCCGCCACCCTGTGCGCTCGACGTTCCCAGTGACATCTTGCGGTTTCCGCTGTATTCTTTGCACGGCAGTAAACAGTCATAAGTATCGCGGGAGGCTTTATGGCAGGAGCATGGCGGAGATTCTCCAATCCTTGTACGAGGCGCGACTTTGTAGGGGCTGTCGGGACACTCGGGATGGGCGTGGCGGCGCAGCAACTTCTGAGGCGGAAGGTTTATGCCCGCTCCTTGAGCGGGTTCGACGAGTTGCCTTTACACGCCACCCTGAAGATTGACCTCGAACGGCGTTTGGGCACAATCGATCCCAACATTTACGGCAACTTCATTGAGCACCTTGGCCGGTGCATCTACGGCGGGATTTACGACGAGGGCTCGCCTCTAGCCGACGCCGACGGCAACCGCACGGATGTTCTCGAGGCGGCGCGCCAACTTCGCGTCACGCAATTGCGATGGCCGGGCGGAAACTTCGGCTCTGGGTATCACTGGCAGGATGGAATCGGCCCCAAGGATGCCCGGCCCGCGCGTTACGACTTGGCGTGGTTCGAGCGCGAGTCGAACCGCTTCGGAACCGACGAATTCATTTCGACTTGCCGAAAGCTGCGCGCGGCGCCCTACATCTGCGTCAACATCGGCACGGGCAGCCTCGACGAAGCCTCTTCCTGGGTGGAGTACTGCAACCGGCAGGAGGGAGCCTACTTCTCAGACTTGCGCAAGAAAAACGGCCATCCTGAGCCCTACGGGGTGAAGTACTGGGGGATTGGAAACGAGATTTACGGGGAATGGCAAATCGGCCACAAGAACGTTGCGGACTACGCCAAAATGGGGCTGGAATTCGCTAAGGTGATGAAGTGGCAAGACCCCCACATCAAGCTGGTGGCTTGTGGCACGGGTGACCCGGACTGGGACCGGCCGGTGCTGGAATCCATGGTCCATCATGTGGACTACATTTCCGCGCACCATTACTCGGTGAGCGACGAGTTGAAGGATTATTACGAGATCCTGGGTTCGGTAGCGGAAATGGAGCAAACCATACGAAACTCCGCCCTGGTGGCCGAGAGCGTTTCCGCCCAGGCCCGCAAGCCGGTGCCGGTTTGGACCGCTCTGGACGAGTGGAACATCATCAACAACTGGGCAGACGGGGGCAAACGAGATAACGCGCATAAATTCGAAATCATTTATAACCTTCGGGATGCGTTATGGGTGGGGTCGGCTTTGAATTGCATCCAGCGCCACTGCCGCACCGTGCGCATGGCCAATCTGGCGCAGCTTGTCAATGATATCGCGCCCATGCAGACTTCACCCAGCGGCCTCCTCCTGATGACGACGTATTATCCGGTGAAGCTGTATGCCAGCCGCTCCGGCAACGTCGCCCTGGACGTGATGGTGCAGTCGCCACGTTTTGAAACCAAGAGCTTTTCCGATCAGCCTTATCTCGACGTCACGGCAACCTACGACGAGGCCAAACAGAGAGTCACGCTGGCGGCGGTCAATCGCCGAAAGGAGGGCGACTTGACGGGCCGTGTCGAACTTGTTGGAGTGCGCGCTAAGCCCGGGGGGCGCGCTTTCCAAATCACGGGAGCCAGCCCTGAGGCCACGAACACTTTTGCCAACCCTCAGGCCGTGGTCACGCAAGAGGTGAAACTCGAGGCCTCGGGCAGCCGCTTCGATTACCAATTCCCGCGCCACTCGATTTCCTGGCTGGAATTCGAAGTTGCGTGAGGTTATGCCGGCAGATATAAGCTGTGAGATATTGACGCCTTCCCGCTTGAATTTGGTGGTAGACTGTGGGGCGGGTACGGAAATTGCTATGGATCAAACAGGGTGGCTCAAATGAACCGGCGAGGTCAAGTTTGGCTTTGCCTCGACTGGGCAAGCGACTCGAGCCACTGTGGAGCGTGCGATGTCGCTAAAAGTAAGGCTATTATGGGCAATATTGGTATTCTGCATGGTGGGTGGGACCTTCTGGGCGCAAGAGAAGAAGGGAGAGGCCCAAAGCTCCGGCGCCTCGAGTTCAACCGCAGCCACTCCGTCCCCACCGCACAACCTTGTAATCTCGCCAGAAGATGCAGCCAAGAAGAACCCGATCAGGTTTAGCGAAGCATCCGTGGAACGTGGCAAGAGGGTCTTTAAGACTCAGTGCGCGTTGTGTCACGGAGAAAAGGGAGACGGCAAAGGCGATTTAGCGACAGAGATGAAATTGACCCTCCCTGATTTCACCAAATCCGACACCTTGGCTAACCGTACAGATGGCGAGCTTTTTGCGATTGTCGGAACGGGGAAAGACCCCATGCCAGGCCAGAAGGGGCGATTGACAGACCAACATATCTGGAATCTGGTGAACTACCTTCGGGCTCTGGGCGGAAAGGTCCCTGCCAAGTCGACGGCGCGGGAAGCCGCCGATGAAAATGTGATTCTCGTTCCGCAATAGACGCCCTGAATGCGATGGGGATGCGAGCGAGTATCGGGCGCTCCGCCGTGGGCTCCTCGGGTTTGCGACCGAGAAGTCCTGAGCTGCTCGTTGGCTTCGCTAACGAATAGCTAATCGCTTGGCCAAACTGAGCAGGACATCCCGATCCGGCTCGGTCAGGCGGGCCAAGACGCTTGTCAGCTTCGCAATCAACTGAGTATCCCCATTCTTCCCGCTGTCCTCTGCCGTAATCTCTTCCAACGTCTTCCGCGGGGTAAGGCTAGGTGTGGCTGGAGAATCTTCGTCGGAATAAAAGAGCTGGTACAAGGGGACATCGAGGACCCCGGCAAAGCGTTCCAGGGTCTCCAGGGAAGGGACAGTATGACCGTTTTCCACCCGGGAAACGTAACACCGCAGTAAGCCGGTGCGTTCCTCAATATCCCCTTGGGACATGTGCCTTTGCTCGCGAAGTTGGCGCAGACGTGTACCGATTAACATAGGTTTACTCTCTTTCGTTACTTGGTTCTCATCATCTACTTACGACTTATCTTAGAGAGTACATTTTCCTCGGTCTGTTCCGCGCGGGCAAGGGCACTGAAGTACCAGTACGGAGGTCTCCTTCTTTGTATCAGCTATTTCAACACCATGCTCAGGAGCGCCATCCTCACGTAGAGGCCATTCTGGGCTTGGCGGAAATAGGCTGCCCGACGATCAGCGTCGACTTCCATGGCGATCTCATCGAGACGAGGAAGGGGATGCATGACTATGGCGTTGGCCTTCATCAAGCGCAGGGATGCTGAATTGATTACGTACACGCCGCGGCATTGCTCATAGTCGGCAATTCGGTCTCCAAAGCGCTCCTTTTGAATCCGCGTTTGGTAGACCACATCCACTTCGGGCAAGACTTTATCGAGGTCGGTTTCTTCCGTGTACCAGACCTGCTTTTCGCGCAGGTGGTCAAGGATGTCCTCCTTCATTTTCAAAAGCGGAGGGGCGACGAAGTAGACGCGGATGTTCTGGAATTTGCTTAGTAAGTAGGTCAGGGAGCGCACGGTTCGGCCTTGTGCCAAGTCTCCTACCATGGCAATGCGCAGGCCATCAATCTTACCGATCTCCTTATGGATGGTGTAGAGGTCAAGCAGGGCCTGGGTGGGATGTTGGCCGGCCCCATCTCCGGCGTTAATGACCGGAATGCGCGATACTGACGCCGCGCGTTTGGCCGACCCAACCTCGTAATGGCGGATCACGAGGACATCCGCGTAGCCGTTCAAAATGCGCACCGTGTCCTCGAGTGTCTCGCCCTTGGCGACGGAAGAGAACTCCGCCGCGTTTTCCGTGGAAATCACGCTCCCACCGAGCCGGTGCATCGCTGTTTCAAAGGAGAAGCGGGTCCGGGTTGACGGTTCATAGAATAGGGTGGCCATGATTCGCCCACGGAACTGGGACGCCCCGCCGCCAGCCACCACCTGCTCCATGGCTCGAGTGGCCTCAATAAGATGCGAAAGTGTAGGCACATCGAATTGCTGGGCTTCAATGACATGGTATAAATCCATGGGTTTCCAACTCCTCCGGAAGAGTAGAAGTCAGGAGTCAGAAGCCAGTATGGAAGCTCGGAATTCGAAATTGGAAATCCGAAGCGCGAAAATGGGCGTGCGTGTGGGGAGTTTCCAATTTCGATTTCCGGTATTCCGCAGGTTTCTGACTTCTGGCTTCTGGCTCCTAACTCCTGACTTCTGCTTGTCAAAGGTGATATCATTCCACGGAATGCCGGCGGTGTACAGGTCGTTTTCCTCTCTTTTTGAGCTTGGGACTTGTGCCTGGTAAGTTTGCAGGGCGGAAGCGGCCAAGCAGAGAACCGGCGAAGGAAGAGCCCATTGAAAGCGCAAGACAGCCTAAGGTTGATTGAAGCTGACCACGCTTCTTGGAATGGAGGCTGGCCGGGGAAGGTTGCCCGGCAGGGGGTGGACCAGAGAACGGCCCATGAATTCCCAAACTAAACAAATTGCGGCAATGCATGAAACGATAGAAGAGTTCCCACCCCGCCTCACCCAACTTTGGGACGAGGCCCGCAGCCGTCTCTGGCACTACATCCTAGCCTTCTGTGCCGGAACCGTGCTGGTTGGAACTCTCACCGGCTTTCATATCTGGGAGAAAGAGAAGGCTGCCATTGCCTATTGGCAGGACCAAGAGTGGACCATCGTGGATGATCGTGCGCGTCAGATATCGAACTGGCTGGGGGAACGCCGGGCCGACACAGAACTGCTATCTTCTTATGCTTCGGTTCAACAACTACTTCGTCGCGTAGAGGCATCAGGTTCGAGTGGCGTGCTTCGGGCTGGCGAAGTGGAACCCCTTTCCGCGCTCCTGGACCAGTTCGCTTCCACACGCGGCTACGCGGGCATCTACCTTTTCAGCCCCGAGGGACGCGCCTTGGCCCAGTCGGCGAACTCGGAAAGCGTGTCGCCGGCAGTGCTTGAAATCGTTCGCCGGGTTTCGCAGGGCAACGCTTTTTGGGTTGGTCCGCTGGGCGAAAAGCAGGCGAGCAGTTTTGTATATTTCATTTCACCGATCTTGGCGCCTGTAGGGGCAGGGTCGCCGCGGCGACTGCCTGCCCCGCGCATGCAAGACGACCTCAAAGGTCGCCCCTCCAACGCACTCTCGCCACCGTGCCTGGGCGTGTTGGTCTTGCAAATCGACCCCAAGCGGAGCTTGTTACCCATCCTGCTGGCGGAGAGGGTTGCCACGCGCAGCGGGGAAACGCTGTTGTTGCGGCGAGAGGGGGACGAGGTGGTTTTCCTCTCCCCGCTTCGCGGCGCTCCTCTCCTCCGGGGTTTCTTGCGCCGCTCTCTTTCGGTGCTAACGGCTACGACAGGGGAGGAAAGCGAATCATTGAGCGGAGAGAGGTTGGATTACCGTGGCGTTCCTGTCCTGAGCGCCGAGCGGCGCCTCCCACTGACCGATTGGATATTGGTGAGCAAGATTGATCGCGCAGAAGCGCTGGAAGAGTTTTACCAGAGGGCTCGCCTCGAGGCGATGGTGGGTGCTTGCCTGGTTCTGGTTTTTGCCTATGTGTTGGTGGGGTACCGGCGGAAGATGCTGGCGCGCGCCCTGGCGGCGAAGGTGGCACAACAGCAGGCCATCCTGGCAATCCTGGCCTACGCGCAGCAGATGGTGGACCATGTACCGGTGAGTCTGCTGATCCTCTCTCCTGACCTGAACGTGCTTTCCGCCAACCGAACGTTTCTCGAAGCGTTCCATCTGCGCCGGGAAGAAGTCATCGGGCGGTCTCTGGCTGAAGTCGTGCACGCCGAAGGGCCGCCACGCCGGATCGTAGGCGACGCGGGGGCAGCGAACGGGCCGCATGATGTGCTGGTGGCCCTTGCTGTGCCCGGGGGAACTGGTGCTCGGCCCGCCCGGCTCACCCTGACCGAGATCTCGAGCGAGCAGGGCAAGGGCCGCATTTTACTGACCGTGGAGGATCTGACGGAGAGCGAGCGCCTGAGGACTGCTGCCCAAGCTTCGGAACGCCGCCTGCGCGAACTGGTGCAGAGCATTGACGCGATTGTCTGGGAAGCTGAGGCCAAGACCCATCAATTCACTTTCGTGAGCCAGCGGGCTGAACAGATCCTGGGGTACCATGTCGGGCAGTGGCTCAGTCAAGCTGATTTCTGGGCGCAGCATCTTCATCCCCTCGATCGCGAACAGGCGGTGGGCGCGCACCGGCAGGCAGTCGCGGAGGGGCGCGATCACAGTCTGGAATATAGGGCGCTGGCGGCGGACGGTCGTGAAGTTTGGCTGCACGACACAATCCATGTAGTTTTGGACGCAGAGGGGCGCCCACTTCAGCTCCGCGGGGTGGCCATTGATTCCACCAAAGAGAAGCTGGCGCAGGCTGAAACAAAACGCCTCGAACAACAGCTTCGGCAGGCGCAGAAAATGGAAGCGGTGGGGCGGCTGGCGGGAGGAGTGGCGCACGACTTCAACAATATGCTCACCATTATCAGTGGTTATGGCGGGCTTTTGCTCGAGCATCCCAGCACGGTCGAACCGCTGCGGGGTTATGTGAACGAGATCAAGAACGCTTCGAACCGGGCCGCCTCCCTTACGCGCCAACTTCTTGCCTTCAGCCGGCAGCAAGTGTTGGCGCCGCGAGTGCTGGGTCTGAACGCCGTGGTCGCCAATATCGAGAAAATGCTGAAGCGGTTAATTGGGGAAGACATTGACTTGGTCACGACTCTGGGGGAGAGTTTGTGGCCGGTCAAGGCTGATCCGGGGCAACTCGAACAGGTGCTTTTGAATCTGGCGGTCAACTCACGCGATGCCATGCCCAACGGCGGCGTGTTGACCATCGAGACGGCGAACGTGGAAATCGACAGTACTTCGGCGCAGACCCTCTTTCCTCTCCCACCGGGCCGCTATGTTCTGCTGACGTTCAGTGACACCGGCATCGGCATGGATGCCGAAACTCAAGCCCGCATTTTCGACCCCTTCTTCACCACCAAGGAGAAGGGAAAAGGCACCGGCCTGGGGTTGGCCATGGTTTATGGCATCGTCAAGCAGAGCGGGGGATACATTTGGGTATACAGCGAAGTGGGGAAGGGGACCACTTTCAGGATTTATTTGCCTAGAACCGAGGAAGTGGTTGATGTGTCGGCCCCTCTGCGAAGTGGATTCGAGGCCCAACAAGGGACCGAGACGCTCTTGCTCGTGGAGGATGAAGACGCGGTCCGGGCGCTGGTGCGTAATGTCTTGCGGGAGAAAGGTTATAGGATCCTGGAGGCCAGCCGCGGCGAGGAAGCACTTGAACTCGCGGAACAGTACGGAGGGCCGATTGATCTGCTGGTGACGGACGTGGTAATGCCGCAGATGAATGGACGCGAACTTGCCCGCCGTCTCATTACTTTGCTCCCGCAGATCAAAGTGCTGTACATCTCGGGCTACGCGGACAGCGCGGTCTGGCATCAGGCCGGGCTCGATTCAGGTGGGGCATTCCTGCAAAAGCCTTTTTCGCCCGAGGCGCTGGCGCGCAAGGTGCGCGAGGTATTGGGCGGGCCTTCCCACCGTTGATTGCGTTCGGCGGGAGTAATAAGAACGGCCTGTCGAGTTCTATAAATCGACGGATTAGGGCTCCCCTGTACTCGTTGCTTTTTGCCGTGATCCATGCTACAGGTGAACGAGTGAGAAGCACGATGAAAGGAAGCATCGCGGTCGGTCTGCTTTTTTTGAGTGCAACGCTGCAAGTGATGGCTCAAAGCGCGACCCCGCCCCAGAATCCTCCAAACCCCAAGACTGACCCTACCTCGGCGCTGGAATTTCTGGGCTCGTACACGGCTCCCAGCGCGGTTCTGACTACCGAGACTAGTCACGCCAGCGCGCGTCCGCCCTCTCCTCCAGCCGACGCCAGGCTGCGCCGGATTGAGGGCGCGTTTGCGATGCTTCCACCCTGGCCCACGGATTTTGCCTGGAGCTTCAAATCGGCGCAGTTAGCCTGCGCGAAGCCCGCAATAGCGGGTGAGCCGCCTTCGTCCGGGGGCTCGGACTCGCGCTCCAGTCAGGAGAGCAGTGCGACGGCCCGCTCGCTGACGCTCGCGGCTCAGACAGCGGTGCCCGTGATGACCAAGCCGCGGGCAGAGCCGCGAGCGTCAGCGAGCGGGCCGGCTCGAGTTTCAGACTTCCCAACCCAGTGGCTGGCTGCGGAGCGGGCGCTCAGGCAGGAGCGGTACGAGCAAGCCGCCGCGGTCTACGACCATCTCTTGCAAGGCCGGCCTCAGTGTGCGCCGGCCCTCTGGAACCGGGCGCTCGCCCTGGCCTACGCTCATCCTGCTAGCGCGCTCGCTGGCGTAACGGCCGCTTTGCCCGCTGCGCCTTCTCGCGCCGCCGGGCACCTGCTGCTCGCGGTCACTCGGATTCTGAGTGGGGACGTGGCGGCTGCGCAAACCGAGTTGACGGCCCTAGCCGCGGAAGCTCCTGCCCAGCCGGAAACCGAATCTCCCCCACAAAGTCAAGACCGGCGACCGGCCGCAGACGAGGCCTTGATTGGCGCGAAAGCCCGAGATGTCCTGTGGGCGCGGGCCATGGTAGCCTGGGGCTCAGGAAACCCCCGCGAGGCGCGTCAGTTGCTGGCCTGCTTGGCAGAATTGCAACCTGAATCAGCCGCCGTCTGGTTTGAATTGGGAGGCGTGGCCCTAGAAGAGGCTCGCGCCTACTCCCGCCGCCTGTCGGATGTCGCCCCCGACAGCGTTTGGAACCGACGCTTGCAAGCCGAGGCTGTCCAGATTCGTTATCCCGGGCTAGCCCGCAACCTGCAGGGAAGCGGACCGGAGGCTTCGAAAGAGAGCGCAGAGCTCGAAAGCCCCGAGGGCTCCCGCTTCGAAGCCGGCGAGTCTCCGCGCCAGCTTTACCTCCAAACCCACTCCGCCCTGCGCCTCAGCGAAACGGCCTATAGCCGTGCATCATCTTCCCCGCGTTTCCAAGCTTATCTCCACGCCATGAAAGCGCTTGCCGCCGAGCAGGAAGACGACGAAGCCGCGGCACTGCGGGAATACAGCATTGGCCTTGCCCAGGATCCCAAGAGCGCCCTCTTGCATGCCGGCCTTGGTCACGTCTATCGCCGGCGGATGGATTTGCCGTCAGCGGAGCGCGAACTAACACTCGCTTGGCAACTGGATCCTTCCGACCCTGTGGTCGCCTTCGAGCTGGGCGACGCGGAGCAGCGATTGGGCAAAACCCAGCCCGCGCTCGAGCTGTTGAATCAGGCCCTCGAACTTGACGCCAGCCTTCTGGTGGCTCGCTGGAGCCGGGCCAAAGTTTATCTCGCTTTGGGTGACAACGAGCGCGCCCTTGCAGACTTGGAAGCGGCAGCGCCGGCGGACTCCTCCGGCGAGTTGCAATGGCAGCTTGCCCGCCTCTATCGCAAGCTTGGCCGCGCGGACTTGGCGGCGCAGGCCGAGAAGTGTTCAGAAGAACAGAGGTTAGCGGCCGTCCGCAAGCTGGAGACAAAGGGCCATTAGCAGTAGCGCGGACCCCCGGTTTTGGGGTCCGCGGTTCTTCTCAGTCGGCGGGAACCCCCTCACCCGGCCCGCCTGCCGATGAAGTGCATCGGGATGCGGTCCACCGTCTCCCCCAAGGGGGAGAGGGCAGGGTTTCGGGGGGGGT
>Ga0187784_10000349_pt1 | contig 33374 bp, 25 predicted proteins | sample 1015_SJ02_MP15_2_FD_132964 | JGI IMG/M metagenome (GOLD analysis project Ga0187784, IMG submission 132964) | Tropical peat soil microbial communities from peatlands in Department of Meta, Colombia - 1015_SJ02_MP15_20_MG | ecosystem: Environmental > Terrestrial > Soil > Wetlands > Peat | place... | reverse complement strand
CTTGCTTTTCACCGAGAAGCTTGGCCGCAACGATTTCGGGCCGGCATTCTGCCTGCTGTCCAGGACGGACGTTCAACCGCACGGCTCCGACGCTTCCATACTTCAGAATGGAAAATATCGTATCGGTCTGAACCATGAGCGTAAGCTTTGACGCTGCCCCACTGAGGGGCCTCTCGAGTGACACGCTGTTCGTAAATGGCAGAACGACAAAGTTAACGGCCGCATCCGAAAAGACGAATGGATGGGCGCAATCCCCAGACGCACCGGCCCAAACAGGCGGCGCACCGAAGAAAAGGGCTCCTGAAAGCAACGCGGCGCAACATGCGAGGGTCCGCCGAGAAAGATGTTTCATCGCATTTACCTCACCGGAGCAGAGCAAATGTTCGCTTTGGCTTCTTCCGTGAGCAACGAAGCCGTTTTGTTGTTGTTCGTCAAAGCCAGAACCTCTAGGTCGCGCGTGTACAGAAGCAGTGCGTCCCGCTTGGGTTTCGGAATTCTGCTGTTCTGTTGTTTGAGAGATGATTCGGCCTTGCACAAATATTTCAGCGCCAACTCGTTGTGACCCTCTTTAATCTTCTTCAAAGCCATGCTGAGAGCTACGGACGCACGGAGTTCGGTCGACTTTTCAAACAAAGCAAGGGCGGTTCCGGTGCCGACGGGAGTGTAGAGAATCAGGTAGACTCCGCTCATGGCTTGGGAATTGTTCAGAAAGTGCTCGTAGTAGCGCACTGGCACGAGGACAAATTGCAGTCGTGCATTGGGGCCGGAAGTCGCGGGTATTGCCGAGGGTTCAAAGCTTCCCCAAATCTCCAGCACGACGTTGTTGTCGTTCAGCGTTTCGACAACAAGTCGGCTGAAATCCAGTTCGCTCGTCGGGCGACGCCCGGAGCAGGGAACCGCAATGATAGCGCCACCCTCTTCGACAGCGATTCCTTCGATTTGCGTTTGCAGTTCTGCGGTCAGGCGCTGAATGTCCGTCGACGCCGGGGCTGTGCCCGTAGCGGGCGGGGGTGTAACGTCGTCCACTGCAATCTTGTAGTCGGAAACGTTGGTGATGCCCCGGCAGTCGTTGATGCCGAACGCTCGTTGGGCAGTCAGGGCTGAGAGACAGCCGAGAATCACCGGTAGTACGAACCAGTTCCCGCACCGCTTGGGATTGGAGCTCTTCCGCGTAGGTAGGAACAAGATCGGCCTCCTTAGCGCGAACTTCTCTCAGTTCGATGCACGCTGATCCGGGGGTTGGGCTCGCAAAATCTCCAAGCTGCGGTCGATTTCCGTTTTCAAGTTATTGACACTCTCAAGAGTGGGCGGATTCCCGTCGGATACAAACTTAGCATAGGCTTTCACGGAGTCCGCTGTTCCAGAACCCAAGGACGTTTTATATGCTTCAAGCGACGGGATCGCCTGCTGGCATCCCAGTTCACCCAGCAAACGCAGACTGTATCTGTGGGTTATCCAGCTGTAGAGCTTTGTGCGGTTGTCGATCGTCTTGATCAGCTGCTTGCAAGTTTCGTCGTGATCCTGCACACCGATGGCGTGAAGTCCCATTTGGGCCGCGACCTGGCTGTTCAGGGTTTTCGCCTCGAGTTCATTGATGAGCGGAACGACGGCAAAGCGCCCGTAGGCCGCCAAGGCGATAGCGCTGGCCTCGGCCTTTTCAAGGCTGGTGTCGGGATTCCCCAGATCTGCCAGGAGACCTTGCATCTCCTTGGCCCCACTGAGTTGAAGTTGCTGCTTCTGGAGAGAGAGGTTGACGGTGGTGATCAGGAAATAGCCCAGTATGCCGGCAACAATCGGTGTCAGGACGGAACCAAGAATTTGGACCTTTTCCCATATGTCTTTTTTCTTTGGCTCCGGAAGAGGTGTCGGCCTTTCGAGACGCTCGATGCGGCTTTCAAGACACCGCAGAGATTCACCTAGCCGTGCAATGGGATCGACTGGCGGCGGGGGCGCGTCCATATGGAAGGCTCCGAGCTGAATCCCTTTCGTTGAGGGGGCGCCCGGCCTGCTGGCAGGGCTCGATTCAAGCGAAAGATTAGCAATCAGTTACGTCCCTGTCAACAAACTCGCCGCAGGTTGGCGGTTGGCGGAGAGGCGAAATCCGTTCGACTGGCCGCAAATGGGCTTGGAGTCCGCGAAGCGGACTTCTGGCTCCCATCTCCAAATTGCTGAGAGCATACTCTGGCACTAATCGGTGATTTATCTCGTGAGCGCGAAAACGCCTCGCCTGTTTAATCTGGTGAGACCGGCGGCGCTACGGCTGCCCCAGGGGAGTTGAGGGCGGCTGTGCAACCCCATCTTTCAGGAAAGTTTCGCCCTTCGTCAGCCAAGCAGTTCCGAAAGCAAGCAACGAGGTCGATTCGAAGCAAAAAACCGGCCCGAGACCCAGTATCGAGTACTTAAGTCCGAAAACTTTCGTCGCCGTAATGGCTAGGATCGACGCCAGGATCACCCATCCGCACGCGGTATAGACCCTGTTCCTTTGCACTTTCCTGCTGGTCAGGGCCCGGTTCGCGGCGGACATCTTGAATAATATCAGGCAGAAGTACGCGAGCGTCAGAAACAGCAGTGCGGCAAACGCATAATGCGCCCACCCGACTTCTCTCTGAAACGCCGAGGGACTCGTGGGCGCCGTCGGAAAAAATGCCACGCCGAGCGCGCAGAGCGCAGAAAACATCCCGGCAAATTCATCTTTTCGGTCGAATCCGCGGCAGCACAGCAGGAACATAGCGATGGCGCAGAGACTTCCTACAAAAAGATTGCGCATCCCGGTGTAATAGTAGTCGCTGATCGAGGCTTGTAGTGCGTGATCCCGCAAAAGTGACCACGGGATAGCTAGCGCGAACGGGAGCAGCACCGCTATTCCCCCTACGGCCTTTCTCAGCGTCAAATATGTCAGAGTGGACGCCTCTTCCGCGCTGGGTGCGATGAACATGGAAACCTCCAGTCACGCCGCGGCAAGATACCGCAACGGGTAAGTACCTACAGTCTAATTGGAACACAGGGAAAGGCAACATCCAACCGCCGCGAGCACATGCCCTTGTCCTTGGCGGCGCTTAAAGGCCTTTGCATCGAGTGCTTAGGCCAACGCCGGGATCGTCGGCAAACCGGAAATTATCCAGAAACGGTCTTGTAGGAAGTTTCGGGAGAATTGTCGGCAAACAGGAAGTGACCCGTTTCCTCGTCACGCGGCCTCCAACAAACAAAGGGAGCCCAACCACAGTTAAGTGATTGGGCTCTGGTCACGCTGGAACCTGGATCTTCAATGCAGATCACCAGACGGCAGGACTTATGAGTTTCGGTGTGCTCGGCACCGCTGCATTATGCCGCCAGCAAACTCAGTTTATTGAAAACTACGGAAGGCTTTATAGATGCGAGTACGGAGTCCTTTGTCTTCGCCGGCCGCGCTGATTATATCCAGAGCCATACGCTGGAGGGCCGATCGGCTGATCTTTTGATCACTGATCTCCGAGTCGTAACTCGATGGCTTGTCTTGCTTTTCCTCCTGAAGACGTTCAACCCTGTCCGCCAGATACAGAATGGAACCGATCAACGGCAGTACAGCTTGATAGTTGTTGCTCCCTTCTAACTGTTTGAGTGCTTCTATATGGGACTTCGACATGACGTTCTCCTTGTTATCTGATGATTCTCCTACGCCACGATGTCAAAGCGATGGCCACCCGTCTTCTGACTGGTGCCACCACTGGTAGTTTCGGTTTCTTATGGATGATCGTTGGTTGAGGATTCTCGGAAAGGTCCTTCGCACCCATTAGCCTGACGGTTTTGGGGTGGCGCTTATAGACACTTTCAATGGTCGGAATCCTGTGCTTTAGGTTTCTATTAATCCTCCTGGCGGGTTCTCTTGCTACTACCTTCAGCTTGCCCAGCTGCCCACCCAGCTCCACCTGCTTACCGTCGCCTAGTGCCCTGCTGATGAGCCAGAGAGCAGTTTTAAGGGCTTTTTCGGACTTGTAGGCGCTTAGGCCCGTCCGTTCGGCTATTCTGGCGGTCAATGTCCTTTTTGTGACTTTCATGGGTTTTTAGGCTGTAAGCTACGACGGGACCGCCGCTGAGGGGTGGTTTTTCTCTCTCCACGTACGAAAACACTTTGCCTGTTTGAATAAGCGCTGCGCTGCTGAGTCTCAAAAGGCGATTTTGCCATTGGGCTTTGGTCTTACCTCAGCGATTACCTATGCCTGGGTTTGACCCAGATGGTCCACCCAAACGCGTCCTGCCCTCGATACTTATTACCGGCGAGCTTCTGGACAAGGATTGTGCAGTGACCGAGGTGGAGCCCGGTTACATTTCCGGTTTCCTCCTGGTGGTGAAGATCATTGTCCTTTATGGCTCTGGCCACAGCGTCATAATCCACCTGGATATGCTTTGGGCTCTCCTCTTTGGAGCTGGAGACGCCAGCCGGGACAATCGTGACCTGATTCTTGGCCGAGTTATTCTTGACCATTCTTATCATCTTGAAGAAGGTGCGAGGTATAAGACCCAATGGCGTAGGGAGGGGATTGGACTCCAGTGCCACAGGGGCTCTGCCCCTCGACTGCGTCTTCACCCCGGAGTTTATATCCCGAAGTCCATTTAAGACTTCTCGTAGCTGGTGTCGATTTCATCTGGACGTTCGGTCGAGGTTACCTCTCCAGGATTCCTCACTAAAGTCAACGAAACCCATACCAGCAGAAAAGCGTGTTTGGATACACTTTTTCCTATTGGATCTACTCCGTTGCCGGCCACCGGATCAGAGGTTACAACTACTAGCCAGAGTATCCCTCGATAGGATTGCGAGAGTGTGGAATCTCCCGATAGGGAAACAAAGTCCACATGCTAGGAACTGATACGACTGACGACTTACTGCGATGGGAAGTAGTTCAGAAGATTGAGTTCTCCTGGTGGCTACTGGCGAGCTACCGACAAATCCCTCGATAAGCATACTCGCCCTCATCTACGTTTTATGCAGCCGATTCAGAAAGGAGCTTCCTGGCCAGATAACAGGCAATTCAGCCTGTAGACTGTCTTCTACGTCTTCTGGTTAGTATCTCTTTCCCGATCCAAATCACTGGCTCTCGGGACCCGCATAATCATTGGTGATGTGACGGGTGCGACGATTTAGCCTTATAAACACAAGCGATTCAGAGCCAGTTTTCAGAACCACTCAATTTATTAGGGTTTTCGCGCAAGAAATGAGAAATCGCCCATAAAATCAATGGTTCTATATCGATAAAATAAATGCCACTTCTATCTATCTGATATTAAATGGGTTACAATGCAGATGCGGTATATGAGTCCGCGAGGACTTTCGCCAGTGGGATAAAGTAAAGCATATCATCGCCTGGCGGCTCCTGGCCGGGGGGAAGAACACACCGCAAGCTGACTCGAAAACTGACCCTAAATAGTCCCAAGTTTGGTCCCCCTCTTGATTAACCGCCAATGAATCTTAAAGATATAAAAGTCATAGCTGGGATGGGGCCTAGTTGGGAAGCCGACTGCTTAGAAAAGTACCAGAGTGACGGCGGAAGAAACTCAACGACTAGACCGTAAGCGCTTCTTGGGTGCGGATGGCCATTTTACCGGTTTGCCATCGGGTCCGTAGGCTTGCTTAACGTAAGCGCGGGTCAATTTACCTGGCATTCGAGCTTCCGCATAAGCGTCTTTGTCTGTTCGAATCACCGCTTTGCGCAGAGCGTCACGCTTCATCTTTACGGTGCGTGCCTTGACTAAGTCCGTGAACTTTTCCGTGCAGGGACCTATCTGGTGCTTCTCGATTGCGTTTGAGATGGCATTTTGAATGTCGTCGCAGCACGCGATGGTCAGCTTCGGTATGACGAGATTGTTATGCAAGACATACACGTAGGGTCCGTAGTAGTTCGCTCGCTGAATGAAGTCAGCGAGATTTTCAGACTGTTCCAGCACAGCAACGCACACGAAGGGTTTGTAGTAGTGGAAATGCTTGCGAAGAAAGCTGGCAACCTGCTTACTTTTCCTATCACGGGACTCCAGGCCTTCAGGGTCTGGTGGTGGAAGTATATCCAGCGTCGTGTCACTATCCTCATCGCTTTCGCGAAAAACGAGCTTCAACCTGACTTTCTTTGGTTCAGTTGATCTTTCCCGCTTTCTTTTTGGAACGACGGAATCTCTCGAAATTCGGATTTTCATGATCAATGCTCCAAGCCATTATTAGAATGGTCTACGCTATGATTGTTTGCCGGATCCCAGTTCCCAACAACCGTTGGGACCGCGTGACTGCTGTACCCGTCACTTTTGACGGCTGAGCACTCAGAAGGCCGCTTGCTTTCAGAACACAGGCAGTCGGCTAAATGCATATGGCTCCCAGACCTCGGAGCGATATAATTCCGGTACGTAGCCTTTCGCACAACCATCTCAGAAAGAGGCCCCATGAGCAATGGAGATCTGGGCTGGATAACGAACTTCATTTGGGGAATCGCGGATGATGTTCTCCGCGATCTCTACGTCCGAGGGAAATATCGGGACGTGATCCTTCCAATGACGGTACTGCGTCGACTTGAGGCGATACTAGAGCCGACTAAAAAGGCTGTCATTGGGATGAAGGCGTCGCTTGATGCGAAGAAGATTGTCAACCAGGAAGTGGCACTCAGACAGGCATCCGGACAAGCCTTTTACAACACTTCACCGTTCACACTCCGCGACTTGAAAGGCCGAGCCAGTCAACAAGCGCTCAAAGCAGATTTCGAAGCATACCTCGACGGCTTCTCGAAGAATGTGCAGGACATCCTCGATAGCTTCGAATTCCGCAATCAGATTCCACGTCTTTCAAAAGCCGATGCCCTTGGCACGCTTATCGAGAAGTTCCTGGATCCCTCGATCAATTTAAGCCCGAATCCGGTCAAAGATGGCGCTGGTTCGGTCAAGCATCTCGGCCTGGACAACCATGCGATGGGGACCATATTTGAGGAATTGGTCCGGCGTTTCAATGAGGAGAACAACGAAGAGGCCGGCGAGCACTGGACGCCAAGAGATGCTGTGAAACTGATGGCCAAGCTGGTCATTCTTCCGATAGCAGAAAAGATCGAATCGGGTACCTACCTCCTGTACGACGGCGCGTGTGGTACGGGCGGGATGCTGACGGTCGCGGAAGAGACGTTGCATCAAGTTGCAAAAGAACATGGCAAAAAGGTTGCGACTCACCTCTACGGCCAAGAAATTAACGCCGAAACCTACGCGATTGCTAAGGCAGATTTCTTGTTGAAAGGCGAAGGAGAAGCGGCTGACAACCTTGTGGGAGGGCCGGAGCATTCCACGTTGTCTGCCGACGCATTTCCGACTCGCGAATTTGACTTCATGCTCTCAAACCCACCGTATGGCAAGAGCTGGAAGAGTGACCTGGAGCGCATGGGCGGGAAGAATGGGATAAATGATCCACGCTTCCTGATAAGCCATGGGGATGACAATGAGTTCTCCCTGATCACCCGGTCGAGCGACGGTCAGATGCTTTTCCTGGCCAATATGCTCTCGAAGATGAAGCACAAGACAAAACTAGGCAGCCGGATCGCGGAAGTCCATAACGGGTCTGCGCTTTTCACGGGAGACGCTGGGCAGGGCGAAAGCAATATCCGCCGTTGGATCATTGAGAATGACTGGCTGGAAGCGATCGTTGCCTTGCCGCTCAACATGTTCTACAACACCGGCATCGCGACCTATATCTGGGTTCTTTCCAATCGCAAACCGGAGCACCGAAAAGGCAAGGTCCAACTCATCGATGCAACCGCCTGGTTCAAGCCCCTGCGAAAGAACCTGGGGAAGAAGAATTGTGAGCTTTCCGAGGACGATATTGCTCGCATTTCGGACGTTTTCCTCAAGTTTAAAGAAGCGGAAGAATCGAAGATCTTCCCCAACGCCGCCTTTGGCTATTGGAAGGTGACCATCGAACGTCCGCTACGGCTGAAGATCGAGCTGGACGACCATGTACGATCGGCCTTCAAGGTTGTTTGTGCGGAGGCTGGTGAAGAGCCGCTTGCGAACCTAATCGAGAAAGTAGCTGGGAAGCTCGGTCCGGGACCGCATATCGATTACAACGTATTTATCCGTGAGGTGGAGGGTCTAGCCGATAAAGCTGGTGTGAAGCTCACGACCAAGCGGCTCAATTTGCTTAAGTCGTCGCTAGCGAAGCGCGATGAAGTTGCTTCGCCGGTGATAAAAAAGACCCATAAACCTGGAAAGGTCTCTCCGGATCCTCTACATGGACGGGTCGGCGCCACGGACGACGGCAAATCTTGCATCATCGAATACGAACCAGACTCAGAATTGCGCGACTCGGAACAAGTTCCCTTACTTGAGCCTGGAGGCGTGGATGCCTTTGTACGGCGTGAAGTCTTGCCTCACGTTCCAGACGTCTGGATCGACCAAGAGAGCATTAAGATCGGCTACGAAATCAGCTTCACGCGTTACTTCTACAAGCCACAGCCACTTCGCTCTATGGAAGAAATTCGCGCTGACATTCTGGCCTTGAAGAAAGAGACTGAAGGCCTTCTCGATGAAATTCTCGGAGGAAAATCCCAGTGAAGGACGCCCAAAAGCCCGATCACGTCAGTCTCACAACCTTGATCAGCCACCTTAAGGAGGGTCGGTTCGTCATTCCAGACTTCCAGCGTGAGTTCGAATGGAAGCCTTGGGACGTACGCGATCTAATGCGGTCCATCTTCCTTGACTACTACATTGGTAGCCTATTGCTCTGGAAGGGCAAGAAAGAAAACTTCGACGCACTCGCCTGTGAAAAGCTGTATGGATTCAATGGAGATGGCAAGCCGGAACACATTGTTCTCGATGGGCAGCAAAGATTGACCGCGATTTATTACGCGTTTACCGCCCCCAATAAGCATTTGCCGAATCGCTCGAACCGCTATTTGTTTTTTGTCCATGTGGATCAGTTCATGGAGCAAGCCTACGACAAAGCATTTGAGTACGACTGGACGCAAGCGGCGGCAAATCTGCTCGATGACTGTCAGAGCCAATACGAAAGGCACATCTTTCCGCTCGCGGTCGTTGGCAGAGGTGGTTGGGCGCTAGGTAACTGGGTCCAGGCATATGAACAATACTGGAAAGCCAATTCGGACGAGGCAGAGAAATCTAGCGACGTCAAGGCTGAACAAGCAGCCAGGAAGCATGCAGAAAACGCCAAGGCGTTTGGTGAACATCTGCGAGAACTCACGGAACAATACCAGATTGCGTACATCGAACTAGATCGAGATTTGGAACTCGACAAGATCTGCGACATATTTACGCAGATCAACACGAAAGGCATTCCGCTCGACGTTTTTGACATCATGAATGCTCTTCTTAAGCCCAAGGGCATTCAGCTTAAGACAATGTGGCGGAAGGCATCGTCGAAACTAGATTTCGTCAATTCGGAAAAAATGAACGTGTACGTGCTGCAGGTTATGTCGATCCTACGTCAGGCTTACTGTTCGCCGAAATACCTCTATTACCTCCTTCCCGGCCAAACGAGAGTGATACGTGATAGTGCCGGATCCTTCCATAAGGAGGTTTTGGTAAAAGGCTCGGCCGAATTCACGCAATTGTGGGACCAGGGAGTCGATGCTCTCGAGAGTGCCATTGATCTATTGAAGCACCCGCAAGAATTCGGAGCTATATCTTCAGAGTACCTGCCGTACATATCCATCCTCCCCGCTTTCTCGGCGCTTCAGACTCAAGTGCAAACGCTGCCGGCCAATCGTCAGCTCGACGCTCAACGAAAGATTCGCCATTGGTACTGGGCTAGTGTGTTTACGAACCGCTATTCGGGATCAGTCGAATCGACGACTTCCCGCGACTTCTTGGATGTGAAGGCTTGGTTTGAGGACGAAAACGCATCGCCAGCACTCCTGGAGGAGTTCAGAATGCGCTTCAGGTCTCTTGACCTACGCAAAGAACAAAAGAAGGGGACATCGGTTTACAACGGCATCTTCAATGTGCTCGTCATGAGGGGAGCTCAGGACTGGATGACGGGAAAAGTTCCCATGTATGACGAGTTGGACGATCACCACATCATTCCCAAAGAGTGGGGTAAGCAAGCAAAGATCGGCAGCGCGATCGATACGATCCTGAACCGAACTCCGTTGACGGACGACACAAACCGCAAAGTCATCGGGCGAAAGCTACCAAACGAATATCTGCCCGGTTTGATCAAAGCGAATGGTGAGAAGGCGGTCCGGGCCACACTCAGAACTCATTACATTTCTGCGGACGCCTTCGACATCTTGCTACGCGATCCATTCACAGTGGCTGATTTCGAAGCTTTTCTCACCGAGCGGCAGAAGACGTTATTTGAGGCGATTGGCAATCTGCTCATCAAGGAACAGATGGAAATTGAGCCTGACTTGGCTGAGCTGGATGAGCAGGTAGAAGACGTGGAGCTAAGGCTCCGCCAGATTATCGAAACTGGACTAAACGGTGATGTACAGGCGTTGCCACCACATGTGCTTCAGAAGGTGAAGGAGAAGATTGAGGGAGCAGAAGCCAAGAACCCTAACTTTGACAGCGAACACTACAAAACGTTGGCCGGCAAGCTGGAGTATTGCGATCTCCGTGAATTACAGGATTCTCTGACCAACAAGACCCTGTGGTCACTATTTGAGCCCCGATTCAAGAACAAGGTGACATTAGACGCTAAGTTCGACCAGTTAGCTGAACTCCGGAATGCGATTCGCCATAGTCGCCAAGTCGATGACGTGAAACGCAAAGAAGGAGAAGCTGCGATCCTTTGGTTTGGAAAGGTGCTGCAAAAGTGATGGACGGCCTCGCACCGTATCCAGTGATGAAGGACTCTGGTCTGACATGGCTCGGGCAAATTCCTGACCCTTGGAAAATCCTCCGCGCAAAATCGGTTTTCACAGTTGTTGACGTGCGCTCTGAAACTGGAACTGAGGAGCTCTTGACCGTCTCCAGCAACGACGGTGTCCTGCCTCGGAGTCAGAAGACTGTAACGATGTTCAAGGCTGAATCTTATGTTGGCCACAAGCTTTGTTGGCCAGGAGATCTGGTGATCAATAGCTTGTGGGCTTGGATGCAAGGGCTGGGTTTTTCTCGGCATTATGGTCTGGTTAGTTCTGCTTACAGCGTCTATCGTCCAAAGCCAGCTTTCACCAACTATGCCGATTACTTTCATTATGCCCTTCGCTCAGCGGCCTACAAGTGGGAGCTCCAAACGAGGTCGAAGGGAGTGTGGCTCTCTCGATTGCAACTATCCGATCCAGCTTTCCTCGACATGCCAATCATTGTGCCACCGCCTGACGAACAAAGTGCGATTGTCAGATTTCTCAACTACGTGGACCGGCGGATTCGGAGCTACATCCGGAACAGGCAGAGATTGATCAAGTTGCTCGAAGAGCAAAAGCAAGGAATTCTCCAGCGAATGCTTGGTCACGGTCTTGCTCCTAACCCAAAGCTGAAACTCTCGGGACTAGAATGCTGCCCACTAATACCGGAGGAATACACACGCACGACATTAGGTCGCGTGTGTCTGTCTATTCGAGACGGCACACATAACCCGCCACCTGCTGTTGCCGGTATCCACAGGCTATTAAGCGTTCGAAACATTATCGGAGGCAGATTTGTTACTCGGGCCGATGACAGAACAATGAGTCCTGACGCATATGATGAATTGCAGCGCTCATACACCGTGCAGGCGGGAGATGTTGTGCTAGCTCTTGTTGGTGCGACGACCGGAAAGTCCGCCGTTGTCGAAGAGATGGAAAACGTGACTGTGCAGAGAAGCATCGGTATCATTCGGCCTAATCATAGACTCATCGACAGCCGTTTTCTTAACCTCGTAGTTCGGTCAGACATAGTCCAGAGCCAAATCCGCCAAATTATGGACAAGTATGCTGCTCAACCGGGCATTTACCTGGAAGACGTCGCAGCGCTCCAAGTGGTTTTTCCAAGCCTCGATGAACAGTCCAGCATTCTGGATGCCGTCGAGAGTCAATGGCACCCTGTTGATACATTCATTTCACGAGTCAGTGCGGGAATTAAGTTGCTTCGCGAGTTTCACGTTCGTTTGATAGCAGACGTGGTAACCGGCAAGGCTGACGTCAGATGTATATCGAGGGAACTTGCCGAGGAAGTTCAAGACATTGAGCTCGAAGAGGAACAAACGGACCTGGATCAGCAAACGGACGACGCTGAAGTCGACGGGACAACTGAAGAGGCGGAAGCATGAGGACGGACACGAGCGAAAAGGGGCTTGGTGCTCTGATTGTTCGGGGGATGACCGAGCGCGGCTGGCTTGAAGCCCCGGAAGACTCCGACGTCAGTTATGCTGGGGAAGTCGCTGAAGGAGTGCCCTTTGAGGAGCCCGTCGCATGAACACATTTCTCGAGCGACTAACGCCGAATCGACGTCGTGGGAGCAAACCTAGATGCCATCTGCTGACCCACGGAACTCCGGACGCTGTGGCCGCCAGCCTAAGTTCACTGGCAGCGCCTTTCGCCCTCGTTACTCGGGACGATCAATGGATGCCGCAAGGATTTGAAGACACAGACGAGGCTACATTGCCGGAGGCGGCGCGTCTTCTTCCAGCAGATGTGCGAAGCGAACTCAAGAGGTGGTGGCTGGTGGCGGCATCGAGCAACGCCCAGACCCCGAACTGGGATATTGCCAGCACTTGCAGTATCGAAGGACAGCCAGGACTCCTTTTGATCGAAGCAAAGGCTCACGATCAAGAACTTAGCAAAGAGGCAATCGGTAAGAAAAACCTGGAGTTTCCGGTTTCCTGCAACTCCCGTCGAAACTTGTTGCGTATCGATTGGGCGATGCGCGACGCCAATATTGCATTGGCTGGAGCCACTGAGCTGCCCTGGGCACTTTCACGAGATTGGAACTATCAAATGTCGAATCGCTTCGCTTGGGCTTGGAAGCTGACTGAATTACACGTTCCTGTAGTCTTGATCTACCTTGGCTTTCTCAATGCGGATGATATCGATGGTCTTGGAAAGCCGTTTACATCGGCCATGGATTGGGAGAGAGCTGTAAAAGATCACAGCCAGGCTCTTTTTCCTTCTTCAGTCTGGAACCAACGACTGGAGTGCAACGGGCAGCCCCTTATCCCTTTGATCCGGTCGCTACGAGTGTCTAGCGACGAGTTGGGCAGATTATGACTACCGAACTCTTGACTCGGAACATTTGGCCCCAGCTGACAAAGGCATCGCAGCATTCCAGCAAGCGATGCACCGTGGCGGTTGCTTACTTTGGGAAGGGAGCGAACCGCTTGTTGCCGCTGGCGAAAGGCTCACGCCTAGTGGTTGACGCTAGTGAACGTTCGGTCGCCTGTGGCAACACCTGTCCAACTGAACTGATGAAGCTGGTCAAGCGCGGCGTGGACGTTTATAGCGTCCCCAACCTTCACGCCAAGGTCTTCGTCCTCGGCCGGGCGGCTTACATCGGTTCAGCAAACGTGTCCAGTCACTCCGCTTCACAGCTGCTGGAAGCTGTCATGCGGACCAGTGAACCTAACATGGTTCGCGCTGCCCGAACGTTTGTCGAACATCATTGTCTTCATCAACTGACGCCGAAGGTTCTTGAACGACTGTCCAAGCTCTACCATCCGCCTCGGATTCCTGGAGGTAAGCCCAGCAGACACCGCCGCGCCATCACGTCCGAACATCCGTCCCTGCCGCGTCTTTTCCTTGCGCATCTCCACCTCGAAGATTGGTCAGAGCAGGATCAAGCTCTACATGATGAGGCCATGGACGTCGCAAAGAAGCACCGAAAACATCCGCGGAGTTTTGAATTAGATAGTTTTAGGCAAACAGGAAAGTGCTTCTATCGGCGGGGCGATGTAATCGTTCAAGTCACAGATGAAGGCAAGAGTGGCATCCTTGTCACCCCTCCGGGCAACGTCCTACACGTTCGCACGCGTCGTGATAGAAACAGACGGGTTTCATTTATTTATGTTGAATGCCCAGATCGACGAAGGCGCCAAATCAAAGCATTGACGAGAACCCTGAGATGCCCCAAGAAACGCCTACTCCGGGACGGAGTTATACGAGACTTGGCGTTTGCACAGGCCCTAATGAACGCTTGGGCGGTAAAACTGTGAATAGAACCGATACGACCGAGAAAGGCTTAGAAAGTCTGATCGTACGGGGTATGACCGATCGCGGTTGGATTGAGGGCAGTCGGGACGACTACGATCGTGAATTTGCTGTAGACCTCAGGCAGTTGACGACTTTTCTTGAGTCCACTCAGCCGGATGTTTGTGGGCCGCTTGATCTGGCGATTGATAGCCCAGTTCGTCAGAAGTTCCTTGCCAGGCTCCAGGGGGAGATCAGTAAGCGCGGTGTCATTGACGTCCTACGGCACGGCATCAAGCACGGAGCGCATCAAATAGACCTGTTCTACGGGACACCCACGCCAGGCAACGTCAAAGCAGCAACTCGATCGGAACAGAATCGGTTTACGGTCACCCGCCAATTGCGTTACAGCCGTGATGAAACTGCACTTGCTCTGGACCTTGGAATCTTCATCAATGGCCTTCCAATCGCGACCTTTGAACTTAAGAACAGCTTGACCAAACAGACCGTGGCCGATGCCGAGGAACAGTACAAGCGGGACCGCGATCCGCGTGAACGGCTGTTCGAGTTCGGCCGCTGCGTAGCACACCTCGCCGTAGACGATGCGGAGGTGCGTTTCTGCACCGAATTAAAGGGGAAAGCCTCGTGGTTTTTGCCATTCAACCAGGGATTCAACGATGGAGCTGGTAACCCACCGAATCCCGATGGTTTCAAAACCGACTATCTGTGGAAGCGGATTCTGACTCCCCAGGGGCTGACCAACATTCTCGAGAACTACGCACAGATTGTCGAAGAAAAGGATCCCAAAACTGGAAAGAAGAAGAGGAAGCAGATCTTCCCTCGTTTTCATCAACTTGACGTTGTGAGGAAGCTGTTGAACGTTGCGGAGTCAGACGGGATAGGAAAGAAGTACCTGATCCAACACTCGGCCGGCAGCGGGAAATCCAATTCGATCGCGTGGCTTTCGCACCAACTTATCGGCTTACAGAAACACGGTGCGCCTGTGTTCGATTCAATCATCATCGTTACCGACCGGCGTATTCTCGACCAGCAAATCCGGGACACAATCAAGCAATTTGCTCAGGTCAGCGCAACGGTTGGTCATGCTGAGCATTCCGGCGATTTACGCAAGTTCATCGAGAACGGGAAGAAGATCATCATCACAACAGTGCAGAAGTTCCCATTCATTCTGGACGAAATTGGGTCTGAACACCGGAAGAGCAAATTCGCAATCATCATCGACGAGGCCCATTCGAGCCAAGGTGGGCGAACATCGGCGGCTGTTTCGTTGGCGCTATCGGAAGCTGGCGAAGAAGAGGAAGACGAAACGGTTGAAGACAAGATCAACCGGATCATGGAAGCCAAGAAGCTTCTACCGAACGCAAGCTATTTTGCTTTCACCGCCACACCTAAGAACAAGACTTTGGAGATCTTCGGCCAATCAATGCCAACCGAGGGAGGAAAGGTCAAGCATCGACCTTTCCACAGCTACACCATGAAGCAGGCGATCGAGGAGGGTTTCATCCTCGATGTGCTTCGGTACTACACGCCCGTAAACAGCTACTACAAGTTGGTGAAGAAGATCGAAGGCGACCCGGAATTCGATGTGAAGCGAGCGAAGAAGAAGCTTCGCCGGTATGTTGAGAGTCATGAACATGCTATTCGGGAAAAGGCTGAAATCATGGTGGACCACTTCCACGATCAGGTCCTGGCCCTGAATAAGATCGGCGGACAAGCAAGGGCCATGGTGGTGACTACCGGAATTGAACGTGCGATTCAATACTTTCATGCCATCCGGGACTATTTGAAGGAACGAAGGAGTCCTTATAAGGCGATCGTGGCCTTCTCCGGCGAGCATGAGTATGGCGGAAGCAAGGTCACCGAAGCATCGTTGAATGGTTTTCCTTCGATTAAGATCCCGGAGAACATCCAAGAAGACCCATATCGTTTTCTCATTTGTGCGGACAAGTTCCAGACTGGCTATGACGAGCCATTGCTTCACACGATGTACGTCGACAAACACCTGTCTAGCATCAAGGCAGTACAGACGTTATCCCGATTGAACCGGGCTCGGCCGCAGAAATATGACGTCTTCGTGCTCGACTTCATGAATGACTCAAAAACAATCGAAGAGGCGTTTGCGGATTACTACCGGACGACGATACTTAGCGAAGAGACGGATCCGAACAAACTTCACGACTTGAAGGCTGCTCTTGATGGATATGAGGTGTATTCTCCTGAGCAGATCCAATCACTGGCTGAGCTTTACTTAAATGGGGCAGACCGCGACAAGCTGGACCCGCTTCTGGACGCCTGTGTCGCAGTCTACAGGGACCTCAATGAGGACGGACAAGTCGATTTCAAAGGCAAGGCAAAGGCGTTCACTCGGACGTACAGTTTCTTGGCTTCGATCCTTCCGTTTAACAATGCCGAGTGGGAAAAACTGTCGATCTTTCTGAATTTCCTCATACCAAAGCTGCCTGCGCCAAAAGAAGAAGATCTATCCAAAGGAATCCTCGAGTCTATCGATATGGATAGTTACCGGGTCGAAAAGCAGGCAGTCGTACGGCTGCAGCTTCCTGATCAGGATGCTGAAATCGAGCCGGCTCCCACCAGCGGAGGGGGACGAAAAGCAGAGCCTGAGCTAGACAGACTTTCGAATATCCTGAAAACCTTCAATGACCAGTTTGGAAATATTGAATGGGTGGACGGTGACCGTATACGGAAGTTGATTACAGAGGACATTCCGCAACGAGTGGCGAATGACATTGCCTATCAAAATGCCAGGCAGAGTTCAGATAAGCAAAACGCTCGCATCGAGCACGACAAAGCCCTGGAGCGAGTTGTGGTTAGTCTGATGAAGGATGACACCGAGCTCTTCAAGCAATTCATGGACAACGAATCGTTCCGACGTTGGATGACCGAGACGGTTTTCAACCTCACCTACGATCAGCCAGGTTGATGTGGCCGAACCTCTTGATCCCTTGATGCGGAAGGAGTCGATCTAATCTGTGATCGCCGCTACAGTATCGTCCCAGGCTAAGAGAGTCTTTCTCACTGATTTCACGCGCGATTTACGCAAAGTTGGACTACCAGCGAATCTGAGAGCTTCTGGCAGAAATCTCACGTTCAAGTGTCCTGTAGAAGAGTTACGGCAGCTTTCGTCAGTCATACTGCATCAAGCGCGTATACGGCGGCTGCAAGAGAGCTGGAGATTTGTCGACTCTTTACAAAGGAGAGGAATTGCAAGTCAGTTCGCGGCTGGAATCTCGCTGGATACCGAAGCGATTAGGCCTGATCTCCAGATCTGCGAAACCAAAGAGGATCGGGAAATCTTCGAGTTTTGTCGCCTTACTCAGTCTGTGCCCAGCGCGCATTTGCTGTACCGGCAACTCCCGTTCCTCATCCGGGATATTGCCCATCCCCAAAGGGCTTTGATGGGAATACTTGGCCTTTCTAGCTCAGTCTACTCAATGGGTGCACGCGATCAATTCCTTGGATGGACAGTAGGAAACGGAAGTCGAAGAAGGGTTGGCCTGAATTCGTTGTTGCAGTTGACAGTCTGCATGGCTGTTCCCCCGTACAGCTTTCTCCGGGCGGGCCGGCTAATTGCTTCTCTAGTGCTAACAGACAAAGTGGCCGAGCATTTCATTAAGCGATACCGCACAAAGCGCAATGGCCCGAACCTGCTTGGCATTGTGACCATTTCTGCAAAGGGTCTACATGCTCCAATATTCAACCGAATCAAGCTGCGGAGCGGCGGGCTTTATCAGCGCATTGGATGTACGTCCGGATATTCTTCACTCTTGTTCAGCGAAAGTACTTTAGCTTCGGCCAAAGCCCTTGTAGTGCGGTGTGATGGCTCTTGCCCTGACAATCGTGCTATCAGCACGCTGAAACGAGCTCTCAATTTGTGTGATATCCCGAGAGAGTCCTTCTTGAAGAGCGGCTCGCCTAAGGGCGTATACCTTGCGGTTCCGGACTCCGCAGCCCTAAAAGCTCTTCGCTCGGGCAAAGTGAACTATCTACCTCCGTACCCTACGGTTGATGCAGCCGTAAGCCTGTGGAAAGAAGACATGCGCAAGGCACTTTCCAAAAGGGAGATTGTAGAGAAGGTGCGATCATTCGACCCGGCCAGCTGCCGAGCAACTAGAGAGAGAGGTTTCTTCGATGGCACTCTTTAAGAAAGAGCGGACGTTCTGGGTAATCTTCGACACATCGCAGTATCCGGCCTACTACCGAGACGTCCATGACCTGATCGCGGCGCCTAAAGGCTACGTGCTGCGATATCAGTACAGAGATGCACTTCTGGCAGAAAGTGCTTGGGAGCATGTTCAAGCAAATCGTGAGTTGCCAATCTTGTTCTTATACGCGCAAAAGAGTTCTGAGTATCGACGGGAGGAGACAAAAAGCCTTCCTAGCAATGATAATGCTCCCACATTGTTCATCTTGACCCGGGTGGGACGGATGCGGCACATGGTAAGGGAGGGAGGAAAAGTATACTTTGACTTTGAAGTCGAGAGTTATCCAGACAACAACAAAGCGACTGCAATCAACGAATTAATGAGCCCATTGGTTTCGTCCTCTGAGGTGCCCTGGACAAAATGGGTGACCGTTTCTAATAACTACGAACTCTTTCAGCAGCTATGTGCTGGAAGTGATGAAGACAATTGGCGATGCCTTGTTGAGCTTCTAGGGAAATCGCCGATTCAATTTGCTAACGACGCGTTCTGGCGGATTAAGGGACCGTTTCTAAAGAATGGCAAGGTTGTCAGTGCGGCGGCCCGGAAAGTGAAAGTGAACGGAGAAGTTCGACGGATTACCTCCGAATATCGGTGGAAAGAGAATAGTCTTGGATTTCTTCAGCTTGTCAGCTCAGCGCCGACTCAAGTTTCACCTCATCGGCCTCAATATGCTGTCGAAGCCAAAGTTTCTGGTTCGGAAAAGCTCAAGATCGTTGGCTCGGGCACTTATGCGCTCAGGCATTATGATGAGAAGCCGATTGAATATACGACCCTCGAGATGAGTCCGTTCCGTACAGATTCCGCTGACCTCATTCTCCAAACAGTACCGACCTCGGAGTCTTGGACTGCCGGACCAAGACTCGAAATGCGGCACGTTATAAGGAAAGGGCATATGATTTCCTTGCTTGGAATAGCTTCAGGCCTTGCAGGACTTGGGTTAACTACACTTGGCGGATCGAAACTGTTCGAGAACGATGCACTGAACGGAGTCAAGATTCTGCTAATTGGACTGTTATTGCTTACCGGCGCAAAATACATGCTGACGGGCAAGCTAGAATTCGGAAAGTAATGTGTTTAGGAGCGAATCGTGCCGAGAAGTTACTCTTACACACGTATGATTAAGCTAAGTCGGGGCGACATGTCGCTCCTTCGAGCCGGCAAGAAGACATGCACGATACGTCTTGGAGACGCTTCCGTCCCAGTACCTGAAATCGAGATGAGTGACGGACGGACCTCCGTCCGGGTGCGGATTACGAGCGTGGACAATAAAAGAACTCTAGGAGAATTGACCGACGACGACGCGAGAGCAGAGGGATTTGCAACGCGCGAGGAATTGCTCCTGGACCTTCGGAAGTACTACCCGAGCGTGGCGGCGGCTGACCAAGTGACAGTGATCAGCTTTCAACCGATAACGGGAACTGGAACCTTGTTTGGGATCTGACTTGATCGACTTTCTACAAGGAGGGCAGGTCTCATGCACCTCGGTGTTAGTCGCTGCTTATCTGTTGCGTAATACCTCGCTGACAGGGAGAGCTGCCTCCAGAGAAGCGTCCTTTGCTTCATCTACCTCCACTTGGTCGCCAAGATCGTCAAGGACCGTTCGAAAGAAACTGTGCCCCTTGTGCGTCGCCTTCGCGAATTCTACGTAAGATTTGCAAGAGTAGCGAGCGTCGCAAGTGCGGCAATTGAGACTTCCAAAAGCTTGCTTCCCAGCTACCTTCTTCATTAGGTCCGAGCGGGTCCGTGGCGCGAAGCGCCGTTCTTCGATTTTGTCTACGATTTCCCCGAAGTGTTTGACTGTTGTCTGAACTTCATCGGGAAGAAACGGAATCGGCACTACTGGATTCCAAGCACCGAGCTCTTTCTCAAGTCGTTCTTGATCTCGAGATTCTAATGCGGCGCGGACCGGTTCAGTTGGACGGGTGGCGATCACAGCCATTTCGTCGAGTTTCTTGCTTCTTAGGTTTTGCCATATATGAGCATACACATTCAGCTGATCCTGGTAACGGTCCACATTCTCCATGACAAAGTTGCAGTCGTGCGTCTTAAGGTCATACATCACAGTTCGGCTTTCGGTACGGACGATATCAACCACGCCATCGATACAGAACTTTCGCTTCTGCGGGGTCAGCTGTCCCGGCAAGCTCAACGGCACCTCGGTTTCACTTATCTCTTCAGCGACATTCCGAAGACGCTTCCAATATAGAAGCACCTGTTCAAGGGCCATTTTCTTCAAGGCTGGCGAAATAGGGTGACCCGTTTCGCGGCTGAGCTGGCGATAATTCTGTTCGAAAGCCTTCCTGATAAACGGCTCGAGGTCATCAGTTTTTCGCTTCATGGCTCTTTCTCCGCAAGAGAAATCGGTGGAGATCTTCGAGAGTCTGATGCACTAGACTGCCGACAAACATCGTCTGGGACCGCGAAGGTGGAAAGTTGTATTTCCGGAAGATCATGTATTGTCTAGGGCAATTCAAGTAGGCGAGGTAATCCGCCGTATAGGAATAGCTTTTCGGAAGGCTGTCCGGTGCGGCCGAGTGTTTTTCTACGCTCTTAATTGCGTCCATCGCGTCTTTCCGGCTGTTTGTAGGAATGATGTCGACAAAGGGAGGATAGAGCTTGCTTTTCTTTATCTTGACGTGCGGCAAGATCAGCAAATCCTTTGCTCGAGACAGGGCCACATAGAACATTCGCATATTGTCGAAAACTGGCATTAAGTCGAGCGGTTCACCTGATCGTCGGAAATGTGCGCGGATAGCGTGCTCAATCCATCCCGGTTCCCAATCATTCCTGGCCGGATTTCCGAGAACGACAACAGGGAACTCCAATCCTTTTGCTTGATGAATCGTTAAGAACGGGATTCTGCCGCGAGGAAACGGATTGTTTGCATCTTCAAACTCTGATTCTCCGCGTCTGTGCAGGGTGAAGAGATAACTGCCAAAGAAGACCAATGGGATAAGGTCCCTAGAAAGATGCTCACCAGTCAGGGCACTAACGCCGTATTCTTCAATAAAGCGGCCGATGTATTGGGCGATCAAACTCAGGTTGCAAACTGGGCCTTCATCATTCCCAGATTCGGCCTCATCGAACATCGCACGAAAATACGGGAAGTAGCTGATCTGATAGAAAAGATCCAAGAGGCTCCAATCCAACGACGCAACTCGAGCCAATACCCCGTGGAGCGAGATTGGACGCGGGCCTCGTTCTTTCCGGGCTTTAACTAACTCCGCTAATCGGCTCCCTCCGAGAAGTCTCCTAGCTTGGGGGGAGATGGCACTCGCCTTCATTAGAGCCGGCTGCATAACGTTCGTATCGAACTCGACTTCGAGCCCCCAACCTCTTTGCTCGCAAACTGTTCGCAAGCGCTCGTAGTCGCGTGCTGCCCTGATTGATTCCGAACGCCGAAGCTGTAGAAAACGTTTTAAATGGTTGTCCGACTGCACCAGTTTCCTTGCCTCACGACTGGCTTCATCAAGCCAAGAGTGAAACTCCTCGTACTGATAACCGAAACCGTCTCCTTTGCTGGGGCGTCCGAATACCAGCAGAAAAAGGCCGAATATGGCCTTGGCCTCATGAACTTCCAACAGTCGTCCCGCTCGAGGTGCATAGACTTTCAGTCCCATCGCTATGAGCGCATCCTTCATGGCGGCGGCCTGTTTCGTCTTCAGGGAGGGAAAGAGAAAAGCGATTTCATTTGGATCGTTGAGTCGGCCCTCCCGCACAATGGCCTTGACCATTGACGCGACTTCTTTGCATACGTTTTCAAGGTCGCCTGGCTGAGTAGCAATGACTGCTGGGTCATCTCCAGTTCTGTTCGCTTTGATCTCTTTGGGTACGCGATAAAAGCCTTTGTTAGACTTCTTTTCCCAATCACACGAGGAGTGTGAGATGAACTTGTTACAGAATTCGACGATTCCTTTTCTCGAGCGGTAGTTGATGCTCAACGGAATTTTGGTTGGTGATTGGCCCAAGAACTCCCGACACCTTTCCGGGAATTCCACGAAATTCTCTACCGTGGCGCCGCGGAATCGGTACAGGGCCTGATCGTCGTCTCCCACCACACAGAGGTTCTTGTGAATTGAGGCAAGCTTGAAGTAGAAGCGTTCTTGGATCGTATTCGTGTCCTGGTACTCATCGACAATAACGTAACGGAAGGCATTTTCTTCACTATAAGACTTATCGAGCCGTTCAAGCGCTTTGCGCTGTATGTTGGCAAAATCTGTTACAGAATCGGATTCCATGGATTCTTGGTATATGGAACACAATTTCAGTAGAAGCTTCACATCACGATTGGTCATACGCCGAATCGCGGCTTCAACATCCACACACTCTTCCGTAAGGCGGTTGAAAACACCCATGCAGCTGGAGACCGCTCGGTGTCGAGAACTTGAACCGTTACCCTTTTTGCCCGAGAAGATTTCATTGATGCGAGAATTTGCATGTTTCTTAAGGCCAGCTTCTTCTGTGAGCGAATCCCAACGAAATCGTCTGTATAGGTAGAGATATTGACTCAACTCGTCCAACAATACGGGCGAGAACCTATGTTCTGCTCCCTTTGAAAATCGGTGATCTGTCAGGATCCGTTGACACAGCGAGTGGGCGGTTCCCACATAGACTCTTGAGGTGTCGTATGGAACCCCGGTAATCTCCGAAGCGATGTCGAGCAGACTCCGGAGACCTTCCTTCAGTTGCAGCGCGGCTTTCTCAGTGAAAGTAGCCAGAAATATGTCTTCTGGCCTGACGTTCTGAAACGCAATGAGGTTGACGGTTCGCCACAGGAGGACGCGAGTTTTACCAGCGCCGGGTCCCGCCGGTAGGTAAACCGGTCCTTCGGTGTGGAGAATTGCTTTCTCTTGGTTCGGATGAGGGCAGAAGGGCTCTGGTTTCAGTGCCTTCCAAAGATCATTGATAATTGCCATGTTACTTGGATCGCGCGGCGACTAAACTCGACTGCAAAACACGGCGCAAACATCGTTGTTAGGATTCGCCAAAACGTGCTTGCGGAAATTAACAAAAGAGTCCCGCGTGAGTGGCATGTCACACTGCGGGTTACTTAACCAGCTTATACCACATCCTTTGAGTGTAAAAATGTGATGCGCGCCGCAGCAGAACCAAACAATTAACATACTTTATTTTCATTTGGACCGACGAAATTGGACGATCTGCTCCAGGTCAAAGGTTCTGATATAGACTTCCCTCAGAGCTTGCGGAGCATGGTAGAAACTTGCGAGTTGAACTGGAACCTACCGTCAAAGCCCCTTCATACCTGCTCTTTTGGCCTCTCGTATGATTCTCCCTACCGTCGAAGGACTCCTGTCGAACTCGTCGGCGATGTCCTTGTACGAAGCTGTGCGATTGTTCTTTCTATAGAGCAGGATTCTTCTCTTCTCAGATTCGAACACTCTAGATGTCATATTGACAGCCTCCCAAAAGTAATAAATATACATCCAAACGGCGGGAGTTTTCGAAGTTTCCCCGATGACCACTGACAACGTGGCCTTTGGAAGGAGAACCTCGCTACCGCTCCACAACATCCGGAACTCGGCAACGGAAGCCACTGCAAGATTTCGTACAACCTCAGCGTTGTCAGCGGCGACATCATCATTTCGGTCTTCGTATCTCATTACCGGTTTTGGGTTTGCCAGCGTATACAGCGCCGCAAGAAATCGCTTCATCCCCGTTCTAACGTGTGAAGTCCCAACTGGGGCACGTATCTACTACGCAACGTGTTGATGTGGGAGGTTTGTTTGGTACCAATACAACGGGGGTAGCATATTCTCAGCTGAACTACTCGAAGTTGTTACCTGTTCGGATGGGTTAAGGGACAAACCAACTATGTCAAACAAGTTTATGCGGTTAGCGGTCTTTGTGGCCCTTATCCTTGCACCGTTTCATCCTCTGTCATCCCAGGCCCCGAATCCCCAGCACGGTGATTCTCTCCCTTCATTGGAGGCTGTCAAGGCGCTCGACTACTCACAAGCTTCGATTGACAGAGCTGCCGGCCAACCTACGTACTCTGAAATTTGGGCCTTGATCAACGCATGCAATGCATATTCAAGGGGGCTCGAGATTTTGCCACAATTTCGGGAACCTGTTGCAACGCGAGGAGAAAGCGGAATCCTTGTATTTCGGAAGGCATCGCCCAGTGTTGTGCTGGTGGTAACCGCCAACTTCAAAGGCGATAAGATTTCGGAGTCTGGACTTGGCACGGGGGTCATTCTGGATTCTGCGGGTTACGTGCTTACGAATTGGCACGTAATTCATGGATATGAAGCGGGGATAATCTTCTTTAAGCCCGCGTCTGGCACGGAACCAGACAAAAACGATGCTTATGGCGTGAAGCTTGTCTCTGAGAACGAGGAAGCAGATTTGGCGTTGCTTAAGATCGTCAAGCCACCTAGCGGTTTACTCGCAGTTAAGTTAGGAGATCTATCCTCAATTCAGGTTGCAGAGGACATCCACATCATAGGGCATCCACATGGCCAACTGTGGTCGTACAGCACCGGAGTCATAAGCCAAATCCGCGATAACTACGACTGGCAGTATTCGGACGGTTCTAATCATGAGGCAAGAGTCCTTCAAATGCAGACTGCGATTAATCCTGGCAATTCTGGCGGACCAGTGCTCGACAATAATGCAAATATGCTGGGCCTGGTGGCAATGAGCGAAGAGGGACAGAACCTGAACTACGCTGTCGCTGTAGATGTAATTAAAGAGTTTGTCAACAAAGCAATGGCTAAAAGGACCAGGGGCGGTGCTTCACCTTCTGTTGGCGAAAAAGCGGAGCAGTTTGCCGCCAAAACTCAAGACGGGCGCCTGGTGGTTAAGGACGCCTACCCAAAGCTTGTCACGTATACAGTTCGGGACTTGAACGGCGTACCCGTTGAGCTTCTGGTTGAGACCGCCGATGGAGAACTTCTGGTCGGTTCCAAACCTAACCCATTCGGTGGATTCTCTGAATGGAAGTGCACGGATTTATCTGGCAAGAGGATGTTGATCAACTCTTCGGGCACTGAAGTTGATCTCGTTACAGCCCGAACCGTGGAGTAGGAGATCGCCCATGCGAATAACTCGTTTGGCCATCGCGGTTGGTTGTTTGTCACTCGGAGCCAGCTTGCCTAGCCTCGGGCAACAGCGTGTGGGCTTTGTATTGGAGCTTCAAGGAAAGTGGGTCAGCGCGAAAGACCAAGCTGCATTGAAACTTGGACAGACTCTGCCAGGTGGACTTGTCGTCGAGAATGTTACTCCAGTTGACGGCGATCACATCGTGATTGCAAACCTTAACGGAGAAATCATCAAAACGGTTAGATGTAGGAGTGCAGTATGTCGAGAGTGTACCCCAACCGGTGGTTGCTACGACCCCATACATCCCTTGCCGGATTCAATCGGGGCCTCGAGCAGCCTCTCGACCGTATTCAACGCCGTTGTGGAACTTCTCGCAGCCAAGCCAGACCACTACTCAGTACATCGAGTTCGCGGAGCTGAGGATTTTAGATCCGCAGTGCTTCAGCTCGAAGCTAGCAGTATTGATGTCGAAGACCTGTTGCAGGGTTTGGAGCCAGGGAACTATACATTGCAACTCACTCCGATACTCTCGGGAAGCGAACAGCCAACTGCGAGAGCACTGAAGGGGCAGATGATCTGGACTCCTGGAACAAAGGCACATTTGACAGTAGATGGAATAGAGCCTGGGTTGTACGAGGTTCAATGCCAACACAATTCCACCATAGGCGATGCATGGGTTCTGATTTGTCGGGGTTCCGAGTATCGAAGAATCGCCACAGAGTACGCGGAATTCAGGCGGAAAACAGCGCCGTGGGAGAAAAGCGTCGGAGCGAGCACTATTCAAGAATATGAACGCGTGTACCTGGATTACCTGAGCCTGCAAAACATAAGGTCGGCTAAGTGACTTCCGAACGGCACGCCGATCTTCCTACTACCGTGGGCTCAGTGTCCAAGCTTCGCCCGAGCCTCTCCAAGCGTTTGGTTCGTTCGCTTCCGGTTGTCGTTGTCTTGATGGTTTTATTATGGGTTTTTGGTCACACCGGCGTGCTTCACAGGATAGAAACAACAGTTTCGAATGCGCAGATGCGCATAAACAAGCCAATTTCAGACAGCCCTGTCGTGATCGTCGACATCGATGATGTGGACTATCGTGAGTTGTTTAGCGAAACTAGCCCACTCAATCCATCACGCTTGGAGAAGCTCGTTGCCGATATTGCAAAAGGGCAACCCCGCGTTATTGGAGTAGACATCGACACTTCCAGCCCTCAGTTTGCCACCGAGCTCCCCGTCAGAAACTGGGGACCACACATGGTCTGGGAACGAGAGGTGCGGGAGGTTCCAGCAGAGGGGACCGAGAGCCGAAACCTGAGCCCGGTTGACATACTTGGTGGCCAGAAAGACGTTGACCCACGCAGTAATTCGGCCGGTTTGCCCGTTCTTATTGACGAGTCTGAGGACAAGGTTACGCGCAAATATAGGCGTTACCTATCGACCGGTGCGGGACCACTACCCTCATTTCCATACGCAATAGCACAAGCCTACAGTGGAAAATCGTTGAACCTTACCTCTGAACTCCAAGATTGGCAGCAAGATCGCTTGATTCGTTTCTCTGGGTTTCGTGGTCACACGGCGCGGCTGTATTTTTCCGCCAGGAAAGTTACTGAGCTTTCGCAACATTGGCCTGAGGCGAGTCCAATTAGAGACAGGATAGTCATTCTTGGAGGTTCGTATCTTGGTCAAGACAAGCACGACACTCCTATCGGTGAGCTCAGTGGTGTGGAAGTCATGGCCAATGTGGTTGAAACAGAACTCGCCGGTGGGGGAGAACGGCCGCCCAGTAAAACCGCCGTGTTGCTACTCGAACTGTTCGAGGCGTTCGTACTGATATTCTTATTTCATACCATGAGGTTTCGATTTGCTTTACTTTGGTCCCTTGCTCTGGTCCCAGTTATTGCGGTTGTGTGCAGTCTGCTGGCTTATCGTGATTCCAGGCACTTCATTCAGTTTGCCTTCATCTTGTTGGGCTTGTTGCTGTTCGAAATGTACGAGCATTTTCGCCGAAGCGCTGTCCCGAGCGTGTATCACGACTTAACTGGTGCGGCTCACCATTGAGAACTCACCACCGAGATTTGCAGCTTTTTGCAATAGTTATTCATTAGCGAAGCTTCGACTCACATTCATCCGGCGCACGTCTGTCCGGTGCGATATTTGAGGGAGAGCCGCGGACGAATTTCGCGTACCTTGTCTAGCTGACCGCCCGTGATCAAGCGCCTGCATCTTTCAGCGACCTTCGTACTCATACTATTAGTTCAGAGCGCTTTTGCGTCTTCGCTAAATGGTCAAGTCCAAACCGGAAACGTCAAGTCCCCCAAGGCACCGGCAGAATTATCCCCAGATGATCCTGATATTCGCCTTCTATTGGGTGTCGACGATGCTTCCTGCAAAGTACCGGATCCGGATCAACGGATTCAGACACTTCAGAAAGCCCTTCAAATAGCCGAAACGCGCGGCTTGACAGGCGACAAGGCGGTCATAGAAGAAACGCTTGCTTCGGTCATGGTGGCCCAGGGCAAAACTGAGGAAGCATTTTTGCTTTTCGAGAAGGCATTGCAGGATTCCATCGACGCAAAAAGGCCGATATTGGAAGCAGACATCCTCGTTGCTCTCGCTTCCGAATCTCTATCGAGAGGCAACATCCAGGGAGCGATCGACGTTACGAATAAAGCGCTTTCCCGATCGGTGAAGAGTGGCAATCTTTACGGAAAGGCGAGAGCTCTTGGCGAGTTGGGATATCTTCATCTACGAAAAGGAGAAACCACTGAGGCAGCTGGCTACATTGACCAAGCGCTAGAGATAGACAAGCTGAACGGATATCCCCAGGCTCGGCCTCTGTACTACAGAGGGGTTGCGTTTGGCCTTGCGGACCAGATTGATAAAGCTTTAGCGTTGCTGGCCGAAGCGCGAGAAAAAGCGGTGGTGGAGAGGGACGCACTCACCTTCGTCAACGCCGAAAGCTCTTTGGCTTTTGGCTTGACAAAGAAAGGAAGAGTTGACGAGGCAACGAGACAAATGGATCTGCTTAAGAGAAATGATCTTGGGCAGTTTATTTCGGACCCCGAACTCCGTGCGTGTTTTGCTTCATCTCTCCAGATCCCGATTCTGCGATTAATTTGGTTAGAGGGCCTGGCTAATGTCTTGGAAGCCGCGAACGAGAAAGAAAAAGAGATACCTGTATGGCAGGAACAATTCTCTACGAGTCAATCTTTGGGGTTTGTTTTTGGCCAAGCAGAGGCAAAGGAAAAGATTGCAGACATCGAGGCTCAGCTCAAGAGGACAGGGGATGCGATCAAAGACTACATCGCGGCGGCGGACTTATATAAAAAAGTGGGGAACGAATCGAAGGTCAATCAGGTTCAAGTATCTGCCGCTACCTTGATGGTTAACTCCGGGAAAGGGGAGGAAGCGATTCCTCTGATTCGGGAGATCGCGGCGTACGCAAAAAGGCAGAACCTCCGCGAACTCGAGTTCAGGGCATATATAACGCTGGCAGGAATATATCAGCCGGCTGGGAGGACCGAGGAAGCAAGAGCTGTTCTGGAAGACGCAATTTCACTAGTTAGACCCGGACCGTTTGACGAGAAGCTGGACAATAAGACGGTTCACCTCGCCTATGTTTCACTGGCAGATATCTACCGGAAACTGCAGATGCCACAAAAGGAGCTCGTCTCTATCGACCAGGCCTTTTACGTGTCTTTCTATCTCAAAGATGAAGCAGCCCAACATAGAGAAGTCACTTATCTCGATCAACGCCTCAATGACCTCCACATTCGGGATTTAGTCGAGCAAGATCAAAAGGCCGGCAAGCTCATCGAATCCTTGCTTTACTCTTACATTTTGTACTTGAGGGACGGTTCGACAGACAAGCTCGCGCAAAATCCAAACTGGCAAAGAATCTCCAACCTGCCATTCCAAATCACTCAGATTCACGGAGGGGCAAGTAACCTCGAAGGAATATTAAAGGATTTGCGCCCTATTCTCGATCTCGAGCCTACTTTCAAGCTCGAGAAGCTCCCCATCCTTGACGCCCTAGGTGAGTACTTCGTTGGAGCGGGAGATGAGCCAAAGAAGGCAGAGAAATATGCAATTGAAGCAGAGAACCTACTGGATGGCCTTAAGGGTGATCAGTCGGTTCTCAGAATTAAGCCCAGGTGTGTACTCGCGCTTTCATATGCCCAACAGGGGAAAAAGGATATTGCGACGAAAGCATCCGAAGAGTGCCTCAGGTTTGCAAGCGCAACACACGAAGATCAGACAATTCTTTACGCAGAACGCACAAAGATCATGGTGGCGGCCCAGACAGGGAACATTGCTCAAGCGAAGAGCTCTCTTCAAAAGTTTATCTCGAAAGACCCAGGCAATCTCGCGTTGCTGACAGAATTAGTGATGTCACTAGCCAACGCAAAGCTATATGACGAGGCTGACCAGCAGTTGGAATCCGTCGTCAAGGGGATGTTGGCATCAGGAAACAAAAGAGATGTAGCGCTTACATATGCGCGGATTTCTATAGTCTTGGATTCAGATGATTCAGATACGGCCAAGAGGCGTGAACTCGAGTATCTGCTTCGGGCATCAAAGCTGTATCGTGAAATTGGCGACGAAGTTAAAGATGCTGAGACTTCTATAGCGCTCGGAAACTACTTCCTCAGGGTCGCTCGAAATAAAGATGCAATTGACGAATACGAGAGGGCTCGCCAGATTGGAGAAAGAACCGGCCTAAAGAGTGTCGTTGCGTATTCATCCATCGGTCTAGGGAACGTTTACCAAACGCTAGGCGACAACCGAATGGCCTGTCAATTCCACGAGCAGTCCGCCAATACTTTTCGCGAATTGAAGAACGGTCTGGGGGAAGCGAATTCGCTAACCAGACTAGGTTGGGACTATTACAGATTGAACGATCCAGAGAAAGCCCAGGTAGCGTTCGTCCAGGCCCGCAAGGTTGCGGAGGGCGTGGGGCCCCTTGCCGCGTATTTTGCAGCCTATTTCTTGGGTAACTTCTACGCCTCACAGGCCGACATAGACAAGGCGATTGCCGCATATCGGGACGCCATTGTCATCACGACGAACGCCAACGATTATGAGCACTCTGCATATTCTCATCTTGCGCTCGCCCAAGCAGAGAGCTTTGTCGGTGCGTGGGAAGACTCTCTAGCTGAAACCAAGACCGCTTTGGGCCTCTTCGAAAAGACAGGAAGCAGGGAAGGGCAGAGTTCCTGCTGGGCTCACTTGACAAACATCTATTCTGACGGAACGTCATCACTCAAGGACTTTGACAAAGCCCTGGCCAGTTATCAAAAAGCAATAGATCTTGGCGCCACAAGGACCCTCGAGATCGACTTGCTCGAAATCTACCTTCAAACAGGGCGATACAACGAAGCCGCAAGGATCGCCAAGGATGGTGTACAGACTTGCCTACAGGAGAAAGCCTCTGAATGCGAGGCACACGCGCTAATTAGTTTGTCGGAGGCTGAGAGACTCCGTGGGGACTTGAAAGCCTCTAGAACCGCTTTGAATCACGCACGCCCCATCGTCGCTAATTCGGCGGATGTGTACCTGAGGGGACGCCTCCAATACCAGGGTTCTCGACTGTTAGTCTCCGAAGGCAAATTCGATGAAGCGCTTTCGTCATACGAACAGTTGATCGCTTTGATCGAGGGGATCAAGGGGAAACTCGGTGAGCAAGGGCAAAAGTCCCTTTCTGAGAATTATGGCTTTATCTATGACGAATTGGTTTCTCTGCTCTATACGATGAGCAAACGCTATCCGCAGCGAGAAATCAGTCTTGCCTCAAAGGCCTTGGAGTACGGCGAGAAGAATAAGGCGAGACAGTTTTCACAAAGTTGGGGGCGTGTGTTTAAGAATCAAATGTCGCTTGTGCTCCCCGTAGCCGTTCGGCAGCGAGAACAATCCTTAAACTCTCAACGCGATCATCTATTGACCCAACTAGAAGAGGTGTCAGGCTCAGCTTCGACGCCCGATAAGGTCAAATTGCGAGATCTGAACTCTCAGCTCACAGACGTTCAGAATCGGATGGATCTATTTCTGAAGGACCTCAGAATGACTGCGCCGCAGTATGCGGCTATTGCATATCCCCAGAGCGTGCAGATATCGAATCTTCCTCTCCGCCAGGATGAGACGGTCGTCGAGTTCAAGGTAACTGAAGATTCGACTTTCGTCTGGATCATACAGAATGTGGATGCTACCGGAAACCACCTGAAACTGTTCTATAAGATTCCGCAAAAGCGGTCTTGGCTGAACCACCAAGTGACTACAGTTCGCAATGTGCTCAATTCTCCAAATCCGGACAGGGTCGACTTGAAGATCTGTGAGCAACTGTTTGCGGCACTCTTTCCTGAAGAGGCAGCAGAGATTATTCTTCAGTCGCAATCGCTGACCTTTGTCCCGGACGATGTGTTGTTTGTCCTGCCGTTCGAACTGTATTCACCCCGAGCGTCGAAAGGCGAATTCCCTCTGTTGAGGAAGGCAACTACTTATTATCCCTCTGCAGTGTCTTTTGAACTAGCCAGGGCAGCAAAGCTTCGTGTCGATTGGCGAGAGTCATTTCTCGGTATTGCAGATCCAATTACTTCAGAGCTAGACGAGAGGTTTGTTCAATTACAGACCGTTCCGGCAACGAAGAGCCCTTCTAAAGATCAACCCACGATGGCCAGTGTGTACTCCGATACACCAAACGAGGACAAACTAAAGTCAAGGGGCTATTCGTTTGACCCTTTACCAGGCACTGCAAGCGAAGTGCAGAGCATAGCAGCGCTGATTAGGGAGCGGAAGGAAACCGCTGATGTTCGTGTCGGTATCGAGGCTACAAAGCGCAAGCTCCTCGACACTGACCTGTCACAATTCAGGTTCCTGCACTTTGCGACCCACGGAGTTTTGGCCGTCGATACTGGCATTCAAGAACCCTCATTAGTCCTTTCGGTGGATGGACAGGATCCATCGCACATGTTTTTGTCGATGTCCGAGATTCTAAACCTGAAACTGCAATCTGAATCTGTGGTCCTTTCGGCGTGTAATACCGGCTTTGGAGCAATTAGCCGGGCCGAAGGGGTAATGAGCCTCGGTCGTGCATTTCTTGCATCGGGTGCCGAAAGCGTGACTGTAAGCCTTTGGCAAGTATCCGATGACTCGACAGCGCTGTTCATGAAGAAATATTACGAGGGGCTCTTATCGAACAAGAAGAAAAGCGTCGCGCTTGCAGAAGCTCGTTACGCAGTGTTCACGAGCGGATCCAAAAACCCTTTCTACTGGGCACCTTTTATTCTGATCGGTGAGTGACAGAGACCACCGCGAAAGCTCAAACGGTGTGAACCTCAGTTTCCATGTAGGTCCTTTCACGGAACTCAAGTTGGGCCATCAACCAATTCGAAGCGAATTCTCGATTGTGCGAAGCCTTATACAAGTGAGGGTCTGCCGCCGAGGACCAGCTACAACGAAAATCTCGGCGTCACTACTTATTGCGGATCGCCCGGATTAGCAGGTACACGAGCCGAGCAAGAATGAACAACCTACGAGCACATTCGTTCATGGCTGACCTTTCTCGGAGACAGACAAAATCCCCGCTTGGGATGAAATGAAGAGGAATTACACGAGAACGGCGACTGCGAACTGAATTGGGGCACTCCTTGAACAAAAAGAGGCGGAGTTAATGGAAACTGCTTATGAACAGACCTGCAGTTGGGCCACTGGGGACTAAACTCGGGTCCAAGGTTCGAGTTATTTGGAGACCATTAGGCGGGTGTTAGTGGCGTCGAATCAGTAGCTTAGAGTGATTTCATATATGAGCTACACGCCCACAGCGTCAACTATCCTTGATTTTACAGCATGGGCAGCGGTCCGAAAACTCCGAAAGCGGATCTCCTGTTCTCACTCTGTTGGGGGCTGTGAACTTCGCGAGACTTTTCCTGCCCCCTTCGCTATGGCGGTGTCGAACCGAGCGGGGCTGGTTTACACGATCCTGGGCGCCGGCAACGGGATGATGTACTTCCCTTTGTAGCCTTTT
>Ga0187784_10000348_pt1 | contig 33429 bp, 32 predicted proteins | sample 1015_SJ02_MP15_2_FD_132964 | JGI IMG/M metagenome (GOLD analysis project Ga0187784, IMG submission 132964) | Tropical peat soil microbial communities from peatlands in Department of Meta, Colombia - 1015_SJ02_MP15_20_MG | ecosystem: Environmental > Terrestrial > Soil > Wetlands > Peat | place... | reverse complement strand
TGGAAACACCAATATCCCAAAATCCAAATAGTGACTATTTCTGACCTACTTCAGCACAAGAAACCAAATCTTCCAAATCATTGAAGTAACTAGGTCACTTAACTTAACAGTGTCCACAAAAGACAATACTTATAAGTCCGTTTTGAAAGGCCTGACCAAGCTAGACGTTACTTTGAGAATAACGGGAAGCGAACAAAATTGATTGCAGATTTTAATAAACCAGTTAAATGCCCTAAATGCCACAGGAAATTGAATATCGTCCAAGTGAAGAAGACGAAGATACTTGAATGGACCATTGACGAAGATGACAATAAAGGTGAAGGAAGATTCGAAGATAGTGGTCAAGGCTTTACAGAGATATTTTGCTATAACTGCGGCGCGAAAATCGGGCATTACGATGCGAACACAGAGTGGGGAATGTTCCCAGATCCATGCGTCATGGAAGCCTAATCATTTGAACAAATGAGAGCAGAAAAAATTTTTTAGTCATCATAACCTTTTACCCTGTAAGGCGAGGACGATATGACGTATAAAATCAAATACGATGACGAGGCAGACGTGCTCACGGTCGTTTTAAAAGAGGAAGGCAAACTTTCCCACGCCGAAGAGGTAGGTGACATGATACTTTACGTTGACGATAAAGGTAAGCCTCTATTCTTGGAGATACTTAAAGCCAGCAAAATAGTCCCGCTCATGGTTGAAGGCTTAGCAAAAAAAGAAGTAACCGTTGCCTAAAGTAAATGAAGGGAAAAATAGTTTTCATTCCTTTCCCATTCACCGACTTAACATCAACCGGGGCCCAACAAAGCGACAATAACCAAAGTAGAAGAAGAAAACTCGCTTGCATCAAGCTTCTTCTTCTCTAAAAAAACTTCCAACTATAAAGAAGAACAACAATGGTTTTCCAACTGTTGTTGTTCTACCGAAAAAAACAAACCAACGCGATCAAAAAACGCGACACCGACCCGCAAAAAATTCAAAGCCTGAAACAAAGACAACCCGAAAAAACCCAAAAAACCCAACCTCAAAGTCGCAACTTTCACTAAAACAAAAACGGCAACAAAAAAATTTTTAAAAAAACCAGCCCAAAAAATTCCAAGGCCGCAAAAGTTTAAAGGGTAAAACCGTTGTCCTTAAACATGCAAAGTGAATGGTCATGAACGACAAAATCGCGGTAATCGGTTCAGGAATGATGGGCGGCGCCATAATCAAAAGCCTGCTGAAAGGCGGCTACGTGGGTAAAATAACAGCGGTTGACATCTCTCCGGAAAGGCTTAAAGAGTTCGAAAGCCTCGGCATTAAAACCTCTGCGGACAACAAGAAATCCGCTGCAGACGCCGACATAATCTTCATCATAGTTAAACCCGGCGACGTTGAGAAGGTCCTCAAGGAAATCGCCGCGGAAGTCAAGGGCAAACTGTTGATTTCTGTCGCTGGCACGGTGCCGCTGAAGTTTCTGAAGAAGAATGCGCCTGAAGCCCGAATCGTGCGGATTATGCCTAACCTCGGCGTTCTGGTGCAGGCTGCCTACACGGCTTACTGCTGTGAAACAAGCGTCACTGGGCAGGACAAGGAAAAAGTCAAGACATTGCTGAACATGTTCGGCATCTGCGAAGAGTTGGACGAGAAGTACATGGACGCAATAACCGCAGTTAGCGGAAGCGGCCCAGGCTACATGTCCATCATCATCGAGGCTTTAACTTATGCTGGATTGAAGGTGGGGTTACCCCGCAACATCGCATTAACGTGTGCAGCCCAAACCGTAATGGGCACGGGCAAACTCGTGATCGACCTGCATGAGGAACCGTCAAAAATCAAGGACATGACCACCACGCCCGGCGGCACAACGATTGAAGCCATATACCAGATTGAACAGAGCCAAATCCGCCCCGCAATGATTCGCGCCATAGAAGAAGCCACGAAGAAAAGCCAGGAAATCCGGGAAAAACTTAACCTCAACTAGCATGAGCAGCCATGTTTGAAGCAGTTATTTTCGACTGGGACGGTACGTTAGGCGACACGCGTCAGGCAATCGTGGTTGCGTTCCAGAGGGCACTAGGCGAAATCACCGTTAGCGTAAGCGACGAGTATATTGAACGCCGAATCGGCATAGGAGCAGCCGAAACCTTCAGGGACATACTGCGCTCAGCGAAAACGCCGTTTGACGAAAAAACGATCCAGCACCTGGTGGAACGCAAGAGCCAGCTTGAAATCGAGCTTACAGACCAGGTGAAACTGCTCCCAGGCGCGAAACGGCTTCTTGACGAGTTGCACGGCAAAATAAGAATGGGTTTAGCGTCGATGAACAACCGTTGTGTAATCAGCCATCTGTTAAAAGCGAAAGATTTGGAGAAATACTTTGACGTAGTCCTCGCGGCTGAATCAATTTCACACTCAAAGCCTAATCCAGAAATTTTCCTTAAAGCCGCAGTTTTACTTAAGTCTAAGCCTGAAAGATGCGTCGTGGTCGAGGATTCCGTGTTCGGAGTTAAAGCAGCTAAATCGGCGAACATGAGCTGCATTGCCGTTTTCACCGGCGTCTACTCCAGCTCGGAACTTGAACGGGAAAAGCCTGATTTAATCGTTAGAACCCTAGAGGACCAGAGGATTCCTCGATTCATCCTGCATTAGAAGCGTCGTATGGAGTGTTCTTGTGGTAGTCGCCTGACAGTCACAAAACTTTAAAAATTTATTAAACAAAATAATAAATCACTCTCAAATCCGAGAGAAGGGAGATTTCTTGAAAAATTCTGTTGCAAACACGAAAGCTAGGGCCAGATTTCAGGTTCTGTTGCTGGATAACGATGGAAGCGAAGACGTCGAAGTCCAAGAGGCTGGACACGTAGATTTTCTCCAGGTGAAAAAGCATCTCAAAAACGGCGGTTCAGTCTTTATTACAACCAAAGACACGCAAAAGCAGCTTTACCCCAAAGCAAAAGCGCAACTGAACTACAGCAAATCAAGACGAAACATCGGAGCCCTTTTCCGGCAGCGATTGAGAGGCTCATAAACGTGTGACGTGCATCCACGTAAGATTCCCTTTACGCCCTCTCTCTTCCATGCTTTTTGGGTGCACGCCACTCCCATTTGCTCGGTTTTGACCAAAATTAACGAGGAACTACACTGAGAAAAGGCCTTTTTTTAGGATCGTAGGTTTGGAAGTTATGCGTGCTTCATGATAAGCCAAACAAAGACCCACAAGAAACAGGAAGTTAACTTTCCGTTCGTTTTTGCCCAATTTACCCTTCAGCTACGCTTAAGAAAGCCATGTTAGATTCAGCCGCTCCGGGCTGGCACCGACTACCTGTATTTATCGTTTGGTTCAAGCAGCCGGCTTAGCTTGCTTTGGTGTCTCCTTCATCACTGCACCCCAAATCACGAGTACGATGCCTATGACTCCGACTACAGCAACGCCACCGTAGAAATACCACTTGTGTGCGGAAGCTCCATAGAGGTTGTATGCATGCGAGACTTGAATTCCGCCGAGTATCAGCGCTACGACAATAAGCACTATGCCCACAATCAAAAATACCATTCTTTTTGTATTCAAACCCCAAGCACCTCCAATTTTTCTCTATAAACAGAAGAGCTATTTAGAATTTGCCCACAATTCGATTTCGCTTGCCGCCATAAACCCTTAATTCCAAGTTTTTCTTTCGTCGTGGGACTTCCTAAAAGCAGAGAAGATGGAAAATGGGATCTATTGATAGTGGCGAACGCGAACTTGCAGGTTTACTGTTTTCGTCTTAAGGCTTGCGGAACGTAGGCGCACCGCGGGTCTGAACCCAAAATGTCCCCTGTGTAAAACAGTGCTGCTGATCGGCAGCCGCCGCAGAGTTCAAGACACTCGCAGACGCTGCATTTGCCTTTAAGGTTGTTTTTGTCCTTAACTTTAGAGAAGAACTCGCTGTTCTGCATGTCAGCCCATATCTGCTTAAGCGACTTGTCCTTAACGTTTCCCACCCTGTACGCGTCGTTGTAGCTGCAGGGGATCACGTCGCCGTTTTCTGCGACACTCATGAACCTGCCGAAGAAGCATCTGCCCAAGAAAAAGTTGTTGTACCACTCGTCAAAGTCAGGCATGCCCCGCTGCTTTGCCACGCGCGCGTAAAAGGGGATGTAAACGTTAATTCCAGGTTTCCCTTTGTACTCTAAAGTTAAGTCGTAGAGTTGGTTGCAAACCCGCTCGTACTGTTGCGGTGTGAGGTCCGCTTTAAGGGTGCTGTTCTCATTGCTGTACGGAACAAAACCGTGAAAAACAACCCAGCGCGCATCATATCGGCGGGCTAAGTCAAGCACGTGTCGCATATCGTCCACGTTGGCGTTCGTTACTGACCCAGCGTTCGCGAACGTGTACACCAAGCAGTTTAAGAGCCCCTCGTGTGAAGATTTTGCTATTGCTGAAAGGGCGGCTGCATAAGCGCCTCTTCCACGAATCGCATCGTTTGTTTCTTGTGCGCCGTCGATGCTGACAGAAATTCTAACCTGGTTCTTAACGATGTTTTCGAAGGCTATCTCATCCATCAGTCGCCCATCAGTTATGATGCTCACGTTTAAGCCTTTCTTTCTAGCGTAGTTTACAACTTGGAAAAGGTCCTTTCTGAGGAAGGGTTGCCCGCCGGTGATTCCAAAGAAGGCTGCGCCGAAATCGTAAACTTCGTCAACAATTTTCATCGCATCCGCCGTGTCAACTTCGTCTGGAAACGCTGGTTTGCCGGCGGAAGTGCAGTGTACACAGTTGCTGTCGCATGCGAAGGTGCATCGCCAGGGTATAATTAACAGGGGACCTTTATTTTTCAAGCCTTTTTTCTCCGAGGTGTATGGTTAATGCAAGCAGAATTATGGTATTTAACGCTTCACATTTTTCATCGATTTTTTAAAGCTTAATTGGTGCACCAATTGGGAAAGCTGAATGCACATCAGTCTTTGAAGAGTTGTCATTTTTGTAAGCGCGGGGCCTCTGAGAAGGATGAACGGACTGAAAGATCTCGTTGACTGTGGCTATCATACGTTTTACAATGTGGATTAACTAAGCAAAATCGTGCATTCAAAGATGAAAAGGCTGGAAAATCGTTAGAACCTTAACCCGAGTTTATGCTCAAGGGCTTTCTTCGTGGATGTAGAGAGGCCCATCTTTAAGCAAGTCCAATAGTTCTTGAGTTTGAAGGGTCGTAAGTTTGCAGGTTTTAGGATCGCTTAGGAAGCGCAGTTTTTCAGGGGGGTTATGAATTACGTGAAGGTCTTCCCATGTTACTTTGATGTCTTCGTAAGGCATGTTTTGCTCGTCAAGCTGCTCCATCCAAGCGCCCGCGTCAAGCTCGTCTCCTTCGCCTAAAGTTGTAAACGGTCCAAGCAGACTCTTATCTTCAACGTTATAAAGGAAAACTATTGAGCCCTCCTTAAGGTCAGCTGGCTTGGCGTTCTCGCCTACACAAGCATAATGCTTTTCGCTGAGACACTGGTTCAAAGAAGACTTGTCGCAGAAAAACACGTATCCTTCATACATATCTTGCACTTCGGCTAACTTGAATTCTCTCGGCGTTTATTTCCTTTTTGTTTCTTGTTCTGTCGCCGAATCAAAAGGCAAACGATATTAGTAAAAAGCCTTTAACCCTTTACGTGAGGAACTCAAGGTTGAAGGTGAAAACGCCAGTTATAATCGTGAATTTCAAGACTTTTCTTGAATCAACAGGTCAAAAGGCTGTTGAACTTGCGAGAACCGCTGAAAAAGTGACGCGTGAAACAGGCACGTACATTGTTGTGGCGCCCCAGTTCGCCGACTTAGCAAGGGTTGCAGACGCGGTTGAGATTCCCGTTTTCGCTCAGCATATTGACCCGATTAAGCCCGGCAGCAACACGGGTCACGTCCTTGCTGAATCAGTGGAGAGTGCAGGCGCCGTGGGAACGTTGATTAACCATTCTGAGAGGCAGCTTAAGCTTTCAGAGATCGAGTCAATTATCGAGTTGTGCCGCGAAAAAAATTTAGCCTCCTGCGTTTGCGCCAACAACCCCGGTACAAGCGCTGCTGCAGCTGCCATGCATCCTGACGTTGTTTCTTTAGAGCCGCCTGAGCTTATCGGCACGGGCGTCGCGGTTTCGAAGGCGCAGCCCCAAGTAGTCACCCACACGGTAAACTTGGTTCGGAAAGTCAACTCTGACGTCACAATTTTATGCGGTGCAGGAATTACTCAAAGCGTGGATGTTGCCGCAGCGTTGAAGTTGGGAACCAGCGGGGTTCTTGTTGCAAGCGGCATCGTCAAGGCGAAAGACCCATATATTATTCTGCGTGCATTTGCCGATGCAACTAAACAGTGATGATGTGATAGGCTTTGAAGGTTGAACCTGAATGTGAATCTTGCTTGCTTTCTCGGGCGCAAACGGAGACTTATCAAGCGACGACCAATCCTGCTTTACGTTTCCGTTGCCTTGCCGAAGTTGTTAGGCTTTTGAATCGGGAATTCAAATCTACTTCAGTGGCGGCTGATTTAGGCACGAAAAGAGATCGATTAATCAAGGAGTTAACGGGCAACAGTGACCCGTACTGCAGAAGTAAGAAGATCGCTAACGAGAAAGCGCTCAAGTTGTTGCCTCATGCGAGAAAAATTGTGGATGCCGGCAACACTCAGCAAGAAAGGTTCAAGAAGGCTTGCTTGTGCGCTGTTGCGGGTAACATTATGGAGTTCGATATTCCAGGTCACAATTTCACGCTCAATGATTTAGCCGCGACTATTCGGGAGGCAGCTAAAGACCTTTTTATTGACGACATTGACAGGGCGTATGAAATAGCGAAAAAGGCGAATAATGTTCTTTACCTGGCGGATAACGCGGGAGAAATCGTTTTTGACACTTTGCTTGTTGAGCAGTTGAAAAACATGGGCTTGAAAGTAACCTACGTCGTGAAAGGCGGGTCAGTCATAAACGACGCCACCATGGATGACGTGGCGGTCTCAGGCATGGACATGGTAGCCGACGACGTGCTGACAACTGGAACAGACGCGGTTGGATTGCTCAAGAAAGAGGTCTCACCCGAATTCGTCAAGGTCTATGAATCGGCCGAACTGGTTTTTGCAAAGGGCATGGGGTACGCCGAAACCCTCACGGAATACAAGTTGACAAAGCCTCACCTGTTGCTGTTCAGAACAAAATGCGTTCCTGTAGCTAACTATTTCTGTGCTCCACGCGACAAGAACATCGCTAAGCTGATGCCTTAGTATGACGTTGCCCAAAATAGCCTTCGATCAAGAAGCGGTTTCCCACTTCAGCGAGGCTATTGAAAAAGAGTGGCTCGTATGCAACGGGCTCGGCGGCTACGCATCAAGCACGATTCTAGGTATTAACACGAGGAAGTATCATGGGCTGCTGGTTGCTGCCCTGCATCCGCCTGGCGACCGCGCTGTCTGCCTTTCAAAGCTCGACGAGGATGTTTTCGTAGGGAACAATGTTTACCGGTTTGGGGCTAACGAATTTGCCAATTCGGTTTATCCACAGGGTTACGTGTTTCTTAACGAGTTTTCAGTCACTCCTTTCCCCACGTTCGTTTATCAAGTTGGCGACATCAGGCTCAGCAAAACAGTTTTTACGCTGAAAAACAAGAACGCAGTCTCCGTTATTTACCGGGTTTCAAACAATAACGGTTCAACGGCTAAACTTCGAATCTACCCGATGTTAACCTGCCGGCACTTCCACACGGTCGTGAATCGACGGAAAAACCCGTTGGAGTTCACCCAGAAAAGCAGCGATGAAGAGTCAGAAACCGTTTTTCAGTATCCAACGGCAGCAACAATCCTTTGCCGACCAACCGAAGGTGAATTTCAGGAGAAAACTAACTGGGTGGACGGCTTATTCTACCGCGTGGAAGCAGCTAGAGGGGAAGCCAGCAGCGACGATTGTTTTCAGCCTGGTTTTTTTGAGTTTTCTGTTTCAGCTGAAGAAGAAAAAGAGTTTGCGGTAAACGCCGCGGTTAACGTTGACGGTCAAGCAGCGAGGGAAGCTTTGGATTCAGTCGGTGAAACAATCGACGAAGTTCACTTGTCCTTCAATCGGGAATTAGCCGGGCGGAGCGGTTCGCTTGGGAACTTTTATGGTTTGCACCCTGAAGTTTCAGCGGTTGATTGGCTGAACTGGATTCTTTTAGCAGCGGACTCCTTTGTGGTCAATGATGCGGCTGGTAAGACTGCCGTTATCGCGGGTTACCATTGGTTTGAGCCCTGGGGCAGGGACACATTCATTTCGTTGCCCGGCTTGTTGTTGGTTTCTGGCAGATTCAGTGAGGCGAGGGATATTCTGCAAACCTGCAATCAGTACTGCCGAAATGGGCTTATTCCAAACTTTGTCGCGGATGAGTCAGGTGAGCCAGCCTACAACACTGTAGACGGTACACTCTGGTATGTTAACGCTGTCCTGCAGTACGTCAAGTACACTGGCGATTACGCGTTCGTGCAGAAGATGCTTTGGGATAACCTGCAAGCTGTAATCGACCTGCACGAGCGGGGCACGTCTTTTGGCATTCGCTTGGACGGCGACGGCTTGCTTATGCATGGGCCTCGGCTGACGTGGATGGACGCGGAAGTTAACGGCGAAGCCGTGACTCCTAGGGCTGGGAAAGCCGTGGAAATTCAAGCCTTATGGTACAATGCGCTGCGAACTGTGCAGTTGTTAGCCTTCAAGTTCGGGTTGGAAGCCTTATCTGAAAGATATGCCGCGATGGCGAATAGAGCGAACGTAAGCTTCAACGCTAAGTTCTGGAACCGGAAGGGTGAATGCCTCTTCGATGTTCTGGAGGCGGAAGGCGCTGACGCGTCGGTTCGCCCCAACCAGGTTTTCGCTGTCTCACTTGACTTTGCCATTCTTGATAAAGCAAGGTGGCAGCGGGTTGTTGATGCGGTGAACTGTGAACTTGTGACGCCTTGCGGTTTGCGAACGCTATCGCCAAATGACCCGAAGTTTGTCGGGAAATACGTAGGCGGCAGAGCTAACAGAGACCAGGCTTACCATAACGGCACAGTTTGGCCTTGGCTGCTTGGACCGTTCATAACAGCATGCCTGAAAACTGGAGGGTACGAGGAAAGATCGCGTGAACTTATTCTGCAAAAGCTTGTCTTACCTTTTTTCACAGTCGGGATCAGGCAGGCTGGGTTGGGCACGCTCAGCGAAATTCACGATTCTGACCCGCCTTACACGCCGCGGGGCTGCATCTCGCAAGCGTGGAGCGTCGCTGAACCCCTTCGAGCTTATGTGGAAGATGTGCTGCTGGTTAAGCCGCGCTTTGCATCTGTTTAGCTCGTTTTTGCCTTGGGCGATGTGGCGTTTGGGGCGCAATATTGTTGACGGAAGGAGACAAGCGAGCCGTGGCTTTTCTTATTATGCTCACTCTTCAACAGTAAGCCAATTCATAATAGCTCAAACATGGCTCTTTAATTAGTGATTAGAAGTAGTAGGACAATTGGAAAAGCATTGTTGTACTACTTCCCATGTAAGCGTAAGTGCTGAGGTTAAATCTCATCGAAAGAAGAAGAAGGTTAATGCACACGTTTTCTTCTTCTTCATGTTTGAGAACTGTTGCTGTCGTAATCCGGTGAATGCTTGCAAAAGAGAAAATTTAAGTAACAAACCAACGCTTCTCAAAGAAGGGCTAAAGCATGGGTTACGAGATTGACTACGACGCGGGCGAAAAAGCTGGATGCTCCTCAAAAATCACGATCGCTGACAGAATCTTTTACGTTAAACTTTTTTCTTCTCAGCCTTCCAAATTCTTTTCCGGAGACCAGAAAGGCGTTATCCAGAAGGAGATTTCTAAAGCCGAGTTTGAACTCTGGGTTAATATTTTAGCTGACAGTGAAGCAGACGCTGCCGAGATTGGGAAGAAGCTGAGTTTGGGAAAAAAATATTGAAGCCCCAATGATTTTTGGTTGACTTTGCTGGATTTTCAAGTTGCGACTTTCGGGTAAGTAAACTAATTTCTTGCGTGCGCATCGGACCCGGTTTGTAAATTGCCAGATTGAATTACCCAGTTAATCTGCATGGTCAGGCGACGAATGGAAGAGAATGGGAAAAACGCGCTGTTACAATCCCTTTATGTTTGTGTTGACCAATTTTATGTCTATGCTGTACGTTTGCCCACCGTTCATCGGCGACGTCATTGTCATTTCTACGGGCCATTGAATTTGGTTTCCAACGTAGTATGTTGCAGAGATGCCTTGACTGTTGTAAACGTAAGCTGTGCAGCTTATGCTTCCCAAGCTTGGAATTGTTACTTGAGTTTGGTAGGTGCTGTTCAGGGCCAAGCCTTCTGGCTGGTAGGTCATATTGGACCTGTTTACCCAAGTGGTTGTGGTGTTGTCTTGATTGCCGAAGGGTGAGGACATGTTGAAGGCAGTTTGAACTTCGACTTGGGTCGCGTTGAGATCTACGATTTCCATTTTAGCGTTGAAGGAGATTGATATTCCGAGCACGTTTGTTTGACCTTCATAGGTTGCGTACGCGCCTTTGACAATCCATGAATTTATTGCTGGACTGGTGCCTTGGGATGCATTGTGGTTGCTTGAAAGCATAGTAATGCTGAAGGCTGAGGCAAAAACTGCAGCTGTGACTGCGACCACTACTAATATGACAATTTTCTTTTCTGTGGTAGAAATTTTAGCGCTTTGTTGATTTGTTTCCATTTGAATTTCACTTGTCATATTAACTGTAACTGCATTTTTATAGTAACTATTACTATACAATATATACTTTGTTCATACACGATACATTTCAGCGCTACTAAGGAGATTTCGAAGCGCAGAGCCCGAGCCGCGGGTCAACAAACTTGGCTGAAAACATAGAACACATGATTGAGGCATGAAAAACCAAGTTAAGGAAGGTAATACTCTGCTTAAATTTCCCGCCATCTTGTATTCTTGATAGCGATAACCAGTATAATCACGCTGACGCCTACGAGTATAATCCAGTCGGCTAAGAGTAAACTGTTTGGAATTACAAGGTATCCTGTCGCTTGATGCGTGATCTCCGCCGCGTAAGTGGTAGGCGACAGATAAGCAAAGTACTGGAACTTCTTAGGAATGTAAGTTATCGGGTAATACACGGGGGGTAATGTAGTGAAGAGCAGGGAAAGCAGCCTCGTAAACGCGAAGCTTTGAACCACGTCGGTTGAGATTGTCGATAACATGAAGCCCAAGGCTCCTGCCATAGTGAACATTAGCAGAAGCACAACAAAAATGACTGCTGTCTGAGTAAGAGACGGACGCACGTAGACAGCGAGGAGCACAAAAAGTATTACTAAACTGGGAATAGAATACACGATTTCAGCCAACGCCATGCCGCTCATATACAATCTGGAGCTCGTCGGCGAACTGACGACCATATCTTGAAGTTTGAAGTCGTTTTTCAGGTGCGAAAGGTCCGATGAAAGAGCGATTCCGCTTGAGAAGAAGTTCATTATCAAGCCACCTTCAATTGCTGTTCCGAACAAGCTGCCTTTACTCACGAAGGTTACTACCGCTAAAAGAGACAGCGGCGCGACGACGGTGCTAATCAAAACAACAGGGTAATTTTTCATTTCGTAAATTGCGTTGACGAGTACGCCGGCTAGGATTTGGCTGAATCTGCTGCGCTTCAACTATTCATCCCTCGCCTTCTGCCCCACAAGATAGAAGAAAATATCGTCAAGCGTGACTGGATTAATGGAAAACTGCGTTCCCTGATCTGAAAGCAACCTGGCTAAGCGGAAAGCTTCCTCTTCATTTGTCATAACTTGAGTATTTCCATGTGCGCCTGTGGTTACTTCTCCGTCTTTCAATGTTGGAACTGGCGCATTAGGCGGCAATCTAATGCTGTACTGGTATTTTGCGCTTTTTCTAAGGTCAGAAAGCGTGCCGATTGAAACTAATTTGCCGTCCTTCAAAATCCCGATCTTGTCCGCCAGCTCTTCCGCCTCCTCCAAGTAATGCGTAGTGAGAAAAATGAATCGTTCTTTGCCTAGCGCCCTCAGAATTTCCCACAGTTCACGCCTTGAAATCGGATCCAAACCCGTCGTGGGCTCATCAAGAAAAATGACGTCTGCCTCGGAAGCCATGACGGTTGCGATGAGCACTTTTCTTTTTGTGCCGCCTGAAAGCCTGCTGGTTAACACGTTAGTGTACTCCTGCAAGCCAAGCTTTGCAAGCGATTCGTCGGCAAGCCTCTTCGCATCCCCGTACGTGTAGCCTCGCCAGAGAAGATACGACAGAACAGTTTGTTCAGCCGTCATCCACCTTATCGCGCGGGCTTCCTGAGGGACAATCGCAATCCTCTCCCGCAACTCATCCTCCTGTTTCAAAACGTCAAAACCGTTGATGCTCGCGGCTCCGGATGTCGGTAAAAGTTCAGTGGCGAGAATTCGGATAAGGGTTGTTTTTCCAGCGCCGTTTCTGCCGATTAAACCGAAGATACCGCTGGTTTCCACCGTGAACGTGACGTTGTCTAAGGCTTTCCGTTTATCTTCGTAAATTTTCGTCAAACTGTTGCATTGAAGCGTGCCCATGGCATCCGACGACTTGAAGATACCGGTAAGGAACTGCTTGTGTATATTTCATTCGGGAAAGAGCTGCGTTTCCCAATGACTTGTTTGAAAAATTTCAGGGTTTTCCACCAAATTCATCTGGCGCTATTAACACAGGGTTATTCGAAAACCTGAGAAATCCGTAGCTAATGAAGAAACCGCTGGGAATTCAAATTAACTGAAGAATTTCCATTTCAATCCGATGTAGATTGCAAAAAGAGCAGCAATTATGGTGCCGACAGTAATACCTAAAATGTTCTCGAAAGTGTTGGTCGGGTAGAATCCCGTTACGACTAGACCTAAACGTCCCGCAATATCCGCGACTAGCAACCCTATAGCCACAGCTGCAGCCCGCTTCTTCATGGTTAGCACAAGGAAACCCGCAATCGCGTAGAAGGAACCAATAACGGTGCCTGCGATAATGGATGCTTCAGCTGTTGATGTAGAAATGCCGAAGAAGTTATGAGTGAAACTCGTCGCGATTTCGGCAATGCCGAACAGCACCATAAGTATTCAAACTATCAGAATGCCCACGGGTCTTGCCTGCTTGTTTCCCCGGTTCACCATGCAAGTAATCCCACAAACAAAAGACAAGCATTGAAGCTTTTAAGATAGCTCCCTTAGCAGACAAATCTGGGCTGGATTCAGGCGTAAACTTATGCGAAGGCCAATAGCAGAATCGCCGATTCGCGGAGTGGCCAAATTTCTTGGTGCGGAACCTGCACTTGAAAATTTTGAATGTTCGAAGTAAACAGTCTCCCAGGAGAAGAGCAAGACCAATAAAAAAGCGTGCTAGTGTTTGGCATAGTACTCAGCCACAGCCTTGAAAGATTCCTTCGGCTCCCAAGGCATGTCCGGGCAAGCAGCGCCGCGTCGCTTGCCTTCATAGTACTTGACGAGGCTGCTGCCTGCCATGTCCAAATCGTATTTTGGGTCGTCGCTGTATGGATTGATTTGTGAAACAAACTGGGAAACGAAGGCGCCGTCCACCCCTGCCGTGTCTAAGACGGCGAGGTTATCGACTATTTGGCTGGCTTGCCACTGCTCATCTCTTACGTGGACACCCACAAGATGGGGTCGCACAAAACGACCTACCAATGGCAGTTGATGCAGAAACTGCGATTTGAAATCGACTATGCTCTTGACACCTAATCCAGCTGGATCAAGCAAGCCCTCTGATCCTACGCCGGCATGGGTGGTCGAGCATCCGAACTCAGTTATGACGACTGGTTTACCATGGTCGAACGCGGGCTTTAGCATACCAATGTACTGGTTTTTTATCCGTTCGGCGCGGTAATGGTCAACGCCTACAAAATCGAAGAGGCCCCAGTCTACCGCCTCCCAAACGAGAGAGGCGTAGGTAACTTTGCCGCCGAAAACTTTCCTGACTTCAGCGTTTGCCTTTGACAAGAAAGCGTTGAGTGGCTTATCGTGCTCTCCAGACTTGATCAGCAAGAAAAATTGGGGGTTCCTCAAGCGCTTGGCAAAGTTTCTTCCTGGGAGGATGCCCTGCATGAAAAGGGTTAGCTCTGAGCCGACGCTGAAAACTAACTTGTCGCCATATTTCTGCCGCAGAGACTCAGCTGCTTTTGCGGCCTTTGTGATGTACGCAAGTGTCTGCACCGGGCTCTTGTCCCACATTAAAGGTGACAGCCAAACCTCCAGCCCCTGCTCCAAAGCATATTCAGCAGCCATCGTGAGCCTGTCAATGCTTAACCCGCTGATTCTTATGGCGTTGCAGTGCAGGTCGGTCTTTATAATTTCGATTTCTCGACGCACAACTTTTGGGTCAAAGTGTGGGCGCCAGTTGAAAGCCATCACAGCGCCAACATCGTAGCAGACTCCTTTCCGATTCATCACGTGGCACCTCAATACTTGGCGTAGTACTCTGCGACTGCTTTGAATGATTCTTTGGGTTCCCAAGGCATGTCTGGGTAGATGGATCCGTGTTTGCCGATGACGCCGGCGAATTTGTCTGACAGGTCCGGCGCCGCCTCTATGCCGAGTTCCTTTGCCTGTTCTGCGCTCTCCGAAACAATTTGTTTGAATGTGTCTTCCTCGGGGTAGCTTTTCACTAGGCTGAAACTGCCCAAGTCCATGTCGAACCTTGGGTCAGGGTTGTAGGTCGATGTCGGAGAAACAAACGTGAATACGAAAGCCCCCTCCACGCCAACGCAGTCGAATATGCTGAGTTCTTCAATTATTTCCTTTGCCTGTACGGCTTCATCGCGAACGTAGTGGCCGTTTTCTTTCGGGATGATTTTAAGCATATCAGCAAACGGCGCGGGCGCGGTTATTTTTCCCCCAAGATAATCGTTCATCATGCCATATACTACGATGAAGCCGCTTCCTCCCAGCAAATCTGCTCCTCGGTAACTGCAGCAACCGAACTCACCAATTATAAGGGGCTTTTTGTAAGCAAGGTAACCTTTGACCATTCTGTCAAAAACGCTCTTAGTTCTGGCGTCTCGGTAGAGATCAACACCGACAAAATCGAATAGGCTCCAATCGACTCTTTCAAACGGGACCGAATAGTACGTTAATTGACCCTGGAACGTCTGCCTGACAATGCGGCATGCTTTGGACAAGAAGATGTTGAGTGGTTCATTGTGTTTTCCCGCCTGGATGCTCATCCAGAACGAGGGGTTGTTCATTCTCTGCATGAAGTTTTCGCCTTCGACTATGCCTTGCATGAAAAGCGTCGCCTCCGAACCAACACTCAAAACCACCCTGCCCGGGAACTTCAGGCGCAAGCTTTCAGCGACTTTTGCTGCGTCTCCGAGGTATCTGAGGGTTTCCTCTTGGCTTCTGTCCCACATTTCGGGTGAAAGCCAAACCTCCAAGCCCTGCCTCAGGGCGTCTTCCGCGGCCATTTCGAGACGTTTCAGGTCTAAGCCGCAAATCCGCACGGTGTTGCAGTGCAGGTCATTTTTGATGATTTCAAGTTCACGGTGGACTTGTTCTGGGTCGAATTTGGGGCGCCATTGGCTTCCCATCATCACACGCCCAACATCATAGCAAACTCCCTTTCGATTCATTTTCTTCCTCTCTCCTTGATTCTCGCGCATGAGCATGCGCAGGATTATTTTGGCGTCAGGAAAATGCGATTCGGCATCGTTCGGGTCAAGCATCGTGGCTCTCTTCATCAACCCGTTGAAGCAAGTCAGCAGGGCAACCATGAGTTGGTCAGGGTCATCGCTTACGATTTCACCTGTCGCCTGGCCTTCGACGATGAGTTGCCGCATGGCGTCTTGGATGCCTTTGCCGTTTCTCTGAATTACAGCCTTAAGGTCGCTTGGTGTAGCTTCGTCTTCCAAAGCGTTGTACATGATTTGGGACATGCCCGGGCTTTGGCGGATGCCTTCCAAAATGTTGCTGATTAAGAGTGCGAGGCGTGTGCCGGGGGTCCCTTGGATTTGGCTGACACGCTGGGCGGGTCCGCCGCCTGCTTCCGCGACCTGCTTGATCAGGATGGCGAAGATTTCTTCTTTGCTTTTGAAGTAGTGGTAGGCTAAGCCTTGGCTGATTTGGGCTTTTTCCGCTATGTCTGCCATTGTGGCTGCGCGTCCTTTTGCTGCAAAGACGGCGATTGCGGCGTCCAGGATTTTTTGAGTTGTTTCTTTTCGGATTTCTTGGTTTGCTTGTTCGGTGCGGGGCATGTTTTCATCTGCCAATGGTTGATTGAATTGTTTATTCAACTAATAAGTCTATTGCCAAAATCAACCAGCGCTCTGATAAGCTATTAATGGAACCGAATCATTGTAAAACTGAGGCTAACCCTATGTCTGTTCACATGATTCCCTGGGACCCTAAACGCAACCTGCTTGAAGAGGCAAACAGACTTTATGATGAAGCAGGCACATTTGACTGCGTCCAAAAAGGCGACCTTGTGGCGGTTAAGCTGCATGTGGGCGAGCTCGGTAACCCGTATTATGTGCAACCGTTTTTTGTCCATGACATCGTGCGCAGGGTTAAGGAGGCAGGTGGAAAGCCTTTTCTCACCGACTCTAACACACTTTATCACGCGCAACGCAGCAACGGCTACGACCACACGATCACGGCGTTGATGAACGGGTTCAACATGGCGCCGTTTTTTGTTGCAGACGGGCTTAAAGGCGAGAACTACCGAACCGTTCCAACCAAGGGAATACTCAGCGAAATTGAAGTATCAGGCATAATCGCTGAAGCTGACGCGATGATTATTGTTTCTCATGATAAGGGTCATGAACTCAGCGGGTTCGGTGGAGCCATAAAAAACCTCGGCATGGGCTGTTGTCCGAGCGCAGGGAAGCTTCGGCAGCATCGGACAGTCGGGCTGGAAATCGACGCGTCGAAGTGTACTGGCTGCGGCAAATGCAAGGCAACGTGCCAGTTGCATCTTCCTGAAATTTTTGAGGGGAAAGCAAGGAACACTTCTCCGCTTTGTATGCGCTGCCCAATGTGCAAAGACGCTTGTCCTATGGAAGCCATAAGTTTTGTTAATCAGGACAACATCTGCAGGGCTCTCGCTTCAGCCGCTTACGGGGTTCTCTCGACCTTTAGCCCGAATAAAGTTTCGTATGTAAGTTTCGCCAAAAACATCACTTCATACTGCGACTGCTTACCAAACCCTGGAGAACCCGTGATGAAAGACGTAGGCATATTCGCGTCTGATTCGCCAGTTTCAATCGACGGCGCGTTCCTTGAAGCAATCGACTACAAAGTTTTCAATGAAGCATCACATGTAGACTGCATGCTGCAAGTTAGGGAAGCAAAAAAACTTGGCTTAAAAGGCGAAGTGAAACCAGAGATAACAAAATTAAGCTGAGCTTTAATGCGCCCTTTCCTATCGTTCAACCATTTTATCCTTGTCGTGTTTTTCTGCGTCTCATAACGAGATAAACCGCAATCACAATTACGGCTGCCGCCACAGCCGCCAAGATTATGTAGCGAGACACGCCGGCAACCCACCTCCAGTTTTCCCCTAAATACCAGCCTAAATAAACCAAGACCGCGTTCCACAAGAAGCAACCTGCAGTTGTTAAAGCCAAGAATTTTTTCAACGGCATCCGCACTGCCCCCGCTGGGAAAGAAAATGTTGTTCGAAACCCAGGGATTAAGCGGCTTACAAAAACCATTATGTCGCCATATTTGCTAAACCATTTCTCCGTTGCTTCGAGTTGGGCTGCCGATAAGAGGACTTTCCCCCAGACCCTATTTTTAATCAGGGATTGCACACCTCTCAATCCGATGTAGTAGTCAACCAGCGAACCTAAGATTCCAGCAATCGTTGCAACTATCAATATTATCCAAAAGTTAAGTTGTCCAACTAAGCTCAGGTAGCCGGCGAATGGAAGAATAACCTCGCTCGGAATAGGAACAGAACTTGATTCAAGCAGCATCAAAACGAAAATGCCGGAGTACCCAAAGGCCCGCACCGTCGCCGTCACACCGCGCGTTACATATAGGATAAAGCTTATTATTGGCTCACTTGTAACTGGAGCGCCCCCGATAACTACGTCAACCAGAAAATCAATCACAAAGTAAATCACGACGACGACAGCTAATGCTATCAGAATCAGTCGCGGTGCTTTTCTACGTAACTGCCCAAAGTTTTGAGATGACCCCAAAGACTATCCGCTTTAGGTAATTTCTTACTCAAACGTATTTTAGGCTATTCCCAAAGTTTCCTGAGGCTAGCGAAAAATAAAAATCCAGTTAGTGACGGTCCTGTTTTATTGTTTAATGGTTGATGACTGCGCTCGCGTTTTTGGTTTGAATCTCGTGGAGAGACTCAAAGATAGTTAAAAAGCGAAGAGTTTTGTTATGTCCCGCGCAGCAGCAAGACTAACCCGACTGAAACTGCTAAACATAGGCTGGCTAACAGGAAGGTTATGCCATAGCCGAGATAAAACGATGTGAACCCTGAAACCAGCGAGCCTGCCATGCTTGCAATTCCAACAAGCGCACTGTAAACGCCCAAGGTGGATCCGCCGCTTTTGTCTCCGAGAGTGTTGAACACCATTGTGTTGGAGGCGGTGTAGTAGATCGAAAAAGCCAATCCTCCTGCAAGGGAATAGAACACCAATGTTGGAAGTGCGTACCAGAAGCCAGAGACGAAATAGAAGGAGACACCTAGCAAGGCGTAGGAGACGCCTCTTAGAGTAAGGCCGGAGATTGAAGAATTCACTAAGGTGTTTTTTTCAACGTATGATCCCGCGTACTTGAATGATAAAATTTGGGCGATGTTTACTACCGTGACGACGAAGAAAATAGGCAGGTTAGAAATTTGTTTCGCTTCCATAGATGCGATAACGGAGGTGTTGAAGAGCCCGGATGCCACGTAAAACATGAAGATCGAAAAATACAAAACGGGCACGCTTCTAGTGAGTTCGTACCTGAGGCTTCGGAACATTCTTTTGAAATCCGATAGTCTGGGCATTCTATAAAAAATAATCGGTATCCTTTGAAGCCGCTCGAAAAAGCTGTGTTTGTTGTGGATGATTATTTGGCGTTCGAAGACAATCTGAGGCTCCTTAATCATGACCACGGACATGCCGGCTGACGCCATGGAAAGAATCCCCAGGGGAATTACAAGGTAACGAAGTAGAAAAAGAGACGACCAGATCGTGCCAAGAATTAACCCCGCGGTCTGTCCGATGCTGGTAACCATGGAAAACCATGCGAAGGCGGTGGCCCATTTTTGTTTGGGGCTTGTTTCCATGACGAGCAGGTTAAGAGGGGTTGTGAGAGCGGTTGTAACAAACGAGAACAAAGCGTACAATAACGTGACAAGGTACAGGGATTCAGCGAACAAGAACAAGAAAAGAACCATGGCGGTCGCCACGTAGCTTGCCACGATTAAAACTTTTCTTCTGCGAGCGCGGTCAGTGGCGAAACCCCAGAATATGGCGGCGGGTATGCTGACCGCGTTGAACAGCGTGACGGCGAAGCTAACGTCTAATACGGTTCCGTGAAGGTTAAGAATGAGAAGTACGACAAGAGTTCCCACTGGACCCGTTGCGATGCTGTATGGAAGCACCGACTTAACCCACGAGGTGTTTTCGGTGCTACCGCTCATGATGGGATTGCTCTTGCTTGAGTCACTTGCCATACATTGGTAATCTCCACGTTGAAGTAATTTTTCGTTTAGCGACGTGTATGCGCGAATAGTTATGCAAGAACCAGTTAAATCTCCCTAAAAAATTCAGCGTTTGCATTTCTCAAAAAAACGAAAAAATATGTAAGAAACAGCTTGTTTGTTTCAGAAGTCGCAAGCATGAAAGGTTCACCGAGATGGAGTAAGAGAAACCGTATAAAGCAGATTAAAGCGTATTAGTATTTATCCTCTTCATGAAGGTAGGGAGCAAACCGTGAAAAAGAAAGCAGCATTCACCATCCTTGCGCTGATTCTTCTAGCCAGCATGATCGTTTCTGTGTTCCTTGGAGCAATAAAATTGGCTAACGCAAACGATCAAACCAGTGATTCAAACGGGAACCCCCCCTCATGGCCGATGTTTCATGATAACCTAAGCCACTTAGGCAGTTCCCTCTCCATTGCTCCCGCTACAAACAGAACCTCATGGAGCTTTGCCACAGGTGGGAACGTAACGTCGTCTCCTGCTGTGGTCGGCGGCGTGGTTTACGTCGGCTCATACGATGACAAGGTGTACGCGTTGAACGCTTCAAACGGCGTGAGTTTATGGAATTATACAACGGGTGGCCCAGTGGGGTCTTCCCCAGCTGTTGCTGGCGGCATAGTATATGTAGGTTCATGGGACAGAAACATGTATGCTTTGAACGCGACGACAGGCAGCAAGCTTTGGAATTTTACAGTGGACAGTGGCGTAGAATCGTCTCCTGCTGTTGCAGGCGGGATAGTTTACGTGGGCTCAAATGATGATGGTCTTTGGGCTTTCAACGCTTCAACGGGTGCCCATCTGTGGAACTACACAACGGGAAAGATCGTCGAATCGTCTCCTGCCGTCGCGAACGGCTTCGTTTACGTGGGAGATGGCAATGCTACGGTTGGATTGAACGCGACATCAGGTAGTGTCGAATGGAGCTATGAAACTGGGTCTGAAGTGTACTCGTCTCCGACTGTCTTCGGGGGAGCAGTGTATGTTGGTTCTTACGATGGTAACTTGTATGCTTTAAACGCTACAAACGGTGACCTGTTATGGAAATGCGCGACGGGTGAAGCCATTTGGTCTTCCCCAGCTGTTTCAGACGGCGCCGTCTACGTAGGTTCAGATGATTACAATGTTTCTGCTTTGAACGCTGAAACAGGTGTCTTCCTTTGGAACTTCACAACAGGTGGTTACGTATGGTCGTCTCCTGCTGTCGCAGATGGCATAGTCTTCACAGGCTCGAATAACGGTATAGTCTATGCTTTGAATTCTACAAAGGGCACGAAATTGTGGAGTTACACAACAGGCAAAGGCGTCTCCTCTTCTCCCGCTGTTGCAAACGATGTTATCTATGTTGGTTCGTGGAATCACGACGTTTACGCCTTCGGCTCGCTGCCCGCTCCATCCGCGTCTGCTTCAGCGGTGGATTTGGGTCAGAATTCAACTTTGACCGTTCCCGCGTTTAAAACGGGTTCTTCACCTTATGCTTACCAATGGTTTGGTGAGGCTCCCGGCGACCCGTACAAGTTGATTAGCGGCGCAACCTCAACAAGCTACACTTTCGCTACTTCAACTTCCACGGCCACGGGGCAGTACAGCTTCATCGTTCAAATAACCGACAGCGTCGGAGGCAAAGTAAACTCTACCGCTGTCACGGTGACGGTTAACCCTGATTTGGTCGCTCCCACCGCGTCTGCTTCACCTAGCACGGTCGATGAGGGTCAAAGTTCAACTTTGAGCGTTTCTACGGTGACAACCGGCACTCCGCCTTACTTGTACCAATGGTTCCTCGAAACCCCCGGCGGCTCCTCGTACTCGGAGATTCCCAGTGCTAACTCCGCTAGCTTCCAATATCCATTTTCCTCGTCTGCAAAGTTGGGAGTTTGGTCGTTTCTAGCTGAGGTGGCCGACAGCACTGGAGTCTCAGTGAACTCTACCGTAGCAACGGTGACTCTTAATTCGCCGCCTAGCCCCACGCCCACGCCAACTCCCATACCCAGTGCTTCACCCACTCCAACCCCATCGCCTGGGCCATCCGAAACTACAATCATAGTAGCCGCGGTCGTGGTCGCTATAGCCGTGCTGGCCATTTTGGCGCTATTCTTGAGGCGTCAAAAAACGTCTACATCAACTGGTCAACTGCCTCCGCCACCCCCGCCACCTCCACCACCGCCGCCTTAAAGTTTCCGCCGATTCTTCCCATGACGTCTCCAATCGCGTCGACTGATTCAGCGGTAAACGTCGCGAGCATACCTGAAAAATTCTGGATTCTGTGTTTCAAGCAAAATATCGTTGTCAACGGGTAAAGAGTTAAAGCACTCGTTATTCAGTAAACTTGTTAAAAATGCAGGTTCAATCATCCGTCTTCAATTTGCTTGCCGAACCCGTTCAAAAACTGTTAGCTGAGCTTGGGTTTTCCGAGCCTACCCCGCCGCAATCTTTAGCGTTTCCAGCGGTGCTCGAGGGAAAGAACATACTTTTAGTGGCTCCCACTGGAAGTGGAAAAACAGAGGCGGTTCTCCTACCCATCTTCTCAAGCCTCGTCGAACAGCAAAGTGAAGGGCAGAAGGGCATAAGGGTGCTTTACATTACGCCTCTTCGCGCGTTGAACCGTGACATGCTAAAGCGCTTAACTCTTTGGGCCCAGCAGCTTGGCGTGACAGTGGAAGTTCGTCACGGCGACACCGAACTGAAGACTCGCAGGTTGCAAGCTAAAAACCCCCCAACCATGCTCGTTACAACGCCTGAAACCTTGCAGGCGGTTCTGCCGGGAACCCAGCTACGGCGACACCTGCGAAACGTCCAAGTCGTCATAGTGGATGAGGTGCATGATTTGGCGTCAAGCAAAAGGGGAGCCCAACTTTCCATTGCGCTTGAACGTTTACGGAAGGTCACAGGTAGGGAATTCCAGCGGATAGGCTTATCAGCAACCGTCGGGAACCCGCAGGAAATCGCCAAGTTCATCGCTGGAACCCGCCGAAAAATAAACATTATCCAAGCGTCACCCGAAAAAAGTTACCGTTACAACGTCGAGAACCCGTCGCCGATGGAAGCCGATTTTGAGCTTGCTGGAAAACTTGAGACCTCGCCTGAAGCAGCTGCGAGGATCAGGCGAATCTTGGAGCTTGTTGACTCGCATAATTCCACGCTTATCTTCGTTAACAGCCGCACCTTAGCTGAGGCTTTAGGTCATAAACTGCAGCAGCTACACCGAGACGACGTCGCGGTTCATCACGGCTCAATCTCTAAAGAGGAAAGGGTAAGCATCGAGGATGCTTTCAAAAACGGGCAATTAAAAGCAATCATCTGCACGAGCACTCTGGAGCTGGGCATTGACATCGGCAGCGTCGATTTAGTCATTCAATACATGTCTCCGCGGCAGGTGAACAGCCTAATTCAGCGTGTTGGCAGAAGCGGGCACCGTTTGGACAGGGCTTCTGAAGGGACAATAATCACTGTTTACCCTGATGATACTCTTGAAGCGTTAGCGTCCGTGAAGAACGCTAAAGAAAACATGATTGAACCCGTCCCGATGCACAATAACGCGCTGGATGTTCTGGCGCATCAAATTGCAGGTTTGCTCATGGACCAGCAAATAGTAACCGTAGAGGAGTTAACACGTTTACTGCACAGGTCTTACCTGTACCGAAACATGCAGAAAAAGGAGCTGCTGGACCTGCTACGCTTTTTAGACAGCCTAAACCATTTAAGATTCAACGAGGACCAGCAAGTTTTGACTAAGACAGGCAAGACCCGCGAGTACTACTACAGTAACCTTTCGATGATTCCGGACGAGCGAAGATACCCCGTCATAAACATACTGTCAGACCGAAAAATCGGCACGCTGGGTGACGAGTTCATGGCGCTGCACGCCCGAGTAGGGTTAAACTTTATCATGAGAGGCAAAGTGTGGCGAATAGTGCAAATCGAAGAGGAAGCGGGAACAGTGCATGTTCTTCCGTCGGAGGACCCGTTTGCTTCTGTTCCAGGCTGGGATGGGGAAATCTTGCCTGTGCCGTTTGACCTTGCCCAGCAGACAGGGCATAACCGTCAAAGAATAGCTAACGTGCTGAATGAAACGGGTTCTGCCAGCGTTGCGGCAGAGGTTTTAGCTAAGGAACTAGGCTCAGACAAGGACAGCTTGCTTAACGCGATATCGGAGGTTGAGGAGCAAGTCAAGCAGAACGCGCCGTTGCCGACTGAGAAACATATTGTTGTGGAGGCTTACGACAAGTACCTAATCGTCCACGCCTGCTTCGGCGAGCTCGTTAACAAGACTTTAGGCGGCGTCTTCGACAGCGTCTTGTCTGAGCGTGAAGTTCTCACTGGCTGGTGGACCGACGGCTACCGAATCCTGATAGAACTGGCGCGAAAACTCAGCAAGCAAGAAATCGCTGAGCTGCCGCAGACGCTGTTCTGTCTAAGTGATGAGGCGGTTGACTCTGCGTTTGAAAGGTACTTGGAAGCCAAGTTTCCGTTCGGCTACAAGATGAAGGCTGTGGCTGAAAGGTTCGGCGTTTTGCCCCGTGGAAAAACGATGAGTGAGCAGCGGCTAAGCGAGCTTAAAGCCCGGTTTGTCAACACGCCAGTTTACCGCGAAACCATCCGTGAAGCAATGATTGAAAAAGTGGATTTGGCTAAAGCCAAGCAAATCATGAGTGATATTGCGTCAGGCAAGATCAGAGTTACCACTTACGTAAGCTATGAAAAACCGACGCCGCTCGCATACCACATCTTAGCTCAATACGCCGACGTCACTGAGCTGATGGCGCCTGAACGCGTGATAGTAAACAACATTGACAAGTTAAAAATGGCGGTCGACGCTCGAACCGTAACGCTGCTGTGCATGAAATGCGGCCAGTGGACGACTCAGGAGAAGATCAAGGATCTTCCTCAACAGCCGGAATGCGCAAAGTGCGGTTCAGGACTCTTAGCGCCGCTTTACCGTTCACAGGATGTTAACCATTTAAGGGACGCTTTAGCCCGTAGGAGAGAAGGCAAAGAGTTACTCCCGGAGGAACTTAAGGAACTCAGCCAAGCACGGCGGAAGGCGGATTTAATCTTGAGTTACGGCAAGGACGCTGTGCGTGCTTTACAGGTGAAGGGCGTCGGCCCTGAGACGGCTTCGCGCATTTTGGGTAAGATGCACACGCAAGAAGACGAATTCTACATGGACTTGCTAAAAGTGAAGGTTCAGTACCTGCGGACAAGAGAATTCTGGGATAAATAGCAGTTTACGGATTAACGCGCGCTCCGTCGAAGCTTTTGGTTATTTTTCTTTTTCTCTCCGTAACAAGAACCGCGATGGATAGTGACACCGCCATGAATGCCATTAGAATCACGGTTAATGATGGAAACTCTGGCACCTTCGAAACTGACTTTGAAGCTAAATCTACTGTTACTTGATGCGTGCTGAGCCCGAAAGTGAAATGAATTACCCAAGAACTGCCTTGGGATGTTGTGGTGTAGCTTATTTGGTTACCGTCGAGGTATACTTGAAGGGTTGAGATGTCTTCAACGAGTGATTTGGCTATGTAGACATCAACGTATCCTGTGCCGCTTGGTCCACTCACGGTGAAAGTCAGCTCGTTGCTTGTAGAATTGAACGCTAAATCTGACACAGTCGAGTTTGAAGCAACTGAGAAAACATCTTGACCCGTTTGAGAGGTAAACGGAATTACCACAAGGTCAACAATGGTGCTTACACTTGAATAAGCGGAGTTCCCCGCATACGTAGCGTTTATCAAATAGTTTCCGGTAACTGAGGGCAACCACTCTACCGAAAAATTCCCATCTGAACTTGTATCCACCAGGGTGAGGCTCTGCCAAGACTTTCCACCGGTCACGCTGTAAGAAAGCAGGATCGGTGCTCCTGAGATACCCATACCGTCAAAGGCTAATTTGCCGTTTATTTCCACGTTGAAGCTGCTGTAAGATGTGCTGCTAACGCAAGAAACACTTAGCGTCGGCAGGGGCAAAGGCGATGGTGTGGGAGATGGAGAGGGTTGAGGAGTCGGAGTAGGTGGAGGGCTCGGTGTTGGTGTCGGGCTCGGCGTAGGTGTTGGGGTAGGGGTGGGGTTGGCAGCAAAAACTGCTGAGATTGTTGTTGCGCCAGTAACATTTTGAACAGTGTAGGAATTGACGGCGCCAACTGATGTCCCATTTACTGAAACATCCGCTGTGTGGTAACCAGTGTTTGCTGTTACAGTGAAAAGTTGACTGTCACCATAATTAGTAAGAGCTACTCCGCTTGGGTAAATAGAGCCCCCCAAGCCAGCTGTGGCGTTAACAAAAGTGGGGGCTTGAGTGTTTGGAGAATCTAAGAAGGGAACAAAGGTTACATTACCTAAGCTGGAATTATCCTTGAAATCAAAGATTGCCCGGCCTATCGCTTGTGAATTGGTCGTGCCCCACCAATTTTCGGCTGCCGAAACGTTGTAGTTTATATCGTACAGCTCGAAATTGTAGTGCTGATTATTGAAGAAGTTATTATCGATGATGTTTGGGTTAACCGTGCCAGCGCCCTCTTGGAACCCTATCAATATTCCGATGACGTTATCGGTTAGGGCGTTGTCCTTGATGATTGGCGTTGCAGCAGTAGACGCAACGTAAATTCCGCCTACGTTCTGACCGGCCAGTGAGCCTAAATTGTTTACCACCAGGTTTCCTTGAACCAGTGGGCTTCCCGAGGAGATGCTGATGCCGCCAGTGAGCCCGCCGACGATTGTGTTATCCAAGACCGAGGCATTCCCGCTGCAATAAATACCGGAATAATAAAAGTTGGTCATGGTATTGTTCGAAATTACGCCGCAACTCGCGTCAACATCACAATAGGGTCTTCCACCGTTAAACGTGTCGTGATCTATTTTTACCGGCGATTGCACGTTAACTTGGCAGGCCTCGAAGTCCGCGTGTTGAATTATGCTTCCCGAATCGGCAAGTTGATTCCAACCTGTACTCTCAGGAGTGAAAATTATGGTACCGTTGCTGAATTGGATGTTGTTAGCGTCTGTGCCCATCGCCACGAATGTTCCATTTACTTCGATATTGTTGCCATCACCGAATTCAACGATTGCTCCGGGTTCGATCGTCAACGTCACACCCGTGTCAATGAGGACAGGTCCGGTAAGAAGGTAGGGGCTGTTTGCTTGTGTCCAAGTGGTGTTTGAAGAAATTGTGCCGCTAAATTCTACATCACTGCCGTTTTTACTACTCTGCGCCATACTAAAATGCACAGTGGTAACTAAAACTGGACAGCCAACCATGATTGCTATCAAGAAAGCAATTATCAACGCTTTCTTCGTCATGCAAACACCTTCTAGGCTCACGATTAAACTAGCTTTTAATTCTTGTGCTATTTCTTGCGCTCTTCTGGTTTAAACCTAAAATTCAATTTCCGACGCTTTTCTGACTTTTGCGCCCACTTGAATTATTTGGTTGATTCTGGCGGGGTTTGAGGGCAATCTTTCCTTGTCTGAAGGCAAAACGAATTTGAAAAATGGTTTTGGACTGCGATAAGAATTTTAACTTAGTCTAAAATTTAGATTTAGGAAAATTCCGATGACGATTAAAGCTGTTTTATTCGACATGTTCGACACGCTGATGATTATCAGGAAAAACCCCGATTTTAACAGCCCCTCATTCATGAGAATGTACAGGTACCTAAGCGAAAACGGCGTGAACGTCCAGATAGAAAAGTTCCAAGAAGCCTACAACCAAGCGCGCACTGAGCTTTACGCTAAGGCTGACCCAAACCTTGAGGAGCCTCACTTTAACGTTAGAATTGCATTCACACTCAAAATTCTGGGTTACAACTACGCTGATTCCAGCCCGCTCGTGAGGTCTGCCAGCGCCGAGTTCTGCCGTGAATTCATGAAGTACGTTTACCTGGACGAAGACGCCGTGCCTCTTCTGCGGAGCCTGCATGGAAGGTACAAGCTTGGCGTCATATCGAACTTTGCAATTCCCGAATGTGTCGGTGAGCTGCTTGAAACTTACGGGTTAAACGGACTCTTCGATGTGGTCGTAGTGTCAGGAGCGATTAACAAGCGCAAACCCAGCCCTGAAATCTTCAACAGAACACTAAGCGCCTTGGAGGTTTCTGCGGCTGAAACGGTTTTCGTCGGCGACACCATGGACGCAGACATTGAAGGCGCGAAGGCAGTCGGCATGAAAGCGGTTTACATTAAGAGGCGCGAGGAGAGACAGATTGATCCGCAGCCTGACGTAACCATAAAGAGTTTAACCGAAATCACATCCCTGCTTCCGCAATTATGAAAAACCATAGACCCGTAACTTCACACGTGCTGTAAACCGTTTCCCATGGTTGCCCTGCAAAAAATTCAAGAGTTCGACTATTAAAAAAAAGGCTTCAAACTCCTGATTGCACTGAAAAAGAATCTCACTTTTTAAGAGAAAAAACCATCAAGCATTCATGAATTCATGCTGAAACAACTGTTTTTGAAAGAATTTCTACCCAAAAAGTGACCCAAACCGCGACATGAAACCGAACGCTAAACAGCGGCTTTTTATGGAAAAAACCAAAGAAGCCTCTCATTTTCCAGCTTGGAACAGTTGTTTTGAGAGTAGAGCTAAATACTAAAAGCTCAAACAGAGGGTAGTGACCCTGGATGGCTAAACGACTCGAAAAATACGCGGGTTCACTGCGCTTTTGGGTTTTAATCGTCGCCTGCACCTACTTCGCCTACAGCGTCTACTATGCGGCGAGCGGAATGCGTGACAGCATAGGAATGCTCACTAACCAGTACATCTACACTTCTCTGGTGCATAATCCTTGGTGGTGGCTGGTTCTCTTCTATGGAAGCGAAGGCGTCTCTGGCTCGATAGCGATTTTAAGCCGCGCCGTTGCAGGTGTGTTTGCCGTTTACGCAGCCTTCCTGTTCTGGAGAAAAAAAGACGATAATGCGCCAGCGTTAAGGAAAAGCGCAGGCTGGGCGCTGCTGCTGGAAAACGTCTTCTTTCTCGCTTTGATCCCCTCAGTAATCGCGGCAGCGGCTTACAACTCTACCACCCAGAACCTTTTCTACTTCGGCCACACTCCGGGAATACTCATCATCTACGGCACATTGATTCCGTGCCTCGCAGTCGTGCTTGTTGTTCCCCCGCTCCTCTTCAAGCTAAGAGCAGTCGTCAAAAACGCGGCTTCAAATCAAGAAGTCGTCAAGTGGGCTTGTTTAACGGGAGTCGGCTACCTCTTCATCGTTTTCTGGTTCACTTACACGATGCTGTGGGCAGGTGAAACAGTTCCGTACACGCGGGTTTATGAACAGTGGGGACTAAGCTTCCTGCTGCAGCCTGCCAACTTCGTGAGTTTCTGTCTTACGGTTTTCGGGTTGCTAGCGTTAGCCATCGCAACGCTGATAATCACGCTTCCAGCAATCAAAAAACGTGAAATAGAGCCAAACCTGACATATGTTGGGGCTATTCTGGTCGCGTTCGCAAGCTACTTCATTTTCAACTTGTTCTACTACTATCTCACAGGCACCTACTCTGCGCACCCAAGCGTGTGGTACGAAGTCATAGGTCCACTGCACAACCCTAACCTCTGGGCAGTAGCTCTTATTTTGCTAGGCGTCCCCCTCATGGTTTACGGCAAAATCAAAAAAGAGATTGAAGCTAAAACTAAATGATTTTTTTTATCGCTAAAGAAACGTTAAGAAATCGGTTCAATAAAGAAAGAGGCGGGAGTTAGGCTCTTATCAGTACGGTTCTTTCTTTCCGGTCATGTATGCCCATACGCCGACGATCAAGCATGTCAGGCATGCACCAGCGAACCCTGAGATCAAGAAGCTTGTTGCGCCTCCGAGCAAGGGTAAAACTGCTATAAGCCACGGGATAATAAAGACTGCTGTGATTTGCGCTATGATTCCTGCTACGAAGCCTAATAAAGCTATTAAACCGAATATTTTCACTCTGCTATTCATTCCATTCACCTTTTTGTTTTTAGCATTGCTTCACGGCGCTTTTTAGTCTAACTTACATATTTTTGTCTAAACGGTTTACCGCTCGCATCATCTTTAACTCTTATAGTTAAAGCGCAATGGACATTTTTTAGCGGCGTATATCTGTACATATATACGTGCATATTCTCGACATATTAACAATGTATATGATTGTACACCGCATTGCTTGTTGACTGAGGTAATCTAATTGTCAGAAAACTTCTCAAAAAAGTGGGAAAGCAAGCGACCAGATCAGTCGTTCACCGACCAGATCAAAGGTGCAGTTAAACCGCCAGGCCCATTGAAGCCGCGACTTGACTTTGCAGTCAGACGAATAGAGCTTCAAACACAGAAACTTGACCAAGCAACAGACAGGTTCAGCCAAAGAGACAAAGCAATCTTCGCCAGAATAGTTGACGCATACGCTAAGCATGACAGTGCACGCGCAAACGTCTTCGCTAATGAGCTAGCTGAAGTTAGGAAAATGTCAAAGTTAATCATGAACGCCAAACTTGCACTTGAACAAATCACATTAAGATTACGAACAGTAACAGAACTCGGTGACGTAGTATCAACCTTAGGTCCAGCCGTGGGAGTTCTACGTTCCGTCAGAGCGGGCTTAGTAAGCGTGTTCCCAGAAGCAGAAAATGAACTCGGCGAAATCGGCAACATGCTAAGCGGAATAATGATTGAAGCAGGACAAGGCAGCGGGATGACACTAAACTTCGACACAGTAAACGAGGACGCAGCAAAGATTCTCACAGAAGCAGCAACAGTCGCAGAGCAGAAGATCAAAGACAAGTTCCCAGACCTTCCTCCAGGAATGCCAGCTACCCCACAAACTGAAAAAACAACACAGGGTTTCTAAAATAGGAGAATGAAACACAATGTCTAACTCCAATCTTTTTCTTTATATTGGTAAACCAATCAAGAACGAGTATGGAAGAATAGTCGGTAAAGTTGCATCTTTCGGTCTAACCCCGGGCGGGAAATTCGACGCCGTATTCGTCGAATTTGGCGATGGTCAATTCACAAAACAGCCCATAGAAAGCTTACGATTTATTGGTGCTGAAGTCACATTCATTTCAAAAATCAAGAGTCAAGCAAACATCTTGTGCGACCAGATACCTCTCATTTGGCGCAAAGATCAGGCCCTGAAAGACTTAAGTGATAAAAAGAGAATCGCGCCAGAACTCTACCAAGAACTTCACGCCAGTTTCAACAGTGTTTTGACACAGCTGAAGAAGGACGCCCAGGTGATCATCGAAGAGGCTGCAATAGAGATAGAACGATGCCGAGATGAAATAACCTCGCTAAGCTACGCAATTGCAAACCTGGAGATTGAACACGAAATCGGCAAAGTCGACGAAGAAAACTACAAGTCCGCCTTCGCGCTGCTGCAGGAAGCTCTGAAACGTGCAACTTCAGAAAAAACCGACTACGAGACGACAAAAAGCAAAGTTTCCAGCGTACTTCTAGGCGACACCCAAGATACTTTACAGAAGACAAAAACTTACGCTGAACAAGTGAATGCCGTGGCACAGAAACTGCCTGAACCCCCCGTTGTTGTCTACGTTAAAGAAGCAGGAAAAGCTGGCATCTAATCGCCAAGAGTGGAGACATCACTGGAGGGATAAGGCATCAAAGTACTGAGTAACCCAACCCCTCCACCCGTTCGTGAAGTCGCCACCAAATCGATCACTACACTCCAACTTCAGCAAGCCCGGCTTCAACAGACAAGCAACCGACTAAAGGAAAGAGACCGTATACTTTTTGAAACATGCATGGGTTCGTTAAAGAGAAATAACAGGGAAAAAGCGGCCATTTGCGCCACTGAACTTGCTGAAGTCAGAAAACTCGTTAATTTCCTCTCTAACGTCCAGTTAGCTATTGAACGCGTAATCATGCGTCTTGAAACAATAAGAGAACTGGGCGACATAGTCAGCGACCTGAAACCTGCCTTGCGGCTTCTGCAAAGTGTTTCTCAAGAGTTATTCCAGGTTCTGCCTGACATCAGTACAGAACTCGACTCTGTTAACAGTACAATCCAGGATACACTTTCTGCAGCGAAGATTTCAAGCAGCGAAGACTTGATTCCTGTTGCAAAGAAGACTCAAGGCGGCGAAGAAATATTAAAAGAAGTTACAAGTTTGATGCAGAAGAAGCTGTCTGAGACTCTTCCAGAACCTCCGCTTGGAGCGCCGCCGGCTGAGGAGAAAACACCCATTAAAGAGCTTGTTGCATTAACCGCAAGTTCTTCTCAGATGATCGGGCACAAAACCACCGAGGAAACCGGGTTTGACCCCGCAAAGGCTCTATTTTCCTACAAGAAGCAGGAGATTAAAGAGTTCTCGTTAAAGGTTCAGAACCCGTCGCTGGAAGATGTTCTCCTGGAATACGTGCGCAAAGCTAATGGTGAAATTGATCTTACTCGATGCTCAAGTGAGCTTCAAACTTCAAACGAAGAAATCGAACGTGCCCTTGAAAGTTTAGGAACGAAGGGCAAAATAAAAATCGAGTTAAAATCGCCTGAATAGGAGAAAGGAGAGAAACAAGAATGAGCGCTTCAAACGAGCTTGAGAAAGCTGCAACAGCGTATGCGTTGGATGCTGTACGCTTGGATAAGCAGGGGCAAAAAGGTAGAGCCATAACCCTCTATCAAAAAGCGATCGAAGCCCTCTTACAACTTGTCCAGCTTTATCCTGAATACGGCTTGAATAAAGTTTACGTTCAACGAGCAATCGCTTACCAAGAAAGAATCAAATCACTGCAAGGAGCCGTTTCCCCAGCTGAAATGCACGAAGCATGCAACAATGACGGCGAAGGCGGAGGAGCAACGACGGAAGGCAACGGCGGCGGAGGCAGCAATGCGCAATCAAACAACGGAGAACTTGTAGTCAACGAAAAACCCAAAGTCAACTGGGACGAAGTCGTAGGCTTAGACATTGCCAAAAAAGCAGTCAAAGAAGCCATTGTCTACCCCGTTCAAAGACCCGACCTATTTCCCTTAGGCTGGCCAAGAGGCATACTGCTTTTCGGTCCACCCGGCTGTGGTAAAACGCTCCTTGCAGCTGCGGTTGCAACAGAGATTGACGCTAACTTCTACTCGATAGACGCAGCATCAATCATGTCAAAGTGGCTTGGGGAAGCTGAACAGAACGTCGCCAAATTGTTTGGTTCAGCCCGCAAATCCGCAAACGAAGGTAAACCAGCCATAGTGTTCGTCGACGAATTAGACTCTCTTATGGGTCAGCATACAAACGAGGTCGGCGGAGAAATACGCGTGCGCAACCAGTTCTTAAAGGAAATGGACGGCATAGTTGACAAGGGCAAGAACCTTCATGTTTACGTTATCGGTGCAACGAATAAGCCTTGGGATTTAGATTGGGCCTTCATTAGACGCTTCCAGAAGAGAATCATTGTTCCCTTAGCGGATCACGTCACACGGCTTTCCATGTTTAAGGTTTACACGAGCAACCTTCAGATAGCCCCTGACGTGGAGTTAGACGAGCTAGCACGGATTTCTGAAGGCTTCTCAGGAAGCGACATACGGGACGTTTGCCAATCAGCCCAGCTTAAACTCATCGGAGAATTCTTCGAGTCAGGCAAAGCGATGGATAAAGAAGCCAAGCCTAGAGCGATAACGATGGCTGATTTCCACCAAATCTTGGAAGAACGCAAACCAAGCGTTTCACTAGACATGTTAACACGTTACAACAGATGGTTCGAGGCTTTCAAAGCCTTGTAATCATGGAGGGCAAAAAAACAAAACCGAAACAACGGGTTGGGTGGAAAGGTTTGGAGAAATTATATTTTTGCACGC
>Ga0187784_10000347_pt1 | contig 33440 bp, 32 predicted proteins | sample 1015_SJ02_MP15_2_FD_132964 | JGI IMG/M metagenome (GOLD analysis project Ga0187784, IMG submission 132964) | Tropical peat soil microbial communities from peatlands in Department of Meta, Colombia - 1015_SJ02_MP15_20_MG | ecosystem: Environmental > Terrestrial > Soil > Wetlands > Peat | place... | reverse complement strand
TACGTGCTGATCGGGATCCGCGCGTTCCAAGGTCTCGGGATGGGGATGTTCCCGCTCGCGTTCGCGATGCTCCCCGAGGTCTATCCCGCGGCGCGGGTCGGCCAGGCGCAGGGAATCGTCTCGGCGATGTTCGCCTCCGGCGCGTCGCTCGGGCTCGTGGGTGGCGGCTATATTTCCTACAACTGGGGCTGGCAGCTCACCTACCACACGGTGATCCCGGTGGCGGTGGTCCTCGCGGTCCTCTCCTACCTCATCCTGCATGAATCCCCCCACCGCGAGCCGAAACCGATCGACTACCCGGGGATCACGAGCCTCGGGTTCGCGCTCGCCACCGCGATGTTCGGGCTCACCGAGGGGACCTACTGGGGCTGGTCGAACTTCTCCGCGGTGCACTTCCTCGGCGTTCCGTGGGGCGTGCCGCAGTTCTTCCTCCTCGCGCTCGCCGGGACGCTGTTCTTCCTATTCTGGGAGCCCCGGTCGGATCACCCAGTGGTCTCGTTCACAGCGCTCAAGCAGCGAAACATCTGGATCTCGAACGTCAACGGGGTCTTCGTGGGGATGGGGATGTTCCTGATCTTCATCGCTCTCGTGATCCTCGTGGAGTACCCGTTCGCCCCCGGCTTCGGGCTCAACGAGTTCCAGATGGGCCTCGTGTCGGTCCCGGCGTCGCTCTCGATGCTGGCGCTGGGCCCGCTCTGGGGGCGTGTCGTCGCCGCCCGGGGACCGAAGCCCGTGATGATCGCCGGCTTCGCGATCATGGGGCTGGGAGGGCTCGGCCTCGCGCTCTTCAACGCCACGATCCCCGAGCTGATCCTGTTCTCGATCCCGGCGCTCGTGGGAAACGTCGCGGCCCTGATCGCGATGTCGAACATCATCGTCCTCTCGGTCTCCCCGAAGGAGCTCGGGATCCAGACCGGGATGAACCAGACGTTCCGGAACCTCGGGAGCGCGATCGGGCCGGTGATCGCCGCGACCGTGACGGCGAGCTTCATGGCGACCGATTACATTTCGGTCCCCCACGTCCCGGTCCCCGTGCCGGTGCCGACCTACGGGATCCTCGGCTTCCAGATCGTCTTCGCCATCACCGCCGCGATCTCGCTCACCGGCCTATTGCTGTCGCTCGGCCTGAAGAACTATCGGTTCCTCGCCGACGGGAGCCGGGCCGGGCACGACGCCCCCGCGGCCATGGCGGGCGCCCCCGCTCCCGCCGAGGAACCGGTCGTCTCGGCCGAGCCGCGCGTCTGACGATCTACGAGCAGCCGCTGGTCGAGCCGCAGACGGTGCACGCGTAGCACGTGCCCGAACGGACCATGATGCCGCCGCAGACGGCGCACGCCGGGGCGTCCTCGCTGGTCGCGCCGGCTGGTGCGCCCTCCCGGCCGAACGCGTCGAGCGGTCGGGTCTCGAACTTCACCGTTTGGCTGGTCGAGACCGCGGCGGGCTTCGAGGGCCCTGGCGTCGCGGAGGCGTGGCCGTTGCCGTTCCCCTCGGCCGGACCTTCGAGCCCGATCGACCGCCGGTCCTCCTCCGTCAGGAACTCGAGCGCGAGCCAGCGGGCGACGTAGTCGGGGATCGACTTCGCGAAGCGGATCTTCGGATTGTTCGTCACGCCCGCGGGCTCGAACCGCAGGTGGGCGAGCTTCCGGACGAGGTCTTTGAGCGGCACCCCGTGCTGGAGCGCCATCGACATCGCCAGCCCGAGGGAGTCCATGAGGCCGTTGACGGTCGACCCCTCCTTCGTGACGCGGAAGAAGATTTCGCCGGGGCGGCCGTCGGGGTAGAGACCGACCGTGACGTAGCCGTCATGCCCACCGACCTCGAAGTGGTGCGTGACCGCCTTCCGTTCGTTCGGGAGTCGCTCCCGAGCCGGGCCGCGGGGTCCGACCGGCGCTCCGGCTTTTCCCTTGCCCGTCTCGAACGGCTGGGAGGCCTTGCATCCGTCCCGGTAGAGCGCGACGGACTTGATCCCGAAGCGCCAGGCTTCGAGGTAGATTTTCTCGATGTCCTCCACCGTCGCCTCGTTCGGGAGGTTGATCGTCTTGGATGCCCCCCCCGAGAGGAACGGCTGGACCGCGCCGAGCATCTTCAGGTGCCCCATCGGTGGGATGGTCCGCGTGCCCCCGGCCGGAGCGAGGGCGCAGTCGAAGACCAGAAGGTCCTCCGGGTCGAGGCCGGGCGCCCCCTCGACCGTACCGGTCTTCTCGATGTAGCTCGTGATGGCGCGGATCTCCTCGGTGGTGTAGCCGAGGGCATGGAGCCCATCCGGAACGGTGCGGTTCACCATCCGGAGGATCCCGCCCCCGACGAGGTTCTTGACCTTGACGAGGGAGAGCTCGGGCTCGAGGCCGAGCGTGTCGCACCCCATGAGGAGGCCGATCGTCCCCGTCGGCGCGATCACGGAGATCTGGGCGTTGCGGTACCCCCAGAGCTCGCCGGCCTTCACGGTGTCGTGCCAGCGATCGACCGCCGCGTGCACGAACGCGGAGAGCCGGCTGTCGTTGAGCGCGATCCGCTCGGCGGCCTTCGCGTGCTTCCCCATCACGCGCAGCATCGGCGCGCGGTTCTTTTCGAACCCGGCGAACGGTCCCATCCGCTTCGCGATCTCGCTCGACATGTGGTACCCCTCGGCCGAGAGGAACGCCGAGACGGTGGCGGCGAGAGTGCGGCCGGCGTCGGAATCGTAGGCGAGCCCGTAGTGCATGAGGAGCGCGCCCAGGTTCGCGTAGCCGAGCCCGAGAGGCCGGTAGTCGTGCGAGTTCTGCGCGATCGACGCGGTCGGATAGCTCGACGCGTCGACGACGATCTCCATGGCGAGGATCATCGCGCGGACCGATTGCCGGAAGAACTCGACGTCGAGCTGGCCCTTCGAGTCGAGGAATTTCATCAGGTTGATCGACGCGAGGTTGCAGGCCGAGTCGTCGAGAAAGAGGTACTCGCTGCACGGATTCGAGGCATTGATCCGCCCGCTGTTCGGACAGGTGTGCCAGTCGTTCGTGACGTCGTCGAACTGGACGCCCGGATCCCCGCAGCGCCAGGCGGCGTACGCCAGCTTCCGCCAGAGCTCCCGAGCCTTGAACGTCCCCGCGACCGCGTGGTCCGTGCGGCTGTACGTCTTCCACTCCCCGTCCCGGACGACGGCGTCCATGAACGCGTCGGGAATGCGCACCGAATGGTTCGCGTTCTGGTAGGCGATCGACGCGTACGCCGAGTCCGGGTCGACTCCGTCGAAGTTCGAGGAATACCCTTCCCGGATGAGCGCGAGCGCCTTGTCTTCCTCACGAACCTTGCAGTCGATGAAGTCGAGGATGTCCGGGTGGTCCATGTTGAGGATGACCATCTTCGCAGCGCGACGGGTCGTCCCGCCGGACTTGATGACCCCGGCAAGGGCATCGAAGGCGCGCATGAACGACACCGGTCCCGACGCGATCCCTCCGCCGGCGAGCCGCTCGTGGCTCCCGCGCAGCGGCGAGAGGTTCGTGCCGGTCCCACTCCCTCCCTTGAAGAGCCGCCCCTCGCTCGCCGCGAGGTTCAGGATCGAGTCCATGTCGTCCGTGATCGACTGGATGAAGCATGCCGAGCACTGCGGGGGCTCCCGGACCCCGACGTTGAACCAGACGGGGCTGTTGAACGCCGCCATCTGCTGGACCATGAGGTAGGAGAGGCTCTCCTCGAAGGTCGTCGCCTCGTCGGCGGTGTCGAGGTAGCCGAGCTCGAGCCCCCGCTGCGCGATCCAGTGGCAGACCCGCTGGATCATGCCGTCGATGGAGCTCTCGCGCCGTCCGTGGATGATGCGGAAGTACTTCGACGCCGCGATGTTCACGCTCGTCTCCGACCAGGACGTCGGGGCGCGGATCCCCTTCTGTTCGAAGATCACCTTGCCCTCGGCGTTCTTGATGACCGCATCGTGGCTCCGCCACTGGACGGTGTCGAACGCGGTCTTGCCTCGGGGCACGAGGCGAGGGACGGGAATCGGTTCGCGCCCGATTCGGACCGGCCGGGCGGCCGAGTCGTCCGAGGCGGGCATCGCACGCTTTTTCGCAGCAGCCATAACGGATCACTCCAACGAGAGCTCGACGGCAATCGCACCGAGCGAATCTACCAGCCCGCGGGGACCTATCCCGTACCCGGTCGGCTCCTGAAACACCCTCGGGAAAGGGCCGTTTCTCGCCGGTCGGGATCGGTCAAGGATGCGGATGGTGTCGCTCGGGACACCGAAAGAACCCTCCGGGTGCGGCCAACAGTGACCGAGTATAAGGTTGCTCGGTTCAACACCTGCCCGATCGAGCGCACGTCGCGTCGTACGAAGCGCTCAACGCGTTCCTTCGCTAGTGCGGTTGCGCGTTCCGTGCGTCGAACGGCAGGAGGCGCATCGTGCACGGCATGACCACTCCGCAGTCGCCGCAGTAGAGACCCTCGTCCGCGACCCAGAGGAATGCTCCGCACCGTTCGCACTTGCGCGGATCGTCAGGATCGTTCCGGCACCCCATCGCGTCGTACCGGTTTCGGATCGAGCACCGAAGATCGATGACGTAGCCGAGGATCACGAAGGGAAATGGGGGACCCCGTCTCGAGATCCCCCCGAAAGAGTCGATCGCAGTTCAGGCGTTCTTCATCCGGGCGCGGGAGATGAACCCCTTCTTGTCGAGGAAGTACATGTAGCCGTCCTGGCGCGTGATCTTCTCCGTGCCGACACGGCCCTTCCTTCCGGACTTGTTCAGCTTCGTCGGGGTCTTCCAAAGGTACCCATCCTTCCCGAGATAGTACAGGTAGCCTTTCTCTCGCTTGATCTGCTCTTTGCCTACGCGCTCCGCCATGTTGGCGACCTCGGCCGGCGAGAAGGAGAACGCTCCTATTTAGATATACTGACGGAGTCACCTCGAAGAAATCGCAATTCCCTGACGGTAAACAAGGCTCGGAATCACGTCGAACCGGTATCCCAGGTGGTCGACGGACGGGATCGGATAGACGGCGAAATCCGCCGACGCTCCCTCGACAAGCCGTCCCGCGTCCTCGAGGCCCACGGCGTGGGCTGCGTTCACCGTCGCGGCGGTGAGTGCCTCGTGCGGCGTGAGACGGCCCGCGTGGACCGCGTGGGCGAGGACGAGCGGCATCCCTTCGACCCAGGAGTTCGGAGAGCAGTCGGTGCCGAGAGCGACCGGCACGCCGGCGTCGACCAGTTCCCGGGCCGGGCTCCGCCGCCGAGGGGATGCCGCGAACGCCGTGATCGGGAGGAGCACCGCGCTGACGCGCGCCGACGCGAGGCGCGAGTAGTCGTCGGACCGAGCCGCGAGGAGATGGTCCGCCGACGTCGCCTTCAGACGGGCGGCGAGCCGCGCGCCACCGGAGAGTGCGAATTCGTCCGCGTGAATCTTCACCCGAAGCCCGAGGGCAAGGGCGGCACGGAGGATCCGCTCCGACTGGCGAAGCGTGAAGAACCCCGGCTCGCAAAACACGTCGCAGAACTGTGCGAGCTGCGCTCGGGCCACCTCGGGAAGAGTCCGCGTCACGATTTGATCGACGTACGCGTCGGGTCGGCGCGAGAACTCCGGAGGGACCGCGTGGGCCCCGAGATAGGTCGGGACGAGCCGTAGTCCGGTGCGGCTTGCGAGGCGCGGGATGAGCCGGAGGAGCCGAAGCTCGCCGGTGTGATTGAGCGCGTACCCGGTTTTCACTTCGATGGTCGTCGAGCCCCGTGCGACCATTCGGCGGAGCCGGGCCTCGGTCGCGTGGAGGAGCTCGTCGTCGCTCGCCGCCCGGGTGGACCGGACCGTCGCGTAGAGACCCCCGCCGTGTCGGGCGATCTCCCCGTAGCCGAGCCCCGCGCTCTTCAGCGGGAGCTCGAACGCGCGATCCCCGGCGAAGAGGACGTGCGTGTGGGGGTCCACGAAGCCGGGGACAAGGGTTCCTCCATGCCCCCGCACGGTCGTTCCGCCCGAGCGGAGCCGGACGTGCCGGCGCAGGGTCGCCTCCCGCCCGACCCAGGCGATCCGTCCGTCCGCGACCGCCACGGCGCCCACCGAGATCCGGTCGATCTCGTCCATCGCACGGCCGACCCGTGGCACGGGACCGGTCGAGAGGGTCGCGACCTCGGCGAGGTCGGTGACGATGAGGTCTACCCCGGTCATGGCTGGTGGATGAGGTGCTCGAGGAGGTCGCGCGCCACGAACGCTCCCGGGTAGACGCTCCGAGCCTCGGACTCGAGCGGTTCGAGCTCTTTGTACCGCGCGGAGATGTGGGTGAGATAGAGCGTCGCCACCTCCGCCGAGAGCGCGAGCTCCGCGGCCTGACGGGCGGAGGAGTGGCCCCATTCATTCGCCTCTGCCTCGAGGTCCTGCGTCGTGGTCGACTCGTGGATGAGGAGCGTCGCCCGGTGGGCGAGCTGCCGCACGTCGTCCGACGGGGCCGTATCCCCCGAGTACACGATCGAGCGCCCAGGCCGGGGGGGTCCCATGACGTCGGACGGGTGGATGACCCGGTCCCCGACCCGGACCGCCTCGCCCCCCTCGAGGCGCGCGAAGTCCCGCCCATGGATGCCGAGCGATCGGGCGAGCGGTCCGTCGAACCGTCCCCGTTTCATCCCCTCCTCGACCCGGAAGGCCACCGTGGGGACCGGGTGGTCGGCCTTCGCCGTCCGGACGGAGTACCCGTCGAACTCGCGGGACTCTCCCGGTTGGAGGGCGTGGACCGTGACGGGGAACCGCAACGTGAAGTACCCCATCCGGAGCGCCCGCCCGACCATCTCCTCGGCATCGGGCGGGCCATAGATGTCGAGGGGCTCCGTCCGGTGGTTGAGGCACATGCTCTGGATGAGGCCCGGAAGCCCGAGAAAGTGGTCGCCGTGGAAGTGCGTGATGAAGATCCGGCGCACTCGCATGAACGACACGCCAGACTGAAAGAACTGCCGCTGCGTGCCCTCACCGCAGTCCAGGAGGACGAGCTCTTTTTCGAGGTCGAGGGCGATTGCGCTCGCGGAGCGCTCTTTCGTCGGCCAGGATCCCGCGGTCCCGAGGAAGGTGATCTGCATCGCGCCCTCCGCACCCACCGCCGGCTAAAAGGTCGCGGGGCGGAGTCCGGGGAATCTCGGGTCCCATCCTGCGAGAGTGCCGGCTGACGGAGGCAAAAGCGGAAAAGGAGTCTCCCGGTGGGTACGCCGATGGTTGACTGGGACCGGGTCGAAGAGCTCCGGTCAAAAGGCTGGGACTGGGATCGAATCGCCAACGATTCGAAGGTCGGATTCCACCTCGACGCCTCGGTGCGGGAGCCGGGTCGAGCGCTCCGAGCGCTCTACCACCGGCAGCGCTTGCGAGAGCGACGTCGGGGCCAGGAGACATCCGCGGTAACCGCGAAGAAGGCGGCCGAGACCACGGAGCACCGTTGGACGTTGACTCGGATCGGCTACCTCGTCACGCCCATCGCCGGAATCTGGTTCGCGCTCGCGTTCCTGATCCCCTCGCCGGTGGGGCTCATTGTCGCGGCGATTCCTTACCTCGCCCTGGTCTTCGCGGTCGCGGTATTCATCCTTCTGTTCGGCCTCTGGAGGTCCGAAAAGGACCGCTGGTCGAAACAGCTTCGGAGTACTCTCGTCATCGGCGTCGTTCTCGGTCTCGTGATCTCGGGCGTCATCGCGCTCGGCGGGGTCCTCTTCTTCGGGTGTCCGTACCTGCCCTCGTCCTCGTCCGCAACCGCCGAACCCGGTGGCCAGGGCTGGACGAGCGTCCCGGCGTCCGCCTGGCAGCAGGGAGGGGAGCCGGTCCTCTACTTCTACGGGGCCACGTGGTGTCCGTACTGCTCGGCGAGCAGCTGGGCGATCTGGAAAGCGCTGACCGAGTTCCAGAGCGGTTTCAACGGTGGTCCGAGCGGGATCCCGGGAACGACCTTTTATTACTCCAACCCGGGAGACGTCTACCCCAGCACCCCCGAGGTGGTCCTCGGTTCGGCATCGGTGACGAGCCCGTCGTTGACGTTCCAGGTGTCGGAGTACTACTGGACCACGAGCACGGGGACCGCCGGGACGTTCCCGTCGACGTCGAACTGCATCCAGCAGGCGTACGTCACGGCGTACTCGGGAACATCGATCCCGTTCGTGGTCATCAATGGCCAGATCCTCCACGCCAGTGCCTCCCTCATCGACCCGAACGATCTGACGAGCTACGCCGGGACCGGAGCGAATACGGTCGCCACCGACGTGTTGACCGAGAGCGGGCCCCCGTGGTCCGTCGTCCAAGCTCAGGCCGGTTGGATCGCGGCGTTCGTCCTCAAATGCGATGGCTATACGTCCGTCTCGTCGTTCCTGTCTGCCAATCCGGGTCTCAACAACCCCGGAAAATATCAGTGGACGACGGCGCCTTCTGGAGGATTCACAGCCACCGTCAACGCTGATCTGAGTCTGCTCACCTAACGGACGACGGAGATGAAGACCCGCTCGCTCTGGACCTATCTGTACCTCACCGCGGGTCTCGGGCTGATCGTCTCGATCTACGCGGGCCTCGAGACCCTGGATCCGGCCCTGCGCTCGAGCTGCACGATCAGCTCGTACTTTTCCTGCTCGGCGGTCGACGCGAGCGGACTCACGAGCACGCTCGGGATCCCGGACGCGGTGATTGGCATCGTAGGGTTCATCTTGATCCTCGCGGCGGCTCAGATCGCCGAGCGACACAAGCGGGACCTGCGATTCTTCTACGTGCTGCTCTTCTTCACCTCGGGTGGAGTCGCGTTCGCGAGCTACTTCGCTGCCATCGAGGTCACCGAGATTCATGCTCTCTGCCCGGTCTGTACGACCGCCTACATCTTCGGGATCCTCACCTGGGTCGGGGCGATCGCGCTCACACTCCGGATCCGTCGGAAGATGGCCGCAAAGACCGCGGTCGGGTCCGAGAACCCCGCGTAGCCGTCGTGCGGTCCCATCCAGGACCCGCCCGAGCCGGGGGCATCGAGCCGATCCGCCCGGGAGCCGGGCGACGCTCCGGGTGGAGCGACACGTGAAATCGCGATTTTCTCTCGGTCCGGGCCGCCCGCGCCGCCGGTCCGGGTTATATACCCCACCTCTCTCGGGCGGCCCGGGTCCACCCTATGCCAACGGACTTTGAGACGCTCGCTGCAGGGATCGCGATCGCCGGCGGACTCATCGGGACGGGCATGGCCCAGTCCGGTATCGGAGCCGCCGGGATGGGGATCATCGCCGAGAAGCCCGAAAAGTTCGGCCAGGTGCTGTTCTTCTTCGTCATTCCCGAAACGCTCTGGATCATCGGGTTCGTGCTGGGGATCATCCTCCTGCTCGGGATCCTCTAGCCGTCCCCTCCCGACGCATGACCCTCGAGGACCTGGTCGAGGAGATCCGCCGTCGAGGGGAAGCCGAGCTCGCCAAGGTCACCTCAGAGAGGGACCGCCAGGCGGCCGACATCGCCTCGGAACGGGACCGGCATCTGAGCGAGATCCGCGCCGATAGCGAACGGGCGAGCGCCGCGGACGTCGCTCGCGAGCGCACGCAGCGGATCGCGGCGGCGAAGCTCCAGTCCCGCAAGCTGCTCTACGAGGCGCGCGAGGCACGGCTCGTCCGTTCGATCGAGGAGACGAAGACCCTTCTCCGAGAGTACACCGGTTCGGCCGAGTACCCGACGGTCCTCAAGCGGATGCTCGGAGTCGCGACCTCCGCACTCGGCCGCCAGGTGCGCGTCAGCGGTCGCGCGGAGGACGCCTCGCTGCTCCAGAAGGTCGCGGGACGGTCGTTCGACCCCGAGCCCCGGCCGATCCTCGGGGGCCTGATCGCCGAGACACCGGACGGGAGCCGCCGGCTGAATCTCTCGTTCGACGAGCTTTTGCGCCTCCACGAAGACCAGGTCCGCGAGCTGCTGGCCTAGGAGGGGTCGATGTCCGGCTCCCCGTACGCGAGCGCGCTCGGCCGGTTGAAACCGGAATTCCCCGCGTTCCTCGCGCGCGGGATGTTCCAAACGCTCCTCGCCGCGAAGGACGTCAACGATCTCGCCAAGCTCCTCGAAACCACGCCGTACGCGCCGGCGGTCACCCGCACCCGGGCGACCCACTCGGGCGCGTCGCTCGTCGAGCTATCGCTCAACCGCACGCTCGTCCAGCGGAACCGGCACGCCTACGAGGCGACCCCCTTCGCAGGTCGGACGGTCGTCACCGCTTACCTCGCGCGATGGGACCTCCAGAACATCGAGCTCATCCTCTCCTCGAAGGTCCAGGGCCGCTCGGTCACCGAGACGGAGGACCACCTCGTTTCGGCCCGCGAGATCCCCGCCGGGTTCTTCAGCGGGGTGATGGGGCTCGACGACTTCCGGCTCATCCTCGGCCAGCCGACGCTCGAGACGACCGTGACCGCCCTCGTGCGCTACGGGTACGGGGCCACCGTCCTCCCGTTCCTCGAGGAGTTCCAGCGGACCCGGAACATCTTCCCCATCCTCCGGGCGCTGGACAAGGAGTACTACCGCAGCGCGCTCGCCGCGGCCCGGTTCTTCCAGGGGGACGAGTGGGTCGTTCGGGGGCTCCTCCAGAGCGAGATCGACATGCGCAACGCTCTCCTCCTCCTGAAGGGAAAGGCGGTCGACGTCCCGATGGATGAGGTTCTCGCGCGCTGGCTGGACGGGGGAACGCTCCCTTCGAGCCAAGCGCCGGACCTCTACGCGGCCCGCGGGGTCCGCGAGCTCGCCGAGCGCCTCGCACCGCGCTGGCCGTCCATCGGCGAAGGCGCCCCGGGGGACGATCGCGTCGACAGCCTCACCGGCTACGAAGCGGCGCTGCAGCGGGACCGAGCGACGGTCGAGCTGAAGCGGCTCGCGACGTATCCCCTCTCCCTCGGTGTGATCTTCACCTACCTGCTGCGTGCCGAGCTCGAGTGGAGCGATCTCCGGCGGATCGTCTTCGGGCGGGTCTACGACCTCCCCGCAGCGGAGATCGAGCCCCTGCTGGTCTCCTACCGGATCGGCGCCGGGGCCGCCTAGGACACGGGATCCTGGAGGATGGGGCCCGAGAGCCCCGTTCCGTCGGGGGTGACCGACGAGACCGTGTGGGTCCGCGCCGCTCCGAACGGGCGGAACGGCCGGCCGTTCCCCGTGTAGTACTTCGAGAAGTGCTCGACGAAGATCAGCCGAGCGCCCTGGATGCCGGGCTCGAAGACCCCGATGATCACGTTGAACGCCTGGCCGCCGACGATGACGACCGCGGCGAGGAGGATCCCGACGATCGGCCCGAGGCCGTGCCAGAGGAGGACCGCGATGTCGTTGATCACGACGGCGAGGACGACCGACGCGAGGAGGATCCCGACGAGGCGGGTGTAGGAGAGGATGTGGCTCACGATGTCGATCAGCCCGAGGATTCCGAGCGCCCCCTCCCCGATGACGAGGAGGACGACGCCGGCGGCGAGTCCGGCGAAGGAGAGATCGACGACCGGGAGGAACGGCGGGGAGATCGAGTGGTAGTGGATCACCGAGAGACCGTAGCCGGCGATCCCCCACGCGAAGGCGATCCCCCCCACCTTGCCGATCGCCGCCCGGGAGTGGTGGTGAAAGTACTCCTTGAGGGCCCCGAGGGCGAATCCGAGGGTCACCATGCCGAGCCCGAGGAACCCCGCGATGAGGAGAAGCGGACCGACCTGATGGAGCGGATCCACCGGCGCGGTCGTGCCGAATAGCGTGTGGAGAAGGGGGAATCCGAAGAACTCATCGAACACGAGTCCAAGGGCGATCGCGAGCGTGCACCCCGGGAGGAGCGCCCACGCGAGCTGCTGCATCCCTTTCGGTCCCATGATGAGCTTGACGAAATTGCGGCCGATCCGCGGCAGGAAGCGGGCCCCCGGGAATCCCCGGATCATCCAGATGCAGATCAGGAGGATCGTGAGGCCGTAGCCCCAGTCGCCGAGCATGATCCCGAAGAAGATCGGAAAGACGATCGAGAAGATCAGGGTCGGGTCCCACTCGGTCGCCTGCGGAAGCGAGTAGAACCGGATGAAGAACTCGAACCGGCGCACCCCCCGGGGGTTTCCCATCATCGTCGGGGGTTCCTCTGCGGCGGGAGCCGCGTAGAAGAGGACCCGGTTCCCGGTCGCCTGCTGAACGATCGAGCGAAGGCGCGCGACGTCCCGGGCGGGTACCCAGGCCTCGAGCGCGAACGTCGACCGCCCCGCGCCGAGCTTCGCCAGGACCTCCGATTTCCGGTTCTCGATGTCGAGCGCCTCGCCGATCGATGCGACCTTCGGGTACCATTCGGCCGCGATCTCGCGAAGGCGGGCGGCGATCTGACCCCTTCGGGAGGCGAGAGCCGTCTGCCGTTGGGCGAGCTCGGTCCGGGCCTCCGCGGGCGTTCCGGAGAGCGCCGGGATCGCGGTGAGCCGGATGCCGTGGCTCTGCGCGGCCCGGGAGAGCGCGTCCGCGCCCGCCGGCCGGAGGACGATGAGGAATCGGGTCGTTTCGGGATCCTCGGGTCCGGGGATCAGCTGGGCATCCGCGAGGGAGGGGAGGCTCTGGCGCAGCGCGGTCAGCGCCTCGGGCTCCGCCTCCCCGTAGAACGAGAGGAAGCTCGCGGACCGCAGGTACTCGAGCCGGTCGGGGTAGAACGAGAGCTTGTCGAGAAGGCCGAGCAGGTCGCGGACGCCTTTCTCCTCGGTCACGAGACGATCGTCCTCGCGCTTCAGATCCCCGACCTCGGGATCGATCGGGATCGATTTCGCCGCCTCGAGCACGTCCACGAGGGAATCGAACCGTTGCGGGGACGGGGATCCCACCGGGGGGAGCGCGCTCAGGAGTCCCCGGAACCGGAGCGCCTCATCGCCGATCCGCCGGAGCGTATCGGTTCCGCGTTCGGGGGCGAGCTCGGCCATCGCGGCCGGGGAGAGCGGCTCGACCTGGGCGATGCGGAGGTCGTGGAGCAGAGTCAGGATCCGCTCCTCGTCGTCTCGGAGGCCGAGGAGACCGACCTTTTGCATTCGAACCGGTCGCAGCGCCACGATCGCCTCCTAGTCTCGGGAGAGCGAGCCGAGGACGATCGCGATCACGCGGTCCCGCTGGTCCGTCGGTCGCTTCCCCTCGACCCGGGCGGCCGAGTCGGCGGTGGCCTTTCCCTCGGCGAGGATCGCGGCGACCTCCCGTTCGATCTCCGTCCGCGCCCGCTCGAGCGCACGGGCCCGTTCGTCGTCGGCCGCGGCCATCGCGGCGTGGACCGCGGCATCGCGGTCGGAGCGCAGGCGGGAGAGCGTCTCCTCCGAATCGTGCTGGGCGGCCCGCAGCCTCTGGTCCCAGTCGGTCTCCGTCGCTTTGACGCGCTTGAGGAGTTCGACCGATCCCTCGACCGAGGCGGACGGGACCGGCGGTGCCGATGGGGCCATCACGGTCCTCCGAGGAATTTCACGACCACGACGAGGAGAACGAGGAGCGCGGCGAGCTTCACGGCGAGGCTGCCGGCCCAGACCCACGCGAACCGCCGGACGACGTCGTCAGGCGGCAACGGCGGTCTCCTCCTGTTCCATCTTGCGCTTGACGGTCTTGAGCATCGAGAACGAGTCCCGCTCCATCTCGTCAAATCGGAACTTGATGTACCGGACCGACTCCTGGAGTCGTGGGATCAGGACGTTCTCGATCGCGCTCGCGCGCCGCTTCGTCTTCTCGATCTCGCGGAGGAGCCGGCGGAGAGCGTTCTCCTTCTCGGCGATGTCGAGGACGACCTGGTAGATCCCCTGGAAGTGGCGGATTGACTCCTGGATCGAGGTCGGAAGGTCGAGGAGCTCGCGGGTGTCGACGGGCGTGAACCCACCGCGGTCGACCCGCGGGGTGCGGACGCCCATCACATTCTTCGTGGAGACCGCCACCGGGCGGATGTCCGGGAGGAGCATCGAAATGTTCTCGAGCCGCGTCGGGCCTTCCATCATGTCGGCCATCCGGATCGCGGCGTACCCTCGGGCGATCCGCGCCTGAAGATCCCCCCGCAGGCGCATCGCTTCGCGGGAGATCGAGAAGAATTCCACGATCAGCGCCGAGCGCTTCAGCTTGAGCAGGTTGAGCCCTTTCTTCGCGACGACGATCCGGCGGCGCCGTCGCAGGAGCTCGAGGCGGGTGGGGCGCACGTCCTCGGCCGGCACGCTCCCCCTCGCTCGCTCCTCACGCGGAGACCGGCGGGTGCGCCCGCAGCTTCTCGATGAACTCCGGCTTGATCCGCTTGAGCTCGAGGTCGGGGAGGTCGGAGAGGATCTCCCAGGCGATCTGAAGGCTCTCATCGATCCCCCGGTCCTCGTCCGTCCGCTGGTTCACGAACTCCCGTTCGAACCGGTCGGCGACCTTGAGATAGATCCGGTCCGTTGCGCTGAGCGCTTCCTCGCCGACGATCGCGGAGAGGGCGCGCTGGTCCTTCCCCGTCGCATACGACGCGAAGAGCTGGTCGGCGACCCCGCGGTGATCCTCCCGGGTCCGGCCCTTCCCGATCCCCTGGTTCATCAGACGGGAGAGGGAAGGCAGGACGTCGATCGGCGGATAGATCCCCTTGCGCTGGAGCTCGCGGCTCACGTAGACCTGGCCCTCGGTGATGTACCCGGTGAGGTCGGGGATCGGATGCGTGACGTCGTCCGCCGGCATCGTCAGGATCGGGAGCTGCGTGATCGACCCCTTGCGACCATGGATTTTCCCCGCCCGCTCGTAGATTGTCGCGAGATCGGTGTAGAGGTACCCGGGGTAGCCGCGGCGGCCCGGGACCTCCTCGCGTGCGGCGGCGACCTCGCGCAACGCCTCGCAGTAGTTCGTCATGTCGGTGAGGACGACGAGCACGTGAAGGTCGCGCTCGTAGGCGAGGAACTCGGCCGCGGTGAGCGCCATTCGCGGCGTCACCACCCGCTCCATCGAAGGGTCGGAGGAGAGGTTCAGGAAGACGACCGCACGCTCGAGCGCACCGGTCGATTCGAACTCCTTGAGGAAGAAGTTCGCCTCCTCGCTCGTGATCCCCATCGCGGCGAAGACGACCGCGAACCCCTCGGAGGAGTCGCGCAGCTTCGCCTGCCGGACGATCTGCGCCGCGATCTCGTTGTGCGGCAGGCCCGAACCGGAGAAGATCGGGAGCTTCTGCCCGCGCACGAGAGTGTTGTTGACATCGATGGTGGAGATGCCGGTCTGGATGAACTCGCTCGGCTCCTCGCGCGAGTACGGGTTCATCGCGTTTCCGACGATTTCCGAGCGAGTTTCGCTCACGATCTTCGGACCGCCATCGCGTGGCTCCCCGAGGCCGTTGAAGACCCGGCCGAGGAGCTCGTCCGAGACCGGGAGGGTCGCGACCTGACCGAGGAACTTCACGGACGTGGCTTCGACGTTGATCCCCATCGTCGGTCCGAAGACCTGGACGATCGCGAGGCCCTTGCGGGAATCGAGCACCTGACCCTGACGTCGGTCGCCGTTCGGAAGCCCGATCTCGACGATCTCCCCGTAGGCGGCGTTCGCGACGTCCTGGACGAAGATCAGTGGTCCCGCGACCCGCTCGATCGTTCGGTAGTCGATCGGTACGGTCGGCTGTTCCCGGACTCGGGCCGCAGCTTTCGTTGCCATCAGGTTCCTCCAATGGCGAGCGACTGGACCGCGCTCGCCATCTCGAGCTCGAGCTGATCGAACTGGGAATTCAGGTCCGTCTCGGGGATCCACTTCATCCGAGACATCTTCGTACGCACGGGGAGCTTCTGCAACTGAGCGACCGTCGCGCCCTTCGCGATCGCGTCCTGCTCCCGGTCGGCGAAGGCGAGGATGGTGCGAAGCATGCGGAACTGCTTCTGAATCGAGGAGTATGTGTCGATCTCGTCGTACGCGCTTTGCTGGAGGTAGTCTTCCCGCATCATGCGGGCCGCGTCGAGCACCCCTTTCTCCCGCTCGGGGAGCGCGTCGACTCCGACGAGCTGGACGATCTCCTGGAGCTCGGCCTCCTGCTGCAGCAGCTGGAGTGCCTTCTGGCGCAGAGGGACAAAATCCTTCGAGAGGTGCTCGCCGTACCACGCCTCGAGGTCCCGGATGTAGAGCGAATAGCTCTGCAACCAGTTGATCGACGGGAAGTGGCGACGCGACGCCAGGGAGGCGTCGAGGGCCCAGAACACGCGGGTGACGCGGAGGGTGTTTTGGCTCACGGGTTCGGACGTGTCCCCGCCGGGAGGCGACACCGCGCCGACGACCGAGATGGAGCCCATGCGGCCTTCCGGAGACAACGTGACGACGCGACCGGACCGCTCGTAGAATTCGGCCACCCGTCGCCCGAGGTACGCCGGGTACCCCTCCTCGCCCGGCATCTCCTCGAGGCGCCCCGAGATCTCGCGCATCGCCTCGGCCCACCGGCTCGTGGAGTCGGCCATCAGGGCCACGTCGTAGCCCATGTCCCGGTAGTACTCCGCGATCGTGATCCCGGTATACACGCTCGCCTCACGGGCGGCGACCGGCATGTTCGAAGTGTTGGCGATCAGCACCGTGCGCTCCATCAGTGGGCGCTTCGATTTCGGATCCACGAGATGCGGGAACGTCGCCAAGACCTCCGTCATCTCGTTGCCGCGCTCGCCGCAGCCGACGTACACCACGATGTCGGAGTCGGCCCACTTGGCGAACTGCTGCTGCATGACGGTCTTCCCACTCCCGAAGGGTCCCGGGATGCACGCCGTTCCCCCCTTCGCGATGGGAAAGAAACTGTCGATCACCCGCTGGCCGGACACCAAGGGGATGTCGGGGGGGAGCTTCTGGGTCACGGGCCGCGGGACGCGCACGACCCACTTCTGGGACAGGTGGAGCGGAACGGTCCCCGCGGAAGTCGTGACCGAACCGATCTGATCGTGGACGGTATAACTGCCGGCCCTGAGCTCGGTGAGAGTACCTCGGACCCCGGGAGGGACCATGATCCTGTGGAGGATGAGCGCGGTCTCCTGAACCGTCCCGACGATCGTGCCGGGCGTGACCTCGCCTCCAACCTTGGCGGTCGGGGTGAACTCCCACTTCGTGGTGTCGTTGAGCGGTGGGGCGAGCGTTCCGCGCATGATGAAATCCCCCACGCTCTTCTGGATCACGTCCAAGGGGCGCTGCACGCCATCGTAGATCGATTTGAGAAGGCCGGGGCCCAGCTCGACACTGAGGGCCTGCCCGGTGTTCTCGACCGGGTCTCCCGGCCGGATTCCTGTCGTGTCCTCGTAGACCTGGACGGTCGCGGTTCCCCCCACGAGGCGAATGATCTCTCCCACGAGCCCGAGCGGGCCCACACGGACGACGTCGTACATCTTCGCCTCGGTGAGCCCCTCGGTGATGACGACCGGACCGGTGACCCGTGCGACAACCCCTGCCATTGATCCTCCCTAGCTCGGCATGGCGAGCGTGACCCCGAGCACCCGCTTCGCCAGCGTGTTGATGCTCTCGACCTCGAACTCGCCGGTCGGGGTCGGAACGAAGACGACGAGCGGATGGAGCGAACCGTCGGCATGAAGTCTCTGCGCCTCGCTGAGGCGCGGGCGGATCGACTGGCTCGCGATCACGAGGTTGTAGCCACCAGAGGTCATCACGCGCTGGAATTCGGAGACGGCGTTCTCGGCCGTGACTTCGAAGACGTCCTTGAGGCCGATCAGGCGGAACCCGATCGCGAGCTCACGCTCGCCGAGAACGGCGGTGCGTCCCGCGTCCTTCGTCATCTCGGGCACGGCGCCGTCGGCGGGGTTTTGGGCTATTTAACGGCGACGGGGGCGAGCGACCGGCGAGCGACGATTGGCCTTTCTGCTCGTGGGAACCGGGCCTTCCCCGCGGGAGCGCTCGGTATCCATTCCTCGAGGGGCGTTCCCGGGGTCGGCCACCGCCGTCGAATGCGGCGCGGCCGGCCGTCACGACCTTCCCTGCCCGGGCAAGCGCCCGGAAGAGCGCGCGGTTCGTCGCGGTCCAATGACCCCCGGGGGCTCGCGGGACGAAACGGTTCGTATATCGGTCCTCATCGATCCGGCGCACCGTCGTGTCGATCCAGCCGAAGCAGAGGGCCTCTTCCACCGCCTCTGGATATCCGACCCCGGTGCGCCCGGTGTGCGCCTTGTAGAAGCCGACCCACAGCTCTCGCTCCGACGCATGGTGCATCTCGAACCACGCACGAAGCTCGTTGCGAGACTCGAAGAAGCGCACGGGCCCCGTCATGCGACGAGGTGCCTTACTTGTACACGGAGAAGTGGACGTGCTGCTCGTCGTCCGTGATCAGGATACATTCCCCTTCGCATTCGAAGAGACACGCCTCGCACACGATGCACTCCGGGCCGTGGATCGCGAACGACTTTTCGCCTCGGAACTGGAACTTCGCGCCGACCGCCGGGTCGTCCACTACATCCGGGACTTGGTCCCTGGGGCGGAGCTCGAAAACGTTCACCGGGCAGACGTCCCGGCAATGGGCACACCCGGTGCATTTCGCAAGGTCGATGTCGACTTGGACCATCGGGAGCCCCTCGCGGGCGAATCCAGCCGCAGGGCGTAATAAGGACTGGCAAGAGCCACCCTCGGGCCGTTCGAGACGGAATGGTTTCGTTCCTGAAGTGGGGGGACCGCGGGTTCGTCAAGGTTAACCGGGGTCCGGACCTAGCCGGATCGCACGCTCCGTGAGCGATCTCCTGCTTGGAACCAGCGGTTGGGACTACCCGGAATGGGTGGGTCGGGTCTACCCGCCGCGCGGCGCTTCGGACAAGCTTCAGTACTACGCGACGCTGTTCCCGATCGTCGAGGTCAACTCGACGTTCTACCGACTACCGCCCGCATCGGTCGCCGCCTCCTGGGTCCGCCGGACCCCGGGGAAGTTCCGGTTCGCCGCGAAGTTTCCGCAGACGATCACGCACGACCTTCGGCTCGTGGGCACCGACGAGGAGCTGAAGCGGTTCCTCGCCGTGTTGAAGCCCATCCGCGACGCGGGAAAGTTCGCGGCCGCGCTCCTCCAGCTCCCTCCGTCCCTTCCTTTCGAGGCGGCGACCGTGCGGCAGTTCTATGAGACGCTCCCCCGGGACCTTCCGGTCGCGGTCGAGTTCCGGGAGCGGTCCTGGCTCGTCCCGGAATCGTACGCGCTCCTCCGGGAGTTCGGCCTCGCCTACGTCATCGTCGACGCCCCGCACCTTCCGATCGCGCTGGAGGTGACCGCGCCGTTCGCCTACATCCGCTGGCACGGTCACGGGAGCCCGCTCTGGTACGACTATACGTACTCCTCCGAGGAGCTCCTCGCATGGGTCCCTCGCGTCCGCGCCCTCACCGAGAGTGTCGCGACGATCTACGGGTTCTTCAACAACCACTTTCGAGGCGATGCCGCGGTGAACTGCCGATCGCTTGCCGACGAGCTCGGGATCCCACCTCCGGCCCGTCGGTCCCGTCTCGACACGTCGTAAGACTCCGCCCGACGTCGTGGGCGTACGCGAAGGGCCTGGCCCGCCCACCGTGCCCGGCTCGGGTCGGGCCCCGCCGTCACCCTTCCGGGCGCGCTGGGGAGGGGTCCGCCGCGCGACGCACGCCGATCACGACATCGGCGGAGCTAAAGATCCTCAACGCCCGCTCGTGGAAGACGATCGAGAACCCGCGATCGGTGAGATGCTCCCGGATCCTCCGCTTGTGGAACGTCTCCACGTACAGTAGTCGGCCGCTCGATCGGAGGACGCGGGCGATCTCGTCGAGCCCCCCGAAGATGTGTTCGATCGATCCGAGATGGTGCAGCACCTCGTGGGCGATCACGAGATCGAACGTGGCGTCGGCGTACGCCAGCCGCTCGGCATCCCCCCGCTCGATCACGAACGAGGAGGGGAGGGTCCCGAGACGCCGCTCGAGGCTCGTCTGAGCGAGCCGCACCTGCTCGGGGTCGTAGTCGGTTACATGGATTCTCGCGGGGTGATAGCGCTCATGAATCAGAGCGGAGAGCATTCCGTTCCCCGCGCCGAGTTCCAGCACCTGCGAACTGGGATCCAGAGGGAGCTCCCCCGCCCGTTCCACGCGATCCAGCATCCTCACGTAGGACCGCGAGCCACGTCGGTTCACGAAGAACTTCTCGATCCCCGTCATCTCGGGCATGGAGGGGGTTCCGTGCGTCGACCAGCCGATTCGGGAGAAATCCGTTACTCGCCCCACTCGAGGGTCGAGCCGGGGGTACTGAGCAAGCCCCCAATGAAGCGTTCTCCCCCGATCCGAAACCTCGCGGAACTCCCGGGGGCCGGCTAGGGGGTTATGGCCCAGGGTCCCATCCGCGAAACGTGCGGATCGTCCGCCTCCGCAGCGGTGGGGCCCGGAGGCTCGTGAGGGCTCGTCATCTCTTCGACGGTCCGCTCGACTTCCACGCGACGCGACGGTATCTCGCCGATCGCCGGAACCTCTTCTTGCTGGCCCGGGAAGGCACGATACCGGTCGGCTACCTTCGCGGGACGTATCTCCTCCAGACCCGCACGACGATGCCACAGTTCCTTCTCTACGAGATTGGGGTTGCGAAGGGGTACCGATGGCGCGGAGTGGGGACCGCCCTCGTACGGACGATGCTCGAGTACGCCCGGAACGCCGGCTGCGAGGAAGCGTTCGTCCTCACATCGCCCCGGAACCGCGCAGCGGTTGCCCTCTATCGCTCGACCGGTGGAACCACCGAGACCTCCGGGGACCGGATGTACGTGTACCGGCTCGCGCGGCGTCCTCGCTCCCCGCGCGGATCGACCTCCCACCTCCGCGGTTCTCGCGCCGGGTAGACTCCCCTCGGCGGTGAAGATCCTCCCTTCTCCTCCCGAAACGCCTCGCTCCCGGCCTGTTTCAAACTCCCCCGAGACGGCGCTTTAGAGCGGTTTTGCGGTAGAACCGGCGGAGGACAGTGAGATGTCCGGTCTCGCCTTCCAGGAGCTCTCGGCCGTCCCGGACGACGGTCCCCTCCTCGAGGAGATCCCGGACCTCGTACCGTTCTCGCTTCCCGGATCCCTACCGCCCCCGTCGCTCCCCCGCGGGCGAGCCCGTCCCCGTCCTCTCCCCCGGACCGGCCGAACCGCCCCGCTCCTGCCGGACGAGCCGGCCCTCTTTCCCTGGCTCGCTCGCCGGTTTGCTCCGGGCGAAGCGACGCTCTGGACCGGCGTCCCGCTCGCCGTCGAACCGCTCCTCGAGCTCGTCTACGCGGGAAGCGCCTCTGCCGGCTCCCGGATCTCACTGGTCGAAGGCGCGAATCGATTCCACCCCTACCGGATCGGAGAGCTCGGACGCTCGTTCGGGATCGACGCGACCGAGACACTCCGCCGGATCCGTCTCGCCCGGGCGTTCACCGCCTACCAGCTGGTCGCGCTGGTCGCCGGATGGGCCGCCGAGATCCGTCGACATCCGGCCGACCTCCTCATCGGCCACGACCTCCCCGCGCTGTTCACGAGCGACGAGATCCCCGCCGAGGAACGGGCGGAGCTCCTCCGCCACGTGGCCCGTGTCCTTGCCGAACTGCTCCGGGAGGTCCGCGCCCCGCTCCTCCTCACCCTCGGGTCGCGAGGGCACGCGGAATTCCCCGGCCTCTCCGACGAAGGCCCGCCGTGGTGCGACCTCGTCACGTTCGCACGCGGGCCGGGAACCGTGCGGGCCCGCTCGCTGCGGAGCGACGCGCGTCTCGTCCTCGTCCCGCGGCCCGGTGGCCAGCACGGGATCGAAGAGTACGGGGGCGGATCCCCCGAGGAGGTGGTCGCGTGGGGCGTACCGCCCCGACGTACCGTCAAGCGCTCGAGGAGCGGATGAAGCGGTGGGACGAGTTCGCCCGTCTCCTCACGACCCCCGAGGATCGCGCGGCGTTCGAGATGGTCCGCACCGGCGCCCGCCGATACGCCGCCCAGGCAACGTACGTGGGAAGCCCGGATCTCCTCGAGGCGATCCTCCTCTCCGTCCTCACCGACCTCGCCGTCCGGTTGCGTTCGGAGACGCCGGCGACAGCCCACCGCTAGTGCGGGGTCCCGGTCGGTGACGGCGCCCGACGGCTGGCTCTTCGACATCACTGAGAGCGGAGACGGCCGTTCGGTCGTGCTCTGGGTGAAGGATCGCGGGACCGAACGGGTGCGTCGCACCGCGGTCGAGTACCGTCCCCCGTTCTGGGTCACTGGCCCCCGGGCCGACCTCGAGCGCCTCGCCCGTCGCCTCGCCGCCCTCCCCGTGGTCGAATCGGTCTCGCTCGGGAGCGGCCGTCCGTCGCTGTTCGACCGGCGCCCCCACCCCGTCCTCTCGGTGACCCCGACCGTCCACCCCGGACGCCGCGCGCTGGCGCGCACGGTCGACGCCCTCGGAGGGTACGCTACGTTCACCCTCTACGACGTCGACCTCTCCCCGCCCCAGCTCTATCACCTCGCCCACGGGCTCTACCCGTTCGCGCCGGTGGTCGGACGCGGCGAGGCCCTTCACGCGACCGAGCCGGCGGAGACGATCGAGTACGCGGCTCCACCGATCCGGCTCGCGCCGCTCGAGGTACGGCTCGTCGGGGAACGCCGGGGCCGGATCCCGCCGCCCGATGGGCGGATCGGATCCGTCCGGGTCGGCGACGTGACCCTCGACGGACCCGAGGAGGATCTCCTGCGGGCCCTCGTGGGGGAGCTCGCGCGAAGCGACCCGGATCTCCTCCTCACCCAGGGCGGGGACTCGTTCGACCTCCCGTGGCTCTACCGGCGGGCCCGCGCGTGCGGCCTGTCGTCGAGCGAGTTCGTCCTCGGTCGGGAAGCGGTCGGGTTCGGACCCACCCGCCCGGCGCGGTCGTTCGAGTCGTACGGCCGCGTGCTCTACCGGTCCGCGACGTTCCCCCTCCCGGGCCGGTTCCACATCGACCGGGAGAACTCGTTCCTCTACGACGACGCCGAGGTCGCCGGCCTCATCGACGCCGCCCGGCTCTCCCGGCTCTCGCTGCAGACGGTCGTCCGCCAGTCCCCGGGAACCTGCTTCACCGCGATGGAGATGGCCCACGCGCTCGAGCTCGGCGCGCACATTCCGTGGAAGAAGAACCGTCCCGAGGGATTTCGCCGCGCCGACCATCTCGTCGCCGCGGACCGGGGCGGGGTGATCTTCCTCCCACCGGTCGGCGTGCAGGATCAGATCGATGAGTTCGATTTCGCGAGCCTCTACCCGCACATCATGGTACGGAAGAACCTCTCCGCCGAGACCCTCGAGTGCCGGTGCTGCCCCCGGAGCCCGATCCGCGCCCCCGGCCTCGGGTACCGTTCCTGCACGCGTCGGGTCGGGCTCATCCCCCGCACCCTCGCCCCGCTCCTCGCCCGCCGCCTCGCCTACAAGGCGGCGCTGAAGCGGCCCGGGATCGCTGTGGGGGAGGCCGAGGGCCTCCGCCGGCGGGTGCGGATGCTGAAATGGATCCTCGTCACCGCGTTCGGCTATCAGGGCTACCGCAACGCCCGCTTCGGGCGGATCGAGTGCCACGAGGCCATCAACGCCTACGCGCGCGACCTCCTCGCCGCGCTCCTCCCGGCGGCGGAGGCGGCCGGCTATTCGGTCGTGCACGGGATCGTCGACTCGCTCTGGCTGCGGCCGGTGGACGTCCGGGATCCACCGGACCCCGAGGCGTTCGCGCGTCGGATGAGCAACCAGTTCGACCTCCCCCTCGGGTACGAGGGACGGTACCGCTGGATCGTCTTCCTCCCCGCGGTGACGCACGGCCTCGGCGTGCCGAACCGGTACTACGGTCTCTACGACGACGGGGAGTTCAAGCTCCGCGGGATCGGCGGCCGACGCCACGACACGACCGTCCTCGTCCGCCGCTTCGAATCGGAGGTCCTCGCGCTGTTCCGCACCGCCCGGGACGCGGACGGGGTACGTGCGCTCCTCCCCCGCGCCCTCGCCCGGGCCGACCGGTTCGCCGAACGTGTCCGGGCCGGGGAGTGGCCGGTCGACGAGCTCCTCGTCAGCCACCGGGTCGGCCAGGCTCCCGAAGCATTCGTCACGTTCACCGACTCTGTCGCCGCCCTGCGCCAGCTCTCCGACGCCGGCGCGTCGCGGGGCGCAGGGGAGGTCGTGCGGTTCGTTCTCCTCGACCGTCGGAGCCGCTCGTTCCGCCGTCGGGTCCGGGTCGCGGAGCTGCTCGACGGCGACGAGCGGTACGACGTGGACGCCTACCTCGAGCTCCTCGCCCGGGACGCGGAGACGCTCCTCGCGCCGTTTGGGGTCGATCGCGCGTCCCTCCTCGCCCGGTGGAACGTCCGGGAGGCGCCGGCGCGGAGCCCGTACCGCTCGACCGAGGTCCGGGCCCAATCCGCATTCGATCCCGTCCGGCCATCTCAGGACAGCCTTTTGGCCTCCGGCCCCGTGGGCCGGGAGTGAACGGTCCGGTCCGGCGTACCGGGCGCAAAGCGGCGAGTCGGTCGTCCGGCGGCAGGACGCCGAGCGAACTCCCCTCCCCCTCGGAGCGGGCAGCCCGCCTCCGCGAAACCGTCCGGTCCGGTTCGGTTCCGGATTTGGGACCGCTTCTCAAGGCCCTCAGCGATCCTGTCGCAGGGGTTCGGGAGACCGCCGCGGTGGCGATTGGGATCCTGCGCGACCCACGAGGCTGCACGACGCTCTCCGCGGCGCTCACCGATCCCGACCCCGGGGTCCGAGCGGCGGCGGCCGACGCCCTCGCAGCGATTGGGCGGCGCGAGACGGGGTCCGCCCTGGAGCCACTCCTCCGCGATCCCGAGCCGAAGGTCCGGGAGCGGGCCGCGCGGGCCCTCGCGCAACTCGCCGCCTTGACGTCGGTCGATGCGCTCATCGCCCGCGCGAACGACGACAACCCCGAGGTCCGGGCGGCGGTCGCCGCCGCGCTCGGGGCGATCGGGACCGACGAGGCGATCCGTGCGCTCGAGTGTCGGCTCGCCGACCCGTGGGATCGCGTGCGACGCGAAGCGGTCCTCGGCCTGGGCCGGGCGCCGGGGCCGGGGCAACTCGCCCGGATCCGGCCGTTCCTGAACGATCCGGCCCGGCGGGTCCGGGCGGCGGCGTCGATCGTCGTCGGCCTCCATCACGACCGGGCGAGCGTCCGCCCGCTCCTCGCGCTCCTCCTCGGTACGGAGACATGGGAGAAACCGGCGGTTCTGGTCGCGCTCGGCCGCATCGGCGACCGCCGTGCGGTCCCCGCGATCGTGAAGGCCGCGGAGAGCCCGGCGTCCTGGGTGAGGGTCTGCGCGATCCACGCCCTCGGCGAGATGGGGGCTCCCGAAGGAGCCCCGGTGGCGCGCTCCCTCCTCATCGACCCCGCCGCGTCGGTGCGGGGCGCGGCGGCGCTGGCGCTCGGCTCGATCGGTTCCGGCGACGACGAAGAACGCCTCCGTCGCCTCCTGGACGATCCGCATCCCTGGCCGCGCCGGGGCGCAGCGTACGCTCTCGGTCTTCTCCGGGTGGTCTCCTCCGCCCCCCGACTTCGCGAAGCGCTCAACGACCCCGCGGCGGAGGTCCGCCTCGCCGCGGTCTGGGCCCTCGGCCGTCTCGGAGACGACGGTGCGTGGGACGCCCTCGTTCGAATGCTCCGCGACTGCGGCCCCCGCTCTCCTCCGTCCCACCCAGCGGCGGGCGCGGAGGCCTCGCTTGCGACCGACGCCGAGACCCGGCTCTTCGACGCGACCGTCCAGGCCCTCGGCCGGCTCGCGGGCGGAGTGCCGGATCCGGTCGCCCATCGCGCGCTCGCGATGGCCCGGTCCCGCCTGAGCGAGGAGGAGCTCGATCGTCGGGCCCGTCTTCCGCTCCCCGAGGTCGGCGTCGAGCGGGACGTACCGACGGTGCGGGCCCTGTTCGAGGCTGCGATGCCTCGCGCGTTCGAGGACGGGGAGTCGTGACGATCCGGGACCTGAGAGCCTCGGACTCCCCTCGTCTCCTCGAGCTATTGCGCCGTGAGTTCCCCGAGGAGGAGCGGATCATCGGGACCCGTCCCGAGGGATTCGGCGACATCGTCCGCCGGGTCTTCCGCTGGGACGCGCGCATCGTGCTCGGAGTGCTCCGGCTGTTCGGCCGGCCGGTCTACCGGTTCTTCGTGGTCGAGATGGACGGGCGGCTCATCGCCATGACCCTTCTGACGTTCCCGGCCCGTGCCGGCTACGTCAGCATGGTAGCGGTCGATCCCGCCTACCGTCGGCGGGGATTCGCGCGCCAGCTTCTCGAGCGCTCGCGGGTCGCGACCGCCGCCCACGACCGCCCGTACGTTGCGCTCGACGTCCTCACGTCGAACACGCCGGCGCGAACGCTCTACGCTTCGCTCGGCTACCGCCGGCTCCGGACCGCGACGTACCTCGTCCACGAACGGCCGGTCCTCCTCTCGGCCCGGTCCCAGCCCGGGGCCGTCGGAATCCGTCCCTTCGAGCGAGAGGACGCCATCCCTCTCGCGCGGATCGTCCGCGCGGAGAAACCGCCCGAGGTCGAAGCGGTCTTGCCCACCTCTCCGCACGATATCTCCGGTTCGGCGTGGGCGGCCCGAATCCTTCGGTCCACGTCGGCGGCGTGGGTCGTCGACGACGGCACCGGCCCGGTCGCCTGGGTCGCCGCGATCGATTCGCCGGCCACGGAAGCGGCCCACCTCAGTGCGCCGATCATCGGTCCCTCCGTGGCCCCCGAGGATGCCCGCGTTCTCGTGGAGACCGCCGGCGCCTGGTGCGCGGCCCGTCGGGCGCCTCGGGTAACCGCCTTGGTCCCGGAGGAGAACCGGCGCGGACGCGCGGCGCTCGAGACCGCGGGATTTCGCGATGCCCTCTCGCTGGAGACGCTCTACCGACGGTCCGCCTAGATCCCCGCGGCACGGGCCGGGGGTCGAGGTGTACCTCTTGCCCACCGTCGTCGGCGGGGGTCTCGGCGACATCGAAGAGGTCCTCGCCGCCGGGCGACGGCTCGCCCGTGCCGGCTTCCCCCTCCGGCTCTACCGGCGTCCCGGCCGGCCGCTTCCCCCCGGGGTGAGGGGTCCGTGGGATTGGCCACCCCATCGCCGGGTCGCTCGTCTCCGTCCTCGAGCCCCCGCCGCGCTCACCGTCACCGCAGCCTGGGGCATTTCCGCGGCCCCCTCTCGGCCGGGGGCCCTCGGCCGGCCCGGGCCGTGGGCCGACGAGGTCGCCGACATCGAGACGGCGTACGGCCCGGATCAGGTTCTCCACGTGAGCCTCGAGGAGTTCGCACGCACGCTCGTTACGAGGGCCGAGACGCGGGAGCGCCTCCGCGAGGGCGGGATTCCCGCTCGAGCCCTAGCCGGCCGCCTCCGGGACGCCGAACGACGAGGGGAGCTCGAGACGTTCCGAACGGCGTATACGCGGTTCCGGGCGTTCGACCGGAAGAACGTACTGCCGCTGTTCGCGACGTTCCGATGTTCCGCTGGGTTCCGCCGGGAGTTCCCCCAGGCCGTTCAGGCGGGTCCCTTGTGGCCCCGCCAATACCGAACTCGCGGGAACGCCATGGACCGCCCCCGTTCGATCCACGGAGATTGGGTCTGGTACGCAAGCCCGGCGAGCGCCGAACGAATCGCGCCGAAGGTCCTCGAGGGGCTCGAGGGAGTGCGACCCGCCGTCCACCTCTACATCCGCTCGCCCCGGCCCTGGCGGGCGCTCCCTCCGTCCGACCGGGTCACGTTCACGACCGAGCCGATCCGACCCCGGGAGTGGCATCGTCGTTTCGCGGCCGCACGCGTCCGGATCGTCACCGGCAGCCGAACGCTGCTCGAAGCGCTGGAGGTCGGCGGACCGTTCCTCTATTTCAACGGCATCCTCGGCCGCGGGTCGAGAATGCGTCGGCACCGTCCCGAGAAGATTGTCGAACTCCTGGAGGTCGCTCGCCGCAGCGGCGTGCCGCCATCGCTCCGTCGCGACCTCGCCCGGTTCGCCCAGGGCATCGACGTCGCGGGGGTGGTCCGGAGGATCGCCCATCGATCCACCGGCTGGGAGCAGTTGCGCGCCTCGACCCTGCGAGCCGCCTTCCCACCCCCGTTCGAGGATGCCGGCGCCCTGCTCACCGCGATCGCGAGATCGCTCGCTCGGGACGCGGGGGGCGCATCGGAGCTCGTCCAACGAGTCCGGCGCGGGGTGGTTTCATAACTACTCCGGCCTCGTCCTCCACCCGTGGCGCCGGAGGATGCGAGTCCCCCCGCCGTCGCGCGTGCGCTCATCGGGAGCGCGCTCTCGCTCAAGCGCGGCGAGCATGTGGTGATCGTGACGTGGAACCACACCCTTCCCTGGGCCGCCGGATGCGTGGCCGAGGCGCGACGGCTGGGCGCGCGCCCGGTCCTCTTGTTGGAGGACGAGGGCGCGTTCTGGAAGAGTCTCGACCTCGCTCCCTCCGCGCGGGCGTGGTCCGGCCTCACCGCGCCGGTGAAGGCCGCGCTCCGGCACGCCGATGCGCTCATCTACTTCCCCGGCCCCGCCGACCGTCCCCGTCTTCACACGCTGCCTCCCCACCTCCTCGGGCCGTTCCTCGGGGTCGATGATGAATGGCTCCACCGCTCGCGTGCCGAGAGGCTGCGCGGGATCCGGTGCCTTCTCGGGTACGCCTCCGATGCCCAGGCCGAGCACTGGGGAGTTCCCGGGGCGATGTGGCGCAGCCAACTGATCCGTGGGATCACCGAGGTCGACTACGAGGCGCTCCGGACCCGGGCGGCGAGGGTCTCGAGTCTCCTCCGCCGAGGACGTGTGGTCCGCGTGACCGCCGCCGACGGCACCGATGTCCGTTTCCGCCTGCGGGGTCGGGTGCCCTGGGTGGACGACGGGGTCACGGACCTCGAGGACGTCCGACGGGGGCGGAACCTCGCGGCCGCGCCGGGAGGCTCGGTCGTCGTCGCGATCGACGAGCGGTCGGCGGAGGGGATGGCGGTCGCGAACCGCCCGAGCTACCTTACTCCCGGCCGCGTGGACGGGGGACAGTGGGAGATCGAGGCCGGTCGTCTCCGCAATTACTGGTACTCCGAGGGCGGGGAAGCGTTCGAGAGCGAATTCTCGACGGCCCCGCGCGGTCGGGAGACCGTCTCGCTGTTCGCCCTCGGTCTCAATGACGCTCTCGCCCCCGGGGTCCCGCAGGCCGAGGATCAGGAGGAAGGGACGGTCACGCTCGCGATCGGAGGCAACTCGCTCTACGGGGGGCGGCACCGGTGCCGGTACCTCTCGTGGATCACGATCGGGGAGGCGACGGTCGCCGTGGACGGCGCCCCGCTTGCGGACCGTGGGCAGATTCTCTGACGGTGCAACGGTCGCCCGGCTCGACCGGGCGTTCTTCGACCGTCCGACGGTCGCCGTCGCGCGCGACCTCCTCGGGGCGACGCTGCGCGTCGCAGGGCGCGCCGTCCGGATCGTGGAAACCGAGGCGTACGTGGCGGACGATCCGGCGAGCCACGCCTTTCGGGGCCCGACCGCACGCAACCGTTCGATGTTCGGCCCGCCCGGCACCCTGTACGTCTACCGGATCCACCAGGTCGTGTGCGCGAACCTCGTCACCCACCGGGGCGAGGCGGTGCTCCTGCGCGCGGGCGAACCCCTCTCGGAGGACCTCGAGAACCCCTGCGGACCGGGGCGCCTGTGCCGGGCGCTCGGGATCCGCCTCACCGACGACGGGACCTCCGTCGTCTCCGACCCCAGGATCCGTGTCGAGCGGCCCCGCGGGCTCCGAACACCCATCGTGTCGGGCCCTCGCGTGGGGATCCGGCGCGCCACGCGACGTCGGCTTCGGTTTGCGCTCGTGGACAACCCCTGGGTCTCGTCGCCCCGGCTCCCGGCACGGGCGATTCGGCAGTCGCGTTTCCCTCGCGGCGCGGATCGACGTCCCTGAGGTCGGCTCGAGAGCCGAACGGGAGGCGCGCCGCTTCCCCATCAGAGGCTATTACCCATCTCGAATCTAGAACCCTCGTCCTGCCCCATGTCCTCGAGCGGTCCCGGGAGGAAGCACGTCGAGCGGCTCCGAAGGGCGACGCACATCGAACGACCCCTGAGGGTGAGGCACGTCAAACGGTTCCCGATCCCAATGGGGGTTGCAGTCGCCGTGGTCCTCGTCGTGACCGTCCTGTTCGTACTCCCAGGTCCCGCCCGGAGCCCCTCGCACCACCCAGCGGCCCCGGGCCCGCCCCTTCCGACCGCTCTGCCGACCGATCCGGCGCAGTGCAGCCAGGGCGCGCACGAGATCAGCGTCTCTCCGTCCACACCGAACCTCTCCGCGGTCCTCGTCTCTGACTACAACGAGCTTGGCGCGCTGGGCGGAGGGACGATCGAGCTGGGGGCCGGCACGTACGTGCTCTACGAGGAGCTCGAGTTCGCGAAGTACAGCAACGTGTCGATCCAGGGTACCGGGATCGGTCGGACGATTCTGTCGATGCCGCCCAACCCGGTCGGGAGGTTCACCGCCGACAACGGGACACCGCTCGGCCTCTGGAACTACACGCTCGGCACGGCCGTCAACGGCTCGGTGGTGAACTTCATCGCGGTGCGGGGCGCGGCGCCGATCAACAACTTCGAGATGTGCGCCCTCACCCTGCGGGCAGAGGCGAACAACGCGAGCGAGGACTGGGACGGCTCGCTCCTCATCGACTCGAGCGGGGGTCGCCACCACGTCTACTCCGACATCGCCGAGGCCGGCTTCTTCGGGCCGAGCACGATCCCGAACGGGATCCACCTCCAGGGGTTCGCCAACGGGTCCTCGGGGTCCGACTACGTCGTGGACGATCTCTCCGCGTCGAACAACTCCCTTCCGTTCGAGGTGTATCCCGGCGTCCGGGGCGGGGCAAACTTCCTCAACGTCGGGGCGTCGGTGGTCGACTGCGTCATCGCGAACGTCACGGCGATCGGCCTCTTCGCGCTCGAGGTCGCCCCGCCGAGCGGGTGCGTCTTCGAGAACACGGCGATTGATGGGCATCTCCTGATCGACCCGCTCGTCGGGGGGTCGTGGGGAGGGACCGTCTTCGAGAACGTGACGATCGACTCGAATAGCACCGCGGCGCCGAACGCGATGGGCGCGTCGATCTACGGCGATTCGGGCCAAAGCAACTTCACGGGGATGCGGTGGGTCGACGACACGTTCGTCGGGACCGTGCTGTTCGGGGAGAACCTCGACGACGTCGAGAACTCGACGTTCTACGGTGGCCTGAACGCAACCCCCGCCATCTTCCGGGGGAACACCGTCGTCTGGACGGACACGAGCCCGAACCGTCTCCTCCTGCCGATTCGGATCGACGGTTCGACCACCGGGGGGGGGAGCTCGGTCCTCACGAACGACGCGTTCGCCTTCCCGAATGGCACGGCCCAGTTCCCGGGGACGAGAGAGCTCGAAGATCCGTTCCTGCTCACCGTACCGACCGATGTATGGTGGAACGACACTCTCGAGATCGGAGGGTCGACGACCGGGGCGGTGCTCAGTGCTCCGTACCTCGATCTGGCGGCAAACAGCAGCTTCTCCGCGCTGACGTATCGCCCGCTCGGTGGGAGCTCACCGGCGACCTTGAACCTCCTCGACCTCGTGGGATCGCCGGGCTTCATCGACCTCGGTGCGGAGGTGACCGATCTCCGCCTGATCAGCGACAACCTGTAGATCGCCTTCCCGCCTCGGATCGCCCTTGCGGCCCTGCCCAACCCCCAGAGCTCGCAGAACCACATGGCGCGGAGTATCCTACCGGTAGAGCGGCGATCGCCCGGGTCGCAGATCGAGGCAAGACCTTTTTCACCCGGGCCGGATGGATTCACGGCTTGGCCGGTGATGTCCCCCTGTGGAGTCGTCTCGCTCCTCGACCGTAACGCGACCGAAAAGGTCGCCCGGACCTGGGCGAGGCTGGAGCAGGAGTTTGGGGTGCGGGGGGTCCTCGCGATGCCGTATCCTCACTTCTCCTACCAGATCGCTCAGGGCTACGAACGACCGGCTCTCGACGACACATTGACTCGCCTCGCGCGGGGAACCCCCCCGTTCACTGCCACGACGAGCGGAATCGGTACGTTCGAGGGCGGGTGGCCCGTGGTGTACGTTGCGGTCGAGGCGCCGCCCGCCCTCCGCGATCTCCACGAACGGATCTGGAACGCGTGCCAGCCCCATGTCCGGGAACCGGTGGGGTACTATCGCCCGGGCACGTGGGTCCCCCACATCTCCCTCGCCCACGGCGACGAGCACAACACGGTTCCCCTTCCTCCGGAGACCATCGCGAGGATCCTGGCCACGCTCGACCCTCCGGAGTATCGATGGAGTATCCGGATCGACAACCTCGCGCTGGTCTGGGACGAGGGAGAGATTCAGCGGCCAGTGGCGACGTTCCGCCTCCACGCCGCCTGAGCCCCGCCTCGGCGGTGAACGGAATCAAGGCCGCGCCCGGTCGACGCCAATCGCTACCTTAGTTTTGCCCAGTGGTACCCCCGCCGGCGCGGGGATGCGCCAAACCCGCAGGAGGCGCAGACTCCCTTCTGGCGGTGGTAGGAGTGGCGACCGCACCGGCGACAGATGATGTGGACGATCTTGCCGCCGCGGCGGGATGGTGTGCCCTTTCCCATGAGGATCGCTCCTACGGTGAGATGTAGACGATCGAATCGCCGCGGACGAGCGTGAGGCCGCTTCGGGGCGTCACTTCGTCCTTCACGACCTCCTCGGCGGAGGAGAGGACGAGGTTCAGGTGCTGGTCGTAGGCGTCGAGGATCCCGCGGAACGAGCGTCCACCCTTCATCTCGACCAGCACGCGCTTGTGCAGGCTCTGCTGGAGGACGTCGAGCGGTTTCATCGGCGGGAGGCCCCGAGCAGACCGGGGGGTCTTCTTAACGGTGGCGGCCGATTCTTTCTCGCCGTGGGCCCGAGACCGCGCGGACTCGACGCAGCAATCGTCTCGACACCGTGGCGAAGGTCGGTCGGTCGTCCACTCTACGAACCGTAAGGGATTTCTCGAGGTCGAATAGACGATCCGCGAGGATCGCCGGGGCGCGGTTGGCGTGGAGGAACCGGATCGCCCGCGACGGGGAGCGGGCGGCGAGGTCTCGGTAGAATTCTCGCTCCACTCGGCCGACGTCCTCGTGGCGTCGGTCGAGCCCGATCGGGTGCCGTCGTGGGTCCCCGGCCGCCCGCCGCCGTCGGGCTCGTGCCGACACATTCAGGTAGACGATCAGGTCGGGCACCCCCCAGGACTCCGTGCCGCGCTTCGGAGCGGCGACCTTCAGGAGGCTCGAGAGCACGGAGGGGGACGTCTCGCCGAGGGCTGCGAGACCCGCCGTGTAGGTGAGCGGTCCGAGAAAGCCGGTGTCCGCGATGACGATCCGGCCGTTTCGGCGGAGCCGGAGGGCTTCCCGGTACCGACGCCGCTCCTCGCGGAGGAGTGCCCGCTCGATCCGGAGGAGCTCGCGATCGGTACGGAACGCGAGGTTCGGGCGTCGCACGAGACGATCGAACGCCTCGGGAAGCGGGACCCAGCCCAGCCGTCGCGCCGCCGCTCGGACGACCGTCGTCTTTCCGGCTCCGGAGGGTCCCTCGATCGCGATGATCCGTCCGTCGGAAGCCATCCGTCCCCGAACAGTTCCCGGGGCAGATGAAGTCGAGCGAGATCCGACGGTCGCTGGT
>Ga0187784_10000346_pt1 | contig 33470 bp, 30 predicted proteins | sample 1015_SJ02_MP15_2_FD_132964 | JGI IMG/M metagenome (GOLD analysis project Ga0187784, IMG submission 132964) | Tropical peat soil microbial communities from peatlands in Department of Meta, Colombia - 1015_SJ02_MP15_20_MG | ecosystem: Environmental > Terrestrial > Soil > Wetlands > Peat | place... | reverse complement strand
GCCAGACGGGCGCTGGCGTCGGGCGGCTGGATCATCATTCGTCTTGCCGCTGATCGGAACCTCGAGCTCAACAACGCGACGGAGACCGCATTGGCCGTGCATGGCTTCAGCGCAAGAAGGCGGAGAAGCGCGCGAGGATGTTTGCTGCTTTACGGCGAGGCGCCGCCGCTCGGTCTGAGACCGCTGCCCAACGTCGCGCTGGCGCAGACCTTCCGCCGCCGCGGTCTCCCGCCGCGCGCCTCTCTCGACTTACTCGACGCGACGCCATGACTCCCGCCGTCGTCCTGCTGATGCAGGTCTTTGCCATTGTCGTGGTCCCGTGCGCCGCCCTGACCGGCTGCCGCCTGCGCGGCGTCATACCTTTGGTCGTCATGCAGATCCTGGTCGGGATCGCCCTGGGACCTTCCGTCCTCGGTCGGCTTGCGCCCGGCATATCCATGCCGTTCCTGAATCGCGATGCCCTTTTGCCTCTCTCCGGCATCGCTTCGATCGCGGTCTTGCTCTTCGGCTTCATCACCGGCCTGCATTTCGAGCCGATAACGCTCCGCGCCCGGCGCGGCGCCTTCGCCGGTATCGCGTTTGCGAGCTTTGCGGTGCCGACGCTCTCCGGCACGCTTGCCGGTTTCTGGTTGGCGCTGCGCCATCCCGGCGAGCTTACGGCGAACGTCGATCCGCTGGCGTTCGCGATGGCGATCGGCGTCTGCACGGGGATCACGGCGCTTCCCGTGCTGAGCGCCATCCTGCGCGAGATGGATTTGCTCGGCAGCCGTATCGGCCAAATCGCGCTGGGGATCGCCGCCATCAACGATGGAGCGCTGTGGATCTGCCTGGGCTTGGTGATGGCCGCCGTGACCGGGCGTTCGAGCGGCGTGCGGAGCGCGCTCGCCGTGCTCGCGATCGTGCCGTGCCATGTCGCTGCCATGGCGGGGATTGCGCGACCGCTGCTCCGTCGGATGGCGGGCGCGCTCGCGGGAGACGAACGGCCAAGCGAGAGCGTCTTCATCGCCGTCTATGCCGTCGCCATTGGCTCGGCGCTGGTGACGGAGGCGCTCGGACTGCACTATTTGCTTGGCGCTTTCATCGCGGGCGCGATCGTGCCGCGCGAGTTGCGCCGGCCGATCATCGATCGGCTGCAGCCGATGACGATCGGCGTGTTGATGCCTTTCTTTTTTGCGCTGGTGGGGCTGCGGACATCGATCAATTTCGCCTCCTCCGACTTTTTCGAGATCTTCGCGGTCGCAACGGCGGCGGCGGTCATCGGCAAGCTTGGCGGTACTGCTCTTGCCGCTCGCCTCGCCGGCGAATCCTGGCCGGAGGCGCTCGGTCTCGGCGCGCTCGTTCAGACCAAGGGCTTGATGGAAGTGGTGGTGCTGACCATTCTGCTCGACAATGCGATCATTTCCCCGCAGGTGTTCTCGGCGCTCATCCTGATGGCCTTGGCGACCACCGCGCTGGCCGCGCCGCTGGCTCGGGCGGTGATGTCGCAGCACCTTGACCGGCCATTGAAATCCTGCCGCCAAGCGCTCCGGGCAGGCAACGCCGTACAGCTTGAGTGAGGCCGGGGCAACCGACGGCTCGCGCGTTCCGACGATCCCGTCGGCAACGCGGCGGTGCGGCGCGAACCGCCCATCGTCGGATCGGAGGGGGAGGAGCGGCCGTCAGGCTCCCTTGCCGTTGCCGCGACCAATCTCTTCCAAAGCGGCGGCATCGCGGATGATGATCCAGCCTTCTTCGAGCTGGATGACGCCGCGGCGGTTCCATTCCCTGAGGCAGCGATTGACGCTTTCGCGGGTGCCGCCGATCATGGCGCCAAGCTCTCGCTGCGACAGCGCCACCTTGGCTCGGGGGGCGCCGCCGGCGACGCGCAGCAGCGCCTTGGCCAGGCGCATGGGCAGGCCGAGAAAAGCGATCTCGCCGATCTGCTCGTCGGTGCGGCGCAGGCGCTCGCACAGCACTTCGAGCAGTTTGATCGCAACGGCGGGATGGCGCTCGAGCACGCTCAGCATATCGCGGCGCTCGAGCACCAGCAGGTCGCAATTGGTGAGGGCGGCGGCGTCGGCGCTGCGCTCGCGGCCGTCGAGCAGCGCCATCTCGCCGAACACCTCGCCGCTGCCGAGATCGGCCAGCACGATCTCCTTGCCGTCGGAAGAGGGAGCGGTGATGCGCACGGTGCCGGCGAGTACGGCCATCATGCTCTGTCCAGGCGAGGCGACGCGGAAAATGACCTCGCCGGCGGCGAAGCGCCGGCGATGCGCGCGCCCGGCCAGGAGCCGCAACGCCGGCTCATCGATTGTGGCAAAAAGGGGACATCGCCGCAGCAAGCGGCTGGCATCCTCGCGCGATGGGTCCGGCGAATGCGGCAAGCAGCACCCCTTAGAGTCATTGTTGCACCGCAGCCGCGGCTTCGTCCAGCGCCGTCCGCGGCGGCTCAGGCCGGCGGCCTGGCGGCCCGGCGCGCCTCCTCTTCGATCAGCGCCTTTTTCGAGGGCTTGCCGATCAGCGTCTTGGGCAGGCTGGCGCGGAACTCGAACAGCTTCGGCATCTCGATCGTCGACAGCTTGCCTTTGAGGAAGGCGCGCAGCTCCGCTTCGTCGAGGCTGGCGCCGGGCACCGGCGCGACATAGGCCTTCACCGTCTGGCCGCGATAGGGATCGGCGACCGAAATGACGATGCATTCGGCGACCTTGGGATGTTGATAGATCGCTTCCTCGACATTGCGCGGATAGATCTTGTAGCCGCCGGCAATGATGATGTCCTTGATGCGGTCGACGAGAAAGAGATACCCGTCGGGGTCGATATAGCCGACATCGCCGGTGCGCAGCCGTCCGTCGCTCAGCACCTCGGCGGTCGCCTGCGGCTTGCGCCAATATCCCGCCATCACCTGAGGCCCGCACACCACCACCTCGCCGCGCTCGCCCTGCGGCATGGGCCGCGCGGGATCGTCGAGCGCGACGATCTCGATGACGGTGCCGGGCACGGGCAGCCCAACCGAGCCCGGCTTGTTGACGCCGCGCAGCGGATTGCAGGTGGCTACCGGCGAAGTCTCCGACAGGCCATAACCCTCGACGACGATGCAGCCCGTCACCGTCTCGAATTTGTGCTTGACCTCGACCGGCAGCGGCGCGCCGCCACAGAGGCAGAATTTGAACGAGGTGAGATCGATCTTCGCGGCGGCGGGATCGGTGTAGATCGCGGTGAAGAGCGTCGGCACGCCGGGCATGGTGGTCGGGCGCTTGCGGCGGATGGCGGCGAGCAGCGTCTTGATCTCGAAGCGCGGCAGCAGAATGATCTCGGCGCCCGCCGCGACGGCGAAATTCATCGCCACCGTCATGGCAAAGACATGGAAGAACGGCAGCACCGCCAGGACTCGCTCGTGACCGGGCTCCACATGGGGAAACCAGGCGAGGCATTGGCGCGCATTGGTGACGACATTGCGGTGGGTCAGCATCGCGCCCTTGGGCACGCCGGTGGTGCCGCCGGTATATTGCAGCACGGCGAGATCGCTCGCCGGCTCGACCGGCGCCGGCGTGAACACGCCGTTGTTGTCGATGAGCTCGGCGAAGGCGAGATGCGCTTCGTCGCGCGGCACACGGGCCGTGTCGGCGCGCTTCAGCAGGCGATAGAGCACGCTCTTCGCCACGGGCAGGATATCGGCCATCGGGCAGAGCACGATCTTGCGCAGGCCGGAAGAGCCGAGCAGCGGCGCCAGCAGGGCGTAATGCGCCTTGAGGTCGAGCGTCAGTATCACCTCGGCCCCGGCATCCTCGACGAGATGGCGGACTTCCGGCGGCGCATAGAGCGGATTGAGATTCACCACCGTGCCGCCGAGCGCGAGGATGGCGTAATAGGCGATGACGTAATAAGGGCAGTTCGGCAGCATCAGCCCGACGCGCGTGCCCTTCCCCACCCCGATCGCGGCGAAGCCCTTGGCGGCGCGGCGGACGAGCGCGCCGATTTCGGCGTAGCTATAGCCCTTGCCGAGGAAATCGAGGCAGGGACGGTCGCCGAAATGCCGGGCGCTGTCCTCGAGCATGCGATAAACCGGCTCGTCGGCAAAGCGCGTATGCCAATCGATGTCCGCCGGATAGGCCTTGAGCCAAGGCCACCGCGTCTCGATTTCCACCTTTGCTTCCATCCGATCTCCCAGACAGGCCTCCGAAGCCTAACCGGTTGCAACCTCGGGCGGCAATGCCGGTCACGTCGTTTCCCGTCTAATGCGCGAGAAGCACCGGCATGGTGGCTTCCATGATGATGTGGCGCGTGGCGCCGCCGAAGATCATCTGGCGCAAGCGGCTCTGGGTATAGGCGCCCTTGACCATGAGGTCGGCGCCGATCGCCTTGGCCTCGTCGATGAAGACTTCGCCGGGGGTGCGGTCGCGCGGCGTCACGTGCCGGGCAAGCGTGGCAATGCCGTGGCGCGCCAAGGTCTGGGCAAGATCCTCGCCCGACGGCCCCGGCGTCATGGCGCCCTCGACGCTCACCACCTGTACGGTCTGGGCGCGCTGCAAGAAGGGCATGGCGAAGGCCACGGTGCGCGCCGTCTCGGTGCTGCCGTTCCAGGCGACGAGCACGCGCTCGCCGATCGAGGCGAGCGGCACGGGCGGCGCCATCAGCACCGGCCGGCCGCTCTCGAACAGTGCATCCTCGAGCGTCGCCTCGGCCAGCGAAGCGAGCTTGGCCGGGCGCTCGACGATAACGAGATCGAAGACGCGGCCCAGACTGCCGACGACGGCGTTTTGCCGGCCCGCTTCTTCGCGCCATTCGGCGCTGGGGCCGTTGTCCGCCGGCAGTCCGAGCGGAACGCCGTGCTGGCGCATAAAGGAGGAGAAGAGAGCGTGCGCCTGCTCGCGCCTGTCCTGGCCTTCGCGCTCCAAGGTACGGTCGACCTCGGAAGAGATCGAAAAGCCCATCTCGCCGCCAAACACCACCGCGTATTCGGCGGTGAGCGCATTCAGGCCAGTAATGCGGCTGTTGAAGCGCCTGGCGACCAGCAGCGCCGTCTCGAGCAATGGCGCCGCCGTGCCGTCGCTGACCACGGCCAACAGGGTTCTCATGCCGACCTCGCCTCTTTCAACAGCTCTTCGGGTCCGCCCTATTTTCTATCAATTATACCGCTTACCGGTGCGGCACAAAAGCGCCGCGGTTGCGTGGCGATGAGGCGGGGCTGCCGATGCCGGCCGGCCATGCACCCCGATGGCCGCGGTACTACGCCCCATGACCCGACAAGACGGCCACCGCCCGGTCGACGACGTGGCGAAAGGCGTCATCGAAGGAGACGCCGCGGAGGTGCCAACGATAAGCCCGCCCCCGCCAGGAGAAATGCCAGCGCGCGGTCCAGCCCAGCGCCGCCTCGGTCCAGACGAGGGTGCCGGCGAGCGCGGCCTCGCCGCCGCTCTCCCGGGCGAGAGCGCGCCGGCGCGAGGAGCCCATTGCGGCAAGCCGGCGATAGGTGACGTGCCGGGCAGAGAGCACCGCCGCCTGCGGCAGCAGCAGGACAAGGCCGCGCCGCGCCGCCGCTGCCGCAAGCGATTGCCGCTGCCCGAGGCCGCGCTCGCCATCCTCCGCCAGAACATAGGCGGCCGTCGCGTCGCGCACGCCGAGCAGAACGGCGAGCCGCGGCCTCGGCTCCGGCCAGGGCGCGAGAGCAAGAGAGCGCAGCGCGGCATCGATCTTCCAGGGATCGAAGGTGACGGTGAGATCGAAGGGCCGGTCGCGCGTTCCCTGCTCGTCATGGACGGGGATGCCTTGCATGCGGTCCCGATAGTCGAAGCCGGCGACGAAGCTTGCGGCCTTCTCTTTCAGCGGCACGAGCCGGGGATCATCGATGAGGCGCGGCTCGCCCGACACCTTCACCAGCACCGCCTCCAGGCAGAGAGCAAAACCACGCGCGCGTTCCGCCGCGCCTTGGCCGGTGACGATCGCCTGCGTCCGATAGAGGTCATCGGCGGCGGCGCTTTTGCCAAGGGCTGCGAAAGCGATGGCGAGCGCCAGGACATAACGGCAAGCCGCAAGGCATCGCATGTCGGCAGTCTGCCGCCGCGCGCCTCGCGGTTCAATCCTAAGACCGAAAGAGCATGTCTGCCACCGCCGCTGGCCGCATTGACACGCCCGGCAGGGGACGGCTTAGCTGCGCCGGCATCCTCCCGCCGTATCAGGAGCCCTGGATGAGCGATCCGATCGGCCTTGCCCGCGGTCTTACCAATTATGGCGACCCGGATTTCGCGCTCTATCTCAGGCGCTCCTTTGCCAAATCCATGGGCTATTCGCAGGCCATGCTGGCAAAGTCGGTGATCGGCATCGCCAACACCGCGAGCGGCTTCAACAATTGCCACCGGCTGGTGCCGGAGCTGATGGAGGCAGTGACGCGCGGCGTGCTGGCGGCGGGGGCGCTGCCGATGGCGTTTCCGACGATCTCGCTGGGCGAAGTGTTCCTCAACCCCACCAGCCTGATGTTCCGCAACCTCATGGCGATCGATACCGAGGAGATGATCCGCGCCCAGCCGATGGACGCGGTGGTGCTGATCGGCGGCTGCGACAAGACGGTGCCGGCGCAGCTCATGGGCGCGGCCTCGGCCAATCTGCCGGCAATCCAGCTCGTCACCGGGCCGATGATGACCGGTCCCTGGCGCGGCGAGCGGCTCGGCGCCTGCACCGATTGCCGGCGCTTCTGGGCGCGCTTCCGCGGCGGCGAGGTGAGCCGCCAGCAGATCGAGGAGATCGAGGGCAGCCTCGCCACCACCGCCGGAACCTGCGCGGTGATGGGCACGGCGAGCACCATGGCGTCGATCGCCGAGGCGCTGGGCATGATGCTGCCGGGCACCGCGGCGATCCCCGCCGTCCATGCCGACCGGTTGCGCGCCGCTGAAGCGACCGGCGCGGCGGCGGTGGCGCTGGCGCGGCAGAAGCTTACCCCCGACCGGATCATTACGGCTAAATCGATAGACAACGCGCTGCGCGTGCTGCTGGCGATCGGCGGCTCGACCAACGCCATCCTGCATCTTGCGGCGATCGCCGGGCGGGTCGGCATCGACATTCCGCTGGAGAAGCTCAATGCGCTCAGCGACACGACGCCGGTGCTAGTCGACCTCAAGCCGACCGGACCGCATTACATGGAGGATCTCTTCGCCGCCGGCGGCATCGGCGCCGTACTGCGCGAGCTGAAGCCGCTGCTGCATCTCGACTGCCTCACCGTCACCGGCGAGAGCCTCGGCGAGCGGCTGGCGCAGAGCGAGGGCGCCTTCGTCAACCGCGCGGTGGTGCGCCCGCTCGACGCGCCGCTGCAGCCGCAGGGCGGGCTCGTCGCGCTTTTCGGCTCGCTGGCGCCGCGCGGCGCCATCCTCAAGCGCTCGGCCGCCGATGCCCGACTGTTCGAGCGCCAGGGCCGCGCCGTGGTGTTCACCTCGCTCGAAGATCTCGCGGCGCGCATCGACGATCCCGCGCTCGAGGTGACGCCGGACGATTTCCTGGTGCTGCAGAATGCCGGCCCGACGAGCCCCTCGGCCATGCCCGAGGCCGGCTATCTGCCCATCCCCGGCAAGCTCGCGCGCGCCGGCGTCAAGGACATGGTACGCATCTCCGACGCGCGCATGAGCGGCACCGCCTACGGCACGGTGGTGCTGCATGTGACCCCCGACGCGGCGAGCGGCGGACCGCTGGCGAAGCTGCGCAGCGGCGATCTCATCCGGCTTTCGGTGAAGGAGCGGCGGCTCGACCTGCTGGTCGACGCTGCCGAGCTGGCGCGGCGATCGGTCCCGCCGCCTTTCGCGCCGGCGCGCGGCTATGCCCGGCTCTACCGCGAGCAGATCCTGCAGGCCGATCAGGGCTGCGATTTCGCTTTCCTGCGCTCCGCGCCGCCCGCGGGCTGAGCCGCGACGATCGGCAGCCGGGCACACATGCCGTTCCTCTACACCTTCGTCTCGCTGCTCGCCGCCGCGGTCGTCGCCGTGCCGCTGGCGAAGCGCCTGGGACTCGGCAGCGTGCTGGGATACCTCGCCGCCGGGCTGGTCATCGGCCCCGCCGGGTTCGACCTCGTCGGCGATGTCGAGAGCGTCAGCGAGATCTCGGAGCTCGGCGTCGTCATGCTGCTCTTTCTCATCGGGCTGGAGTTGCGCCCGCAGCGGCTCTGGGTCATGCGGCGCTCCGTGCTGGGGCTCGGGGCGGTGCAGGTCGTGGTCACCGGTGCGGTTCTCTTCGCCATCGCCCGCTTGCTGTCGCTGCCCTGGCCCGCGGCGCTGGTGGTGGGGTTCAGCCTGGCGCTGTCATCGACCGCGATCGTGCTGCCGATGCTTGCCGAGCGCGAGCTGCTCACCGGCCAAGTCGGGCGCGACGGCTTCGCCGTGCTGCTGTTCCAGGACATCGCCGTCATTCCGGTGGTGGCACTGCTGCCGGTGCTCAACGGCGATTTCAGCGGGGTGACGGAGCACAGCGCCTGGCTTGCGATCCTGCGCGCGGCAGGCGCGCTGTTCATCGTCCTCGTCGGCGGCCGCTACCTGATCCGGCCGATCTTCCGCCTGGTAGAAGGCGCCAAGACGCCCGAAATCTTCACCGCCACGGCATTGGTCATCGTCGGCGGCACCGCGGCGCTGGTCAGCACCGTCGGCCTCTCCATGTCTCTCGGCGCCTTCATGGCCGGCGTGCTGCTGTCCGATTCCGAATACCGCCATGAGCTGCAAGCCGATATCGAGCCGTTCGAGGGGCTGCTGCTCGGCGTCTTCTTCATCTCCGTCGGCATGTCGACCAATCTCGACCTGCTCGCCGCCTCGCCCGGCTTCGTGCTGGCGGCCGCGGCGGGGCTGCTGCTGATCAAGGCGGCGATCTCGTTTGGACTGGCGCTCGCCGCGGGGCATGACCGGCTCAACGCCGTGCGCTTTGCGGCGGCACTGCCGCAGGCCGGCGAGTTCGGTTTCGTGCTGTTCACCGCGGCGCTGGCCGAGGGGCTGCTTTCGCCGGCGCATGCCGATCTCGCCATGCTCGTCGTCACGCTCTCCATGGTCGCGTCGCCGCCGCTCTTTGCGCTCGAGGAACGCTTCCTGGCGCCGCGCCTGGAAAAAGCGCCAGCGCGCGCCTTCGATCCGATCGACGGACCGGCGACGCCGGTGATCATCTGCGGCTTCGGCCGCTTCGGCCAGGTGATCGGCCGCATCCTGCGCCTCAAGAAGATCGCCTTCACCGCCCTCGACAGGAATGGCGAGCAGATCGACCTGGTGCGACGCTACGGCACCGTCGCCTATTACGGCGATCCGGCGCGGCTCGACGTGCTGCGCTCGGCAAAAGCGGCGGAGGCCCGGCTGATCGTGGTGGCGCTCGACGACGTCGCGCAATCGCTGAAGGTGGTCGAGCACGCCAGGCGGCACTTCCCCAACCTCACCATCCTGGCGCGCGCGCGCAACCGGCGCCACGCGCATCTGTTGATGGATCAGGGGGTGACGCAGATCGTGCGCGAGACCTATCATTCGAGCCTGCGGCTCACCGAGCTGGTGCTGGAGGAATTGGGCATGGATGCCGCCGAGGCGGAACGCACCGTGCGCCTTTTCCGCGAGCATGACGAACGCCTGATGATCGATCAGCACGGCATCTATGACGACGAGAAGCAGGTGATCCAGACAACGAAGCAGGCGATGGTCGAGCTCAGCGGCCTGCTCGAGGCGGACCGGGGAGCGGACCCGTGAGCGTCCGCGCGACGCGGTGTTGTCGCAGCGCCGGGCTCGCGCCATAAATCCGCGCCAAACCAGCGGAGGAAGCCATGAAGACCTTTACGCCCGCCACCGTCGCGGCACCCGCCGGCCCCTACAGCCACGGCGTCGAGATCGCCGGCAATGCCCGCATCCTCTACCTCGCGGGCCAGATCGGCGTCGCGCCCGACGGCACGCTGCCGGCGGATTTCGAGGGCCAGGCGGATCAATGCTGGAAGAACATCAAGGCGGTCCTCGCCGCCGCCGGCATGGGCGTGGAGAACCTGGTGAAATGCACGCATTTCCTGACGAGCCAGGAGCATGTTGCCGCCTATGGCAAGGTGCGCACGCGCCATCTCGGCGAGGCGCGGCCAGCCTCGACCTTGCTGGTCATCAGCGCGCTGGCCCGGCCGGGCATGCTAGTCGAGGTCGAGGCGATCGCCGCCAAGGGCTGATCCCATGGCGCGTTTCGACCTGGTGCTGCGCGGCGGACAGGTGATCGACGGCACCGGCGCCGCCGCTATCGGCGCCGACGTGGCGGTCGCCGGCGACCGCATCGCCGCCATCGGCCGCCTGCCGCCCGGCAGCGGCCGGCAAGAGATCGACGTCGCCGGCCTTGCCGTGGCGCCGGGCTTCATCGACGTCCACACCCATGACGACCGCGCGCTGCTGTCGCAGGGCGAGATGACGCCCAAGGTCAGCCAGGGCGTCACCACCGTCATCGCCGGCAATTGCGGCGTGAGCCTCGCCCCGATGCAGCCGAACCGGCCGCTGCCGCCGCCGCTCGACCTCATCGGCTCGGCCGAGCAGTTCCGCTTCCACCGATTTGCCGATTACATGGCTGCCCTCGATACCACGCCCGCCGCCACCAACGCGGCGCTGCTCGTGGGGCATTCCACATTGCGCGCCAACGCCATGGATCAGCTCGAACGGCCGGCGAGCGAGAGCGAGATTGAAGTCATGCGCGCGCGTCTCGCCGAGGCGCTGGAGGCCGGCGCCATCGGGCTTTCGAGCGGACTCTGGTACGCGCCGGCCATCGCCGCTCCGCCGTCGGAACTGGCGGCGCTGGCGAAGACGCTTCACCCCGCGGGCGCGATCTATACCACCCATATGCGCGACGAGCAGAGCCGCGTTCTCGACAGCCTCGAGGAGAGCTTTGCCGTCGGCCGCGAGGCCGAGGTGCCGGTGGTGATCTCGCATCACAAGGTGGCGGGAAAGCAGAATTTCGGGTTGACGCAAAAGACGCTGCCGAAGATCGCGGCGGCGATGGCAAGGCAGCCGGTCGGGCTCGACGCCTATCCCTATATCGCCTCCTCCACCGTGCTGCGGGCGGACTATATTCCCGCGGCGCTCAAGATCCTCATCACATGGTCCAAGAGCCATCCCGAGGCGACGGGGCGCGAGCTTGCGGCGATCGCCCAGGACTGGGGCGTGAGCCAGGAAGAGGCGTGCGAGCGGCTGCAGCCCGGCGGCGCCATCTATTTCACCATGGACGAGGCCGATGTGCGCCGCGTGCTTGCCTTCGAGCACACCATGATCGGCTCGGATGGGCTGCCGCATGACGCCCATCCCCATCCCCGGCTGTGGGGCACCTTCGCCCGCGTGCTTGGCCATTACTGCCGCGAGGAGAAGCTCTTTCCGCTGGAAGAGGCGGTGCGGCGCATGACCGGACTGCCGGCGCAACGCTTCGGCCTCACCGGCCGCGGCCGGCTCGCGCCCGGCGCCTATGCCGACATTACTGTGTTCGATCCCGCGGAGATTATCGACCGCGCCACCTTCGCCGCGCCGACCGCGCCCGCCGCCGGCATCCATCTCGTGCTGGTGAACGGCACGCCGGTGTGGCGCGAGGGCGCCGCCACCGGCGCGCGGCCCGGCCGGGCGCTCCGCCGCCAGCAGATGCAGCGGGAGCGGCACGCCGCTGGCTGAAGCTAGAGGCGCGTCGCGGCCAAGCCCAGGTCGACGGCAACACTCCGCAGACGCTTGTCATATGTCCATAGCGCGGCACCCGCGGTCAGACTGGTCGCAGCCAGCAGATGGGCATCGACATATCCGATGCCGCGCCCGAACAGCACATGCCGCTCGATGAAGTGCAGCGCTTCCGCATCGCTCGCGACGCCGGCGCGCGGGAGGTCCGACAGCGCGCCCAGAACGAGTTCGCGCCGAACTAAATTCCCGAGAGCGAGTTCGCCGATCACGAAAGGATGCGCCAGAACCATGCCGCCTTCGAGCAGTTCGGAGAGCGCCCGGTTGCCGATGCGCAGGTGATCCACCCAAACCGACGTATCGACCAGGATCACCGGGCGGCGCGCCGCCGCCGCGGCATCTTGACGTCAGGTTCACTGCCGCCCAGGCGCGCCAGACGGCGGGCGCTTTCACGTTCGATGAGCGCCCTGAGCGCTTCCCGGACCAAGACGGTTTTCTCACTAAGTCCGGTAAGAGTCTGTGCTTTGGCCACGAGATCGTCGTCCAGCGCGAGGGTCGTGCGCATTTCCGAGGCTCTCCTATAGACATCAAGAATAGCATCATTTGATGCCGATTTCAATGCCCTGGCACGCCGATCACCGTCGCAGCAGAAACTCCTGCCACGGCCGGCGCTGCTCCCAGCCTTCGCGCTGAAGCTCGGGGGTCGTCGTTTCGCTCTGCGGATAGCCGAGGCAGAAATAGCCGAGGAAGATCCACTCGGGCGGCACATCGAGGATGCGCGTCACGGCGGCGGGATCGAGGATCGAGACCCAGCCAAGGCCCAAGCCTTCCGCGCGCGCCGCCAGCCAGAGCGTGTGGATCGCCATCACCGCCGAATACTCCGCCATCTCCGGCATGGTGCGGCGGCCGAGGCCGTGGCCTTGCGCCGTGCCGCGATCGGCGAAGACGGCGAGATGCACCGGCGCCTCGTCGAGCCCGGCGAGCTTGAGGCTGGCATAGCGCTGCGCGCGCTCGCCGGCATAGGCGCTGAGCGCCTCGGCGTTGCAGCGCGCGAAATCGGCGCGCACCGCGGCGCGCCGCTCCGCGTCCTCCACCAGCACGAAGCGCCAGGGCTGGCTCAACCCGACCGAAGGCGCGAGCGCGGCGAGCTCGAGCAAATTCTCCACCGTGCCCGGGGGCAGCCCGTCGCACCGGAAGCGCCGGACGTCGCGTCGCCAGATGATGAGGTCGCGCAGCCGCGCGCGAAAATCTTCGTCGAAGCCGGTCATCGCTTGCCGCGCGCGTCCACCGGCCAGATATCGACCAGCCGGTCGCCGCGCAGGACGTGATAGACGTCGTGAAGATTGACGGTGGGGTCGCAATGCGGGCTCACGCATTCGATCCGCGCGCCGAGCTGCGGCTTGGCCGCGCCCGGCGGCAGGATCAGCTTGCCGTGCTCGTCGCCGAAGAATTCATAGCGGCTGCCGGGCGGCGCTCCCGCCGCCACCTCCGGCGCCGGCCCGTCGGTGGCGAAGCATTTGAGACCGCCATCGCAGGTGACGTAGCCCGGCGCGTTGACGCTCACCACCGAAGTCGACACGAAGAGCGCGGTCTCGAAAGGGGGCGCGTTGCGCCCGTCGGCGAGCGCGCGCAGGTAATCGACGTCCATGAAGACATAGGAGCCCACCTGCAGCTCCGTGAAGACGCACGCCTCGGGATCGAGATCGAAGGTGCCGGTGCCGCCGCCGCTGACGATCGGCACGGCGATGCCGGCGTCGCGCAGCCGCGCCAGCATGCCGCCGAGCCGGCCGGCCGCGGCAAGCGCGCGGGCGCGGCGCTCGGCGCGGACGGGGACGTGCTGAAGATTGCCGGAATAGGACTGGATGCCGCGAAAGACCAGCGCCTCGGCCGCGACGGCGGCGCGCACCAGCGCCACGAGATCCGCCTCGCTGGCGCAGCCGGTGCGGCCCTGGCCAGCGTCGAAATCGACCAGCACCTCGAGCGGCTTGCCCGCCGCCGCCGCGGCGCGGTCGAGCGCCGCGAGATTGTCGGGATGATCGACGACCACGCTCAATCCCGAAGCCGCCGCGTTGAGCGCCGTCAGCCGCGCGATCTTGGGCGGCGTCACCTGCGGCGAAGTGACGTGCAGGCCGGCAATGCCCGAGGCCGCCAGCACCTCGGCCTCACCCAAGGTGGCGCAGCAGATGCCGAGTGCGCCCGTCGCCATCTGGAGCGCGGCGATGCGCGCCGATTTATGCGTCTTGGCATGCGGGCGCAGCCCCAGGCCGGCGGCGCGGGCATGGGCCGCCATGGCGGCGATATTGCGCTCCAGCGCGTCGAGATCGAGCAGCAGCGCCGGCGTGTCGAGCGCCTGGCGGCTGCCGGGCTGGCCGATGAGCGCGGCATTGGGGCCGAGGCCGGTCATGTCGGCATCATCACCGCCGGGACGACGGAGATCAACCCGCCCGTGTGGCGGCGGCACCGTCCGCCATCCGCAGATGACAGGCAACGAGACGGCCGGGCGCGACCGCGCGCAACGCTGGCTCTTCGATGCGGCAGCGCTCTTCCGCATAGGGGCAACGGGTGTGGAAACGGCAGCCGACGGGGGGATTGATCGGGCTCGGCACCTCGCCGGAAAGAATGATGCGCTTGCGCCTCGCCTCGGGATCGGGCAGCGGCACGGCCGAGAGCAGCGCCTCGGTATAAGGATGAAGCGGCGCCGAGAACAGCGCGTCCTTGGGGGCGAGCTCGACGATCTTGCCGAGATACATCACGGCGACGCGGTGGCTGATGTGCTCGACCACGGCGAGGTCATGGGCGACGAAGAGGTAGGAAAGGTGAAGCTCCTGCTGCAGGTCCCGCAGCAGGTTCACCACCTGCGCCTGGACCGAGACGTCGAGCGCGGAGACCGGCTCGTCGCAGACGATGAGGCGAGGCTCGAGCGCCAGCGCGCGGGCGATGCCGATGCGCTGGCGCTGGCCGCCGGAGAATTCATGCGGGTACCGCCTCATCGCCTCCGGGCGCAAGCCCACCTTGGCGAAAAGCTCGGCCACGCGCTCTTTGAGCGCCGCGCCGCGCATGACGCCAAAATTGACCAGCGGCTCCGCCACGATCTCGCCCGCCGAAAGGCGCGGGTTGAGCGAGGCATAGGGATCCTGGAACACCACCTGCAATTCGCGGCGATAGGGCCGCATTTCGCGCGGGCCGAGATGGTCGATGCGCTCGCCGCGCAGCTTCACCATGCCGGCTGTGGGCTCGATCAGCTTGAGGATCGTCTTGCCCGCGGTCGACTTGCCGCAGCCGCTTTCGCCGACGAGGCCCAGCGTCTCCCCCTCGGCAATGGTGAATCCGATACCATCGACGGCATGGACCTGTCCCGCGACGCGCGCGAGCACGCCCCTGTGCACGGGGAAATACTTCTTGAGGCCCTCGACCTCGAGCAGCGGCGGGGGCGTGGCGCTCATGGCGGCAGGAACTCGCTCTCGAAGCAGGCGGCGAGATGGCCCGGGCGCTTCAACTCCAGCGGCGGCGCCTCGGCGCGGCAGCGCCCCGTGGCATAGGCGCAGCGCGGCGCAAAGGCGCAGCCGACAATCGCCTCGCGCAGCGACGGCACCACGCCCGGGATCTCGGCAAGCCGGGGCGGCGCGGGCTGGCCGAGCGTCGCGCCCAGATGCGGCACCGAAGCGAGCAGGCCCCTGGTATAGGGATGGCGCGGGCGGCGGAAAAGGTCGCGCGCCGACGCCTCCTCGACCTTGCGGCCGGCGTACATGACGACGACGCGCTGCGCCATCTCGGCGACCACGCCGAGATCGTGGGTGATGAGCAGGATCGCGGCGCCGATGGCGGCCTTGAGGTCGCGCATGAGGTCGAGGATCTGCGCCTGGATGGTGACGTCGAGCGCGGTGGTGGGCTCGTCGGCGATGAGCAGCTTGGGGTGACAGGCGAGCGCCATGGCGATCATCACCCGCTGGCGCATGCCGCCGGAAAGCTCGTGCGGGTATTGGCGGGCGCGACGCTCGGGCTCCGCGAGCCGCACCAGGCGCAGCATCTCTACGGCGCGCGCCCTGGCGGCGCGGGCATCGAGCTTCTGATGCAGCATCAGCGTCTCGCCGATCTGGCGCGCCACCGTCAGCACGGGGTTGAGCGAGGTCATCGGCTCCTGGAAGATCATCGAGATCTCGTTGCCGCGGATGGCGCGCATCTCCGCTTCGTCCAGCGCCAGCAGATCTCGGCCGTCGAAGCGGATGCGGCCCGAGACGATGCGGCCCGGCGGCGACGGCACCAAGCGCAGGATGGAGAGCGCCGTGACGCTCTTGCCGCAGCCGCTTTCGCCGACCACCGCCAGGGTCTCGCCGCGGCCGATGGTGCAGGAGACGCCGTCGACCGCGCGCACGATGCCGTCGCGCGTGAAGAAATGCGTCCTCAGATCCTCGATGGCGAGAAGCGGCTCGTTCATGGCGCTCAGAGGCGCCGCGCCAGCCGCGGATCGAGAGCGTCGCGCAACCCGTCACCGACCAGGTTCACCGCCAGCACCGTCAGCGACAGGAACACGCCGGGAAAAATGATGAGATAGGGCCGAAGCTGAAAATAGCTGCGGCCGTCGGCCATGATGTTGCCCCAGCTCGGGATCTGCGGCGGCGTGCCGGCGCCGATGAAGCTCAGCACCGCCTCGGTGATCATCGCCGAGGCGCAGATATAAGTCGCCTGCACCAGCACGGGCGCCAGGGTATTAGGCAGGATGTGGCGCCGGAGCGTGCGCAGGAAGCCGGTGCCCGCCGCCGTCGCCGCCTCGACGAAGGGCTGCTCGCGCAGGCCGAGCACGACGCCGCGCACCAGCCGCGCGACGCGCGGCACCTCGGAGAGGGTGATGGCGATGATGACGTTGCCGAGGCTCGCCTTGGTGAGCGCCATCAGCGCGATCGCCAGCAGCACCGGCGGCACCGACATGAGCCCGTCCTTGACGCGCATGAGCACGCCGTCCGCGAGGCGGTTGAAGCCGGTGAGAAGACCGATGGCGAGGCCGAAGGCGGTGCTGAGCGCGGCGACGCCCAGCCCGACCTGCAGCGAGACGCGCGCGCCGTAGAGCGTGCGGCTGTAGACGTCGCGGCCATAGGCGTCGGTACCGAACCAGTAGGCGGCGGCGGGAAAGCGCAGCCGTCGGATCGGCGAGACCGCGAGCGGATCGCTGGTGCCGAGCCAGGGAGCGAGCACGGCGACGGCGCCGATCGCGAGCAGGATCAGCAGGCCGAGAATGACCGTGGGATGGCGGCGGACCGCTTCCGTCAGCCAATGCCGGCGCGGCAGCGGCGCGGCAAGCTCAACCGCGGCCATCTCAATACCTCACGCGCGGGTCGAGCAAGGTGTAGCTGATGTCGACCGCGAGGTTGACCAGCACATAGGCGGCGGAAAACAGCAGGATCACGCCCTGGATGATCGGATAGTCGCGCCGCAGGATGGCGTCGACGGTGAGCCGGCCGATGCCGGGAATGGCGAAGACGGTCTCGGTGACGATGACGCCGCTGATCAGCAGCGCCACGCCGATGCCGATCACCGTGGCAATCGGCACCGCGGCGTTCTTGAGCGCGTGGCGGATCAGCACTTCGCCCTGGGCGAGCCCTTTGGCCTCGGCGGTGCGGATGTAATCCTGGCTCAGCACCTCGAGCATGCTGGCGCGCGTGATGCGCGCGATGAGCGCGCCATAGATCAGCCCCAGCGCAATGCTGGGCAAGATGAGATGGGCGATGAACGGCGCGAAGCCTTCGCGGATGCTGACATAGCCCTGCACCGGCAGCAGCGGCAGCTCGACCGAGAAGCCCAGCACCAGGAGATAAGCGAGCACGAAGGAGGGCAGCGAGAAGCCCAGCACGGCGACCAACATTACCAGCCGATCGATCCAGCTCCCGGCCTTCCACGCGGCTATCACGCCCAACGGAACGGCGAAGGCGACCGTGACGGCGAGGGTAGTGAGCGTGAGCGCCACGGTCGGCTCGAGCCGCTGGCCGATGAGCTGGGCCACCGGCAGGTTGGTGAAGATGGAGACGCCGAGATCGCCGTGCAGCACCCCCCAGAGCCAATGGCCGAAGCGCAGTAGGAAGGACTCGTCGAGACCGAGCTTGGCGTGGATGCGGGCGATGTCCTCAGCGGTGGCGAGGTCGCCGGCGATCACCGCGGCGGGGTCGCCGGGCGCGATGTAGAGGAGCGAGAAGACGAAGAGGGCCACCACCCCCATCACCGGCACGGTCGCGATCAGGCGACGAATGATGTAGGCGAACATGCCCGGCGCCGTGCGGTCGGTTCACATCTTCTCCACGTTCCACAAGAAGACCACCGGGGCGACGATGACGCCTTTCAGGTTCTTGCGGAAGGCGGTGGGGATGACGAACTGGCCTGTCGGAATGTAGGGAACGCTGGCAAACGCCTCTTCCTGCAGCTCGGCGGCGATCTTCTGCTGCGCGGCGAGGTCGGGAGCTTCCACCCACTGCGTGCGCAACGCTTCGATCTTGTCGTCGGTCGGCCAGCCGAACCACGACTTCTCGCCGGCCGCGCGCAGCGGGAAGTTGAGCGCGGGGTTGATCATGTCGGGACCGACCAGCCAGGTGAAGAAGATGCTCCAGCCGTTCTTGTCGACCGGCTCCTTGCTGGTGCGGCGGGTGATCAGCGTGCCCCAATCCATCGCCTGGAGATCGACGTTGAGCCCGACTTCGCGCAGCCGCTCGGCGGCGACCTGCGCCTGGCGGTCGACGATGGGCTGGTCGGTCGCGGTCAGGATGACGACGCGGTCGCCGTTGTAGCCGCTGTCCTTGATCAGCGCCTTGGCCTTGGCGAGATCGCGCGGGCCGGAGAGCGCCCCGGCCCCCGCCTCGCTCGCCATCGGCGTGCCGCAGGTATAGTAGGAATAGCAGGTCCGCCAGTTGCTCTGATCATCGCCGGCGAGCGTGGTCATGATCTCCTTCTGATCGATGACGTAGAGCAGCGCCTGGCGCAGCTTCCGATTGTTGAAGGGCGGCTGAAGCTGGTTGAAGCGCATCACAGCGATGCTGCCGAGCGGATCGACCTTGGCGATGGTGACGTCCGGATTCTTCTGCAGCTCCGGCACCAGGTCGGCCGGAAGCTGCTGCCACCAATCGACCTCGCCGGCGGCAAGCGCGTTGACGGCGGTGCCGGGATCGGGGATGTAGAGCCATTCGACGCGGTCGACCTTGACGATCTTGGCGCCGGCGGCCCAGCTCGGCGCCTCGTCGCGCGGCACGTAGTCGGGGTTGCGGACATAGACCGCCTTGTTGCCGGGAACCCATTCCTCCTTGACGAATTTGAACGGGCCGGAGCCGGTGGGATCGGTGATCTGGGTGTTGGCGTCGGTGCCGGCGATGCGCTCCGGCATGATGAAGGGAACGTTGCTGGAGAGCTTGCCGAGGGCTTCGAGCAGCAGCGGGAACGGCTTCTTGAGGATGATCGAGAAGCGGCGGTCGTCGACGGCCTTCATCTCCGCAACCGCCTCCGCCACCACCTGGCCGAACCCGTCGCGCTTCATCCAGCGCGCCAGCGAGGCGATGCAATCGGCCGAGCGCACCGGCATGCCGTCATGGAATTTGAGCTTGTCGCGCAGCGTGAAGCTGTAGATGAGCTTGTCGTCGCTCACCGTCCAGGTATCAACCATCTGCGGCTGCGGCTTGAAATGCTCGTCGAGAGCAAAGAGCGTGTCGTAGACCATGTAGCCGTGGTTGCGCGTGATATAGGCCGTGGTCCAGATGGGATCGAGGCTGCGCAGATCGGCCTCGGGGATGAACCGGATGGTCTTGCCAGAGGTTTGCGCATGAGCCGCGGGCGCGAGCAGCCCCGCCGCCAGCATCGCCGCCGCCGCCCAGCGCCAGCATCCCGCCGAAATCCGTCCCATCGCCAGCCTCCCCTTCGGCCGCGTGTCGCCGCGGTTGCTCATGCAAGTTCGGTGCCGTCCACCTTACGTCAGGAGCGGAAGGCCAAGGCTTGCTGCCGGCGTCGCGTCGGATCGCTCATTGTCGTCCTCCTTTCGCCCGCTTTGGCTGCGGCTTCTGCGGCATCACAGCCGCTCGGTCGCGAGGCCAAGAGCCGCCGGCACTACGCCTCCGGTGTACACCGGGGACCCAAATTCGGCATGCGCCGGTGACGTAGTGCTCGCCGAACACCGGCACGGGACTCATGATAGGGGTGCACCCCTTCGCCGCCAAGGCTCATCTCGGCTTGGCCTTGCGAGATGCCAGGAGCGGCGCGGTCATAGCGCTCGATGCCGGCGAGGCCGGCGCGCAGCCGTGGATGCGGCATCTGCCAGCGCAATTGCTGCTCCAACAGAAGTCTACACTGACCCCACTTACCTCGTGATATAGGCCGTGGTCCAGATGGGATCGAGGCTGCGCAGATCGGCCTCGGGGATGAACCGGATGGTCTTGCCCGTGGTTTGGGCATGAGCCGCGGGCACGAGCAGCCCCGCCGCCCAACGCCGGCATCCCGCCGAAATCCGCCCCATCGCCGCTCTCCCTTTGATCCCCCTGCCGCTACGACTTTTCTGATGCAAGTTCGATGCCGACCACCTTACGCCAGGAGCAACAGACCAACAAGCGAGCGGCGGCTTGTCGGTAGGCGGCGCTTTCGCCGATAGTGGACGACCTCGACGCCGCGGAGAGCATCGTGACCGACCCTTCCGACACCGACATCGCCTTTCTCGCGGCGCGCGAGCTTGTCGCCGACTATCGTCGCAAGACCTTGTCGCCGGTCGAGGTGACCAAGGCGCTGCTGCGGCGCCTCGATCGGCTGGAGCCCGCGCTCAACGCCTTCGTGCTGGTGGCGCGGGAGAGCGCGCTCGATCAGGCGCGCGCCGCCGAGGCGCGCTGGGCCAAGGGCGAGCCGCTGGGGCTGCTCGACGGCGTGCCGGTGACGATCAAGGACCTCTTCCTCACCAAGGGCTGGCCGACGCTGCGCGGCTCGCGGCTGGTGCGGCGCGATCAGGATTGGAACGAGGACGCGCCGCCGGTGGCGCGGCTCCGGGAGCATGGCGCGGTGCTGCTGGGCAAGACGACCATGCCGGATTTCGGCTGGAAGGCGGTGGGCGACAGCCCGCTCACCGGCGTCACCCGCAATCCCTGGAGCCTCGCGCATACGCCGGGCGGCTCCAGCGCCGGCGCAGCGGCGGCGCTGGCCGCCGGCATCGCGCCCCTGGCGCTGGGCACCGATGGCGGCGGCTCGATCCGCATCCCCTGCGCCTTTTGCGGCCTGCCCGGCCTCAAGCCGAGCTTCGGCCGGGTGCCGCATTACCCGCCGAGCGCCTTCGGCCTCGTCGCCCATAGCGGGCCGATGGCGCGCGACGTTGGCGACCTCGCGCTCATGCTCACCGTCATCACCGGCGCCGACGACCGCGACGTCTACGCGCTGCCGCCGGAGCGGCGCGATTGGACCGAAGGGCTCGAGGAGGGCGTCAAGGGATTGCGCATCGCCTTCAGCCCGACGCTGGGCTACGCGCGCGTCGATGGCGAGATCGCCGCCGCCACGGCGGCGGCGGCGCAGCGCTTTGCCGAGCTTGGCGCCACGGTCGAGACAGTGGATCGCCTGTTCGACGATCCCGCCCGGGCTTGGCTGACGCTATGGTGGTCGGGCGCGGCCAAAGCGATGAGCGCCTTCAGCGCCGGGGAACGACAGCGCGCCGATCCCGGCCTCGAGGCGGCGGCGCAGCAGGGTGCGCGGCTCAGCGCGATCGACTATGTCACCGCCGATATCGAGCGGAACGCGCTGGCGCTCGCCATGGCGAAGTTCCATCGCCGCTACGACCTGCTGCTGACGCCGAGCGTCGCGGTGCCGGCGCTCAAGGCGGGCGAGTTGCTGAGCGATCCTGCGACGCAGAAGGAATGGATCGAATGGTCGCCCTTCAGCTATCCCTTCAACCTGACGCGCCAGCCGGCGGTGAGCGTGCCCTGCGGGCTGACCAAGGCCGGCCTGCCGATCGGACTACAGATCGTCGGCCGGATGTATGACGACGCGCTGGTGCTGCGCGCCGCCCGCGCCTTCGAGCGCGCGGCACCTTTTCCGCGCTGTCCGCTGGAGTAGCTACTCCGCCGCGGCGCGTGCCGGGGCGCGCCGCGCGACGGGCTGCGGCAGGCGCAGCGCGAGCGCCGCGACCAGCGCCGAGACCAGAGCGCATCCGGCCAGGACGTAGAGCCCGCCGGTAAAGCTGCCGGTGCTGTTCTTGACCCAGCCGACCAGCGGCGGACCGAAGGCGCCGCCGAGATTGCCGATCGAGTTGATCCAGGCGATGCTCGTCGCCGCCGCCGTCCCGGTCAGAATGGTCGAGGACATGGCCCAGAACGGCCCCTTGCTGCCGTAAAAGCCGATGGCGGCGATCGACATGCCGACCAGCGACCAGATCGTGCCGAGACAGAGCCCGGCCGTGATCAGGCCCGCCGCGGAGAGAATACAAGCGCCGAACAGATTCCAGCGTCGCTCGCCCATGCGGTCGGAAAGCCAGCCCCAGGCCACCAGGCTGACGGTGCCGCAGATATAGGGCACCGCGCCCGCCCAGCCGACCTGCATGTTGGTGAGGCCCAATTGCTTGAGGAGCTGCGGCATGAAGAGCAGCATGCCGAGGCTCGCGGTGACGATGCCGAGATAGTTCAGCGACAGCAGCAGCACCTTGGGCTCCCAAAGCGAGCGGATGAGCCCGATCTTGCCTCTCGCCTCGATCTGGCGGCGTTCGTGCTCGATCTCGGAGACGAGCCAGGCGCGTTCCTCATCGCTCAGCCAACGCGCCTGGGCGGGACGGTCGGTGACGTAGAACAGCACGACGATGCCGAGCAGCACCGTGGGCGCGGCCTCGAGGAGATACATCCATTTCCAGCCGGCGAGGCCCCAGGCGCCGTTGAGCTCCATGATCGCCGTCGACATCGGTGAGCCGATCGCCGCGGCAAGCGGCAAGGCCACGATATAGGTGCCCATCACCCGCGCCCGATGGCGCTCGGGGAACCAGTAGGTGAGAAAGAGGACGATGCCCGGGAACAGCCCGGCTTCGGCGAGGCCCAGCAGGAAGCGCACGGTCGCGAAGCTCCACGGCCCAGTGCAGAGGGCGGTCGCGCCGGAGAGCAGCCCCCAGCTCACCATGATGCGCGCGATCCACAGCCTCGCGCCGACTTTATCCAGGATGAGGTTGCTTGGCACCTCGAGCAGGAAATAGCCCCAGAAGAAGGCGCTGGCGGCAAAGCCGTACATCTCGGCGTCGAGGCCGAGATCCCGGTTCATGGTCAGCGCGGCGAAGCTGACATTGATGCGATCGAGATAGCAGAGAAAATAGGTCAGGATCGCGAAAGGCAGCAGACGCATGTAGATCTTGCGCATGGTCGACTGCTCAAGCGTGCGGATCATCGGTGCCTCCCGCGGACTGTGTTCGCCGTTTGCCGGCTTTGGGGAAAGCATACCGCGTTTTCCGTGGCGACGGGAACCCGCAATCGGCGAAGCTTTGTCCCGACGTCCTCCTTTCGGTGACGCCGCCTCGCCCTCCTCGGCCCTCGCCTGCGGCGCGAAACGTGCTAAAACCTCCGGCGGAGGAAAGGAATGACGAACAGCGCCGGCAGGACCGGTCGCCGGCAGCGGCGAGGCGCGGCCGATGGCGAGCCGTTGCGGCTCGGGCCGCTTGCCGATTTCATCGGCTTCCACCTGCGCCTGGCGCAAGAGGCTTCATTCCAGGCCTTTGCCCGGCGCGTGCGCGACTATCAGATGCGCCCGGGCCGCTTTGCCGTGCTGGCGCTGATCGGCGAGAATCCCGGCATCTCGCAGACCGCGCTCGGCCGCGCCGCCGGCCGCGACAAGTCGACGCTGACGCCGGCGCTCAACGACCTCGTGCGCCGCGCGCTGGTGAAGCGACGGCGGGTGGCGAGCGACCGGCGCAGCTACGCGCTGTCGCTCACCGCCAAGGGCAGGCGGCTGCTGGACGAGCTCACGCTCCACGCGCGCGCCCACGACCGCGTGCTCGACGAGATCGTCGGCCTCAAGCACAAGGCCGAGTTCATCCGCACGCTGCGCCGGCTGACCCTGGTGTGAGCGGCAGTTGCGGGACGGAGGGATCTTGGGCTAAGGTAGTTTGAATACCAACAATCAAACATAGCGGCAGGGAGGAGGCGATGAGGAAACTGGCGTTTGCGACGGCGATGGCGGCGCTGCTGGCGGCGGGAAGCGCGCTGGCGCAGGACAGGCCGGTGCAGCTAAAGATGTCGTCCTGGGTGCCGCCGGCGCATCCGCTCAACCCGGCCTTCATGGCCTGGGCGAAGGACATCGAGAAGGAGTCGAACGGCACCATCACCGCGACCCTCTTCCCCTCCGAGCAGCTCGGCAAGGCGGTCGACCACTACGACATGGCGCGCGACGGCATCACCGACCTCGCCTATGTCAATCCCGGCTACCAGCCCGGCCGCTTTCCGGTGATCGCCGCCGGCGAGCTGCCCTTCCTGGTGGAGAATTCCGATGGCGGCACCGAGGCGCTCGACGCCTGGTACCGCCACTATGCGGCGGCGGAGATGAAAGACGTGCATTTCTGCTTCGCCTTCGCGCACGACCCCGGCGCCTTCCATAGCAACAAGAAGATCCTGCTGCCCTCCGACCTCAGCGGCATGAAGATCCGGCCGGCCAATGCCACGATCGGCAATCTTGTCACCTTGCTCGGCGGCACAAACGTTCAGGCTTCGGCGCCGGAAGTGCGCGACGTGCTGGAGCGCCATGTCGCCGACGCCGTGACCTTTCCCTGGGGTTCGGTCATCCTGTTCGGCATCGACAAGGTGGTGAAGTACCACATGGACGTGCCGCTCTACGTCACCACCTTCGTCTGGGTGATGAACCAGGTGAAATACGACGGGATGTCGCCGGCGCAGAAGAAGGTCATCGACGCTCATTGCACCACCGAATGGGCACTGAAGGTGGCCGCGCCCTGGACCGCGTTCGAATTTGCCGGCCGCGACAAGCTGCGCAATGAAGCGGGCCACGAAGTCTACAAGCTCTCGGACAGCGAGCTTGCCGCCTGGCGCAAGGCGGTCGAGCCGTTGACGGCGCGCTGGGCCGAGGGTGCGCGCAAGGCCGGCGTCGATCCCGACAAGGCGCTGGCCGGGCTCAAGGCCGAGCTCGCCAAGTACAAGGCGGCCTATTGAGCCCGGAGCGCACGACCAACAAGTCCTTCTCCGCCCTTCAGGGCGGAGAAAGATTCAGGATGAGCAACCCGTTCGATCGCTTCGCGATCGAACTCAAGCGGGGCCGACCGCCGAGCGGTCGGCCGGGTTGCGGGGTGCCAGCGGCGTTGCATGTATCCGATGGGGCCAGTACCCGGCCATCCTCACCTCACCCCAACCCTCTCCGCCTCCAAGGGCGGAGAGGAGGGCAGTCTCGCGTCCATAAGCGGCGATGAGCACCGCCGCCCCCGCCGGCGCCGCAGCACCGCCGCGCAACCGGATGGACCGCTTCATCGACGGGATCGAGCTCACCGCCGCGATCTTCGTCGGGCTGGTAGCGGCCGATATCTTCATCTCCGTGCTGTTGCGCTATTTCTTCAGCTATACCATCCCCGACAGCTACGATTTCGGCCGGCTGCTGCTCGGCATCCTGATCTTTTGGGGCATCGCCGCCACCTCCTATCGCGGCACGCACATCACCGTCGACCTCGTCTGGTCGGCGGCGGGCCCGCGATCGAGGCGCGTCATCGACGTCTTCGCCACCTCGGTGCTGCTGTTCGTCGTCACGGTGCAGACCCTGACGCTGTTCGACAAGGTCCGCATCACCCATGCCGACAACGTGCTCACCTACGACCTGCACCTGCCGACTTGGCCGTTCTTCGCCGTCGCCTGGCTCGGCGACGTCTCGGCGGTGCTGCTTATCGCCGTGCGCACCTACCGTCTGATCTTCCGGCCCGACGCGCTGGGCGTGGCGCCGTCGATCAAGCCGGTCGAGTGAGGCGGCGATGAGCACCGGTGCCGTCGCCATCATCGGCTTCGTCTCGTTGTTCGGCCTGATGCTGCTGCGCGTGCCGGTCGGCATGGCGATGGGCCTCGTCGGCGTCAGCGGCTTCGGCTACATCGTCGGCGGCCTTCCCGCGCTCAAGATGGTCGGGCAGACCTCGATGCGCACGGTGGCGAACTACAATTTCGGCATCATTCCGATGTTCCTGCTGATGGGGGCGATCGTCTCCGCCTCGGGCATCAGCCGCGAGCTGTTCCGCGCGGCGAACACCTTTGCCGGCCATCTGCGCGGCGGGCTCGGCATCGCCACCATCGGCGCCTGCGCCGCTTTCGCGGCGATCAGCGGCTCGTCGGTGGCGACCGCGGCGACCTTCGCCACCGTGGCCTATCCGGAGATGCGCGCCTATCGCTATCCCCAGGCGTTCTCGACCGGCGTCATCGCCGCCGGCGGCACGCTCGGCGCCATGTTCCCGCCGTCCACGGTGCTGGCGGTCTACGGCCTCATCACCGAGCAGGACATCGGCAAGCTGTTCATCGCCGGCATCCTGCCCGGCCTCCTCGCGGTATCGATGTACATGGCGACGATCGCCATCATCGGCTTCGTCCGTCCGGACTACCTGCCGATCGGCGCGCGCAGCTCGCCCGCAGAGCGGCTCCAGGCCCTGCGCGAGATCTGGGCGCCGTTGCTGCTCTTCCTCTTCGTCATCGGCGGACTCTATGGCGGGCTATTCACGCCCACCGAGGCGGGCGGCATGGGCGCGGGCGGCGCCTTCGTCATCAGCGTGGCGCGCCGCAGGCTGACGCCCCAGCAGATGCTGCAGACGCTGCTGCACGCCACGCGCACCGCCGCCGCGGTGTTCACCGTACTGATCGGCGCGCTGCTCTTCGGCTATTTCCTCACCGTCACCCAGACGCCGCAGCACGTCACCGAGTTCTTCACCGGCCTCGGCCTCAACCGCTACGGCGTGCTGGCGCTGATCATGCTGATGTATCTCGTGCTGGGCTGCCTGATGGACGCGCTCGCCATGATCATCCTGACGGTGCCGATCATCTTTCCGGTGGTGTCGGCGATGGGCTTCGATCCCATCTGGTTCGGCATCATCATAGTCATGACGGTGGAGCTCGGCCTCATTCACCCGCCGGTCGGCATGAACGTCTTCGTCATCAAGACCGTGGTCTCGGAAGTGAGCTTCCTCACCATCTTCTCCGGCGTTCTGCCGTTCATCGTCACCGACATCCTGCGATTGGTCATTCTTATCGCCTTTCCGATCATCGCCATATATCTGCCGTCGCATATGTAATCTCCGAGGTGCGTCATGGAACGGTCGTTCAAGAAGGAGATCGAGGCGCTGAAGCTGGGCGAGGGCGAGATCTTCCGCGGCGAAGGCATCCTCGCCGTCACCAAGGCGCTGCTCCAGTCAGGCGTCAGCTATGTCGGCGGCTATCAGGGCGCGCCGGTCTCGCATCTGATCGACGTGCTGGTCGAAGCCGAGGACATCATGGGCGGGCTCGGCGTCCATCTCGAGACCTGCACCAACGAGGCCGCCGCCGCCGCCATGCTGGGCGCCTCGATCAACTATCCCTTGCGCGGCGCCGTGACCTGGAAATCGATCGTCGGCACCAACGTCGCTTCCGACGCACTCTCCAACCTCGCCTCGCCCGGCGTCGTGGGCGGCGTGTTGATCATCGTCGGCGAGGATTACGGCGAAGGCGCCAGCGTTATTCAGGAGCGCAGCCACGCGGTGGCGATGAAATCCTCGATCTGGCTGCTGGACCCGCGGCCGGATCTCCCGACCATCGTGCGCCTGGCCGAGAAAGGCTTCGAGCTTTCCGAGGCGAGCCACGCGCCGGTGATGATGGAGCTGCGCATCCGCGCCTGCCATGTCAGCGGCGAGTTTCTCGCCAAAGACAACGTCCGGCCGGCGCATTCGAAGCTCAAGCCGATCGCCGGCCCGCCGCGCTTCGATTACGGCCGCCTCGCCCACCCGCCCGCAACCTTCGTGCAGGAGCGTCTCAAGATCGAGGAACGGCTGCCCGCCGCCCGGGCCTTCATTCGCGCCGAGCGGCTCAACGAGGTCTTCGCCGGCGAGAGCGGCGAGATCGGCATCATCGTGCAGGGCGGCCTCCACAACTCCGTGCTGCGCACGCTGGCGCGGCTCGGTCTTGCCGACAATTTCGGCGCAAGCCGCGTGCCGATCTATGCGCTCAACGTCGTCTACCCGCTGGTGCCGGAGGAGGTGACGGCGTTCGCCGCCGGCAAGCGCGCGCTGCTCGTCGTCGAGGAAGGCTTTCCCGACTATATCGAGCAGCAGGTCAACGTCATCCTGCGCCATGCCGACATGCCAACGCGCGTGCTCGGCAAGGGCTGCCTGCCGGCGGCCGGCGAGTACAATTCCGAGACGCTGCTCGCCGGGCTCGCCGCCTTCCTGCGCGAGAGCCGGCCCGCCGGCATCGACATCGCCGCGGCGGCCGGCGCGGCCGAGCGGCTGCTCGACGCCCGGCGCGCCGCCGCCGCCGCAGTGGGCGAGCTGCCGCAACGGCCGCCGGCCTTCTGCACCGGCTGCCCCGAGCGGCCGGTGTTCAGCGCCCTGAAGCTGATGCAGCGCGAGATCGGCCCCACGCATATCAGCGCCGATATCGGCTGCCATTCCTTCGGCACGATGGCGCCTTTCAGCATGGGCAACTCGATCCTCGGCTACGGCATGAGCCTTGCGAGCGCCGCGGCGGTGACGCCCAATCTCGACCGGCGCGCCATCGCGGTAATGGGCGATGGCGGCTTCTGGCACAACGGCATCATCACCGGCGTCGCCGGCAGTCTCTTCAACAAGGGCGACGGCGTGCTGGTAATCATGCAGAACGGCTACACCTCGGCGACCGGACAGCAATTCATGCCGTCGAGCGCCGGCGGCCGGGGCGGCGCGGCGCCGGGCATGAGCATCGAGCACACGCTGCGCTCGCTCGGCGTCAAATGGCTGAGGAAGGTGCGCACCTACAACGTCGCCACCACGCTCAAGACGCTGAAGCAGGCGATGAAGACTGCCGAGCGGGGGCTCAAGGTGATCATCGCCGACGGCGAGTGCCAGCTCGCCCGCCAGCGCCGCCTGCGCGGCGAGGAGGCTGCGACGCTGGCGCGCGGCGGGCGCGTGGTGAAGGCGCGCTACGGCGTCGACGACGAGATCTGCACCGGCGACCATTCCTGCATCCGGCTTTCCGGCTGCCCCTCGCTCACCATCAAGCCCAACCCCGACCCCTTGCGCACCGATCCGGTGGCAAGCGTGATCCAGAGCTGCGTCGGCTGCGGCTTGTGTGGCGAGGTGGCGCATGCGGCGGTGCTGTGCCCGTCCTTCTATCGCGCCGAGACCATCCGCAACCCGAATCGCCGGGACCGCGCGCTGCACCGGCTGCGCAGCCGCGCCATCGCCTGGCTCGGCGGCGTCCGGAGGACGGCATGAGCGCCGCCCAGCGGCCGGTCACCTTGCTCATCGCCGCGCTCGGCGGCGAGGGCGGCGGCGTGCTCACCAACTGGATCATCGAGGCCGCCTCGGCCTCAGGTCTGCCGGTGCAGAGCACCTCGATCCCGGGCGTCGCGCAACGCACCGGCGCCACTACCTATTATCTCGAGATTTGGCCCGAGCCGTGGCGAGCGCTCGGCGGCAAGCGGCCGGTGCTGTCGCTGGTGCCGGGGGTGGGCGACATCGATGTGGTCGTGGCGAGCGAGTTGCTCGAAGCGGGGCGCGTCATCGCCGGCGGCTTCGCCGCCAAGGACCGCACCACCGTCATCGCCTCGACCCACCGCATCTACGCCATCTCCGAGCGGATGGCGATGGGCGACGGCCGCTTCGACATCGGCCATCTGCTGAAGGCGATCGAGGAGCAGGCGCAAAGCCACATCCTCTTCGACATGGAGGCGGCCGCGCAGCAGGCCAACAGCGTCGTCAACGCGGTGATGCTGGGGGCGATCGCCGGCTCCGGCCGGCTGCCGGTTCCGGTCGAGGCCTTCGAGGCGGCGGTCCGCGCCGAGGGCAAATCTGTCGACACCAATCTGCGCGGCTTCGCCGCCGGGCTGGCGGCGCTCAAGCAGGCCGATGCCGCCGTCCTGCCTGCCTCGCACAAGCGCGTCCGCGCGCCCCAGCCGAGCCTCGTCGCGCTCGAGCGCGCGGCGCAGGAGACGATGCCGCAAGCGGCTCAAGATATCATCGTCGAGGGCCTGCGCCGGCTCGCCGCCTACCAGGATCTGCGCTATGCGCGGCTCTATCTCGACCGGCTCGCGGCGATTCGCGACGCCGATGCAGCCTCCGATGCCGGCGGCAAGCTGTTGCGCGAAACGGCGCGGCATCTCGCCGTGCGCATGTCCTTCGAGGATGTGATCCGGGTCGCCCAGGCGAAGACCGATCCGGCGCGTCTGCAGCGCATTCGCGAGGAACTCAAGCTGCAATCCGACGAGCCGCTGACGCTCATCGATTTCTTCAAGCCTGGGATCGAGGAGATATGTTCGATCCTGCCGCCGCGCCTTGCTCGCCCCATCCTTGCCTATTGCGCGCGGCGCGGCTGGCTTGGCAAGGTCTATTGGGGCATGGAAGTGAAGAGCAGCTCGGTGAGCGGCTTCCTGCGCCTCAAGCTGCTGGCGTCGCTTCGGCGCTGGCGGCCGCGCAGTCACCGCTACCTCGAGGAGCAGGCGCAGATCGACGCCTGGCTCGCGCTGGTGTCAGCGGCGGCGGCGCTCTCGCCGGCGCTGGCGCTCGAGATCGCCGATTGCGCGCGGCTGATCAAAGGTTATGGCGAGACGCATGCGCGCGGCCTTGTCAATTATCGCAAGATCGAGGCGCGCATCCTTCGGCCGGCGCTCGCCGGCCGCTATGCCGCGCCCCTGGCGGTCGATGCCGTCGCCGCGGCGCGCATTGCGGCGCTCGCCGATCCCGAGGGCGAGCGGCTGGAAAAGACGCTGGCGGAGATCGAGCAACGCACCAGCCGGCGGATCGCGGCGGAGTGACGCGCGGGAGTCGAGACTACTGGTTCATCGCGACGGTGCAGCCGCCGTCGCCGGCCTCTTGGTCGCAGCCGAAGACGTTCATCACGTCTTCCCATTTGATCGTCGTCAAGGCGGGCGCGGCGTAGCCGTGGTGAAACACCGTCTGGCTCATCACCAGCGCCGTCACGATCAACAGCATGCCGAAGATGCCGATCGATTCCTCGTCCATTGCCTGCCTCGCATCGCCGCCCCACGCGGCGCTTCCCCACACGCAAGACATAGCAGCGGCATCGTTAAGTCGAAGTGAACGCGGCGCGCATCTTGCCGCGCATTTTAAGCGTTTTTTGACCATGCTTGACCCCCGCCGCGGCGCACCCAAGACTGACCCGACGCGCGCCGGCAAGCGCGGCAAGGAAAAGCGAGGGGGAGACGGGCATGAAACGCAGCAGCGAGCGCTTTCTCACCACCCATACCGGCAGCCTGCCGCGCCCGGAAGACCTCATCCGGATGATGTTCGCCAAGGAGGAAGGCGTGCCGGTCGATCGCGCCGCGCTCGAGGCGCGCATCCGCGCGGCCGTGGCGGAGGTCGTCGCCAAGCAGGCCGCCGCCGGCGTCGACATCGTCAATGACGGCGAGATGAGCAAGCCCAGCTATGCCACCTATATCAAGGACCGGCTCGACGGCTTCGGCGATCGCAGTTATCCGGTGCGATACCGGGACCTCGTCGATTTCCCGGAGCTGGAGCAGCGCGTCTTCGGCGATCGCGGCCGCGCGCGGCGCAAGACGCCCGGCTGCAACGGCCCGATCGCCCTTCGCGACGCCGCGGCGGCGGCGCGCGACGTCGACAACCTCAAAACCGCGCTGGGCGCAGTTTCGGTCGAGGAGGGTTTCCTCTCCGCGGCCTCGCCGGGACTCATCTCGCTTTTCTTCCACAATGGCTACTACCCCAGCCACGAGGCCTATCTTTTCGCCATCGCCGAGGCGATGCGCGCCGAATACGAAACGGCGGTGAAATCCGGCTTCATTCTGCAGCTTGACTGCCCCGACCTCGCCATGGGCCGCCATATCCAATACGCGGATCTCGACATCGCCGACTTCCGCCGGCACGCGCGCGTTCATGTCGAGGCGCTCAATCACGCGGTGACCGGCATTCCGCCCGAGCGGATGCGGATGCATCTCTGCTGGGGCAATTACGAGGGACCGCATCATTACGACGTGCCGCTCAGGGACATCATCGACCTGGTCTTCGAGGCGCGGCCGGCGGGGATCTCCTTCGAGGCGGCCAACCCGCGCCACGCCCATGAATGGACGGTGTTCGAGACGGTGCGGCTGCCGGCGGGCAAGGTGCTCATCCCGGGCGTGCTGGAGTCCAAGACCAATTTCATCGAGCATCCGGAGCTCATCGCCCAGCGCATCGGCCGCTATGCGCGCCTGGTCGGGCGCGAGAACGTCATCGCCGGCAGCGATTGCGGCTACGGCACCTGGGTCGGCCAGGCGGCGGTCGATCCGGCGGTGGTATGGGCGAAGCTCGCCGCCATGGCCGAAGGCGCCCGGCTGGCAACGGCCGAGTTCTGGCGTTAGCGTCCGCTCATCCCGCGTCCGGGTCAACAGGAGCAGACATGACCGACCGCTATGCCCGCTATCAGCGGCTCAAATTCGCCCGCCCGGCCGAGCGCGTGCTCGAGATCATTCTCGACACGCCGGGCAAGCTCAATGCCACCGATGCGGCAATGCATGCCGAACTCGCCGAGATCTGGCGCGACGTCGATGCCGATCCCGAGATCAACGCGGCGCTGCTGCACGGCGCCGGCGGCGCCTTCTCGGCCGGCGGCGACCTCGCCCTGGTCGAGAGCATCACCCGGGATTTCACCGCCCGCGCCCGAGTCTGGAAGGAGGCGCGCGACCTCGTCTACAACCTCGTCAACTGCAACAAGCCGGTGGTCTCGGCAATGGAAGGGCCGGCGGTGGGCGCGGGACTGGTGGCGGGGCTGCTCGCCGACGTCTCGGTCGCGGCCCGCAGCGCCTGCATCATCGACGGCCACACGCGCCTCGGCGTCGCCGCCGGCGATCATGCGGCAATCGTCTGGCCGCTGCTTTGTGGCATGGCCAAAGCAAAATACTATCTTTTGCTGTGCGAGCCTCTGTCGGGCGAGGAGGCCGAGCGCATCGGCCTCGTCTCCAAGACCTGCGAGGACGGCAAGGCCTACGAGACCGCGCTCGCCATCGCGGTGCGTCTCGCCGCCGGCGCGCCCGCGGCGGTACGCTGGACCAAATATGCGCTTAACAATTGGCTGCGCCTGGCGGGGCCAAGCTTCGATACCTCGCTTGCGCTCGAATTCCTGGGCTTCACCGGTCCCGAGGTCACGGAGGGCGTGGCCTCGCTGCGCGAGAAGCGCGCGCCGAAGTTTCCGCCGTCGAGCCCGGTTTAGCGCGGGCGCTCGCAGGCAAAAAACCCGCAATATTCGCCGAAAATACCGCGCATTTTCATCCGGCGTTTTCATCGTGTCTTTATCAATTATGCCGAGACTCCTGGCCTTCCTCACCGACGGCCCGGGTGTCCTCGCCAATGGCTGCGCTCCTCGACAAGATCGAGACACCGTGCTTGCGCCGGCTCTACGCCTATTGGGACGAACGGCGGCAGGGACGCGAGTTCCCGGCGCGGCGCGACCTCGACCCGCTCGATTTCCGCTATGTGCTCGGCCATGTCCTGCTGCTCGACGTGCTCGCCGAGCCCTTGCGCTTCCGCTTCCGCTTCCGCTTCCGCCTGCACGGCAGCCTGCTTGCCGAGCGCGCCGGCTACGACATGACCGGCAAGATGATCGATGAACTCCCCAACCCAGCGAACCGTCAGATGCTGATCGACCGCTGCCGTGCGCTGGTCGAGGGGCGCCAGGCGGTGGCGGTGATCGACGAGCGCATTCTCGGCCGGCGCCGCTTCGGCTACGAGGCGGTCTGGCTGCCGCTGGCCCAGGACGG
>Ga0187784_10000345_pt1 | contig 33544 bp, 36 predicted proteins | sample 1015_SJ02_MP15_2_FD_132964 | JGI IMG/M metagenome (GOLD analysis project Ga0187784, IMG submission 132964) | Tropical peat soil microbial communities from peatlands in Department of Meta, Colombia - 1015_SJ02_MP15_20_MG | ecosystem: Environmental > Terrestrial > Soil > Wetlands > Peat | place... | reverse complement strand
TGTGTCCCTGAAATTCCCTGGCGCGCTTTGCGCGCCAAAGCCCTTGGTTCTCTCACCGCCTCATTGCCTCTCTGGTCCATCTTTAATGGGCTGTCTGCTCTCCGTGGTCAATCTTTCCCGCCCGCGGTTCAGCCCATATGCGATAGCCATGCCAATGCCCGGGGAGGCGCCGGCCAGATCACGACAGCTCATATCGCGCCGCCCGACCTTGTCCGCCCGCTACCGGCGGCACGCGCCCCAAGAAGCGGGTCAGCGAGAGGATGACGATCAGCGTCGCGAGATAGAAGACGAGCTGAATGCCGGCCGGCTGCGCGGTATAGCCGAGCAGCACGTGCAGAAGCTGGCCGAGCAGGCTTCTCTCGCTGAGCAGGAACGACGTATCCCAGAGGTTGTTGCCGAGCGCCGGCAGGAGGTCGGCTTGCAGCAGGAAGGCGGCGCCTTGAGACGCCATCCCGGCGGCAATGAACAGAATGAGCCAGCCGGTCACCGAAAAGAGATGGCGCATGGGAATGGCCAGCAGGCCGAGATAAATGCCCGCCCCGGCGGCGACGCCCATGACGAGGCCGAGCGCACCGCCGACGGCCATGCCCAGGGCGCTGCCGCCGCCGGCGACGACGATGCTGTAGAGGAACAGCACGATCTCCGAGCCTTCGCGCAGCACCGCGATGCCGACGACCAGGGCCAGCGCGTAGAGCGGCCGTTCTCCCGTCAGCACGCCGCGGCCGACCCGCGTGGCCTCCGCCGCCAATTCGCGCCCGTGCCGGCTCATCCAGATATTGTGCCAGCCCAGCATGCCTACCGCGGCGAACAGGATCGAGGCATTGAACAGCTCCTGGCCGACGCCTTCCACCGCCGACGCGATCTCGCCGGCAAAGCCGGCGACGAGAACGGCGCCGAGGACGCCGCCGGCGATGCCGCAAGCGATCCAGAGATGGCGGCGCGGCACGCCGCGGCTGGCGGCCAGCACGATGCCGACGATGAGCGCGGCCTCGAGGACCTCGCGGAAAACGATGATCACGGTCGCGAGCATGGCGGGAGGTCTATTTCACGATCAGATGGCCGCGGGTGTCGGGATGAAAATCGTCGAAGAATTCATAGCTGCCGGGATCCAATGGGCCGACGAAGACCGTGATCTCGCTGCCGGGCTGGACGACCTTCTCGCGATGGAATTGGATGCTCTCGAACTCCGAAGCAGTCTTGTCCTGATTGCGGACGATGAGCTTGACCTTGGTCCCGGCGGGAACTTCCACGGTTTCAGGAACGAAATGATGGTCCTTGATGGCAATGACAATGCCGGCATCCTCGGCCCGCGCGGATAGCGCGCCGAGGATTGCCAGAAGCGCCGCGCCAAATATCAGGCGACTCATAGTACGTTGCTACCCTTTTTAAGGATGTAGTTGCGAACGGTTCGCAAGGTAGCGCCGGCGGCTTCCGAGCGCAAGAGAAAAGCGGGGGGTGCGACAAAGCGCGGATGCAGCCGTCGCCGCGGCGCTCGGCCCGTCGCGCCTATCCGGAAGCCGCGGCCCAGCGCTCGATGATGGCCTGCAGCGCGGCAAGGCCGTCGGTGAGCGCCGCCGGTCCCGGCTGGAGGATCAGCGGCGATTTGATCTCGAACAGCGCCTGATTGCGCACCGCCGGCACGGCGGCGAAGCCGGGCCGGGCGCTCACCCGTTCCGGCCGGAACTTCTTGCCGCACCAGGAGCCGATGATCACGTCGGGCTGGCGGGCGACCACCTCGGCTTCGCCGACGATGCGATCCTTGGCCGCGGCTTCCCGCGCGCGGTCGGCGAAGACGTCAATGCCGCCGGCGCAGTCGATCAGCTCCGACACCCAGCCGATGCCGGAGATGAGCGGCGCATCCCATTCCTCGAAGAAAATCCGCGGATGCCGGGCAAGCCGCTCGCCGCGCCGGCGCGCCGCGGCAAGGCCGGCGTCCAGGCCGTCGGCAAGCCGGTTTGCCCGCTCGCCGGCCGCCACCAGGGCGCCGAGAAGGCGGATCATGTCGAGAATGCCGGCGATGCTGCGCTGGTTGAAGGCGTGCACCGCGACGCCGCGGCGCAGCAGCTCGGCGACGATATCCGCCTGCAAATCCGAGAAGGCGAGGACGAGGTCGGGCGCCAGCGTCAGGACCTTGTCGATATCCGCCGAGGTGAAGGCGCTCACCCGCGGTTTCTCGCGCCGCGCCTGAGGCGGGCGGACGACATAGCCGGAGATGCCGACGATCCGCTCCTGCTCGCTCAGCAGATAGAGCGTCTCGACCGTCTCCTCGCTGAGGCAGACGATGCGCCGGGGCGGGAACATCGCCGGCGGCCGCGCTCAGCGCTCGCCCACCAGCCGCAGCCGCGTGCCGCAGAGGGTGACCTGGTCGCCCATGACGGGGCAGGACCGCCGCCGCGCCTCGGCGAGGATCGGCGCCGGATCGGCCACGGCGATGTCGAGGCCGCCAAGGCCCTCGCCGCGTCCGTCGCTCGCCGCAACGAAGCGCAGCCGCCCGACATCGAGCGCGATCTCGGGGGCGCCGGCCGGCCCCGGCATCGGCGCGCGCTCCAGCACCGCGCCCCAGCGCCGGGCCAGCGCTTCGGGATCGGCGCTTTGCAGCTCCGCCGCCAGCAGCGCGCGCGCCGTTTCGGTGCGGATGAAATCCTGCCAATGCGGGCCCGCGGGATGGTAGGGGCCGTCGGACCGGTCGCCGCCGAGCGTGCGGTTGAGCTCGAGCATGGCGCCGCCGGTGTCGCGGGGATGAAGCTGCAGCCCGACATAATCGTCGTAGTGCAGCGGGTTGGCGATGCGCACGCCGATCGCCGCGAGATGCTCGCGGCGGCGCTCGATATCGTCGCAATCGATGATCACCATATAGCCGCCGGCGCCGCGGCGGCGCTCGAGATAGCGGCCGGCGGCGGTGCCGGGGCGGGTCGGCGCCACCACTTCGAGAAAGCCGTGGCCCAGCGGCAGCAGCGCGTTCACCAGGCCATAGCGCGCGACATTGCCGTCGCGGTAGCAGACGGCAAGGCCGAGGACGGCGGCAAGATCGGCGATGGCGGGCTCGAGCGCTTCGGCCACCAGGCAGATCTGGCGCAGGCGCAGATAGCCCATCTCAGCGTCCTCGAAAGACCGGCGGACGCTTCTCGACGAAGGCGGCGGCGGCCTCGCGGTGATCCTCGGTCTCCGCGCAACGGGCGTGGCGCAGCGCCTCGGCATCCATGACTTCGGCAAGCCCGGCGCGCTCGGCGAGGTTCATGTTCTGCTTGATGTAGCCGAGCGTGACGCGCGGCCCGCGCGCCAGCGAGACGGCGAGCGCGCGGGTCTCGGCCTCGAGCGCGTCCTCGGCGACGACGCGGTTGACGAGGCCAAGCGACAACGCCTCGGCGGCGCCGAGCACGGGCGAGGCGAGATAGAGCTCGCGCGCCTTGGCGGGACCCACGAGCTGGGTGAGGAACCAGCTACCGCCGAAATCGCCGGAGAGCGCCACCTTGGCGAAAGCGGTGGTAAGGCGCAGCGTGTCGCCGGCGATGCGGAGATCGCAGGCGAGCGCCAGCGACAGGCCGGCGCCGGCCACCGGCCCGCGCAGCATGGCGATGGTCGGCTTCGGCATCTCGTGCAGCAGGCGCGACGCCTCCATCTGCCGGCGCAGATCCTGGACGCGCTCGTCGAAGTTGCGGGCGCGGCCGCCCCGCTCGGCCATCGCCTTGACGTCGCCGCCGGCGCAGAAGCCGCGCCCGGCGCCGGCGAGCAGGACGACGGCGATGGCGGGATCGGCGGCGGCGCGGCCGAGCGCGTCAAAAAGCCGCTCCAGCAGCTCGGTGTTGAGCGCGTTGAGCCGCTCCGGACGGTTCATCGTCAGGGTCAGCACGCCGTCCTCGAGCGTTTCCAGCAGCACGCGCTCCATCTCTCTCTCGTCGTTGCGGTCGCGATGCGCGGGCGCCGAGGCGCCGGTTACTTGGCAGCCGCCGGCTCGGCGCGCCTGGCGGCGGCGGGAGCGGCGGTCTCGACGGTCTCGAAGCTGCCGGGCAAGGTGATCTCGATCAACTCGAGATCGTCGGAATGGTCGAGCTCGGCATGGCGGATGCCGGGCGGCTGGTGGACGCAGCTCCCGGCCTCGGCGACGACCACGCCGACGCCTTCATACTCGAACTTCACCCAGCCCTTGAGCACGTAATACATCTGGAAGTCGAGATGGTGCCGGTGCCAGCCGAAGCCGCCATGCTGGCCGGGCTTGGCGCGCACGATATGCGCCATGGCCTTGCCGCCGGTCGCCGCCGCGATGCCGAGATCGCGGTACTCGAAGCAGGAGCGCAGCCCGCCGTCGCTGAAGACCGCGTCCTTGGCATGCGCGGCGGAGAACTTCATCGTGTTGTCCATGGCGCTCTCCTCCCCGGGAAAGGCTGGACCATTCTAGGCTCCGCGCGGGAGGGCGCCAATAGGCGGCGGGAGGATGGGGAAACGCCGAGCTTCGCCGCGCGCCCTTGGCGTCAGGGCACCATTCTGAGGACAGCGATCCCGAGCACGGCGACGACGACGACGATGATCATACCGCCGGCAAGCCGCGCATAATAGAGCCGCGTGCTCATGCGCCGGCGCTTCGGCCGATCGGCGGCCGGCGTCTCGCGTGCTTTCGCGACAGGAGGAGCAGGCGCCGGCGCCGGTCGCGGCGGCGGCGTTCGGAGCACGGCCTGCTGATCATCCGTGATGCCTTGCTTGAAGACCGTCCATTCGCGGAACTGGCCGTTCTCTTCGGCCACGGCGACGACGCGGACGGCGAGGATCGCCTTGAACCGCTCCATGAGCGACTTCGCCTCGGTCGTCGCCAATTCCTTGTCGTCATAGACGGAATCGAGCGTCCAGCGGCCGCCACCGTATTTGCGCAACTCAAAGCAGATACTGCCTTTGACGGTTCGCTGGCTCATGAGACGAGCTCTTCTTCGCTGGAAAGAATCTCGCGGGAATTTGCCGCGCCGAAGACCGCGGTGACCGTGCTGCCGTCTTCGGTCAAGGGCATCAGGATGCTGCGGTAGAGTATCAGCGAGCGCGGCGTCGTGATCGCGCCGCCCAGGCTGATCGGCACAGCCTTCTCCAGGATGCGCGACAGATAGGACGTCGCCCGATGGAGCAGGGTTTGCGGCGGGCAGTCCGCGACGGCGCGGCCCTCGAGCCTCGTTTCTTCGGGGCCGCAGAGATTGCGACCGACATAGAGGAAGGAGGAGCGCTCGATCGGCGCCGCTATCTTGATGAGCAGGCAATTGGCGGAATCCTCGCCCAGAGCGGCCAGATCGATATCGCGCAACAGCGGAAAGGCGCCGGCGCCGGCGCGGTCGCGCCAATAATGCAGCACGCGAAAAGTGAGGCGTTGTTCCCGTGGATCCCCTGGCATGGCGGCATCGTATGGGGGCGTCGGTTAATCCTTCCTTTTTTTATGGATAAGCGGATCGGTGTCGCCCCATGAAATACCTCATACATAGGTATGCAATTGGAGCATTCGCCTTGGCTGGGCGATCGACGGGACCGGGTCGGGATGGCGCGGCGAGGCCGGAGGATCGCCACGTCCAAAATATGACACAAGGGCTGCGGCCGGGAGAGGTGCGGCAAATCGGAGGCCGGGGCGGCCAGCCGGTCCTGCGTCCGGCCGAAAGGCGCGGTCAATCCACCGTTGACGCGGCTGCCGCGCCGTCCCGGCGCTCGGCATTCCACCAACCGCCGCCAAGAGCGGCGAAGAGAGCGACCGTGTCCTGATAGCGCATGGCAACGATCTGGAGATCGTTGATCCTCGCCTGATAATATTGCGTATCGGCGGTCAGGACATCGAAATAGGTGGCAAGGCCGGCCGCGTAATTCGCCTGCACCAGATGCAGCGCGTCCTCCGCCGTCTGCACCGCCTTCTCTTCCGCCGCGAGCGCCGTGGCGTCGTGGTCGAGCGCGCGCAGCGTATCCGCCACCTGGGCGAAGGCGCCCAGCACCGTCTGGCGATAAAGCGCCATCGCCTGCCGATAGGCGTCGATCGCCGCCTTTCGCTGGAACCACAATTTCCCGCCTTCGAACAGCGGCGCCGTGACGTCCGCACCGAAGCTCCAGAAACGGCCGGAGGAGGAGAACAAATTGCCGATGGCCGTGTTGGCGGTGCCGTAGGTTCCGCTCAACGTGACGCTCGGCAGCATGGCCGCGGTGGCGACGCCGATGCCGGCGCTGGCGGCATGCGCGCTCGCCTCCGCCGCCAGGATATCCGGGCGCTGGCGCACGAGGTCGGAGGGGAGGCTGACCGGCAGCTCGCCGGGGAGCGTGAGATCGGCGAGGCTCATCTCCGGCGGCGTCCATTCGGCCGGCGTGCGGCCGGCGAGCGTCGCCAGGAGATCGTCGCTCTGGGTGAGCTTCTGCTGCAACTGCGGGATCGTCGCTTCGTAGGCGGCAAGCTGGCTCTGGAGAATCAGCACGTTGGAATAAGGCACCGTGCCGGCGCGCGCCTGGACCAAGGCCAGCTCGACCTGCTGGCGCTGCAGCGCGATGAGCTGCTCCGTCGCCTCGATCTCGGCACGGTAGGCGGCCCTGGCGATCACCGTGTCGACGAGGTTGGACGACAAGGCGAGATAGGTGGCCTGCTCCGTCGCGCGCTGCACCTCCACTTGCGCCGCCAGCCCCTCGACCGCGCGTCTTTCGCCGCCGAAGATATCGAGGGGATAGCTGATCGTTCCCGACAGCGTGAACAGGTTGAAGATGGTTCCCGGCGCGCTGCTGCCCATGGCGAGGGGCAAGGATTTCTCGCGCGAGGCGCCGAAATCGGCGCCGAGCCAGGGGAAGAAGATGCCGTATCCGGCGCGCAGATTGTCCTGACTCTGGCGCAGGCTCTGCTGGGCCGCCTCGAGGCCGGGATTGGCGGCGATGGCTTCGTCGACGAGCGCGCCGAGCTTTTCCGAGTTGAAAAGCCGCCACCAGTCCGCGGCGATCGCAGCGCCCGGCGCGAAGCGCTGCGCCGTGCCGGCGGCGGGGGCGGTCGCGGCCGGATCGGCGCCGGCGGCGTAATGCGAAACGGCCGGCGCCGGCGGGCGATCGAAATCCGGTCCGACCGCGCAGCTCGACAGCAGCGCCGCGAGCGCCGCCGCGGCGCCGAGCCGGCGCAGGCCGCCGGCGATCCCGCCGCTATTTCTCGCCGACATAGACATCGACGAGCTGTCCCGGATAGAGGTTCAAATTCTTCGGGCTCTCGAAGCGGAAGATCACGGGCAGCACGCGGACGTCGACCCGCTCCTGCCGCTGGTTGGAGAGCTCGATCTTCGGCGACACGTAGGGCTGGACGCGCGCGAAGGCGAGGGGCACATGGATGTTCGTGCCGCGGACGAACATCTGCGCGTCGATCCTGCCGGCCTCGGCGAGGCGGGGAACCAGGATCTCGTCGATATAGGCGCGCACGGCGAGGTGGTCCTGCGGCGCGCCCATGACGATGAGCGGGTTGAAGGTCTGGGTGTAGGAGTCGTAGCCGCCCTGCGGCGAGACATAGCTGCCGACCGTGGCCTGGACCGACAGCACCACGCCGTCGACGGGCGCCGCGATCGTATACTTGGCGAGCAGCGCCGCCGACGCGGCATAGGCCTTGCACAAGGCCGCGTATTGCCGTTCCTGATTTTGGATGTCGAAGCTCCACGCGCCGGCCCTGGTCAGGACGTACTGCTTCTCGACCACCTTGAGGTTCGTCTCCGCCATCTTCTCGGCGTTCCGCGCGTTGTCCAGCGCGTCGCGGCTCACCGACCGGGGATCGAGATCATAGGATCGCTGCTGCTTTTCGAGCTGGTCCTGCGCGTTCTTGAGGCTCGCGCGCGCGTTGTCGACTTGCGCGATGGACACGTCGAGGATCTCCGGCCGCGGCTCGGCCTTGAGTTCCTCGAGCAGCGCGAGCGCGGCCTCCGACTGCGCGCGCTGCTGCTCCGCCGTCGCCCGCTGCACGGAATCGTCGATCGTCAGAAGCGGGTCGCCCCTGCGGACCTTGGCGCCTTCGGCGACCAGGACCCGGGTGATCGGTCCCGATACCTCGGGATAGATGTTGATGTTCTCGCCCTGGCTCTGGTCGCTCTCGATGATGCCGTCGGCATAGATCCCTTTCGGATAGGGATTGGCGGCGGGGTTGAACACCGGCGGCTCGGCCGCCGGCTGCTGGCTGAAGATGAAGGCGCTGACCAGCGCCAGCGCCAGCCCGAGGGCCGACAGGATGAAGATCAATCGGTCACGCATCCAACCTCTCCCGCTCCACGCCCGTCAGCCTTCCGTCCTCCATCTTCACGATGCGATCGGCGAATTCGTAGATGCGGCTGTCATGGGTGACGATGACGATGCAGCGCCGGTCGGTGAGGATGTGCCGGCGCACGAAGCCGACGATGATCCGTCCGGTCTCGCCGTCGAGCGACGCGGTCGGCTCGTCGAGGATCAGGATGTCGGGCCGGCTGACGATGGCGCGGGCGATCGCCACGCGCTGCTGCTCGCCGCCGCTGAGCTTCACCGGCGGCAGCGCGGCTTTGTCCTTGAGGCCGACGACCTCCAGATCCTGCATCGCCTCCTTCAGCGCGGCGTCCCAGTCGCGGTTTTGCAGGATCAGCGGGATCGCGACGTTCTCGGCGGTGCTGAGGCGCGGAAACAGATGATAGTCCTGAAAGACGAAGCCGATCTTGTGCAGCCTGAACGCGGCCAGCGCGTCGTCGGAGAGGGCCCATATGTCGGTGCCCTCGATCCTCACCTTGCCCGCGTTGGGCCGCAGGATCCCCGAGATCATGCTGAGCAAGGTGGTCTTGCCGCTGCCCGAGGGGCCGACCACGTAGAGCATCTCGCCGAAACAGGCGTCGAAGCCGACCTCGCGCACGGCGTAGGTCCGCGCGTCGCCTGCGCCGAACCACTTGGTGAGGCCCGTGGCCTGGATGGCTGTTGCCGGCATGGCCAGGCTCCTAGCCTCGGAAGATGTCGAAGGGCTCGATCGTCAGCACCTTGCGGACGCCGACATAGCTCGACACGGCGGCGATCACGACCACCATGCCGAAAGCGAGGCCCAGATTGGGGTAGGTCATGATCGCCGCGTAGTCGGGGAGATAGACGCGGGCGAGCCATATGACCATGGAGCACAGCCCGACGCCGATGCCGAAACCGGTGACGGAGACGAACGCCGCCTGGAACAGGATCATGAAGACGAGCGCGCGTCCCGTCGCGCCGATCGCCTTGAGCGCGCCGAACCGCTCGATGTTCTCGAGGATGAAGGTGTAGAAGGTCTGTCCCGAGATGGACAAGCCGATGATGAAGCTGATCACCGTCATCAGCAGCAGGTTGACCCCGACGCCGGTCTCGTATTTGTAGAAGTTGGAAATCTTCGCGATGAACTCGTTCCTGGTCAGCGCAAGGTATCCCGCCGCCGCGACCTGCCGCTTGATCGTCCCGACATCGGCGGGCGTCTTCGGCTCCACGAGAATGTAGGAGATCGTAAAGCGCATGTTGGGGATGTAATAGATGGCGCGGTTGTAGGTCGTGTAGAGCGTCGGCACGCCGAACAAGCCGCTGGAGGCGACCTTGGCGATGCCGACGATCACGCCGCGATGATCGTTGACTTCAAAATCGGTGCCGATCGTCGGGTCCTCGAGCTTGTGGAACTCGGAATCCTTGACCGCGATGAAGGCGTTCTCGGCGAAGATGTCCTCGATATGCCCGGCAATGAGCGTCGGCCTGCCGAACAGGCTCGCGTCGTCGAGGCCGACGATATTGGCGGATTGATAGGTGCCGTCGCGCAGCTTCAGCAGCGCGGCGCCGGCATAGACCGGCACGGCGAATTTCACCCCCGGGATGCTGCGGACCTCGTCCAGGACGTAATCGGGCAGCGGAATGGTGTTGGCCACGGTCTGGATCGAGGGATCCATGACCCAGATCGAGCCGCCCAGATTGATGACCGTGGCCGAGGCGCGCTTGAGCGTGCCGGAAAACATCGACGTCACCGCGATCATCAGGAAGACGGCGAAGGTGATGCCGAGCAGAAGCGCGACGAATCTCGCCCGGTCGTTGGCCAGAAGCTTATAGGCGATCTTCAGAATTCCCGGCACCGGCCGTCTCCCGCCTCCTCTGGGAGGGCATCATCGGCTTGGCCGGGACGACGGCATTGACGTAGGTCAAAGGGTGAACGAAGTCTTGCGGTTAGCCCCTCTTAGGCGGCATCGGGCGCGCCGCCGGCGGCGTCCGCTTCGGGGCCGCGGTCGAGATCGGTGACGCTGACGGCGACGCTGAGGGTGTGGCTGCCGCCGCCCAGGATGACGCCGCGCAGCGGCGTCACGTCGGAGAAGTCGCGGCCGTAAGCGACCGCGACGTGCTCGTCGGCGACGAGACGGTCGTTGGTGGGGTCGAGATCGACCCAGCCCAGCGCCGCGCCGCACCAGGCGGAGACCCAGGCATGGCTCGCGTCATAGCCGCGCCGCGCCGCGCCGTCCTCGGCCCGCGCCGTGCGCAGATAGCCCGAGACGTAGCGCGCCGGCAGGCCGAGGCCGCGCAGCCCCGCGATCATGAGATGGGCGAAATCCTGGCAGACGCCGCGGCGCGTGGCGAGCACCTCCGCCACTTTGGTCGACACCGTGGTGGCGTTGGGCGTATAGGCGAAATCGTCGTGGATGCGCCGGGCGAGATCGCCGAGCGCCGCGACGATCGGCCGGTCCGCGGCAAAGGACGCGGCGGCGTAAAGGGCGGCGCCGTTCTCGAGCGCGACGAGCGGCGAGGGGTAGACGAACTCCGCCACCATCGGCGGCGAGGGGAAGCCGTCGGCCTGCATCGCCGAGCGCACCGTCTCCCAGGCCGGCCCGTCCTCGCTCGCCGCCTCGCGCGTCACCTCGACGACGGCGTCGAGCGTCACCGAGAATTCGCTGTGCGTCGCCTCGATGGCGATGTGATGGACGACGTTGCCGAAGTGATCGACGAACACGTGCTGGCGCGCCGGCAGCGGCGCCACGGCGAGCGTCTGGCCGCACGCGCGCTGGCCGCGGTCGGTCAGCGGCGTCAGCCGCAGCAGATGCAGGCCGTTATCCACCGGCGCGCGATAGCCGTAGACGGTCTGGTGGCGGATGGCGTAGCGCCGCATGTCACGCCCCGCCCAGCAGCGACCGGCCGGCAAAGCCCATGAGCTGCGCCGAGGCGGTATGGGTGAAGAAAGCGCGCATGATCGCGTCCGAGAGCGCCATGAACTCGGCCGCCGCGCGGTCGAGCAGCGCCTGCGCTTCCTCGGGCGCCGCGGCATGCAGGACGCGGTCGATGCCGGCGATGAGGGCCGGGATGCTGCTCTCGGCCAGGGGGAGGGCGGCCTGGGCGTCGAGATGCCGCTCGATGCGCGCGAGCTGATAGAGCAGCGAGCGCGGATTGCCGCGGTCGGCGAGCACGAAGGCGAGCGCCTCGGCATAGCTCGTCGCGGCGGGATCGCGCTGAAGATAGGCATTGGTGCTGTCGCAGAGCTCGAGCGCCAAGCGCAGCCCGGCCTCCATCTGCGCCGGCGGGCCGGTCATGACGCCAGCCACCGCCTGGGCAATGGCGATGCCGCGCTCGATCCGCCGGCCGAGATCGAGAAAGCGCCAGCCGGCGCCGCGCGTCATGTTCTCCGCGGCAAGGCCGGCGAAGGCGGCAATGGCGGTGATGGTGCTCTCGAGCGCCTCGAGCAGGCGGTCGGGCTCGCGCGATCCGCGCGCAAAGCGCTGGGCAGCGTCGCCGGTCAAGTGATGCAGCGTGCGCCACATGTCGAGCGAGAGCTGATCGCGCGCCGCCAGCGTCAGCCGGCGGATGGCGTCGATGCAGATCCGCGTCGCGGTGCCGTCGATAGCGGCATCGATCACGCCGTCGTGGAACATGGCGCCGTCGACCGGCGCGGCGGCGAGCGCGCGGCCGATCCAGCCGGTGCGCCGCAGCGCCTCGGCCAGCCGCGCAAGCTCGGCGAGCTCGCGCGCGCCGAGGCCGCCCGCGGCGAGCCGGTGCAGCGCCGCCTGGAACTGGCGCGTGCCGGCGTCGAGCCGCTCGACATGGCGGCCGAGCCAGAAGAGGTCGTCGGCGGTGCGGCTGCGCAGCGCGCTCTCCTTGCGCGCGGCGCCCGCCGGCGCGCCGGCCGCCACGCGCAGCGGCGGGTCGGCGTCCTGCTCGTCCAGCACCCAGACGTCCTTGGCGATGCCGCCATGGCGCAGCGTGCTGCGATAGATCGAGTGATCCGTGACGATGCGCGCGATGCCGCCGGGCATCGCCACCCATGCGCCGTCGTGCCACAGCGCCATGACGCGCAGCACCACCGGCTTCGGCACGAAGCGCCGGTTCTCGCGCGCCGTCTCGTCGACGGCGAGGCAAGGGACGGCGCTCGGCGCCATCTTCTCGCGGGCGACGAAGCGCTCGGGATGCCGGGCGAGCTGCGCCTCGAAGGCGGCGCGGTCCCCGGCGGCGAGCAGCGCCGGGTCGAGCGGCACCGGATCCGGGTCGAAGACGGGATGGAGGGCGAAGCCGTCGAGCGCGGCGCGCACCTCGCCGAGCGCGCGCTCCTGGCCGCACCACCAGGTCGTCACCGCCGGCAGGCGCAGCTCGCTGCCGAGCAGCCTGCGGCAGAGCTGCGGCAGGAAGGGCGCGAAGGCCGGCGCCTCGACCAGCGCCGAGCCCGGCAGGTTGAGGATCGCGACGTTGCGCGCGCGCGCCACCTGCACGAGGCCGGCGACGCCGAGGGCGGAATCCTCGCGCAGCTCGAGCGAATCGCAGTAGTCGCCGTCGACCCGGCGATAGACGACGTCGACCCGCTGCAGCCCGTCCAGCGTCTTGAGATAGACGAAATCGTCGCGCACCGTGAGGTCGGTGCCTTGCACCAGCGTGACGCCGAGCGCGCGGGCGAGAAAGACGTGCTCGAAATAGGCGTCGTTGTAGGGGCCTGGGGTCAGCAGCACGATCTGCGGCGCCTCGGCGCGGTCGCGCGCCATGGCGCCGAGGCTCGACCGCCAGAGGTCGATGAAGGGATCGAGGCGCCGCACCTCGACCGCGCGGAACATCTCCGGCACGGTGCGCGCCAGCGCGCCGCGGTGATGCAGCGCGTAGCCGACGCCGCCCGGGGCTTGCGTCCGGTCGGCGAAGACGCGCCATTCGCCGCTGGCCAGCCGGACGAGGTCGGCGGCGTAGAAATAGAGCTGCGGCGCGCCGTCCCGTGGCCGGACGCCGCGCAGCGGCCGCAGGAAGGCGGGGTTGGCGAGCACGAGATAAGGCGGCAGCAGCCGCTCGTCGAGCAGCCGCTGCGCGCCGTAGAGATCGGCAAGGATCAGGTCGAGGAGGCGCGCGCGCTGCACCAGGCCGTCGGCGATCGCCTGCCATTCGGCGGCCGGCAGGATCAGCGGCAGCAGGTCGAGCCGGCGGCCGCGCGCGAGCCCGCGCTCGGGGAGCGTCGCGATCTCGTCGTCATCGGCGATCTGCGCCGAGAGCCGCGCCAGCCTGTCGCCGAGCTGCTCGGGAGCGACGCTCCAGACGGTTTCCATCAACGCGCGCCAATGCGGGCGCAACGCGCCGCTGCCGGTTACCATCTCGTCATAAACGCAGTCCAAGCCCCGGTGCCTCCGCTGCCGAGCGACAAGTGTGGCCGAAACCGCCCGAGTCTGCCAAGCGCCGCCGACCGCGCTATCGCGCGCGCCGCAGATCGAGGGTGAGCGGATGCTCGCGGCTGGGCTGCGGCTCGGCCGGGCGGAAGGCGCCCGGCGTGTGGCCGAAGGGGAGGAAGCGGGCGCGGCGCCGGGTCTCCGCCTCGTTGGCATTGACGGGAAAGCGCTCGAAATTGCGCCCGCCGGGATGGGCGACGTGGTAGGTGCAACCGCCGATCGAGCGCTCGTTCCAATCGTCATAGAGGTCGAACACCAGCGGCACGTCCGGCGGTATCGTCGGATGCAGCGCGCGCGGCGGCTGCCAGGCGCGATAGCGAACGCCGGCGACGAACTCGCCGCGCCGGCCGGTGGCGCGCAGCGGCACCTGGCGGCCATTCACCAGCAGGCGGTGGCGCTCGTCGACGGCGCCGTCGAGCTTCACCTGGAGCCGCTCGACGGAGCTGTCGACGAAGCGCACGGCGCCGCCGATGGCGGCGTCCTCGCCCAGCACGTGCCAGGGCTCGAGCGCGTGGCGCAGCTCGATCTCGATGCCGCGATAGGCGACCTTGCCGATCAGCGGGAAGCGGAATTCATGATGCGGCGCGAACCACCGGGGGGCAAAGCCGTAGCCGGCACGCTGGAGATCGCCGAGCACGTCGGCGAAATCCTCGGCGACGAAATGCGGCAGCATGAAGTCGTCCTGCAGCCGCGTGCCGTAATGCGCCAGCCGCCGGTCGTAGGGCTCGCGCCACATCCAGGCGATGAGCGCGCGCAGCAGCGCCTGTTGCGCGAGGCTCATGCGCGCATGGGGCGGCATCTCGAAGGCGCGCAGCTCCAGGAGGCCGCGCCGCGCGGCGGCGCTGTCGGGCGGGTAGAGCTTGTCGATGCAGAATTCGCTGCGGTGGGTGTTCCCGGTCATATCCGCCAGCAGGTCGCGGAAGACGCGATCGACCAGCCAGGGCGCCGGCGCCTTGGCGGCGGCGAGCGCCTTGAAGGCGATCTCGAGCTCGTAGGTGGCGTCGTCGCGGCCCTCGTCGACGCGCGGATGCTGGCTGGTCGGGCCGATGAAGAGGCCGGAGAACAAATAGGACAGCGAGGGATGATTGTGCCAATAGCCGAGCAGGCTCTTCAGCAGGTCGGGCCGGCGCAGCAGCGGCGAGTCGATCGGGCTGGCGCCGCCGATGGTGACGTGATTGCCGCCGCCGGTGCCGACATGGCAGCCGTCGAGCATGAATTTCTCGGTGACGAGGCCGGCGGCGCGCGCTTCATCATAGAGGATGACCGTGGTCTCGGCGAGGTCCCGCCAGGCGGCGGCGGGATGGATGTTGACCTCGATCACGCCGGGGTCGGGGGTGATGGAGAAATGCAGCAGCCGCGGATCGAAGGGCGGCGGATAGCCCTCGATCACGACGGGCTGGGCGCAATCGGCGGCGGTGTCCTCGACGGCGGCGACGAGGTCGAGATAGTCCTCGGCGGTCTCGACCGGCGGCATGAAGACATGGAGCAGCCCCTGGCGCGGCTCGATGCAGAGCGCGGTGCGGACCACGCCGGCATCGCTTTCGCCGGGACGCGGCGGCAGCGGCACCTGCTCGCGCCGCTGCGAGCCGGAGGCGCGCGCGGCGGGAGCGGCGCCCGCCTCGCGCGCCCGGAAAGCCTGGCGCGGCGGCAGCGCCGCCCGCGGCGCCAGCGGGTCCTCGGCGTGAAGGTGGGGATAGTCGCTCTCGCCGACCCAGGGCAGCGAGTCCAGCGGCAAACGATAGCCCATCGGCGAATCGCCCGGCAGGAGATAGAGCGTCTCCGGGCGCAGGAACCACGGCCCGCTTTGCCAGCGCCGCCCCTCGCCGAGCCCGACGCACCGCAAGGGCAGCGCGAAGCCTACCGTCCGCGCCAGCCCCTGCTCGAAGATCCGCGCCAGCCGCTCCCGCTCCAGCAGATCCCTCAGCTCGCTTTTGAGGGGATCGACATTGACCGGCAGCCGCCGCTCCTTCCACAGATGGTACCAGGCGTCCTCATGGGCCGGCAGCGCCAAGCCGGGATCGATCTGGAGGCGCTCTGCCAGCCGCGCGATGAAGCGGCGCGACTGGTCGGGGCCGAGCGCGGGATCCGCGCGCTCATCGGCGGCAAAGAGCCCCTTGTCCTGCCAGATCGGCTCGCCGTCGCGGCGCCAATGGCTGGAAAGCGCCCAGCGCGGCAGTTGCTCGGCGGGATACCATTTGCCTTGGCCGTAATGCAGCAGATAGCCCGCGGCGAAGCGGTCGGCGAGCCGGCGCAGCAGCTTGCCGGCATAGACGCGCTTGGTCGGGCCGAGCGCCTCGGTGTTCCATTCGGCGCCGTCGGGATCGGCGGCGGCGACGAAAGTCGGCTCGCCGCCCATGGTCAGGCGCACATCCTGCTGCGCGAGGTCGCGGTCGACACGCTCGCCCAGCGCCATCAGCCGCGACCATTCCTCTTCCGCGTAAGGCAGCGTGACGCGCGGCGTCTCGCGCAGCCGGCGGACCGACATGATGTGGTTCAACACCGTCTCGGCGCTCTCCAGCGTTCCCGAGACAGGCGCGGCGCTTTGCGGGTCGGGCGAGCAGGCGAGCGGGATATGGCCCTCGCCGGCAAGCAGCCCCGAGGTCGGATCGAGGCCGATCCAGCCGGCGCCGGGCAGATAGGCCTCGCACCAGGCGTGGAGGTCGGTGAAATCGGCGCTCGGCCCCGGCGGGCCTTCGAGCGGCTTCTGGTCGGCGACGAGCTGGATGAGATAGCCCGAGGCGAAGCGCGCGGCGACGCCGAGATGGCGCAGGAGCTGGACCAGCAGCCAGCCGCTGTCGCGGCACGAGCCCTCGGCGCGCTCCAGCGTCTCTTCCGGCGTCTGCACGCCGGGCTCGTGGCGGATGATGTAGCGGATGTCGGATTGCAGCCGGCGGTTCAGCTCGACCAGGAAATCGATGCTGCGGCGCGACGTGCGGTCGATGGCGGCGAGATAGCGCCGCAACAGCGGGCCGGCGGGCTCGGTGCGGCGGAACGGCGCCAGCTCGCTCTCGAGCGCGGGATCATAGGCGAAGGGGTAGGTCTCCGCCGCCGGCTCGAGGAAGAAATCGAAGGGGTTGATCACCGTCATGTCGGCGACGAGGTCGACGGTGATGACCAGGCGATCGGTCTTCTCGGGGAAGACGAGGCGCGCGAGGTAATTGCCCTGCGGGTCTTGCAGCCAGTTGAGGAAATGCGGCTCCGGCTCGGGCTTCAGCGCATAGGAAAGGATCGGCGTCCGCGCATGCGGCGCCGGCCTGAGCCGCACCGTCTGCGGCCCGAGCGCGACCGGCCGCTCATAGCGGTATTCGGTGCGGTGATGGAGCGCGACCTCGATCCCCATGACGGCTCCGGTTCTGGCCGGTGCTGATGCGCCGCACCAACCGCTTGCGCCTTGCCAAGGCTTGGTGCCCACCGCCAGCCCGGCCGATTCTATTGCGATGCAACATTACCGGGTTTTGCGATGCACAACAATGGCCGCGGCGGCGGCCCTTCGTCTAGCCGCCGGTCAGTCTCGCAGCCTCCGCCGCGACCCGCGCGGTCACGGCATCCCAATCGCCGGGCCGCGGCTGGCGGAAAAGGCGCGCCGTCGGATACCAGGGACTGTCTTCGCGCCCGCGCAGCCAGCGCCATTCGGCGGAAAAGGGCAGCATCAGGAACAGCGGGCGGGCGAGCGCGCCGGCAAGGTGAGCGGCGGCGGTGTCGACGCTGACGACGAGATCGAGGAGGCTCATCACCGCCGCCGTATCGGCAAAATCTCCCAGCCTTTCGCCGATCCGGCTGACCCGGGGGTGGCGCTCCAGCAGCGCCGCGTCGCCCTCGCGCAGATCCTTCTGCAAGCTCACCAGGCTTGCGCCGGGAAGGTCGAACAGCGGCGCCAGACGCGCCAGCGCCAGCGAGCGCTGGCGGTCGTTGCGGTTGGTGGGGCTGCCGGCCCAGGCGAGGCCGATGCGCGGAGGCGGCAGCGCCGCCAGCGCTTCGCGCCAGGCGGCGACGCGCTCGGGCGGCGGGCTGAGATAGGGGACGGCGCGGGGGATGGTGTCGAGCGTGGTGGCGAAGGCGCCGGGCAGGCTCAGCAGCGGCACCTGCAGGTCGAAATCCGGCAGCGGATCGCCGGCGGCGACGAGCGCCGCCGCGCCCTCGAGCGAGGCCAGCAAGGGCAGCAGCGGGCGCTGCGCCTCGAGCAGCACGCGCGCGCCGGACCGCGCCAGCAGCGGCAAATAGCGCACGAATTGCAGCGTGTCGCCCATGCCCTGCTCGGCATGGACGAGGAGGGTCTTGCCGGCAAGCGCGCCGCCGGTCCAGAGCGGCGCCGAGAAGGCGCGCGGGGCGAGATCGCCGTTGCGCCAGCGCCATTCATAGCCCGCCCAGCCCCGGGCGAAATCGCCGAGCGCAAGATGGGCGAGCGCCAGGTTCCACTGCGCGCCGGCGTAATCGGGCGCCAGCGCCACGGCCTGCACATAGCTCGCAAGCGCCGCCTCGTGACGGTTGAGCGCTTGCAGCGCCCGGCCGAGATTGTTGTGCATCCGCGCCTCGCTGGGCGCGTGCCGCACCGCCTGCTCGTACCAAGCGAGCGCGTCCTCGGGGCGGCCGAGCGCGAGATGGGCATTGCCGAGATTGAGCTCCGCCTCGGCAAAGCCGGGCTTCGCCGCCAGCGCCTGGCGGTAGCAGGCGATCGCCTCCTCCTCGCGGCCGAGCGCCTCGAGGGCGAGGCCGAGATTGCTCCGTGCCTCGGCATAGTGAGGCTCAAGCGCGATGGCGCGGCGGTATTCGGCGGCCGCCGCCTCGTGCTCGCCGAGCTCGGCGAGCGCGATGCCGAGGTGGTTGCGCGCCGCGGCGAAATCGGGCTTTGCCGCCAGCGCCTTCTCGTAGCGCGATTTGGCTTCGGGCCAGCGGCCGAGCGCCGCCAGGATCTGGCCCAGGCTGTTATTGGCCTCGGCCGAGCCGGGCTGTTGGTTGAGCGCCCGGCGCAGCAGCTTCTGCGCCTCGTCGGGGCGGCCCTGGCGGAAGCGGATCAGGCCAAGAAAATGCAGCGCGTCGAATTGCTTAGGCTCGGCCTGGAGCACCGCTTCATAGAGCCGGGCGGCGTCCTCGAGCCGGCCTCGGCGATGCAGCGCCACCGCCTGCTGCAAGGCCTGCGCCGTCGACTGATGCGGGCTCACTCTTCAGCCTCGTGCCGCTGCCGGCCTTTCCTGCTATGTTACGAGGTGTAGCCGGGCCGGGAACCAAGCTCAACGCCTGCCGGAGCCTGGTCTTTCCCGGCCAGACCGGCGAAACGCCGGAGCTGCCGCGCCGCAGCGCGTGACGGGGGTCATGACGGGCAACGAAACGGCTACTTTCGACGGCACGGCGTAACGGTCTGTTCAGCGTCTGGATTTTGAATAAGGAGCCATGGCAGTCCGAGCATCAGGCCTCGGCAGGGGGGTGCAGCGCCGGGCGCCGGCCCTTCTCGCCGCCGCCGCCGGCCTCATTCTTACGGCGCTGATCGGCCTTGGGCCGGGCATGCCGCTGATGGCGGCCGGCGTGGCGGTCACCCTTCTGCTCGCCCTTGGCGCCTGGCGCGAAGGCAGCCGCCGGCTTGAAAGCGAGGCGGCGGCAGCGGCGTGCAGGGCGGAGCTGCGGCGCAAGACCGAGGAAAGCGACCGCGCCGAAGCGCGGCTGCGCGATTTCGCCGACACCGCTTCCGATTGGCTGTGGGAGACCGACGCCGAGCTGCGCTTCACCTATGTTTCGGAGAACGTCGCGACCGGCACCGGCTGTCCGGCCGCCTCTTTCATCGGCAAGCGCCGCACCGACCCCGACACGCTGGGCATCGACGACGAGACGGCACGCCAGCTCGCCGGGGAAATGGCGACGCACCAGCCGTTCAAGGATCGCATCATCCAGCGACAGCGGGCCGACGGCTCGATCTGGTACGCCAAGACCAGCGGCAAGCCGGTCTTTGCCGCCGATGGCGCCTTCCTGGGCTATCGCGGCATCTCGACCAACGTCACCACCGAGGTCACCGCGCGCGAAGCGGCGGCGGAGGCGCATCGGCGGCTGATGGAAGCGATCGAGATCCTGCCCGCCGGCATCATGATCTACGACCGCGACGACCGGCTGCTGCTGGCCAATGCGCGGATGCGCGAGCTGTTCCCGCGCGGCGGCTCCATCTTCGATCGCGGCACGACGCGCCAGGCCCAGCTCGAATTCGCCATCGCGCAGGGCATCATCCCGGTGGCGCCCGAGCGCGCCGAGAGCTGGGTGCGCGACCGCATGGCGAGCTTCCGCATGTCGCCCGCGACGCTGATCATGCCGTTCACCGACGGACGCTGGTTCCAGCATATCGGCCGCAAGACCACCGATGGCGGCACCATCAGCGTGCTCATCGACGTAACGGAGCTGAAACGCACGGAGGAGGAGCTGCGCCAGGCCAAGCGCCAGTCCGACGAATCCCTGGCGCTGCTCGATACGCTGCAATCCGCCGCGCCCGTCGGCTTCGCCTTCATCGATCCGGGCTTCCGCCACGTCCGCGTCAACGAGGCGCTCGCCGCCATCAACGGGCTTTCGGCGCGAGACCATGTCGGCCGCACGGTGGAGGAGGTGGTTCCCGATCTCTGGCAGCAGATCGGGCCGATCTGCGCGCGGGTGCTGGAGGAGCAGCGCCCGGTGCTCAACGTCGAAATCAGCGGCGAGACGCCGGCGAAGCCCGGCGAGCTGCGCCAATGGCTCGCCACCTTCTATCCCATTCGCGCCGGCGACGGCATCATCGGCATCGGCATCGTCTCGATCGAGGTGAGCGAGCAGCGGCGCATGGAGGCGCAGCTACGCCAGGCGCAGAAGATGGAGGCGATCGGCAACCTCACCGGCGGGCTGGCGCATGATTTCAACAATCTGCTCGGCGTCGTCATCGGTAATCTCGACCTGTTGTGCGACAGCAGGGAGGTCGACCCGGACATCCTCGAGCTTGCCGGCGAGGCGCGCGACGCGGCGCTGCGCGGCGCCGACCTGACGCGGCGGCTCCTCGCCTTTGCGCGCCGCCAGCCGCTGCAGCCGCGGCGCATCGACGTGAACGATCTCATCACCAGCACGGTCAAGCTGCTCGGCCGGCTGCTCGGCGAGACCATCGCGATCTCGCTCGACCTCGCCCCGGATCTCTGGCCGACGGTGGTCGACGCGGCGCAGCTCGAGGCGAGCCTCGCCAATCTCGCCGCCAATGCCCGCGACGCCATGCCCGCCGGCGGCAACCTCGCCATCGCCACGCGCAACCGCTCGCTTGACGCCCGCTACGTCGCCGAGCATCCCTATGTGACCGCCGGCGACTACGTGCTCATCGAGATCAGCGACAGCGGCAGCGGCATGCCGCCGGAGGTGCTGGGCCGCATCTTCGAGCCGTTCTTCACCACCAAGGAGCAGGGAAGGGGCAGCGGCCTCGGCCTCAGCATGGTCTTCGGCTTCATGAAGCAGTCGGGCGGCCATGTCACGGCCTATAGCGAGGTCGGCGTCGGCAGCACCTTCCGGCTCTATTTCCCGCGCGCCGCCGCCATGGGGGCGGCGGGGCAGCCGCATCTCGAGGAGCCGATCCTGCGCGGCAACGACGAGATGGTGCTGGTGGTCGAGGACAACGCCGCGCTGCGGCGGGTGGCGGTGCGCCAACTCGCCGAGCTCGGCTATCGCGTGCGCGAGGCCGACGGCGCGCATGCCGCGATCGAGGCGATCGCCGCCGACGACGCCGTCGACGTGCTCTTCACCGACGTGATCATGCCCGGCGGCATGGACGGCCGCCAGCTCGCCGACGTCGTCGCGCGGCGCTGGCCGCACATCAAGCCGCTGCTGACCTCCGGCTTCCCCGGCAGCGTGGTCGACAGCGGCCGCGGTTTTGCCTCGCAGATGCCGCTCTTGAGCAAGCCCTATCGCAAGGATCAGCTTGCGCGCGCCTTGCGCAAAGTGATCGAGCGCGAGACCGGCGAGCCGCCGGCGTGAACCGCCACGGTCTCCCACCCTAAAACAGTTTCGATCGCCTGTCGGTTGGCCCGATGGAGGCGCGGGATTTGGCAAGCGGCCCCCGCGCCTCGAAAAGGCACGGGCGCGCAAGAAGCAGGCCCGAGACGGGACTGGTGCTCCTCGCCTATTTCTGCCATCATCGGTAGTAACCATCCATGTTCTATCGATGGGCAGCCATGCTTCGAGAAGAGACGCTTCCGGCGCCGGATCGGCGCGACGAAATCCGTGCTTGCGCGCAAGAAGTGCGGCGCCGGTTGATCCCGCTGCGCACTCAGTCCGGTTTTACCGCCGTGGCGCTGCTGCTGGGCGCGGCGGCGCTCTACGTCGCTCTGTTTGCCGGCATAGCCCTGGACCCGCCGATTTGGCAGCAGGCGCTTTTCAGCTTCGCCCTCGGCCCGTCGATCGCCCTGCTCTTCCGCATCGCGCATGATGCGGGCCACGGCTGCCATTTCCGGAGTCGCTCGCTCAACCGCGTGACGGCGCGGCTGGCGATCATCCCCTCCTATCATCCCTACAGCGTCTGGCTGCTGTTTCACAATGTGCTGCATCACGGTTTCACCAACTTGAAGGGGCGCGACTACATCTGGGTTCCCTTGACGAAGAGCGAGTATGACAATCTGTCCTCCTGGCGCCGGCTCGTCGAGCGGCTGTATCGCACGACGCCGGGTTTGGGAATTTATTACGCATACGCGATATGGTGGAAGAAGATGATGTTTCCAAACCGCGCCCTGCTGCCGCAGCGGGATGCGAAATATGCCTTGGATTCGACTTTGGTCTGCCTTTCCGTCCTGGCGCAGCTTGCCGCTCTTGCGGCGTTCGACGCCTCGCCGGCCGCCCTGTTGCGCAAAGCCGCGCTGTGCGTCGTCGTGCCGTTCTTGGTGTTCACGTGGATGGTCGGATTCGTGAGTTTTTTCAACCACACCCACCCGCGCGTCCGCTGGTTCGAGCGAGCCGAGGAATGGTCGTTTTTCGGCGGACAGGTGAATTGCACGGTCTACATGAAAGTGCCGCCGTGGCTGATCTTCTTTCTCACCGATCTCGGCCTTCACAGCGCGCACCACATAGACCCGCGCGTTCCGATCTGGAAGCTCGAGGCGGCAGATGCGCGCATCAATGACAGCATCCCGCGGCAGGTCGTGCGAGAAACGTGGTGCGTTCGCACCCATCGGGACATCATCCGCGCGTGCAAGCTCTATGATTTCAAGAGTCACCGCTGGCTGGACTTCGGCGGGCGCCCGACCGGCTCCGTGCCGGCGACGGAAATAGCCGCGTGAGGCTCTCCGTTCGTCGGATCGCTTTTCCGCGGCTTCCCGTGCGGCGCTTGCCGATCGCGCGCGACGGCAGGAAGCCGCCCGCGCTTCAAAATCCGCCCGTCATCGGCTAGCGTCGCCGGCGGCCGAGACATTCGGAGCCTTCAGCCATGCTCGCCGTCGTCCTGGCGCTTGCCGGCGTCACGCTGACCGCCTCTCCCGATGCCGGACAGGACAAGTATCAGCCCGAGGTTGCGCTCGCGGCGGAGCAACGCCTGGCGCAGGCGGGGGAGGTGCTGGGCGCGGCCTGGATGTGCCGCGGGATCGATCGCACGCGGCTGCGCGCGGCGATGCGCAAGGTCGAGGCGATGATCGACAAGGGCGTCGACGACAATCAGCAGTACTATGCCGCGCGCCACATCCTCGACAAGGGCATCGACAAAGGCAAGAGCGCCATCGGCAAGCACGAGACCGATTGCCGCCGCGCCGATGCCGCGCTCGGCGATCTCGAGAAGCAGCTCGGACCCTGACCCGGATACCGTAGAGGCGGGTCCGCCGCGCCCCGCGCCGCCGAGGGCGTCAGAAAAAGCTGGTTCGCGCCTGGTAGACTTTCCGGTATCCCTTGTCGGCCATGCAAGCAGCGACCGCGGCGGCGCCTTCCGACCGCGCGATCGTCGGCCCGTCCTTGGGCGCGCTCGCCGCCGCCTCGCCGGTCGCGATGCCCGGCTGCTCGCAATCCTTGACGTCCTGCTGCCAGGTCTTGCGGTGAACGCTTCCCGGCATCGGCTCCCAGCTATAGCTCTCCCGATCGATGCCGGCCATCCAGGTCGAGACGCCGGCGCAGGAGCCGGCCGGCAAGAGCAGAAGAGCGACGACCAGCGATCGCGTCAGGCGGAGCATGGCGAGGGGTGCGGCCTTTTTCCCGATGGAGACGCTGTCGCCGGCGCGGAATGGTCCGCACGGCAAAGACAATCGCCGCGATGAGGGTTCGAGGTCAAGCGGCCGGAAAGAGCGGCGAGCGAGAGGCTCGGTCTGCCGCAAGGCCCGCACTTGCCGATGGACGCATCCGGCCGCCGTCTCATAAAATGGGCCGCGATTGCGGGGGAGCGGCCGGCGCGCGTCATGGAACGGGAGGACATCGAAAGCGATCTGCTGCGCCGGCTTTATGCCTATTGGCAAGGCAAACGGGCGGGCCGGCTGCTGCCCGCCCGCGCCGCGCTCGATCCCGCCGACTTCGCCTATGCCCTCGCCAATGTGGCGCTGGTCGATGTGCTCCGCGATCCCCCGCGCTTCTACTTCCGCGTGGTCGGCACCGAGATCGCGCGTCGCGACGGCACCGATCTCACCGGCAAATACGTCGACGATCATCCCTTGCCGGAATACCGGGCGTTGCTCCGGCAGGTCTACAGCGATGTCGTCGCCGCCGGCAGGCCGACGGTCTTCCGCCGCGATCGCCTGATGGACGACAAGCCCCGTCAATACGAGGTGCTGTACCTGCCGCTCGCCGCCGACGGCGCCAGCATCGACATGCTGCTGGTAGGCATCGACTTTCGGCCGTCGCGGCCGGCGCATCAGCCGGCGCGGGTGGCCGTGGCGTCTTCCCCCGTCGAGCGCGTGAAATAGGCGCGGCGCAAAGCACGGCCTCGCGGCGAGGACGGCAGGGAAACGCCGCCGTGGCGGCTTCGCCTTGCCGAGGCGAAACATTGCCGCATTCCGGCATCGGCCGGGCTAGGATTGTGCTTGGAGGAGGCCAGGATGGCGAGCCTTGCTCGCTCCGAAAAATCGCTGCGCTGGGTTTTGCTGTTCCTGATCCTGGCCGCGATCCTCGCCGGCCTTCAGGTCTGGAACGCCGTTTCCGTCTACCAGCTTGTCAGGAACGCCGAGACCGCCGCCGGTCCGGCGATGCCCAAGGACCAGCTCGAGCAGGAAAAAGTGCGGCAGGAGGTGATCGGCAGGCAGATCGAGAATGAGAGCAAAGGAGCGCTGCCGATCAGCCTTGCCGGCGGGTTGAGCGCCGCGGTCGCGGGCCTGGCCACCGTTCTCGGCGCCATCCTGGCGCTCCGCGGCTATCTCGACGCCCGCGAGAAGGAGCTCAAAGCGCGCGAGAAAGAGGAACATGACCGGCTCGAAGCGCAGCGGAAGGATCGGCAGGACCGGCTCGGCGCCGCCTTGGACGAGACGCTCACCCGCCTCGTCGCCGGCGAGTGGCGCCAGCGCGTGGTGGGGGCGGCCGGGCTCTTGTCCTTCTTCACCACCGACTGCGCCGATTTCTATCTCCAGGCGCTGGCCGCCCTGGTCGCCGCCGCCCGCATTCCGGACGAAGAGCCGGCGGTGCGCCAGGGCATCCGTCTCGCGGTGGAACGGGCGGTGCGCACGGTCTCGCCCGAGGTGCTCGCCGAAGTGAGCTGGCAAGGCGTGCGGCTGCCGAATGTCGACCTCACCGGCGCGTCTCTTGCCGGCCTCGACCTGCGCGATGCCGTGCTGGAAAACGCGCGGCTCTCCGGCGCCACGCTCGACCGCGCCGACCTGACGGCGGCCAAGCTGCAGGGCGCTCGGCTCGATGGCGCTACGCTCGCCAAGGCGCGGCTGACCTATGCCGATCTCGCCGGCGCGACGCTTGCGGGCGCGAAACTTTCCGGCGCGGCGCTGTCGGACGCGAAGGTGCTGAACCTCGATCTCACGGGCGCGGATTTCGCGGATATCGGCTCTGGATGGCGCGGCGTGCCATGGGATGCCACGCGCAATTGGCGCGAGGCGGCGTTCGACGCGCCGGTTCGGGCCGAGCTCGACCGCCTCTTCGGGCCGGCCGCGCCGAAATTGCGCGTGTTGATGCTGATGTGGGAAATCCCGCCGATGGTGGCGGGCGGCACCTGGACGTCCTGTTACCATCTGGTGCGCGGCCTGCGCCGGCGCGGCGCGGAGGTGACCGTGGTGGTGCCTTGGGCGCGCAAGACCTTGATCGCCGATCCGCCGCCCTTCGGCGTCGAGGTGCCGGTGGTCACGCTCGACATCGAGGTACCCGCCGATGCGGCCACGAGCGGCGCCTTGTCGCCCTACAGCACCGCGGCCGTGGCGGTGCCCTATACCGTCTCGCGCGGCTACACCGGCTGGTCGCCCTATGGCGGCGGCGGCGGTGCCTTCTGGTCGGGTTACACCGGCTGGTCCCCTTATGGCGGCGGCCCTTATGACGGCGGCAGCTATGGCCCCGAGGGCGCCGGCGCGCTGCAAGGCTCGGTTCTGTTTCGCCTGATCGGCGCCTTTGCGCGAGGCTTGCGGAATTATGTCGCCGACCATCCCGCGGATCTCATCCATGCCCATGATTGGGTGACGTTCGACGCCGCGCGTGCCGCGGCCGAGCGCATCGGCGTGCCGTGGGTCGCGCACTTCCATTCGACCGAAGCCGACCGCCAGCCGGGCAGCGCCGACCCGCTGACCGAGCGCATCGAGCAGGGCGCGGTCGATAGCGCGACCCGCATCGTCGCCGTGAGCGAGGCGACGCGCCGCGCGCTCGTCGCCGCCTATGACCCCGCCGGCCGGCGCCGGATCGACGTGGTGCCGAACAGTTTTTCCGCCGCCGCCGCGGGGACCGCGGATATGGGGCGGTTCGAGACCCATCGCGTGGTCTTTTTGGGGCGTCTCTCGCGCCAGAAAGGCGTCGATCTCTTCTGCGACGTGGCAAAGCGGGTGCGCGACGGCGGTTTCGTCGCGGACTTCGTGGTCTATGGCAACGGTCCCGAATCGCCGTTGCTGGAGCAACCCGGCATCTCCCGGCGCGGCGCGCTGAGCTGGGACAAGCGCAGCGAGGCTTTCCGCGGCGCGAGCGCGCTGCTCGTTCCCTCGCGCTCCGAGCCCTTCGGCATGGTCGTCCTCGAGGCGATGCAGCATCGCGTGCCGGTGATATACCCGGCGGAGTCCGGCGCGGCCGAAGTGCTGCAAAGCGGCGTCAAGGTCGCCGCCGGCGACATCGCCGCGATGGCCGCCGCCGTCAGGCGGCTCTTGGGCGAGATCAGCGCCTGGGAGGAAGCCGTCATCGCCGCGGCGCGCGAGATCGATCGCTATCCCGGGCGCGGCCACGAAGACCGGCTGACGGCGGTGTGGAGCGAGGCCAAGGCCGATTACGGAAAGAAATGAAATCACCTGCTTGCGGCTGCGCCGGTCATCCCGAGGAAGACGAGTACCGCGCGATTGAGGCGCAAAATATCTTCATCGCCAAGTCGTCCGATGCGCGCGCCAATTTTCGTCTTTGGGACGGTGGTGATCTTGTCCACCATGAGACGGCACGGCGCCCGCAAGCCGTTCGTTTCACTCGGCTCGATCGGCAGGCGGAACAGCGGCGCGTTGGTCGGGTCGGTCGTGAAGGCACAGATCGTGAGGGAGTCCGTGGCGTCGAAGCGATCGTCCTGCAAGATCACCACCGGGCGGGGCTTACCCGCATAGCCTTTGCCTGCGGCGACGGTCCAAATCTCTCCGCGCTTCACTGGACGTCCCAAAAATCGCTCAAATCGGAGATGGCGTCGATGAAATTCTGGTCCGCCTTGGCGTGCCGACTCTTGGCGACCGCAAGCGATTGGCGATGCGCCTTGGCCTTGAAGGACGGCGCGCGTACATCAGGCACCCAGATCTGAATGGGCCGTAGGCCCTGCCGGCGCAACCGCTCGCGATGCGCCCGGACCTTGTCGCGCGATGACTTGCCGCGTGCCGAGGTGGTCATGTGTCGTCCTGCTAGGTTACATGTAATCTAGCACGGAGCAGTGTTTGGCTCCAATAGAGCTGCGCAACGCGCATGGCACCTAAACCGCTTTCATAAGCCTTGCGACACGTATTGCTCGGTTCAATCGCTCACCGGGCTTGCCGCAGCCAATTCTCGCGCCGCAGGCCGACGATGCGGGCGAACTCGCGCTCGTTGTCGGTGACGATGGTGTAGCCGAGCGTCATGGCCTGAGCGGCGATGAGCAGATCGTTGCCGCCGATGGGCGTACCGGCTTGTTCGAGGCGCGTGCGGAGCTTGCCATAAGTGATATCGGCGGGAGGTTCGAAAGGTAGCACCTCGAATGCCGCGAGCACCGCTTCAAGCTGAGCCGCGAGTCGCCGCGATCTCCTTTTCGTGGCCCCGTAACGCAGTTCTGCGGCGACGATGATGCTGGTGCAGATTTGCGCTTCGCCGACATCACCGATGTGGCCAGCGATACGGCCCTGCGGATTGCGGACGAGGTCGGAGACGATGTTGGTGTCGAGCAGGTAACGCATCAAATCTCGACGGGATCGGGAGGGGCATCGGGGATCGGTGGAAAATCTTCACTAATCGGCGCCAGGGTCGCCAGCAGAGCCAGCAGCGATTTTGGCGGCGTGGGCTCGATGATCAGCCTGCTACCTTCCTTGCGCATGATCGCGTCCTCGCCGGGAAGCTCGAACTCGCGGGGAATTCGCACAGCTTGATTTCGGCCATTCTTGAAAAGCTTGACGTGTCGTTCGAGGGCCACGAGCATCTCCCTAGGCATATGCCTAAGCATAGGCCAAATGAGCTGGCGCGTCTACCGTCAAGCCGATATCCGCCGTCACCGGAGCGCTCGCCAAGCAAGCTTAGTGGATGGGGTGTCTGCGCTTGTACGCTGAATTAGATTGCTATTTCAACTGTTTAATTCGGCGCAATACCGTGTTGCTCACACCCGTACCCCCACGGGAACGGCGGATTTAGCCGGTTGAAAACGCATGACGGCGGACGTCGTGGCCACGGGCGTCAACCACGTGCCGATGCCAGCGCGGCACGCCACCTCTCAAGCTGACTGACGGTGACGTGGTCCATGCGGCCGCGCAGCAGGCTCGCCAGTGCCCGCTGATCTGTCCGGCAGAGCGTAGCTGCTTTCCGTCGTGTCAGCTTCCGCCGCACGATAACGTCTTTGATCGCGACCATCAGCTCGCATTTTGCGGCCAATTCCGCCGCTTCGGCCGGCGTAAACCCGATATCTAAGAAGACGTTGCCGCTGCCTTTCTCGACCCGAATTTTGGCCATTCGCGGCGATTTCCCCGGGCCGCCTACAGCGCCGATTGGAGGTCGGTCTTCTCGAAGTCGCTCCCTTTGAACAGCAACGGCTCGCCGCGAATTCTTGCGAGGGCGTAGGCGGCGCAATCCACGATGTCAAGCTGCGCGGGATGGCCTTGCCCTTTTCCGAAGCACTGGAACGCATCGAATGCCGCAGTGACGGCCGAGATCGCGAGCGATGGCCCGCGCAGCATGGCGTCTTGGAAGCGCGAACCTTCCGGTTCGCCGGAAATCGTCGCGACGATGGCCGACGTGTCGAGAATCATTAAGACGGCAGCCCGTCCGGGCCATAGCCGATAATCTCGTCGGTCGGCCGGTGATCCTTGACAGGCATCCGGGATACGCGGTCAAAAAATCGCCGCAGCGCCGCCTCGCGGTCCACAGGGCCGGCTCCGGCCACGCGAGACAGGCGCTCTTCGATCGCCCGCTCCAACGCCGTTTCGACGTCCTCGCCCGTAACGCGGGCGAGACGCTGCGCGAGCTCGTCAACTTTTGCGGACACGATCTGCATCCTGATCAAGCCAATCCCTGACAAGGCAAAGATAGCATCTCCGCGCGGTCGCTTCCATGGTCGCGCGGCTCGTTGCTTCAATACCGATACAATTATGCCTCACTTGCTCGTCGATCGTCTGAAAGTTTGGTCGCAAATCTCCTGCTTGTGGCTCGTGAGACCAAAGGGCTCGAACAGCCCGAGCCTCTGCAAAAGAAACCTGGCGGGCCACGACAGACGATGATGAGAACTATGACTACGCTATCGCTCTATAGCTGACGATTTCAGGCGACGATTTCAGGCTTGCGGCCTCCGGCGCTTTCCGGTAAAATTTCCGGGAAATTGAGAGTTGGAAAATGAGCAGTCGCGTACGATCTTCGCTCGCCAAACACCGCGCGCGCAAGGCGCGGCAGGGCTTTGTCCGGGTCGAAGTCAACGTCCGCAAGGAAGATGCGGGCCTCGTGCGCCAGGTGGCGGCCGCCTTGTCCGATCCGACTCGTCAAGCCGCCGCGCGCGCGCTTCTTCGACAACGATTTGTCGAACCGACCAAGCTGAGCCTGAAGGCGTTGCTTGCGTCGGCGCCGCTGGAGGGGATCGACCTCGACCGCGGCCATGACCTTGGACGCGACGTCGATCTATGAGCTACCTCATCGATACGAACATCATTTCCGAGGTTCGCAAGGGCGATCGATGCGATCCCCACGTTTCCGCCTGGTATGCTTCGATCGCCGATGAGGATCTCTTTCTCAGCGCCCTCGTGCTCGGCGAGATCCGAAAAGGTGTCGAACTTTTGCGCTCACGCGATCCCGACAAAGCTTCAGCGCTCGAACGCTGGCTCGGACAGGTTGAGGCCGCATTCGGCAGTCGCGTACTCGGCGTCGACAAGGTGGTCGCCGACCACTGGGGGCGCATGAGCGCCATCAGGCCGATACCGGTCATCGACGGCTTGCTGGCGGCCACAGCCTTGGCCAATGATCTGACGCTCGTGACGCGCAACGACCGCAATATTGCCGGCCTCGGGGCTGCGGTCCTCAATCCGTTTTGGATCGATGAGGGCCGCCGGTCGTAGCGCCGGCCGCTCCCGGACCTCGTGGCGCCGAAGGATAGGACACGAGTGAACCTGGCGGATGGGGTGAGATTCGAACTCACGAGGGGCTTGCACCCCTGCCGGTTTTCAAGACCGGTGCCTTAAACCGCTCGGCCACCCATCCTTGGCGCAGGCCACGAGGCCCGCGACCATAAGCGCCGCCGCCGGCCGCGCGCAAGCGGCGCCAGCCGCTCAGGCGTTCGGCCGCTCCAGCATCGAAGCGAGCTCGTCGGCGAAGCGATGCGCGTCGCCGGGCCAGCGCGCCGAGAGGTAGCTGCCGTCGCGCACGGTGAAGCCGCGCTCGAGCCGGCCGGGCGCGTCGCGCGCGAGGCTCAGCGGCCCTCTGATGAAATCCTCCGGCCGCGCGAGCAGCCCGCGCACCTCATCCTCCACCGTCTGCCGGTAGGTGCGGTAGTAATCGCCGAGATAGAGTCCGGTCAGCGCCCAGGCGCCGAGCTCCATCAGCCGGGGAAGGCCGGTGGTCTTGCGGCCATGGAGCACGGACTTTCCGGCCTTCCCGCGCGCGCGCGCGGCGAGCAGCACGCCGTGGCAGATGGCGGCGACGGGCTTCTCCCGCGCGAAGAAGCCGGCGATGGCGTCAAAAAGACGCTCGGATTCGAGATAAGGCCGCATCCCCTTGGCATGGCCGCCCGGCAGCAGCAGCGCGTCGAAGGCGTCGGCGCCGACGTCGCCGTAAGGGATCGGCCGGCGGAAGGCGTCGCTCGCGATCATCGCGTCATGGGCACCGCGCCCGTTGCGGTCGGCCTTGAGCAAGGGCGCGAAAAGGCCGAGCCCTTCCCCCGTCACCATCCGCGGATCGGCCTCGGCCGGCCGGCCGTCGGGGGTGGCGAAGACGACCTCATGGCCGCGCCCGGTCAGCACGCGCCACGGCACGCCGGTCTCGGTCGGATCGACATCGCGCTCCGGCAGAACGATCACCACGCCGGCCATCAGGCGGCCCGCGCCCGGCGCGCCGGCTCAGGGGTGCGGCTGGCTGCCGCCCGCCGGGGGCCAGGCGAGGGGATCGAGGCGCCGCGCGTAGAGGCGGCGGATCCAAGCCTGCTGCTCGAGGAATTGCAGGCCGAGCATGTCGTCGCGCCGCCAGATGAGATTGGCGGCGATGGCGCCGACGCTGTCGAGGACGAGCCACACGTGCTCCGGCACCGCGGCGGCGGCGTCAAGGCGCAGCCGCGCGCCCCAGCTCGAAATGTCGAGCACGACGCAGTTCTGGCGCCCTTGCGGCGTGCCGAGCTCGGCCGGCCAGTCGGTTTTCCAGCGCCGTCCCGGCGCGCTGTCGTCGCTCTCGGGGCGACGCAGCCGGCGAATGTTGGGCTCCATGGGCGTGCACGCTGGCTCTAGCGCCCCGCCGCCCGGCGCCGCGCCTGCAAGATGCTGACCGCCAGGCCGCGGTAATGGCCGCCCGCCGCATCGGGGCCGTAGATCCGCCGCGCCAGCGCCGTCATATGGGCGCGCAGGATCTGCTTTTTTCCTGGCCGGACAGTGCTTTGGGACAGTCGCAGGGGCAAGTGATGCAGCGACCCTTCGGTCATCGTCGCCTCCCGATTTCGCTCTGGCGAAGACAAGAGCTTAATTGGAGATTAATAACAAGCTGATTCGCGATGGATTTGGCTAAAATTTTAGCCGGATGCAAAGTATTCGCGGCCGGCGATGCTGCACTGCGGGAGAGGTGCCGAAAGCGCGGGTGCCGCGGCGGCCGCGAGCGCCAGGGAAGCCAGCATGCTGCGCGCGCCCGTCGATGCCGTTCTCCGGCTCGCCTATCGCCTGGGTTTTCCGGCGATGCGGCTGTGGTGGTTCCTGCGCCGGCCGGCGCATCGGGGCGCCGTGGTCGCGGTGTGGCATGAGGGGCGGGTGCTGGTGCTGCGCCAATCCTATCGCGACACGCTGCACTTCCCCGGCGGCGGGCTGGGGCCGGGCGAGACGCCGCGCGCCTGCGCCTGCCGCGAGCTCGCCGAGGAGGTCGGCATCGCCGTGCCGGAAGAGGCGCTGACGCTGGAGCGCGAGATGACCTTGCTGCTGGATTACCGCCGCGACCGCGTCGCGATCTTCGCGCTGCGCCTGGTGGAGCCGCCGGCGCTGCGCCTCGACCGGCGCGAGATCGTCGAGGCCTCCTTCATGACGCCGGCGGCGGCGCTGGCGGCAAAGCTCTCGCCCTATGCGCGCGCTTACCTCGAAGCCGCGCCCATGGCATAGTCGCGCGCCGGCGCAAAGGAGAAGCCATGGCAGAGCCAGCGAGGCTGGTCGAGACCTATCGCAGCGCGGTCGCGGCCTGGGAATGCGACGTGATGGGCCATCTCACCATCGCCCTTTACTTCGACCGCTTCGCCGACGCCGCGGCGAGCCTGATCGAGCGCCTGGCGCCCGGCCTGCCGCCCGGCGCCGCCTGGCGCTCGAACCGGCTCCTGGTGCGCTACAAGCGCGAGCTGCGCGCCGGCGACGGCATCGCCATCCGCAGCGGCGTCATCGGCGAAGACGGCGAGGCCGTCGTCATCGGCCACGAACTCGTCGCCACCGAGGAGGACGAGGTGGCGACGCTGGTCGAGCATCGCCTCGTGCCGCGCGCGCTGCCCTATGGCGGCGGCGGCGAGGTCCGGCGCCGGCTGGCGGCGGCGGCGGCGCCCTGGGTCAGCCCCGGCTTCCCGCCGCTGGCCGATCCGGCGCAGGCGGAGCGCATGATCCCCACCGGCGCCAACCGGGTGAAGGCGGCGGAAGTGGACGAGCGCGGCGAGCTGGCGCTGTCGGGCTATGTCCACCGCTTCGCCTATGCCGGGCTTCACGTCTGCCACGCCTTCGGCATGACCGCCGGCTATATGCGCGAGCAGCGGCGCGGCCTCTCGACCTTCGAGACCCGGCTCCATCTGCTGGCGCCGCCGCCGGGCGCAGGCGAAGGCGTGGAGCTGCGCAGCGGGCTCGTCGGCGTCGGCAATTCCTCGCTGCGCATGGTGCATGAGATGCGCGGGACGCAAAGCGGCGAGCGGCTGGCGCTTTTCCATCAGTCGGCCGTGCATCTCGACATGGAGGCGCGGCGCTCGACGCCGCTGCCGCCGGCGCTGCGCGAGAAGGCGCAGGCGCTGGTGCTGGCCTAGC
>Ga0187784_10000343_pt1 | contig 33636 bp, 30 predicted proteins | sample 1015_SJ02_MP15_2_FD_132964 | JGI IMG/M metagenome (GOLD analysis project Ga0187784, IMG submission 132964) | Tropical peat soil microbial communities from peatlands in Department of Meta, Colombia - 1015_SJ02_MP15_20_MG | ecosystem: Environmental > Terrestrial > Soil > Wetlands > Peat | place... | reverse complement strand
GCCAGCGATTTTCCGAGTTCCCATAGCCTGAGATCCAGGTCATGGCCTCGATCTCGTCGAATAGCGCGGCGTCGACCTCGGCGTCGGCCAGGCGCTGCCTGAGGCGCGCCAAGCGCTCCTGGAATTCGGACGGCGGGAAATGGGGATGCGGCATCGAGGTGCTCTTATGTTCTGGCGGCGGCCTTGGGCCTCGCGCGACGCAGGCCGGCATCGACCAGCAGGACGACGCCGGTCACGCCGATCAGGAACGCCGCCGCGGCGGCGACGACCGGCTCGATTTCCATGTGCAGGCTGTTCCAGATGCGCACCGGCAGCGTCTGGGCCCGCACGCCCGCAAGAAAAAGCGATATGACGAGCTCATCGAACGATGCCAGGAACGCAAACAACGCAGCCGACAGGACGCCCGGCAATGCCAACGGCAAGACGATGCGCAAGAAGACGCGGGCGCGGCTCGCGCCGAGGCTCAGGGCGGCCCGCTCGAGATTGACGTCGACGCCCTGCAGCGCGGCAACCAGGATCAGCAGCACGACCGGCAGCGCCACGATCGCGTGGCAGGCGCCGATCCAGACGACGTTGCCGATCAGCCCGATCTTCGCCGTCAGGAAGTACATGGCGATCGCGGTGATGACGGTCGGCACGATGATGGGCGTGAGCATGAAGGAGAGGATCAGCTTCTTGATGCGTGTCCGGCCGCGCACCAGCCCATAGGAGGCAAGAAAGCCGATGCTGGTGGCGATGGCGCAGGCGGTGAGCGCGATCAGCGTGCTTGCGAGCAATGACTGCTGCCAGCGCGTGTCGCCGAAGAAGGCCTCGAACCATCTGAAGGAATAGCTCGAAGGCGGAAATTGCAGGTAGCCGCTGCCGCCGAAGGCGAGCACGCACACGATCACGACGGGCGCCAGCAGAAAGACGCACATCGTCCAGACGAACAGCGACAAGAGGCGTCCGGGTTCGCGCTCCGTCATGGCTCATGCCCCATCATGCGCTGCACGTCCGTCACGCGGTAGTAGATCGCGTAGAGCACCAGCGTTGCAAGAACGAGCACGAGCGACATCGACGCCGCCGCCGGCCAGTCGAGCGTGATCTCCACCGAGCGCTCGATCAGCATCGCGATCATGACGTCGGATGGGCCCCCCATCAGCGCCGGCGTGACGAAGAAGCCGATCGCCAGAATGAAGACGATGAGCGCGCCCGAAATGACGCCGTGCAGCGTGAGCGGCAGGTAGACGTGGCGGAACGCGAACAGCCGGCTGGCGCCAAGGGCATGGGCGGCGCGCAGGTAGCTCGGATCGATCGCCCGCATCGCCGCATAGAGCGTGAGGATCATGTAAGGCATGAGCACATAGGTCATGCCGATCAGGATTCCGATCTTGTTGTAGAGGAGCGCGACCGGCGCCTCTACCAGGCCGCTCGCGAGCAGGAACTGATTGATGATGCCGTTGCGGCCGAGCAGCACCATCCACGCATAGGTGCGGACGATCACGCTGGTGAAATACGGAACGATGATGCAGAACAGCACGATCACGAAGCGCCCGCGCTCCGTCAGGTTCAGATAGTAGGCGATCGGGTAGCCGACGAGCAGGCAGGCGAGCGTGACAAGCAGCGCGATCCAGAAGGTCGTTACCAGCGCGGTCTCGACCGCCCGCAAGGTGATCGTGTCGCTAAACAGCGCAACGATCTCCGCCGCTGAGCCGACGTCGCTCAGCGTCGCAACGAAGAACCAGACGAGCGGGAGCACGAAGCCGACGGCCAGGAATGCCAGCGCCGGCGCGATCAACAGCGAGGGATCGCGCCAGATCGCGGTCGACGTCGAGGGCCGTGCCAGAGGTCGTGTCATGTCACCCCGCAAGAGCCACCGTGTCGGCGCGGTGCCAGTGCAAGGTGACCTCGGATCCGACGGTTGGTCGCTCGCTGCCGGCATTCTGCGCATCGACCGTGATCATGATCGACGGCGCGATCTCGATGCCATAGCGGATGATGTTGCCGAGGAATGAGACGCGCCGCACGATGCCCGGCACCGTGTTCGTTGCGAGGCCGGGGCGGTCTCGACCGATCAGCACCTTCTCGGGGCGGACGAAGATGGCCCGCCTCTCTCCTACGCCTGCCGGACGCGCGGTCCTTGCCTCGATGACGTGCGTGCTGACCCGCACGGTCGCGACGTCCTGCACGGTCGCGACGACCTCGCCGTCGAGGATGTTGGCCTCGCCGAGGAAGCGGGCGACGAAGGTAGTCGCCGGCGCCTCGTAGACCTCCGCCGGCGTGCCGACCTGCTCGATGCGTCCGCGGTTCATGATGGCGATGCGATCGGACATGTTCAGCGCCTCTTCCTGGTCGTGCGTCACGTAGACCACGGTCATGCCGACACGGCGCTGGATCTCCTTGATCTCGACCTGCATGGCGTAGCGCAGGTTCTTGTCGAGCGCGCCGAGCGGCTCATCCATCAGCACGATGCGCGGCTCGAATACGATCGCGCGGGCAATCGCGACCCGCTGCTGCTGTCCGCCCGAGAGCTGGCGTGGATAGCGGCGGGCAAGATCGTCGAGATGCACCAGGCTCAGCGCCCAGCCGACCTTGCGCTCGATCACATCGGTTGCGATGTGCCTTGCCCGCAACGGGAATGCGACGTTCTCGAACACGTCGAGGTGGGGAAAGACGGCATAGTTCTGGAACACCATGCCGAAGCCGCGCCTCTGCGGCGGCAATCCTGCGACGTCGACGCCGTCGACGGATATCCCGCCTTCGTCGACGTCGGCGAAGCCGGCGATCATCATCAGCGTTGTGGTCTTGCCCGAGCCGGAGGGGCCGAGCAGGGAAAAGAACTCGCCGCCGCTGACCGACAGGTTCACGCGGTCGACGACGCGTTCCTCGCCATAGCGCTTGGTGACGCCGACGAGATCGACGGTGCCTTTGCGGGGCGTGAGCGAGGAGCCGTCTGGCTTCAACCGGCGATCCATCTGGCCCACACCGCACTGACCTTGGTGCGGTTCGCGGCCCACCATTCGATATCGCGCACGAAGCCCTTCGACTTGGTCCACGGCTCCTTGGTGTCGGGATCCACCAGCTCGGGCGCGGCGGCGCCGTAAGACTTGCGGTTCACAGGCGTCGCCTTGTAGGCCTTCATCCAATCGCCATGAATCGCGGGGCTCAGGCTGAAATCGATGAACTGCAGAGCTGCTTGCGCGTTCTTGCCGGTGACTGGGATGCCGTAGGCCTGTCCGAGCACGGCGTTCTGGTTCCACTCGATGCCGAGCGGGGCGCCTTTGTCGATCGCGACGCCGATGCGCGTGCTCCAGATCGTGCCGAGCACGACCTCCTTGTCGGCGAGCATCTGCGCGGAGAGCGCGCCGGTGTCCCAGAACTTCGGGACCGCGGGGCGGATGCGCGTCATCACCTTGAAGGCGCGGTCGATATCGATCGGGTACAACTTGTCGGCCGGCACGCCGTCCGCCAGCAGCGCGAACTCGAGGTCCGGCGCGCCGCTGGCCACGTCGGCCATCGTGCGCGGCCCCGGAAACTTCTGCAGATCCCAGAATTCGGCCCATGTCCGGGGCTGCTTGCCTTTGGGATAGGCAGCGGTGTGATAGCCCATCACCATCGCGTAGTTGAAATTGCCGACGATCGACTTGCGCCGGACGGTCGGCTCGATGTCGTCTGGATCGGTGAACTTGAACGCCTTGTAGTCGAGCGGCAGCAGCGCGCCGAGCGCGTCAAGCTGGAGCAGCACGTCATCGCCGGTATCGATCAGATCGACTTCCATCTGTCCGGATCTGTGCATCGCGAGGAGCTTGGCGATGGTGGCGGCCACCGGCACGATTTCGATGCCGGTCGCTTTGCGGAACGGCTCATAGACGGTCTCGCGCTTGACATCGTCGAACGCGCCGCCGGGCGTGCGAATGGCGAGCTGACCGGCGGCGCGCGCGCGGCTCGGCCAGATCCACGGCAGCGTCAGGGAGCTGGTGACCGCAGCCGTGAGCAGCGAGCGGCGGTTGAGTGATCGTCCAACTTGCGAGGCCATTGCCCATCCTCCCCCGATAACGACGCGCGCGGCATGGCCGTTCAGCGGCAACGTGGAAGTCTAGGCGAAGGGTTTTCGTGCGGCAACAGAGAGGCCCAACCGAACTTGCCTCATGGCTCGGCACGACAGCTTTGAGGGGAGGCACAGGCGCGGCTCGCGCGGCGTGAGCCGACATCGCTCGGGGCGGCAGGCTCGCGCGCGCACGTCAGCTCAGCCACTCGACCTTGATCATCGCCTCCAGGGTCGCGCCCAGATTGGCGAGCATGTGCAGTATGATCGTCAGCAGGGTCGAGCCGCTCGCCCAGCGCAGCCAGCCGAGCAGGAGGCCGATCAGGAAGATCTGCCCGAGCTCGATGAGGTCGTATTGGACATGCATCGCGGCCCAGAGCCCCGCGGTGACGGCGAGCGTGCCGAAAATGCCGAGCCACGTCGCGCTCAGGCCGCGGAACAGGAAGCCGCGAAACGCGATCTCCTCGCCGATCGGGCCCGCGACCACCACCGCGATGAAGAACAAGGGCAGCGAGCCCGCGAGCTTGGCCGACGCATAGGAATCGCGCATGAAACTCGGCACGACGTCGCGGCCGAACGCATAGGTGGCGAGGTCGAACGCGACCAGCAGCGGCGCGAGACACGCGATCCCGAACAGGATCTCGCCCTTGCGCGGTGGGATCAGCGCCAGATAGTCGCGCGCGCGCCAGCCGCGCCGGCGCGCCGCCAGCACCATCACGCCGACCCAGACCGGCGCAGCCGCGATCACCGTGATCGCCAGCATGGTCCCGTCGGTCGCGAGCTGCGCAAGATCGACGCTGCCCGGCGCGACCGAATTCTGCCAGTTGTAATAGGCAAAGAGCAGGACGAGCTGCGCCAGGAACCAGGCCGCGATGCCGGCGGCGGTCCACAGGATGCTGCTGAGCAACCCGTAGGGAGCGGGCGGTGCGGTCGGGGCGACGAGATCGGGGTTCATTCGCGCACGATACCTTGCGTTATTTGAGTCGTCATTCCTCGCGCGGGGGCGCTTCGGGCGGGCGATCGCGCGGCAACGGGATGAGCGCGAACGCGTCGTGCACGGCCCAGTGGCAGATGCGATAGCCGCCGTGCCGCTCCGCGAGGTCCACGTGGATGTGGTTCTCGTGATAGCCGTCCGATTCCGGACCGAGCACCGTGGTGAAGCGCGCGCAGGCACTTGCCTTCAGCCGCTCGCGCGCCGCCTTGTCGACTTGCGCGTCGGTCAGCTCGTAGTGCTTGCCGTTCGCGAGCGTCAGCGCGCGGATGTCGATGGCGTTACCCTTGCCGTGCTCGCTGATCATCGCGCCGAAGATGCGATTGCGGCCGCGGCACTCGTAGGAGTCGAAGTTCGCGACCGCGGCGAGCGGCGAGCCGAGCGCGGCGGCGATCGCCGCGATGTCGTCGCGCACCCAGTAGGCGACGGCTTCGGCGGTGATGCAGCGCAAGGTCGCCGGCGGGTTGATCGCGATCCGCCGGCCGTCCTTTGTCAGGACGGCCGCGATCTTCACCGGATCCTCGATGCCGCAGCCGTTCTCGCCGATGATCGGCGGCAAAGTCTCGAACGCGGCAAGCTCGCCGAGGCGCAGCTGGCAGGCGGAGGGGGGCGTGGCCTTGGGCGGCGCCTCTTCGGCCGGCGGGATCGCGGACCGCAACGGCGGCAGCGGGATCGCGGCAGAGTCCGGCGTCGCGCCGAGATCGGGCGGGCGCGGACGCGGCAACGGCACGGTTTCGGCGGCCGCAAGGCACGGCAGCAGCAACGCTGCCGCCAGCGCACGCCAGCCATGAGAGATGAATGTCGTCAAAGCGATTGAATCCCACCTGCGCAGTGCTTATCGCCTTGCAGTCCAATCCGAGCAATTTTGAGGGAGATGATGCCGATCCGTGCGGTCCTGTTCGACAAGGATGGAACGCTGATCGACATCCAGGCGACGCTCGGTCCGGCGACCTGCGACGTGCTGCGGCAACTCAGTGGCGACAGCGGGGAATTGTTCGCCCGGCTCGCAAACCTGACCCGTGTCGACACCGCCGCAGGGGTGCTGCTGCCGGGCTGCCCGGTGATCAGCGAGGCGACCGACGTGTACGGCGCGCTCTGGGCGCGCGTGCTTGGCCAGCCCCTGACGGTCGATTTCCTGCAGCGGATCGACGCGTTGTTCCTCGCTGCGACGTTGCGGCATCTGCGCCCGATCGGCGATCCCGGCGCGGTGATGCGCGCGCTCAGCGCGCGCGGCTGCCAGCTCGGCGTGGTGACCAATGACGCGGAGGGCAATGCCCGGCAGCATTTGCATCGCCTCGGCGTCGATCGCCTGGTGGCATTCGTGTCAGGCTATGATTCAGGTTTCGGGCAGAAGCCGGACGCGAAGCCGGTGCTCGCCTTCGCGGCGCGGGTGAATGTTGCCCCGGCCGAGGTCGCCGTCGTCGGCGACAGCCCGCATGATCTGATATCGGCGCGCGCCGCCGGCGCGGTGGCGGTCGCGGTGCTGTCCGGCCCGAATGACGCAGCGGCGCTCACCGCGCATGCCGACGCGCTGCTGCCCTCGATCGCGCACCTGCCCGCCTGGCTCGAAAGCCAAGCCTGACTGGCAAAGCCTGACAAGCCAAGCCTGATAAGCCAAGCCTGATAAGCCAAGCCTGATAAGCCAAGCCCTGCCGGGCGCAACCTTTGGGCTTGACCTTGGCGCCGCAAGGGCGAAAAACTTCTCACCTAACGACTTAAGAACAAACCAGAATTCTTGACATAGAGGGAACGCAAAATGCTCGGCTTGATGCAGGACTGGCCGTTGCTGTGCCATCGCATCATCGATCACGCGTCGATCGAGCACGGCAATCGCGAGGTGGTCACGCGCTCGATCGAGGGGGCGATCCACCGCACCAATTATCGCGACGTGCGCAGCCGTGCGCTCAAGGTGGCGAAGCGGCTCGAGAAGGAGGGCGTGAAGCTTGGCGACCGCGTCGCGACGCTCGCCTGGAATACCTGGCGGCATCTCGAGACCTGGTACGGCATCACCGGCATCGGGGCGGTCTACCACACGATCAATCCGCGGCTCTTCCCCGAGCAGATCGGCTACATCGCAAACCACGCCGAAGACCGGTTGATGTTTCTCGACACGACCTTCGTGCCGCTGATCGAGAAGCTGCAGGACAAGCTCCCGACCATCCGTCGCTACGTGATCCTGACCGATGCGGCGCACATGCCGCAGACCGGCCTGCGCCATGCGGTCGCCTACGAGGACTGGATCGACGAGGTCGACGCGGATTTCACCTGGGCGTCGTTCGAGGAGAACACCGCGGCCGGCATGTGCTACACCTCGGGCACCACCGGCCATCCCAAGGGCGTCGTCTACTCGCACCGCTCAAACGTGCTGCATTCGCTGATGGCGCTCACCCCCGACGCGTTCGACCTGTCGGTGCAGGACACCATCATGCCGGTGGTGCCGTTCTTCCACGCCAACGGCTGGACCATCGCGTTCTCGGCGCCGATGGCGGGCGCGCGGCTGATCCTGCCCGGCATGAAGCTCGACGGGGCGTCGATCTACGAGCTCCTGGAAACCGAGCGCGTCACCATGACGGCCGCCGTGCCGACCATCTGGCTGATGCTGCTCGCCCACATGGAGGCGCACGATCTGAAGCCTTCGACCCTGCGCCGCGTGCTGATCGGCGGCTCGGCCTGCCCGCGCGCGATGATCGAGAAGTTCGAGAAGCGCTACGGCGTCACGGTCGCGCATGCCTGGGGCATGACCGAGATGAATCCGATCGGCTCGATCTGCGCGATCAAGCCCGACTACGACGCGACCGATTTCGAGAAGATCCTCGACGTCAAGATGAAGCAGGGCGCGGCGCCGTTCACGGTCGAGATGAAGATCGTCGACGACGCCGACAAGGAGCTGCCGTGGGACGGCAAGAAATTCGGCCGCCTCAAGGTGCGCGGCGTCGCCGTCGCGAAGTCCTATTTCAAGGGCGAGGGCGGCGAGATCCTCGACGCGAACGGCTTCTTCGATACCGGCGACGTCGCGACGATCGACCCGTTCGGCAACCTGCAGATCACCGACCGCTCCAAGGACGTCATCAAGTCGGGCGGCGAATGGATCTCGTCGATCGATCTGGAAAACCTCGCGGTCGGACATCCGAAGGTCGCCGAGGCGGCGGTGATCGGCGTGCGCCATCCCAAATGGGACGAGCGGCCGCTGCTCGTCATCGTGCCGAAGAAGGGCGAGAGCCCGACGCGCGAGGAGCTGCTCGCCTTCATGGAGGGCAAGATCGCCAAATGGTGGATGCCCGACGATGTCGTGTTCGTGGACGAGATCCCGCACACGGCCACCGGCAAGATCCTGAAGACCGCGCTGCGCGACCAGTTCCGCGACTATACGCTTCCAACCACGGTGGCAGCCGCGGAGTAAGAAGCAACCAGGGCGGGATGGACACCTTCGACTATGTGATCGTCGGCGCCGGCAGCGCCGGCTGCGTGCTGGCGAACCGCCTGAGCGAGGACGCGACCGTGTGCGTGCTCGAAGCCGGCCCGCGCGACTGGCATCCCTACATTCACATCCCGGCCGGCTTCATCAAGCTGTTCCATCAGCCCGGCCTCAACTGGCTTTATACGCAGGAGCCGAGCGAATGGACTGGCGGGCGACGGATATTGGCACCGCGTGGAAAAACGCTCGGCGGCTCGAGCTCGATCAACGGCCACATCTACAATCGCGGCCAGCGGCTCGACTATGACGGCTGGCAGCAGCGCGGCAACCGCGGCTGGGGCTATGCCGACGTGCTGCCCTACTTCAAGCGCGTCGAGCAGCGGGTCGGGGCGGGCGATGACACGTTTCGCGGGCGCGACGGCGCGCTCACCGTCACCGACATCGACCAGCATCATCCGCTGTCCGAAGCCTTCATCGCCGGCGCGGTGAGCCTCGGCATTCCGCGCAATCCGGACTACAACGGAGCGAGCCAGCTCGGCATCAACTACGCGCAGCGCACGATCAAGAACGGGCGGCGGATGAGCGCGGCGCGCGCCTTCCTGCATCCGGCAGGGCAGCGGTCGACGCTCGACGTGCGCACGCGCGTGCACGCGACCGGCCTCCTCTTCGAAGGTCAGCGTGCGGTCGGCGTGCGCTACCGGAAGGGCGGCCGCAACGGGCCTCTCATCGAGGTGCGCGCGCGGCGTGAGGTCATTCTGTCCGGCGGCACGTTCAACTCGCCGCAGCTGTTGCAGCTCTCCGGCGTCGGCGCGCCGGAGCATCTGCGCGCGCTCGGGATCGAGGTGCGTCACGCGCTTCCCGGCGTCGGCGAGAACCTGCGCGATCACTACGCGCCGCGCGTCTCGGTGCGGGTGAAGAACATGGCCACCATCAACGAGCGCAGCCGCGGCTTGCCGCTGGCGGCCGAGATCGCGAAATGGTGTCTCGGCGCAAAGAGCATCCTCGGTCTGTCGCCGACGCAGGTCTATTGTTTCTGGAAATCGCACGACGCGCTCGAGACCTCCGACATCCAGCTCACCTTCACGCCGGCGAGCTATCTGGAGGGCCAGCAGGGTCGGCTCGAGACCGAGCCGGGCATGACCGCGGCGCCCTGGCAGCAGCGGCCGGAGAGCAAGGGCCATGTCCGCATCCGCTCGGCCGATCCGTTCGAGCAGCCGCTGATCCAGCCGAACTATCTCTCCGAGGAGACCGACCGGCGCGTGCTCGTCGCCGCGATGCGATTGGCGCGGCGGCTGCTCAAGTCGAAACCACTCGAGCCCTACTACGACTACGAGGACTTCCCCGGCGATCGGGCGCGGAGCGATGACGAACTGCTCGCCGCCGCGAAGCAGCGCGGCACCACCACCTTCCATCCGATGGGCACCTGCCGCATGGGGCCGGAGAGCGATCCGACCGCGGTCGTCGACGATGAGCTGCGCGTGCGCGGCCTCGAAGGCCTGCGCGTGGTCGATGCCTCGATCATGCCGATGATGCTTTCGGCCAATCTCAATGCCGGCGTGCTGATGCTCGCCGACAAGGCCTCCGACATCATTCGCCGCCGGACGCCGCTGCCGCCGATCGTGGTGCGCTGAGCCATATGGCGTGATTGCGGCGTGCTGCGGTTGCGGGTCAACATGTGCTTCTTTAGCGTGTGTCGCGCCGGGCCGGACGAATCGTCCGAGGGGCCTTGCAATGGGGGTCGGGCAGGAAGCCGTGGATCGGGAATCCGGGGGCGCCGTCGCTGCCCCGGCTGAAATCCGCCGCGCGCTCGAAGCCGTGCTCGCAAGCGAGACGTTTCGCAACTCGGCGAACCTTGCCGCATTCCTGCGCTTCGTCGTCGAGGCGACGCTGCGCGGCGAGCAGGACCGCATCAAGGGCTACACCATCGGCGTGGAAGCGCTCGGGCGATCGCAGGATTTCGACCCGCAAACCGATCCGATCGTGCGCGTCGAGGCGACGCGGCTGCGCCGTGCGCTCGTGCGCTACAACGCGACCGAGGGCGCCGCCGATCCGATTACGTTCGCGCTTTCGCGCGGCAGCTATGTGCCGGTGATACGCCGGCAGGCGCCGTCTGTCGGTCCGGCTGCGGGCAACGGGCCGCAGGTGCAGACCCCGCATGTCGCTGTCGTGCGCCGCCGACCAGGGTTTGCGCGCAGCCGGCCGGCGCAGGCGGCTTTCGCCGCGGTTGCCATCATCGTGGTTGCGGCGGCGGCGCTGCTGTTAATGCATGGCACCGAGCGGACCGGGTCGATTCTTGCGCCGCGTCCGCGCGACACGCAAAGCTTCGACGGACCGCTGCAGCCCGGCAACGGCATGCCGACGCTGAGCGTCCTGCCGATCAGCATTCTGGGCCTGCCGCCGGCGCCCGGCGTGGTTCGACCGCAAGTGAGCTTTGCCGGACCGATGACCGAAAGGCTGCGCGCGACGCTCGCGCGCTTCGATACTGTCAACGTCATGGGCGACGTCTTGGCCGACGGCGGCGACGGGCCGCCGCCAGCCGCGCAGTCGGCACCTGCCGTCGACTATCAGCTCATCGGCTCGGGCGAATTGACCCGGTCCGGCGGCATGGCGCTCAGGTTCAGGCTGGTCGATGCCGCCGCCGGCACGACGATCTGGTCGCGCGATTTCGACGTGCCGACCATGTCGACCGACTACAGCGTGATCGAGGAGCAGATCGTCGCACAGCTCGCGCAGACGCTGGCCCCGCCCTTCGGCGTGATCCGCGCCAACGAACGGGTGCGCCAGCTCGCCGGCGAGGCGCGCGATCCGCGCTATCGCTGCATGCTGGAGGCCTCGGAGTCGTTTCGCTCGCTCGACCCGGATGAGCACCGGCGTGCCCGCGCCTGCCTCGAGGCGCTCACCGCGCGCGACCCGGCCTTCGCGCTTGGCTTCTCCTATCTCGGCTCGATCCTGAAGCGCGAATACCAGTTCGGCCTGGGCGCAAGGCCGATCGACGCCGACCTGCTCGACCAGGCGCTGCGCGCGGCGCAGCGCGGCATCGAGCTCAGCCCGGAGAGCGCGCGCGCCTATCAGATGCTGTCGTCCGTCCTGTTTCAGCGGCGCGACATCGCGGCCTCCTTCGCGGCGATCGAGAAGGCCATCGCGCTGAACAATCTCGATATGACGATTCTCAGCGACTATGGCGGACAGCTGGTCATGGCCGGCGAGGTGCAGCGCGGCCTCGAGGCGCTCGGCCGCGCCGCCGACGAAGGGACGGTGCGACCATCCTGGTACCGCTTCTATCTGTTCCTTGGGCACTACCTGGAGAATGACGCGCGGCCGGCGGCAGAGCAGGCCGCGCTGGTCCCCGCCGATGTTTATCCGCTCGGCCCGCTGGCGCGGACCTTGGCGTCGATCCTCGAGGGGCATCCGGCAGAGGCCCGCGCCGCTTTCGAGCAGCTCGCGGCCGGCCGCCCGTCCTGGCGGGCGCAGGCGCGCGAGGAGCTCACGCGGATGTTTCCGTCGCCCGCGGCCGAGCGCATGTTGCGCGATATCGTCGCGGCTGGCCTCGCGCCCGGCTGATCCCGAGCGGTCCGAATAAGATATTGATATCATAGCATTTTATTCCCTGCCGTAACGGCGACTTGCCTCTGCGGTTGCGGCATCTTTCTTTCCGAAACAGGTTCCGCTGCGCATATCGGCCGCAACGTCCAATGCGGACCCGAACCATCGAGCAGAGCCATGCCCCCATGTGAACAACCGAGCTTTTTCACGAGCTGCGACGTCGTCTCGATCGAGAACGACGCGACCGACAACGCGCCTTCCAATGGCGTCTTCCTGACCATCAGCCAGATGGCGAGCCAGCACGGGGTCACGGCGCGGGCGCTGCGCTTCTACGAGAGCCGCGGCCTCATCTCGCCGCTGCGGCAGGGGCGCGCGCGCTATTATTCGGCCCGCGACGTCGACCGGCTGATGCTCGTGCTGAAGGCGAAGAAGCTCGGCTTCACGCTGACCGAGATCATCGAGATGGTGCAGGCGGGCGAGGGAGCGAATGCCGGCTCGCTCAAGCTGACCCGCGCCAAATGCCTCGAGCAGATCGAGCTCCTGGAGCGTCAGCGCCAGGACGCCGAGGACGCCTTGAAGGAGCTGCAGCGCATCCACGTGCTGCTCACGAGCACGGGCGGGTGAGCTGCGCGCGGTCGCGCGCTGATGCGCGCGCCGCAGCGCGACCCGGGCAAGGGTAAAGCGCAGCAATCGAGCACCGTGCGGGGTCTTGCCCGGCGGCTTCTGCTTGCGCCGAAGTTGCTTTAGAACTTTCCGCATGAACGAGACGAACCCGTTCGAGGCGGAGATCGCGGTCGAGCCGCCGCCGCTGCCTCTCAACGCGGTGCGTTTTCTCGGGGTCGAGAGGGCGTTCTGGCGCCTGCTGTTGCGCGGCTCGGCCCTGCTGCTCGTAACGCTCGGCCTCTACCGCTTCTGGCTGGTCACCGACGTGCGGCGCTATCTCTGGAACAACACCGAGATCGCCGTCGACGCGCTCGATTATACCGGCACGGCGGGCGAGCTCCTGATCGGCTTCCTGATTGCGATCGCGCTGCTCCTTCCGATCTATGCGGTCTTCTATCTCGGCGCGCTCGCGCCCGGTGCCGTCGCGCGCGGCGCGAGCGTTGCCGCCTTCCTGCTGCTCGCGCTGCTCGGTCAATTCGCGGTCTACCGCGCGCGGCGCTACCGGCTCAGCCGCACGGTCTATCGCGGCATCCGCTTCCATCAGACCGGATCGGCCTGGCGCTACGCGGTCTGCGCGACCTTCTGGTGGAGCATGATCGGCCTCACGCTCGGGCTCGCCTATCCGTGGGCGCAGGCGAGCCTCGAGCGCTTCAAGCTCCGCAACACCTTCTACGGCGACCTGCAGGGGCAGTTCGTTGGCTCCGGCACCGCCCTGTTCTTCCGCGGCATCGCGCTCTGGCTGCTGGTCGTCGCGCCACTCGTCCTCGGCCTGTTCGTCGCGGTCGGCGCGGTCGACTGGAACGTGATCGGCGAGGCGCTCAAGCGCGGCGGACGCGAGGCGTTCAGGAGCGCCGAGGCGGCCGGCGCCGCGCAGGCGGCGGCGTTCGCGACGCTGGCGCTGAGCTGGTCGCTGATCGCGCTTGCCGTGCTCTATCCGGCGTTCCAGGCAATGGTGCTGCGCTGGTGGATCTCGGGCCTGCGCTTCGGCAAGCTCACCGTGACGTCGCATTTGCGCACCAGCGCGGTATACAGTCTCTACTGGCGTTTCGTGTGGATTTCGGTCGTCACCGGCATGCTCGGCGCGTTCCTCGGCTTCATTGCCTATGCGGTCGTGGCCGCGATCGGCCGCGCGAGCCTGGGAGGCGCGGCCCTCGAGCTCGCGCAGAGCGCGACATTCGTCGGCTTTTATGTGATCGCGGCGCTCGGCTACTCGGCGATCTACCAGGCGACCGTGACGCTGCGGCTGTGGAAGAACGGCTTTGAGTCGCTCGAGCTCGCGAATGTCGAGGTGCTTGACCGGGTCAAGGCGGTGCCGGCGCGCGCCACGGCGGTCGGCGAGGGCATTGCCGACGCGCTCAGTCTCGGCGGGATCTGATGGCGGCGGCCGGCAAGGGGGTTTTCTTCGACGGCGCGACCAGCGCGCGCCGCCTGGTGCTGGTCGAGCTTGCGCCCGAGCATCTCGTGGTGCGCGACGAGGAGCACCGCGACATGCTTGCGCGCTGGCGCTATGACCGGCTCGATCAGCGCCCGGCGCCCGCGGGCGTGCTGCGGCTCGGCGAGATCGGCGCGGCGGTGCCGGCGCGGCTCGACGTGCGCGACGCCGCCCTGATTGCGGCGATCGATGATGCCTCAGTGCCGGTCGACCGCTCCGGCGCGACCGAGCGGCGCATCCGCCGCAAGGTCGTCTTCTGGAGCCTGGTCGCCGTCGTGGTGCTGGTGCTTGCCGCCGTGTTCGGCGTGCCGGCGCTGGCCGACCGCCTGGCGCCGCTGTTGCCGTTGCGCGCCGAGCGCATGCTCGGCGCAGCGGTCGACGGCCAGATCCGCCGGATGCTCGACAAGACCGACGGCAGAGAGGCGCTCGATTGCGGCGAGGGGAGCGGCGAAACCGCCGGCCGCGCGGCGCTCTTGAAGATGATCGGCAAGCTCGAAGCGGCCGCCGCGCTTCCCGTCCCGCTCGACGCCCGGGTGATCCGCCGCAGCGAGGCGAACGCGATCGCGCTGCCGGGCGGGCGCATCTACATCTTCGAGGGGTTGATCGGCAAGGCCGAGAATGCCGACGAGGTCGCCGGCGTCATCGCGCACGAGATCGGCCATGTGGCGCACCGCGACGGCACGCGCTCGATCCTGCAATCGGCCGGCCTGTCATTCCTGTTCGGCATGCTGCTCGGCGATTTCGTCGGCGGCGGCGCGGTCGTGATCGGGGCGCGCGCCGTGCTGCAGTCGTCCTACTCGCGCGAGGTCGAGGGTGCGGCCGACCGCTACGGGGTGGAGCTGATGGCGCGCGCCGGCGGCAACCCGCGCGCGCTCGGCGCGGTGCTCGACCGCCTCGCCGGGGCGATCCATCCGGGCATCGAAATTTTGAGCGATCACCCGGATACGCAAGCGCGCGTCCGCGTGATAAACAGCCTGAGCCCGGCGGCGCCGCCGCCGCAGCCGTTTCTGGAACCGTCCGAATGGGCAGCGCTGAAGCTTATATGCAAGGGGCGATGAGGCGGGCCTATTTCGCCCGCCGCGTCCAGGCCGACCCGGTATCACGCCTCGCGCTGTGGTCGTTACGCATCGCGTTGTTCTCGATCGCTGTGGTGCTGCTCGGCATCGTGATCGTGCGCTCCGGCGTTCTCGAGATCATTCCTTCGCTCGCGGCGTTCGGCGGCGGGCTCCTGCTCGCCGCGATCGGCATCGTGCTTGCGCTCGCGGCCTTCGTGGTGATCTGGCGCGACGGCCTGCAGGGCCTCGGCATGGCGGTCGCCGCGCTGGCGATCGGCGCCGCGATCCTCGGCTATCCGGCCTATCTCGGCATCAAGGCCTACCGGCTGCCGGCAATCTACGACATCACCACCGATCCGATCGATCCGCCGAAGTTCGAGGCGGTCGCGCGACTGCGTCCGCGCGAGGCCAATCCGACGCTTTATGCCGGCCTGCGTGCCGCCGAGCTGCAGAAAGCGGCCTATCCGGACGTCGAGCCGCTGATCGTGCAGGCGACGCCGCAGATCGCCTATGACGCGGCCGTCGCGGTCATCACCAAGTTCAAGTGGCGCATCGTCGATGCGCGCGCACCGCTGACCGGACGGCGCGAGGGCCGCATCGAGGCGGTCGCGCGCACGCCGATCCTCGGTTTCCGCGACGACGTCGTGGTGCGCATCCGCCCCGATCCGGACGGCGCGCGCATCGACATGCGCTCGACCTCGCGTTACGGGCGGCATGATTTCGGCACCAATGCCAAGCGCATCGTCGCGCTGTCCGACGCGATCGAGTCCGCAGTCGACGCCATGTTGCCCGACAAGACGCCGGAGCAGATGAAGAAGGCCAAGAAGGGCGATTCGAAGTCGGCGAACGCGGTCAAGTCCGCGCCAGGCGATAGACGCCGTTGATCGAGGGCGGTCCGTCGGTCGCGACCGCGCCGCGCGCGACCAGATCCTCCAGGTGCGCCAGCACCGAGAAACCGGCCGCATTGGTGAGGCGCGGATCGAGCCCGATATAGACGGCGCGCACGATCGTCGCGATGTCGGTCGCGCCCTTGGCGAGCCGGTGCAGGATCGAGGCCTCGCGTGCCTTGCGGTGCAGCGTCAGCCCGGCGACGAAACGCGGCGCGTCGCGGATCACGCCGCCATGGCCCGGCAGGTAGAGCGTCTCGCTGCGCCGCGCGAGCTTCGCAAGCGAGTCCATGTAGTCGGTCATCGCGCCGTCGGGCGGCGCCACGATCGTGGTCGACCAGCCCATCACGTGGTCGCCCGAGAACAGGATGTCGCGGCCCTTGAGCGCGAACGCCATGTGGTTCGCGGTGTGGCCCGGCGTCGCGATCCCCTCGAGCGCGAAACCCTCGCCGCTCACGACCTCGCCGTCGGCCAGCGCGTGGTCGGGGCGAAAGCTCGTGTCGTTTGCGGCCTCCATGCGCGGCGCCTCGCCGGCATGCAGCGGCCGCGCCGCGCGATGCGGGCCTTGCGCATAGACGGTCGCGCCGGTCGCCTGCTTGATCGCCGGCACCGCCGGCGAGTGGTCGCGATGCGTGTGCGTCACGAAGATGTGCGTGACGGTCTCGCCGCGCACCGCGTCGAGCACCGCCTTGATGTGGCGCGCATCGTCCGGGCCCGGATCCAGGATCGCGACCTTGCCGCGGCCGATGATGTAGGTGACGGTTCCCTTGAAGGTGAACGGCCCGGGATTGTCGGCCACGATCCGCCGCACGCCGGGAAGAACCTCCTCGGCGTGCCCGGGGGCAAGGTCGAAGCTTTTGTCGAATGTGAGGTCGTCTGACATTGCGAGCCTTGGTTTGCGCACCTCATGTGGCCGACTGCGGGCAAATCTGCAAGGACTGGCTGGATCGCGCGGCGTTTCCCGCTCAGGCGAACAGGTCCGGCCGTCTGATCCGCAAGGTCTGCACCAGCGCGAAGGTCTTCAGGTCGGCGAGCTCGCCGCTCTCCGCCATCGCGGCGAGCGTGGCGAGCGGCATTTCGATCACCTCGATCTCCTCGTGCTCGCTCGCGACCCCGCCGCCCGGCGCGAGCCTGTCGGCCGCCGCGAAGACGCCGAGAAAGAGCGCCATGCGCTCGGACGAGATGCCCGGCATGGTCCAGGCCTCCGACACCCTCTCGAGCCGGGTCAGGCGCACGCCGGCCTCCTCCATCGCCTCACGCCGCGCCGCCGTTGCGCCGTCCTCGCCCGGGTCGATCAGTCCGGCCGGCGCCTCGATCAGCGCCGCAACGCCGCCGGCGTAGAGCGGTGGCGTGCGGAGCTGGCGGATCACCAGCGCGACGCGGCGCGCCGGATCGTAGGGCAGCACGCAAGCCGCGTTGCCGTGATCCTCGATCTCGCGCGTGATCACGCGGCCATCGGCAAGCCGCACGGTCGCGAGGTAGAGCGTGCACCAGCCGCGATATCTCGGCGCGACGCCGAGGATCGCAGGAGCAGCGCCGGATGCGTTCCCCGGTGTCGTCATGCCGCGGCTTGCAGTTGCCCCATCAGCGCGGCAAGCTCGCCGATCGTCTCCAGCGTCCACAGCGTCTGCAGCAACGCGTCGGTGCGCGCCTGCGGCCAGCGCGCCGCATTGCCGCGGAACTTGCGCTCGATGTCGACCCGGCTCATCGGCCGTCCGGGAAAGCCCGGCATGTCGCGCACCTCGCGCGCGACCGTTCGGCCATCGGCGAGCGTCACGGTGAGGCGCGTCGCAGGCGCATTGCCTTTCGGCTTTGCGAACGCCGGGTCCTCCTTGACGGTGGTCTTGCGCATCAGCTCGCGCACGCGCGGCTCGGCGAGCTTTGCGGCCGTGTAGCTGCCATTGTTGATGTCGCCGTCGAGCATCGCGCGCGCCGTGATGTAGGGCAGGCTGTGGTCGGCGGTGTCGCGGTTCTGCGGCGTCCATTTCTCCGGGTCGCGCCCGGCCTGCTCGTAGCCGCGCCGCGTGGTCGCGATCTCGATCGCGGCGACCGCGGCGGGATCGCCGATCTCCTTGGCGGCCGCGATGGCGGCGACGATGGCGGTCTGCGAATAGACCACGGCCGGATACGGCTTCATCCCGCATTGATGGATCTTGAACGGCGCGCCGCGGCCGCCGAAGGCGGCGACATCGACCGTGGCCGGCGACGCGACGAGGGCGAAGAATCCCTTGCGCCCCTCGAAGATCGGCGCCGGCCCGGTGAGGCCACGGCGCGCGAGCTCGGCCGCAAAGATCGCGTTGCGTCCCGCTTCGGCGTCCGCCAGCCCCTTCCAGTCGGAATTCACCTGTGTGCGCGTCTGCCCCATCGGGATGTGATCGTTGAGCGCGAGATTGACCGCCTGCGCAAGCTGCGCCGCGGGCAGCTGCATCAGCTTGCCGGCGGCAAGCGCCACGGCCGGAAGGCTGAACACGGGCGGATCCCAGCCGCGGTCCGCCGCATCCAGGACGTCAAGCAGCCGGCAGTTCACCTCGTAGGCGAGGGTGATCGCCGTGATCAGGTCGTGCGCGCTTGCGCGCTCGGCCTCGGCGACCGCGAGGCACGGCGCGATGTGATCGCTCGGATGCACGGTGCCCAGGGTCGCCGACGTGTAGTTGTCGTTGAGATCGTAGTAGCGGGCTGCAGCCCCGTTCGCGAAGGATGCGAGTGCGGCGCTGCTGCGCTGGCTCGCTCCGATCACGGTTGCGCCGCCGGTGCCGGAGGCGAGCGCGACATCGCGGCAGACGCGCACCACCGGCTCGTCGAGCGCGCCGATCGCGCAGCCGAGCGTGTCGACGAAATGCGCCTTGACGCGCTCGACCGTCGCGGCGTCGAGGTCCTCGTAACGCAACTTGTCGGCATAGTCGGCGAGCCGCTCGGCAAGCGGGGGCGCGGGCTCGGCGGCGGCCGCGCGACCGGTGGCCGCGGCCAGCGCCGCGCCGGTCGCGAGATGCAGGATGTCGCGGCGGACCAATGTCATGGCGGGTCCTACTCTCCTGCGGGCCGCAATCCCGCCTTGCTGATGACCACGGCCGACTCGGGCGCGGCCAGGAAGCGGATCAGCGCGGCTGCGGCTTCGGGCTCGCTCGCCGAGCGCGTCAGCGCACCCGCGAAGGTGAAGCCCGGCTGCAGCTCGGCCGGGATCGCGCCGACCAGGGTGACGCCCTCGACATGCATCAGCTCGCTTACCTGCTGGAAGCCGATCTCGGCCTCGCTGCGCGCGACGACGGCGGCGACCGGCTCGCCCGACGGCGGCCCGCGCACCTTGCGGCTCTTCGGCGCCACCTGATCGTCGACGCCGAGCTGCTTGAACAAGGTGGTCGATAGGTAGGTGCCGCTGCCGCTGTCCGAATAGGCGATCGACTTGGCGGCCAGCAGTGCGTTCCTGAAAGCCTCGACGCTGCCGATGTCCGGCCTTGCGGCGCCGGCGCGAACCACCATGCCGATGAGCGAGCGGGCGAGCGTGACCTTGCTGTCGGCGCGGACGAAGCCCTTTTGCGCGAGCGCGTCGGCGGCGCTGCCGTCCAGGATCACGACGTCGGCGCTCTCGCCGCGCGCCAAGCGCGTCGGGATCGACTCCGGCGAGTCGCCCATCGAGGGACCGCGCGTCGTGATCAGGCGGTGACCGCTCGCCTGCTCGAAGGCCGGACCGAGCTGCGCGTAGACATGATAGAACCCGGCCGAGATCATCACGCGCACGTCGGCCGCGGATGCGGCTCCCGGTATCGACATCATGGCGGCACCCAGCGTGAACAACAGCGCAGCGAACGAGCTTGGCTTCATCGGGCAACTCCCGGCAGGATAGCGTAGCAGCATACGGGCCGGGCGCCGCGAGCGACAGGGGAGGTGAGGATGCGATCGAGATTGATCATGACTGTGGCGACGTTCCTGGCCCTTTCGGGCTCTGCTCACGCCGTGGAAATCAAGCTCCTTGCCTCGGGGGCGCTAAAGGAAGCCTATCTGGAGCTCATTCCGGCGTTCGAGCGGGCAAGCGGCCACAAGGTCACGCTCAGCCTGTCGAGCACGACCGAAATCCAGAAGCAGGTTTCGGCCGGCGAAATTCACGACGTCGTCATCCTCGGCAACAGCGGGACCGAAGCACTGATCCGCGCCGGCAAGCTCGACGGCAGCACCCGCGCGGTGTTCGCCAGATCGGGAATCTCGATTGCGGTTCGCGCCGGCGCACTGAGGCCCGACGTCAGCTCGGCCGATGCGCTGAAGCAGACGCTGCTTGCTGCGAAGTCGGTCGGCTACTCCGAGGGCGCGAGCGGGACCTATCTGGTCGGCATGTTCCAGAAGCTCGGCATCTACGATCAGGTGAAGGCCAAGGCGTCGATCGCCGGCAACAACGTGCCGGTCGGCGACAAGGTCGCGAGCGGCGAGACCGAGATCGGCTTCCAGCAGCTGAGCGAGCTTCTGCCGGTAAAGGGCATCGACATCGTCGCCCCGCTGCCTTCCGAACTGCAAAACTTCACGGTGTTTTCCGGCGCGATCCACAGCGCCGCCAAGGAACGCGAGGGCGCCGCCGCGCTGATCCGGTTCCTGACCGACCCGGACACGCAAGCGAAGCTGAAGAAGTACGGCCTCGAGCCGGCGTCGTAGCGGCGCCTGTCTCAGTGGATCTCCGGCTCCGCCACCGGAACATGCGCGGAGAGGAAATCGAAGTCGCAACCTTCGTCCGCCTGCCCGATGTGGTTCGAGAACATCGCCCCATAGCCGCGCTCGTAGCGCGGGGGTGGCGCCTTCCAGGCGGCGCGGCGGCGCGCCATCTCGTCATCGGAGATCACCAGGTTGATGCTGCGCGCCGCGACGTCGACCTCGATCGGATCGCCAGTGCGCACGAAGGCGAGCGGGCCGCCGACATAGCTTTCCGGCGCGACATGCAGCACGCAGGCGCCATAGCTCGTGCCGCTCATGCGCGCGTCGGAGACGCGCAGCATGTCGCGCACGCCCTGCCTCACCAGCTTGCGCGGGATCGGCAGCATGCCCCATTCGGGCATGCCGGGCCCGCCTTTCGGGCCGGCGTTCTTCAAGACCAGCACGTGGTCCGCAGTCACATCGAGATCGTCGCGCTCGATCATCGACGCCATGTGATTGTAGTCTTCGAACGCGAGCGCCGGCCCGCGATGCTTCAAGAGCCGCTGCTCGACCGCCGAAGGCTTGATGATCGCGCCGCGCGGCGCAAGGTTGCCGAACAGCACGCCGGTCGCCGGCTCCGAGGAGATCGGATCGCTCATCGGATGGATCACGTTGCGCAGATACACCTTCGCGCCTGCGATGTTTTCCTTCACGGTCTTGCCGGTCACCGTCATGCAGTTGAGATCGAGCAGGGGGCCGAGCTCAGCCATCAAGGCGCGCAGGCCGCCCGCATAGAAGAAGTCCTCCATCAGGTAGGCGCCGGACGGGCGCACATTGGCGATCACCGGCACGCTGCGCGAGATGCGGTCGAAATCCGCAAGCGCAATCTGCACGCCGGCGCGCTTTGCCATCGCGACCACGTGGATGATCGCGTTGGTCGAGCCGCCCATCGCCATGTGCACCTTGATGGCGTTCTCGAACGCGGCCTGATCGAGAATCTTCTCGGGCGTCAGATCCTCCCACACCATCTCGACGATGCGCCGCCCCGCGGCGGTCGCCATGCGCGGGTGGTTCGAATCCGCGGCCGGGATCGATGACGCGCCGGGCAGCGCGAGGCCCATCGCTTCCGCGATCGCCATCATGGTGGCGGCGGTGCCCATGGTCATGCAGGTGCCGAACGAGCGCGCGATCCCGTTCTCGATCTCCTCCCACTCGGCCTCGGTGATGTTGCCGGCGCGCTTTTCGTCCCAGTACTTCCACACGTCCGAGCCCGAGCCGAGCGGCTTGCCCTGCCAGTTGCCGCGCAGCATCGGGCCCGCCGGCACCATGATCGCCGGCACCCCCATGCTGATCGCGCCCATGATCAGCGCCGGGGTGGTCTTGTCGCAGCCGCCGAGCAGCACCGCGCCATCGATCGGATGCGAGCGCAGCAATTCTTCGGTCTCCATCGCCAGGAAGTTGCGGTAGAGCATGGTGGTCGGCTTCACCATCACCTCGGCGAGCGACATCGCCGGCAATTCGATCGGGAAGCCGCCCGCCTGCAGCACGCCGCGCTTCACCTCCTCGGCGCGCTGGCGCAGATGGGTGTGGCACGGATTGATGTCGCTCCAGGTGTTGATGATGCCGATCACCGGGCGGCCGGCCCAGTCGGTCGCGTCATAGCCGACCTGGCGCAGGCGCGAGCGATGGCCGAACGCGCGCAGGTCGCTGACGCCGAGCCAGCGATGGCTGCGCAGCTCTTCGGGACGTTTGCGAGGGGTCATGGCGTTCCTTGGCTCGGCTCACTCGATCGAGATGTTGGCAAACTCGACGACCTTGCGCCACTTCTCGGTCTCGTCGTCGATCAGCTTGCCGAACTGCTCGGGCGTCATCGGCGCCGGCTCGGCGCCGATCTCCTGGAACTTGGCGATCATCTTCGGGTCGGCGAGCGCGGCGTTCACCGCCTTGTTGAGAATCGCGACGATCTCGGGCGGCGTGCCTTTCGGTGCCGAGATGCCGTACCAGATGCTCGCCTCGTAGCCCGGAAGGGTCTCGCTGATCGCCGGGATGTCCGGCGTCTGCGGCCAGCGTTGCGCGGTCGTGACACCGAGCGCCTTGAGCTTGCCGCTGCGAGCAAACGTGATCGAGCCCGGCAGGTTGTCGAACATCACATGCACCTTGCCGCTCATCAGGTCCGGCATCGCGACCGCCGAGCCGCGATAGGGCACGTGCGTCATGTCGATCTTCGCCATCAGCTTGAACAGCTCGCCCGACATGTGCACCGAGGTGCCGTTGCCGGAAGAGGCCATGTTGAGCTTGCCGGGATTTTTCCGCGCGTAGTCGATGAACTCCGCGACCGTGTTGGCGGGGAAGTCCGGCGGCACCACCATCAGGTTCGCGAGCTTCAGCGTCGAGGCGACCGGCACGGTGTCGCGGCGGAAATTGAAGGGGAGCTTCTTGTAAAGCGACTCGCCGATCGCGTTGTTCGGCGCGACGAACATCACGGTGTAGCCGTCGGGCGCCGCGGCGGCGACGTAGCCCGCCGCCAGCATGCCGCCGGATCCGGCGCGGTTCTCGATCACCCATTGCTGGCCCATATGGTTCGAGAGCCAGTCGCCGAGAATGCGCGCCACGATGTCGTTCGGCCCGCCGGCTGCGAAGCCGACGATGAAATGGATCGGCCGGCTCGGATAGCCTTGCGCGAGCGCCGGTGGGCCGCCCAGCGCCGCGATCGCCCAGCCAAGCCCCAGCGTGCACCACGCGAGCAAGCCTCGCATGTCAGTCCTCCCCGATGATGCTCCGTAGGGCGGGTTAGCGAAGCGTAACCCGCCGCCTTCTGTGCGAGCAAATCGGCGGATTACGCTCGCAAGCGCTCGCTAATCCGCCCTACGACCCTCACTCCACCTTGATGTCGGCGAACTTGACCACCTTCTCCCACTTCGCGGTCTCGTCCGCGAGCAGCTTGCCGAACTCTTCCGGCGTCGCAACGATCGGAACGCCGCCGAGCTCGGCGAGCCGCTGCTGCATCGTCGGCTCGGCGAGGATCTCGTTCACTTGCCGGTTCAGCTTCTCGATGATCTCCCGCGGGGTTCCTTTCGGCGCGCCGATGCCGAACCAGGCGCTCGCCTCGAAGTCTTTCACGGTCTCGCCGACGGTCGGCACGTCAGGCAGCTCCGGGGCGCGCGTCGCGGTGGTGACGGCGAGCGCGCGCAGCGTGCCCGCTTTGATGTGCGGAATGACCGAGGGCATGTTGTCGAAGATCACTTGCACCTGGCCGGCGAGCAGGTCGGTCAGCGCCGGCGCGGATCCGCGATAGGGCACGTGCTGCATCTTCACGCCGGTCAGCGACATGAACAACTCGCCTGACAGATGCACCGACGTGCCGTTGCCGGACGAGGCCATGTTCACCTTGCCGGGATTGGCCTTCACGTAGTCGATGAACTCCGCGACCGTCTTGGCCGGCACATCGGGGTTCACGGTCATCACGTTCGGCACGCGCGCAATGCCGGCGACCGGCGCGATGTCGCGCAGGAAATTGAAGTTGAGGTTGACGTAGAGCGTCGCATTGATGGCGTTCGCGGGGTTGACCAGCAGGATGGTGTAGCCGTCCGGCGCGGCGCGCACGACCTGCTCCGTCCCGATATTGTTGCCGGCACCCGGCTTGTTCTCGATCACGAACTGCTGCCCGAGGCGCTCGGAGAGGCGCGCGCCGACGAGCCGCGCCACGATGTCGGTCGAACCGCCGGCCGGATAGCCGACGATCCAGCGCACCGGACGCGACGGGTAGCTCTGCGCGGCAGCGTTCGGCGTCGCGGCGGCCAGACCGGCACATATGAGCGACAGGCTCAGCAGAAGCATGCGGACGTTCATTTGCGGCTCTCTCCGACCATTGGTTCTTGCATTGGTTCCTGGGCACGCCGGCGCGCAAGAAGCCGCAAATATCGGAGTTCGTCGGGCTCGAAAAGAGCAGGGCGGCACTTTCCCGGCTGCCGGGGCCGTGGCGCGCTGACGCGGGTTGCGCCCGGGCGAGCTAGCGCATATCCCGGAAAAGTGGATACGGATTTTCCGAAAAGGATATGCGCCAACGGAAGATCTGGAGCGCATCCCGATTCCTTCCAATCGGGATGCGCTCTAGCTAGGCCGGCGCCGCAACCGTCACCGCAGGCTTGGCGGCCGCGCCGCGCCGGGTCTTGAACAACATGATCAGCTGCTCGAGCCCGACCGGCTCGCTGAACACGTAGCCCTGCGCGATGTCGCAGCCGATCTCGCGCAGGACCGCGGCGTCGGCGTGCTTCTCGACGCCGACCGCCACGGCCTTGCCGCCGAGCTGGTGAATGAGCTCGACCACGAGCTCGCACAGCATCGCGCGACCCTTGTCCTCGCCGCATCCGAGGATCAGCTCACGATCGAGCTTGAGCTCGACAAGCGCGAGCTCCTTGAGCTTGGTGAGGTGCCGCGACAGCGCTTCCATCTCGTCATAGAGCGCTTCCGGGTTGGTCGAACGCATCAGCTGGCGCAGGTTGCCGCAGAAGTCGTCGGCGGCGAGCTTCAGCCGCAGCGCGGCGAGCTCCGGCACGACGCGCACAAAATGGGCGTGATTGGCAAGAAGGTCGCGCTTCGGCACATCGAGGATAAGGCCGGGCCAATTCTCGCTTTGCTCGGACGAGGGGAGCAGGGAAGCGAGCGCCTGCGGCATCACGGCGTTCGCCGGGACATTGATCGTGATCGGCAGCCGCACGCCCTCGAGCGCGAGCACCTCGCCCGCCTGCAACGCCCAGCGGATCGCAAAGACAGTGAGCTGCGCGATCGCGCGGTCTTCGGCGCCGGGCAGCACCACGCTGCCGGAGAGCAGGCCATGAAAGGGATGCCGCACGCGCACGAACATCTCGATCCCGACCACGTGGCGGCGGCGCAACTCGATCTTGGGCTGATATGCGAACTCGACCCACCCGGCACGCAAAGCGTGCCCGAGGTCGATCACCCCGGCATGCGAGTCTACGTGCATCGTCGCCCACTTCATTGCTGCATAGCAGCTAGGTATTTTCACATGGTGGTATTGTGCATTCAGTTAACGGTGCGATCGGTCGCAGCGTCAAAAAAGTGGTAGGATTTCAAGGGATTTCAATTATTTACACACGTCATCCGATTGACATGGGCTTGCCGCAACCGGGCGTAGGAGGTCGGCGCGGCTGCGCATGCTTTCTCTGTCTGGGACGCGACGGAGCCGGTTACGCCAAGCTCAGCGCATCGATGCAACGCGTGCCGCGCCGGTCTCGGCGGCAAGCTTCGACCGCTGCCCTCCTCGCGCCGGGCGCAGGTGGCGCGTCAGGATCGCGGCGGCGTGCTTGGTGCCGAACACGAAGCGCATCACCGGGCCGAAGCTCTGTGCGCTCGACAGGCCGACGAAATAGAGCCCCGGCACCGAGGATTCGAAGCTCGGCTTCAGCTGCGGCGAGCCGTCGAACGCCGCAATGCGCGCGCGCAAGCCCTCGTCGAGGAATGGAAGACGCGCGAGATCGACCTTGTATCCGGTCGCCGCGATCACGTGATCCGTCTCGATCACCTCGGCCTTGCCGCCGCGCTCGACCGAGAGGCGCAGCCTGCCGTTTTTCTCCGTCGCGCGCGCGATCGCGCGCGAGGTCAGGATCGGCGTGTCGCCGACGCGCGCTTTCAGCCACCAGGCGCCGGACGGGCCCCAGCTCTCGCGGAAGATGCGGTCGCGCGTTGATAGCGGCAGGCGATGGAACAGGCGCGGCAGCTCCGAGATCGCGAGGCTCTTCCAGCCGGCGCCCAGTCCGGCCTCGGGGCGACGCAGGCGAGCGAGCGTGGAACGGTCCGCGTTCGGGTCGCTGTTCCACTCGACCTTCTCGTCGCGCACCACGACGCGGACGCTTGCGCCGCGCTCGCGCAACAACGCGGCGGTCTCGAGCGCCGATTGCCCGGCACCGATGATGGTGACGTCCTTGTGCGCGAACGGCGTCAGATCCGCATATTGCGCCGGATGCGAGACGAGCTCCGCCGGAAAGCCGCGCAGCTGCGGCGGGACGTGCTGGAAGCTCACGTGCCCGGTCGCGAGGATCACGCGCTTGGCCCACGCGGTGCGGCCGTCGTCGAATGCGAGCACGAAGCCGTCCTCGACCTGGCGCAGCGAGGTGAGGCGTACGTCCTCGACGTCCGGCGCCGCGTTCTGCCGGAACCAGTCGGCATAGGCGATGAAATGCGCGGCGGGCAACGGCTCGCCGACCTTGCGATAGGGCAGCCCACGCAGCGCGAAGAAGCGCTCGAGCGTATACTGACGCCGCGGATCGGAAAGGTTCGACGCGAACGGCTCGGATTTCAGAATCATGCCCGTCGGCATGTGATTGCGCCAGCTCTCCATCGCCCGGCCGATCAGGAGCGCCTCGATCCCGTTCTGGCGAAAATGCGCGGCGATCGAGAGGCCGTAGGGCCCGGCGCCGACGATGACGTTCTCGACACGCATCATGGCAGGTTCTCAACGACGGTGGTGGGGTTGGGAGTGATCGAGGAAGCGGCCGTGCCCGCCTCGGCCGGCTGAGGCACGTTGGTGGAATGGCGCGCGCGCCGCCGCGTCAGCCGCTTGGCGATCGCCGTGCCGTAATGCACCAGCGCGGGCAGGGGATCGCGCAGGCGCCAGTAGCCGTCGAACACGCGCATCCGAGACGGCAGCGCGGTGCGGCCGCGCCAATGCAGGATCGACGCCTGCCATGCGGCGGTCGGCGCTTGCGGTGTGCGCGGCAGCGGCGGCAGCCCCATCGCGTAGCGATAGGCGGCGAGCGGAATGTTGACGCCCGAGAGCGTCGCGATCTCCTCCTGCCAGTCGGTGCGCCCGACGGTCGGCTCGACCACGACGAAACGCCGATGCACCGAGTCGAATTTGAGCTCGAGGCCCCCGAGCCCGCGATATTGCGTCAGCGCGATGAAGCGCCGCGTCAGGCTTTCGATCTCCGCCGCCTCATCCGCAGCCGCGACGCAGAACGCGGTGCTGCCGATCCCGGGCGGATGGACGATGAGCTTGCGCCCGGAAAAGATCGCAAGCTGGTCGTCGCCCTGGTGGAACAGCGAGAAGAAGATGTTGCTGTCCGGGCCGTTGATCCATTCCTGCACGACGAGCTCGCCCGCGCTCCGCACCAGACGGTCGCACAGCTTGGTGCATGCGGCGAGATCGGCGACCCGATGGATGCGCTCGGTCTCGCCGAAATAGACGCCGCGTTTGTCGGCGGGCTTGACGATCGCGGGAAAGCGCAAGTCCACAAGCTTGGCGAGGTCGCATTCCTGCCGGAGCGCGACAGCGCGCGGCACCGGCACACCGTTGGCCTCGGCAAAGGCCTGGAACTGCGCCTTGTCGCCCAGACGCGAGACCATCTCGGCGGCCGGAAGCGCGAAACGATAAGCGGCAGCGAGCCGGTCGCGATATTGCGAAACCGTGGTGACGGCCATCTCGTCGGTCAGGATCAGCACCGGCCGTTCACCGAGCCTCGCCTGCAGGGCGAGCAGGTCGTCGACCAAGCCCGCTCCATACAGGCGCTCGACGCGCTGGAAGTCACAGAAGCGGGACCAGGCGGCGGCGCGCGCGCGCGTGGTATCGACCAGCACGGTCGGGATGCCGGCGCGCGCCAGGCTTCGGATCACTCCGAGACCGTTAAGCTCGCCGCGCACCACGACGGCATGTGTCATTTTGGGCATCGACGTCCCACGTTGGGGCACGTCGGCCCCCGTTGTCCTGCTTGCGCAGGGACGTCGCAAGATCGGTTCCAGTCGGGTTGGCACCGACGGGCCGGGGCGGGCGGTAGGACGTCGCCGCGGGCGTGCGCGGCGGAGCCGGCTCCGTGCCAAGCGGCCGGCCGTTGCTATCGAACCAGGAAGCCGTGGCGCAACGGATCGTGGCGGTCGATCATCCAGGTCGCCTGACCGCACACATAGGCGCTGCCGGACACTTCGGGCACGACTGCATCGAGTGTCCCGAGCTTGATCGGGCGCAGCACGCGACCCGTCATGATGGTGCCGAGCACCGACTCGTTGATCAGCGTCTCGTTGAGACCGAGCTCGCCCCTGGCGTAGAGGAGCGCGACGCGCCCGGCCGTTCCCGATCCGGTCGGCGAGCGGTCGAGCTGGCGATCGGCGAAGATGCAGCAATTCGCCTGCGTGGACTTCGGGTCGCGCGGCTCGCCATCGATGATGGTCCCGTAGATGTGGTTGAGCTCGGGGATCTCCGGATGCACGACCGAATAGGCCGCATTGGCGGCCGCCTTCACCTCGGCGCCGAAGCGGATCAGCGCCTCGGCGTTTTCGCTGCGGATCGCGAGGCCATGCGGGCGTCCGTCGGTGTAGAAATAGAAGGCGCCGCCGAAGGCGATGGCGCCGGTGACGCGGCCGAAGCTCGGCGTGTCGACCGCGGCGCTCGCGTGAGCCACGAAGGAAGCCACGTTCACGAAGCGGACGCTGGCGGCGCGCTCGCCGTCCCAGGCAACGTATGCCTCGATGAAGCCGCACGGCGCATCGATGCCCACGCGCGTCTCTCCTTGTGCGCGCGCGACCCAGCCGAGCTCGACCGCCGCGGTCGCAAGCGCGATCACGCCATGTCCGCAGTGGTCGCTGTAGCCTTCATTGTGGACGAAGATGACGCCGAAATCCGCGTTCGGCGAAACCGGCTCGGTCAGGTAGCCGGCATACATGTCGGCATGACCGCGCGGCTCGAAGATCAGCGCCCGGCGCAGCGCGTCGATATTGCGCTTCACCCAGTCGCGCCGTTGAACGATCGTCGCGCCAGGAAACCGCGGCAAGCCGCTCACGACGATCCTGAACGGCTCGCCGCCGGTATGAACCTCGACAGTGCGGATCATTCTTTCGATGTGCATGGTTGAGTCATCCGAGCGGTCGCCGTGGACGCGGCAGGAGCAGTCTTGCCCTCGCGGTCTGCAGATCCCGTGGCGCAGCTGTGAGAATAGCTCCTGCCGAAGCGGGGGGGGCGGGTCGATAGGACCGGCGGCGGTTTTGATAATCATAGCATGAGGCGGTATGCGAGAGGCGTGATCGGTCTCGGCTTGCGATCAGGTCACCATCCGGCAGGTTTGGAACGGCACATGTTGGCGACACTGGACCGGCGCTGCGTCTATACGACCCTGATCGGACGCTACGAGAAGCTGAACGAGCAGCCGGTCGCACGGCAGTCCGCGATCCCCTTCATTTGCCTGACCGACGATCCTGGTCTCACCAGCGAGACATGGCAGGTTGTCCGCGTGACGCCCCTGTTTGAGCAGGACCCGGTGCGCAGCCAGCGCATGCTCAAGCTGCGGCCGCATCGCCACTTAAGCGGCTTCGATTGTTCGCTCTACATCGACAACTCCGTCGCGCTGATCGCGCCGCCAGAGCAGATTTTCTCGACCTATCTGTCGAATGCGAGCTTTGCGCTCCCGACGCACAGCTTTCGGGCCAGCGTGCGCGACGAGTTCGAGGAAGTCGCGGCCTGTCGGCTTGATGATCCTGAACGGATCGCCGATCAGCTCGTCGACTACGCGACGGCCGATCCCGACGTCCTCCGTGAGCGCCCGTATTGGTCGGCCGTGCTGCTGCGCGACCACCGCGATGCGCGCGTTTACGAGACGTCGGAAATCTGGGCGGCGCACGTGCTGCGGTACTCGCGCCGCGACCAACTCTCGGCGAACCGTGCGTTTCGCCGCTCGGGATTCGAACCCCACCGCATCGAGATCGACAATTATGCGTCATGGTTTCATCGCTGGCCCGTGACCGAGGGACGCCGGGACGACGTCCGTGTGTATCATTCGGAGCGGGCCGCGAAGGCGCGCGCGGAAACGGATCGCCTCACCCGCGAGGTGAATCTTCAACGCGATCGCGCTGCCGATGCCGAACGGGAAGCCGCGAAGCTTCAGCAGGAAACGGCCCGCCTGACGCAAAATCTGTCCGACCGGACGGCCTACCTGGAGGCGATATTGAGATCGCGCAGTTGGCGGCTGACCGCTCCGCTCCGCAGCGTGCGCCGCTGGTTGCGGTAGTGAAGCCCAAGGACGGTGGAGGCGGCGCGCGCGCCTTTGTTCGCGGTCATCGCGCCTGCAGGTGGCGGTGGATCGCCTCGAGGTCGCATGGGTAGTGGCGGCTGATCAGCTCGGCCCAGCGCCACGCGTCAGGGATCCTCTGAGGATTTTTCAGGATCAGGTCGCGCTTGATGAACGGGGCGCGAAAGTCCGCGATCAGCGTGTCCCAGAAATAGTGGGTTCCGTTCAGCGCGCGTCCGAACACAAGGTTGGATTTGAGCTCATCGGCGTAACTGCGGCGTGGATCGGAGGCGACCGCCGGCGCGTTCCCCGCGCGGCTGAGCTTCTCGCAAACCGAACGCGCCACGTCCCAGTACGGGCAGAGAACGCGCGCGCTGAGCCGATGTCGCGTCAGCTGTTGCGACAGCCGCACCTCGCCGTGGCGGATGACCCAGGACTTGCTGTTCACGTAGGGAAGCCGCCTCCAGAACCGCGCAAAGGCCGGCGAAGCGATCGCGCTCTTGAAAAACATGATGAAGTAGGTCTGGACGTGGAAATGTCGTTCCCAGGAATCCGTGATGCCCCAGAAATCGCAGGCCTCGGTCGGCGCCTTGTCGGTCACCTCGCGCAACGGGAAGAACGGTCCATAGACGCTGTCGTTCATCAGGACCAGCCGCTCGCATGATGCGAGCGCCTGGGTCAGCGCGCCGACGGCCCTGAGACCATCCTTGTAGGCACCGAAATCGAGCCCGTGATTGCGCCGCCAGATGATCTCGCGGCAGTAGGGCCGGACCAATGCGACGGAGGTCTCGCGCAAGCGGCGCGCATTGGTGACGAAGGTCACCCGAAAGCCCGCGCCGGCGAGCTGACGTACCTGCTCGACCACGTAGTCGTGGATCATGCCTTCCGGATCATAATGCGCATAGACGGCGTGATCGCTGGAGGCACGGCACGGATCGTCGCCGATCCAACGTCGGCGGACGAAACCGCGCAGGCGGCGAGCGTGTCCGATACAGGAATGCGCGAGCAGCCATGGGTAGCTCCGCGGCAGTTCCCGGCGGGCCCAGCGAAAGGCGGCGGTGGCCCTGCTCACGTGGCGCCCTCGAGTGCCGGCTCGGGCCGACTCAAGGTCGCGACGCGCGACGCAAAGTCGGAACGTCCGGGCGCCCGGTTCACGATAAGATCGGCAGGGTCTTGCGTCGTGCGGCGCGCAAGGCCGGCGTCGGCGCCGAGCCTTGGACCAGGAACGAGGTCTTCCCCCACGCGAGCCCTTCCGTCCCAGGGCGCGTCCCGATCGGACTGCGCCCTGGCTTCGTTGGTTGGCGCATAGCCTTCAGGGAAAACCGGCGTCGACTTTTCCGGGATATGCGCTCGAGGTTCCGATGGGTGAGGTTATCTGCTCAAGCGGGGACAAGGAAGGGAGACGGCAATCGATCGCCGCAACAAGGTGTTGACGGCGCAAGATCACAAAGAATGCGAACAACGGTTCACAATCCGCGGAGGGGTAGAGCAGTTGCGGCGAACCCGGCGCCGCAAGAGCGCTTCCCTGATCGCGCAGACGGGAAACCGGTTTCCACTTTTCGGGATCATCCACTAGATCCGGAACTTCGCCTCGGTCGCGTCCTTGTGGAACATCGTCACGGTGTCGAGCGAATACGTATCGAGGTCATAGCCGACCAGATTGAGCTTCTTGAGGATGTCGGCGGTCACCGTGATGACCTGGCAGCCGATCGAGTCCGCTTCGAAGATATTGAGGAGCTCGCGCGGGCTCGCCCAGATCACCTCGCAGAGCGGATTGCGCGCCGCAAACTCGACGCTCGCCTTCATCACAGGCAAGGGATGCCGTCCGGTGTCGGCGATGCGGCCCGCGAACACCGAAACATAGGACGCGACCTGCGGACTGAGGTGCGCGACCACCTCGCGCACCTGCGCCGCCGTCATGATCGCGGTGACATTGAGCTTCACGCCGCGCGCGGCCAGCCGCTTGATCAGCGGGCACGCCGACTGCTGCTTCGTGTTCATCACCGGGATCTTGACGTAGACGTTCTTGCCCCAGCTGGCGATCTTCATCGCCTGCGCTTCCATCTCGTCGAATTCGTCGGAGAACACCTCGAACGAGATCGGCTTCTCCTTGATGACGCTCAAAATGTCGCGCGCAAAGCCCTCGTAATCCGTGATGCCGGCCTTGCGCATCAGGGTTGGGTTCGTGGTCAGCCCCTTGACGATCGGCGTCCGGTTCATTTCGAGCATGCTGGTCCGATCCGCGCCGTCGGCGAAGATCTTGACCTTAAGCTCGGCGATCGAGGGGACTGCGGCGGCCGCTAGCGCTTCTGTGCCAAGATCCATCGGGTAGCCTCTTGCAGCGAGCCGCACACATGGTCCGCACGGTCGAGCGGGCGCGGCTCGTCATAATGATAGTCGATGAAGACCGTCCGGCAACCGGCATTGATTCCCGCGTCTATATCCCGCCACCGGTCGCCGATCACAAAGCAGGAAGCAAGGTCCAGCCCGTAGGCGTCGCGCGCCTGCAGCATGAGGCCGGGCCGCGGCTTGCGGCAGGGGCAGTCGTCGGCGTCGTCATGGAAGCAGGTCAGGACGGCGTCGAGGCGAAGCTCGCGGCGCAGCCGCTCGTTGATGGCATCGACGACCGCGCGGGTCGTGACCCCGCGCACGACATCCGGCTGGTTCGTCACCACGAGGGTCATGTATCCGGCCTGGCGCAGCACGGCAATCGCCTCCGGGACGCCCGCGAGCACCTCGACCGCGGCGGGGTCATGGATGACGTAGGGCTTGCCGTTGCGGACATGCGCGCGCACCAGCACGCCGTCGCGATCGAGGAAGGCGGCGCGCCGGGTCACCGGACCGCGGACTCCCATTTGGTCTGCTTGATCTTCAGCAGGGGGTGAGAGACCAGGAGGTGCCACACCACCGCCTGAAAGGCCTCGGTGTGCGGCGTGATGCTGTCCGGGTTGACGGTCGGTACGATCACCACGGCGTCGCCCACCTTGGCGGTATAGCCGCCG
>Ga0187784_10000342_pt1 | contig 33658 bp, 39 predicted proteins | sample 1015_SJ02_MP15_2_FD_132964 | JGI IMG/M metagenome (GOLD analysis project Ga0187784, IMG submission 132964) | Tropical peat soil microbial communities from peatlands in Department of Meta, Colombia - 1015_SJ02_MP15_20_MG | ecosystem: Environmental > Terrestrial > Soil > Wetlands > Peat | place... | reverse complement strand
TCTTGCTCAGATCTTGCTCAGATCTTGGCCCTCGATCGAAGGCGCCGATCACTTTTGAATGGCCCGGTCGGACCGTCAATGACAAGGGACGGCAACGCACCTATGCTCCCGCGAAATTCGGGGAAGCGACATGAAATTCTATTCGTTCTGGCGCTCGCTCGCGTCGTTTCGGGTGCGCATCGCGCTCAACCTCAAGGGGATCGTGCCGGACGAGGTGATCAGTGTGGACCTCATGAAGGGCGAGCAGTGCCAGCCGGCCTACCGGGCCGTGAACCCGCAAATGCTGCTTCCCGCATTGGTCGACGGCGACGGGCCGATCCTGTTCCAGTCGGTCGCCATCATGGAATATCTCGAGGAGACGCGGCCCGCGCCGCCGATCCTGCCGCAGGACCCGCGCGGCCGGGCGCGCGTGCGCGCGCTCGCGGCGATCAACGCCTCGGACTCGCATCCGCTGATGGTGCCGCGCGTGCGCAACTTCCTGGAGCAGGAGCTGCATCTCGACGAGGCCGCGCGGATGAAATGGATCCGCCACTGGATTGGCGAAGGGCTCGCCGCGATGGAAGGCCATCTCGCGCGCGACCGGGAGACCGGCAAGTTCGCCCACCGCGACGCGGTGACGATGGCGGACATCTGCGTGGTCGCGCAGGCGACCGGCGCGAGCTTCTTCAACGTGGACGTCGCGCCCTATCCGACCGTGAAACGCATCACCGACACCTGCATGGCGCTCGACGCGTTCGCGCGCGCCCACCCGCTGAAGCAGCCCGGCGCGCCGGCAAGTCTCGGCCACTGAGCTTTCACGATGTCATAGGGCACTGCCTTTCACTCCCTCCCCCGCTTGCGGGGGAGGGTGGGGTGGGGGAACGTGTGCATGGCGCCAAGGTATCGGAGCTCGTGCATGCTGAACGCCGCGATGATCGGGCTAGGCTGGTGGGGCAAGGAGCTGGTGCGCGCGCAGCGCGCCAGCCCGCTGATGCGCTTCACGCATGGCGTAACGCTCGAGCCGGACGCGGCGCGCGACTTCGCCGCCGAGATGAAGCTCGTGCTCGGCACCTGCTACGAGAACGTGCTCGCCGACGCCTCGATCGACTGCGTGGTGCTGGCGACCCCGCACACGCAGCATCGCGCGATGGTCGAGGCGGCGGCCGCGGCCGGCAAGCACGTGTTCTGCGAGAAGCCGTTCGCGCTCAGCCTCGGCGACGCCAGGGCCGCGCTTGCGGCCTGCCGCAAGGCCGGCGTCGCGCTCGGCGTCGGGCATAACCGGCGGCTCTGGCCTTCGATCGTGAAGCTGAAGGAGGTGGTGAGCGCGGCGGAGTTCGGCACGGTCATGTTCGCCGAGGGCAACTACAGCCACGACATCCTGGCGAACACGCCGCTCGACAACTGGCGCTCCGCGCCGCAGGAGACGAAAGCCGGCGGCATGACCGGCATGGGCATCCATCTCATCGACGCGTTCAGCTTCCTGGTCGGTCCGATGGCGCGCGTGAGCGCGTTGTCGAGAAAACGCGCGCTGCCGTTCCCGTCCGGCGACACCACGCAGGCGATGCTGGCGTTCGAGAACGGCGCGACTGGCGCGATCGCGACGTCGCTGAAGACGCCGGGCTTCGTCTGGCGCGTCGCGATCTACGGCTCGCAGATGTGGGCGGAGTCACTCTCCGAGACGAAGGTCACGGTGTGTGGCCGCAACGGCAAGCCCGAGACCTTCGAGCTGCCGCAAACGAATCACATCGGCGCGAATCTCGATTCGTTCGCGGCCTGCGCGCTCGGGCAACGGCCGTTCCAGATCGATGATGCCGGTATCCTGCACACGGTCGCCGCGCTCGAAGCGGTGTTCGAGTCTGCCGCGCGCGATGGCGAATGGCGCAACATTGCATGATGTGAAACTGATGCGCCGTCATTTCGCTTGAGAGAGTCGGAAGTCGTAGCCACAGACCTGGCGCGTGGTGCTAAGACGATGGTCATCGAAGCCGGCCATGCGCGAGGCGGCCGGAATGACGCGTGGGGAGTTCTGATGAACCTCGGCTTCTTCACCATGCCGATCCACCCGCTCGGGAAGGACTGGCGGCAGTCGCTGCGTGAGGATCGCGAGGCGTTCATCCTCGCCGACGAGCTCGGCTACACCGAGGGCTATGTCGGCGAGCATCACACCGACCGCGCCGAGAACATCACCTCCTGCGCGATGTTCATCTGCACGCTGATCGAGGCGACCAAGCGCATCAAGCTCGGCACCGGCACGGTCAACATGCCGAACAATCACCCCGCAGCGGTCGCGGCCAACATCGCGATGCTCGATCACCTGCTCGACGGGCGTTTCATCTTCGGCATCTCGCCGGGTGGGCTGATGTCGGACGCGGAGGTGTTCGGCAATCTCGAGGCCGACCGCAACGCGATGTTCCTCGAATGCATCAACCAGGTGCTCGAGATCTGGAAGAGCGAGCCGCCCTACCGCATCACGGGCAAGTTCTGGAACATCGTGCTCGAAAAGCAGCTGATGACCGACCTGGGGCAGGGCTATCTGCCAAAGCCGCTGCAGCAGCCGCATCCGCCGATCGTCGTCACCGCGGTTGCGCCCTTCTCGAAGGGCGTGACGGAAGCCGCGGCGCGCGGCTGGGAGCCGATCTCGGCGAACTTCCTGATGCCGGTGTGGGTGAAGTCGCACTGGCCGAAATATGTCGAGGGCTGCACGCGCGTCGGGCGGCCGGCGGAGCCGGCGAACTGGCGCGTCGCGAAATCGATCTTCGTTGCCGAGGACGAAGCGACCGCTCGGCGCTACGCCACCGAGGCGAACGGGCCGTATCGCTATTACTACAGCCAGCTCTTCACCAAGCTGACGCGCGGCGGCCGGGCAATCGCGTTCAAGACGCGGCCGGATCAGCCGGAGGACGAAGTGACGCTCGACGCGGTGTGCGACAAGCTCGTGTTCTGGGGCTCGCCCAACCGTGTCGCCGATCAGATCCTGGCATTCCGCGAGGAGGTCGGCGATTTCGGCACATTGCTCGTCGCCGGCAAGGACTGGAAGGACCGCGAGCTCGGCCGGCGCAGCATGATCCTGCTCGCCGAGAAGGTGCTGCCGCAGGTCAATGCGGCGATCGACGGCGCGTAGGGTGGGCAACGCGCCTGCGCGCGATCTGCATCATGCGACGGCGCCTCGGCGCGTTGCCCACGCGGATCAGTATCGCGATGTGTTCGCGTGGACAAAATCGCTCGACGAAGATCGCGCGCAGTAGTCGGCCGGTGCAGGCGATTTTGCCCACCCTACGCCACTTTCGTTCACTCCGCGGTCCAGCCGCCATCGACCACCAGCGCCGAGCCGGTCATCAGCCGCGACGCATCGCTTGCCAGGAACACGATCGCGCCGGTGAGCTCGTCCATCTGCCCGATGCGGCCGAGCTTGATCTTCGACAGCACCTCCTGCCGGAACGCGGCGTTCTCGAAGAACGGCCGCGTCAGCGGCGTCTCGATGAAGGTCGGCCCGATGGTGTTGACGCGGATGCCGTGCGGCGCGAGCTCAATCGCCATCGCCTTGGTGAAGCCCTCCATCGCGTGCTTCGAGGCGCAATAGACGGTGCGCCGCGCCGCGCCGACATGACCCATCTGCGAGGAAATGTTGACGATCGAGCCAGATTGCTTGGCTTCGATCAGCCGCCGCGCCACCGCCTGCGCGACGAAATAGGCGGCGCGCACGTTCAGCCCCATGATGGCGTCGAAGTCCTCGACCGTGACGTCCATCAGCGGCTTCGGCCGGTTGGTGCCGGCATTGTTGATGAGGATGTTGAACGGGGCGGCGCGCGCGATCGCGTCCTGCATCGCGGCGAGGTCCGCCACATCGAGCACGATCGCGTCCGCCTGCTGGCCGCGCGCGCGGATCGCCCGCGCGGCTTCCTCAATCTCATTCCGGCTGCGCGCAACGAGGGTCACATGCGCGCCGCTGTCGGCAAGCGCCGACGCCGCCGCGAGTCCGATGCCGCGTCCCGCGCCTGACACGAGCGCGCGCTTGCCGTCGAGGCGGAACGACGGGGCGGTGTGCAGTTCGAGGCTCACGGCAGTGCCTCGCCGCGCGCACAGGCGTATTCCCTCCCCCCTTGTGGGGGAGGGCTAGGGAGGGGGGTCGAAGTTAGTTCGCTGCCGAGGGACCCCCACCCCCAGCCCCTCCCCACAAGGGGGAGGGGAGTCGACGGAGTTCGTTGCACCTCCATCACTCCGCCGCCTGCGCGTAGGGGACGTTGCGCCCGCCGTAGCGGCGCACGCGCACATTCGCCTGCTCGGCATGGCCGGTGAAGCCCTCGAGCATGCAAAGCCGCGAGCAGTACTCGCCGATCATCGCCGAGGCGGCATCGGTCAGCACCTTCTGGTAGGTGCAGGTCTTGAGGAATTTGCCGACCCAGAGCCCGCCGGTGAAGCGCGCGTTCTTCCTGGTCGGCAGCGTGTGATTGGTGCCGATCACCTTGTCGCCATAGGCGACGTTGGTGCGCGGCCCAAGGAACAGCGAGCCGTAGTTCTTCATGCCGTTGAGGAACACGTCCGGGTCGCGCGTCATCACTTGCACGTGCTCGGAGGCGACGCGGTCGGCCTCGGCGATCATCTCGGCCTCGTCGGCGCAGACGATCACCTCGCCATAATCGGCCCAGGCCTTGCCGGCGAGATCGGCGCTCGGGAGAATCTTGAGCAGCCGCTCGACCTCGGCCATCGTGTCGCGCGCGAGCTTCTCCGAGCTGGTGATCAGCACCGCCGGCGAGGTCGGGCCGTGCTCGGCCTGGCCAAGCAGATCGGTCGCGCAGATTTCCGCGTCGACGCTGTCGTCCGCGATGATCAGCGTCTCGGTCGGGCCGGCGAGCAGGTCGATGCCGACGCGGCCGTAGAGCTGGCGCTTCGCCTCCGCCACATAGGCGTTGCCGGGCCCGACGATCATGTCGACCGCGCCGACCGAGCCGGTGCCGAGCGCCATCATGGCGACCGCCTGCACGCCGCCGAGCACGTAGATCTCGTCCGCGCCGCCGAAATGCATCGCCGCAACGATCGCGGGATGCGGCCCGCCCTTGAAGGGCGGCGCGCAGGCGATGATGCGCGGCACGCCTGCGACCTTGGCGGTGACGATCGACATGTGCGCCGAGGCGACCATCGGGTAGCGCCCGCCCGGCACGTAGCAGCCGATCGAGCTGACCGGGATGTGGCGATGCCCGAGCACGACACCCGGCAAGGTCTCGACCTCGATGTCCTGCATGCTGTCGCGCTGCTTCTGCGCGAAGTTGCGCACTTGCGCCTGCGCAAACTTGATGTCGTCGAGATCGCGCTTGCCGACCTGGCCGATCGCCTGCTCAATCTCTTGGGCGCTGAGTTTGAAGCTCGCCGGCGACCACCTGTCGAACTGCTCCGACAGCGCGCGCACCGCCGCGTCGCCGCGCGCCTCGATCTGCGCCAGGATGTCCTCGACCGTTTCGCGCACCTTCGCGTCGGCCGCCTTGATGGCGCTCGCGTCCATTCCGCGTTTCAGGAAGCGGGGCATGGGACAATCTCCGTTTCTTGTGTCCCGGGCGCGGCGCAGCATGTAATGCTGCGACGCAGACCCGGGACCGCCAAGTACGCCGGCGCCGTGCTTTGTGCGATCCCGGGTCTCGGCGGACTGTCGTCCGCCTTCGCCCGGGATGACGCCTTCGGCGTCACTTGATCGCCTGCGGGTTGATCGGGCTTCCGCTGCCGCCGGTGATGATCAGCGGCGGGCCGCAGAAGAAGAACTCGTAGACCTTGTCCCTGGCGCAGTCCTCGGCGAGCTCCTTCAGATAGAAGATCTCGCCCATGCAGAGCCCCATTGCGGGGATCACCACCCAGTGCCAGGGCTGGTTTGCCTCCTTGGTCTCGTTCGGGCGCACCTCGACGCCCCAGGTGTCGGAGCAGATCGCCGCGACCTGCCTCTCGTGGCACCAGTAGCAGTTCTCGAACTTGACGCCCGGCGCATCGCCGCCCGCATAGCCGCCCCATTGGCCTTCCGCCAAGCAGCGCTCCATCTGCCCGGTGCGGATGATGACGAAGTCGGCGCGGCGGATCTCGACGCCCTGCTGCTTGGCGCAGGCGTCGAGCTCGTCATTGCCGATGCCTTCGCCGTCCTGCAGCCACGGCACGCCGCGGAAGCGCGCAATGTCGAGCAGCACGCCGCGCCCGTTCATCTTCGACTTCGAATGCTCGATTCCGAGCACGCCGAGCCCGCGCGAGTTGATCTTGCGCGGGTCGTGACCGTTATAGGCGCGGTCCTCGTAGAAGATATGGCCGAGCGCGTCCCAGTGCGTCGCGCCCTGGACGCAGAGATTGAGCGTGTCGTCGGAGTAGCGCAGCTTGTTCCAGTCCTGCTCGCCGGCGAGCGCGTCGGTGCCGGTCGCGAGCATCTGGTGGATCGGATTGAAGCGGCCGCCGAACAGGCCGGTCTGCGGGCCGGAGCGGTCGAGCGGGATGCCGAGCGCGAACACCTTGCCCTGCTTGATGAGCTTGCCGGCGGCGACGATGTCCTGCGGCGTCACATAGTTGAGCGTGCCGATCTGGTCGTCCTTGCCCCACTTGCCCCAGTTGGAGAGCTTTGCCGACGCCTCCCGGATGGCGGCGGCATTGACGGTGATGGTCATGGCTAGAAATTCACCTTGTCGCCGCCCTTGAGCGAGAGGATCTCGCGCGCGTCGTCCGGCGTCGCGATCTCGAGGCCGAGGCCCTCGAGGATCTGGCGCACCTTCTTCACCTGCGCGGCATTCGATTCGGCAAGCTTGCCGGGGCCGATCCAGAGCGAGTCCTCCATGCCGACGCGCACATTGCCGCCCATCGCGGCGGCCTGCGCGGCGACGCGCATCTGGTTCGCGCCCGCGCCGAGCACTGACCAGTGATAATTGTCGCCGAGCAGCCGGTCGGCGGTGCGCTTCATCATGATGACGTCCTCCGGGTGCGCTCCGATGCCGCCGAGGATGCCGAACACGGATTGAACGAACAGCGGCGGCTTCACCACGCCGCGGTCGAGGAAGTGCTTGAGCGTGTAGAGATGGCCGATGTCGTAGCACTCGATCTCGAAGCGCGTGTTGTTCTCGGCGCAGGTGGTGAGGATGTATTCGATGTCCGCGAAGGTGTTCTTGAACATGCCCTTGCGCGAGTTCTCCAGATACAACTCCTCCCAGTCGTGCTTGAACTTGCCCTTGTAGCGCTGGATCATCGGGTAGAGGCCGAAGTTCATCGTGCCCATGTTGAGCGAGGCGACCTCCGGCTTGAAGGTCGCGGCCGGGCGCACGCGCTCCTCGACCGTCATGGTCGGCGCGCCGCCGGTGGTGATGTTCACCACCACGCCGGCGCGCTGCTTGATTACCTTCAGGAACGGCGCGAAGGCTTCCGGCGACTGATCCGGCCGTCCGTCCTTCGGGTCGCGCGCATGCAGGTGCACCACCGCGGCCCCCGCTTCCGCGGCGCCGATCGCCGCATCGGCGATCTCGGCTGCCGTGACCGGCAGATGCGGTGACATCGACGGCGTATGGATCGAGCCGGTGACCGCGCAGGTGATGATGACTTTCCTGGCCATTGTTCCTCCCGAAGGGCTGCTTTTTCGGCCGCGACTGTAGACGGACGGATGCGCGCGTGGAAAGCCTCAATCGGTCGCGAGGGCGATGCCATGCGCTCCGAAATCAAACGAGCTTGAGCGCCCGCGCCGCTGCCACGTGCAGGTCCGCCGACGCATCCGAGAAGCAGCAGAACGCGACGCGGGTGATGGTGGGCGCCCTGTCGAGTGCAGATGCGACGGTGCCGATCGCGATGCGCGCGGCGCGCTCAGCCGGAAACGCATAGATGCCGGTCGAGATCGCCGGAAAGGCGATCGAGGCGAGATCGTGGGCTGCCGCAAGATCGAGCGCAGTCGCATAGCACGAGGCGAGCAGCGCATCTTCGTCGGCGCCGCCGCCCTGCCAGACCGGGCCGACCGCGTGGATCACGTGTTTCGCCGGCAGGCGGTAGCCGCGCGTGATCTTGGCCGAGCCGGTCGGGCAGCCGCCGAGCGTGTCGCACTCGGCCTGCAACTGCGGCCCGGCGGCGCGATGGATCGCGCCGTCGACCCCGCCGCCGCGCTGCAGGCGCGCATTCGCCGCATTCACGATCGCGTCGACGGCAAGCGTCGTGATGTCGGCGACCAGGATGTCGCAGGTCGCGGTGCCGCGCGTGAAGGAGAGGAGGGGAGACATGCGCTCTCCGTCATTCCGGGGCCGCGCGTAGCGCGGAGCCCGGAATCCATAGCCACGAATGGGGCGATTGTGCACCGTCGGCGTGGCAATCGCGAGGGCGACGGTTATGGATTCCGGGCTCGCGCCTTCGGCGCGCCCCGGAATGACCAATGACCTACGCCCACTCGGCTTTCGCCTCGGCCGCGAGGTCGACGGTCGAGCGCACGCCGATATCGCCGAAATGCTCGGTCAGGAAGTTGCGCGCGGCGCGGCGCCCGCCCTTGTGCAGCATCTGGAAGAAGTCGAAGTCCGAGTTCAGCTTCGATCCGGCGTCGAGCTTGCGGAAGGTCGAGTCGAGCGCGATGCGATGCACGTTGATGCGGCGGTATTCGCCCGGACCGGTGCCGTGCGGCAGGCGGCCCTGATCGATCATGCGGCGCACGAAATCGATCGCGCGGAACTCCGCGAGCAGCGAGGAGTTGAAGGTGATTTCGTTGATCCGGTTCATGATCTCGGTCTGCGACGTCGGCGTCGTGGCGCGCTCGACCGGATTGATCTGCACGATCAGCACGTCCTCGGTTTCGGTCGAGGCGAAGAACGGGAAGATCGCCGGATTGCCCATGTAGCCGCCGTCCCAATAGGGAATGCCGTCGATCTCGACCGCGTGAAACAGGAACGGCAGGCAGGCCGAGGCCATCACGACGTCGGCGGTGATCTTCTCCTGCGGGAAGATGCGCAGCCGGCCGGTGTGCACGTTGGTCGCCGAGACGAACAGGTTCACCTCCTTGGAGCTGCGCACCGCCTCGAAGTCGACGAAGCGCTCGATCAGGCCGCGCAGCGGATTGATGTTGAGCGGATTGAGGTCGTAGGGCGACATGTAGCGCGCGATCACGTTGAACCAGGCCTGCACCGGCGAGCCTTCGTAAGGCGTGAACGAGAACAGTCGGTCGATCACCGTGCGCTGCAGCGCCGGAAGATTGCCGTCGAGGCTGGCGGCGCGCCAGAACTCGGCGAGGCGCTTGCGCGCCTCCTCGGTGCCGCCGCGCGCGAGCCCGTCGGCGAGCATCACGGCGTTCATCGCGCCGGCGGAGGTGCCCGAGATGCCCTCGATCTCGATGCGCTCGTCCTCGAGCAGATAATCGAGCACGCCCCAGGTGAAGGCGCCGTGCGCGCCGCCGCCCTGCAGGCCGAGGTTGATCTTCTTGCGGTTCGGCGTCGGCTTGCCGCCGCCGCGCAGTTTTCTGAGGAGGCTTTTCATATGATCAGTGAGCCCTCACCCTGAGGCGCGAGCGCAGCGAGCCCCCGCAAGTCGGCTGTAGCCGACTTGCGAAACCACGAATCCAATCTCGGGTAAACCCGAGATTAGTGGGCGAGGGCGCTTGCTCGGTGTCTGCGGCCATCCTTCGAGGCCCGCCTCGCTCAAGGCTCGGCGGGCGCCTCAGGATGAGGTCAGAGATCACTCCGCGGTCCAGCCGCCGTCGATCGAGAGGTTCGCGCCGGTGATCTGCGCGGCGACGTCCTGGCAGAGATAGAGCGCGAGCGCCGCCACCTGGTCGACGGTGACGAATTCCTTGGTCGGCTGCGCCTCGAGCAGCACGTCATGGATCACCTGCTCCTTGGTCAGGTGGCGCGCCGCCATGGTGTCGGGGATCTGCTTCTCGACCAGCGGCGTCCATACATAGCCGGGCGAGATGCAATTCACCGTGATGCCGAAGGTCGCGGTCTCGAGCGCGATCGTCTTGGTGAAGCCCGCGATGCCGTGCTTCGCCGTCACATAGGCCGACTTGAACGGCGAGGCGACGAGCGAATGCGCCGATGCGGTTGAGATGATGCGGCCCCATTTGCGCGCCTTCATGCCGGGCACCGCGGCTCGGGTCGCATGGAACGCGGCGGAGAGATTGATCGCGATGATCGCGTCCCACTTCTCGACCGGGAATTCCTCCACCGGCGCGACGTGCTGGATGCCGGCATTGTTGACCAGGATGTCGACCGAGCCGAAGGTCTTCTCGGCGGTCTTGATCATGTCGGCGATCTCGGCCGGCTTGGTCATGTCGGCTCCCGAATAGGCGGCCTTCACGCCGAAATCCTTCTCGATGCCGGCGCGCTCCTTCTCGATATCGGCGGCGGCACCGAAGCCGTTGATGGTGACGTTGGCGCCGTCCTTGGCGAAGGCGCGCGCGATGGCAAGGCCGATGCCGGAGGTGGAGCCGGTGACGACGGCGGATTTTCCTTTGAGCATGGGATGACCTGATGGTTTGGAGGAGGCGACCTTATATCCGCTATTGTGGCAGCATTGCTGCACCGCAATATAGACACTCAGCCGTCGTTTCACGAGTGCACGACGCGGATGACAGGATCGTGTAGCGCCAAGATCATGTAGGACAGGATCGTGTAAGGTTCGGCCATGGCCAGCATTTTCCCCACGCCCGATCATGACCATGCCCGCTGCTCGGCGGACGCGCTGGCGCATGCCGAGGCGCTGTGCGTCAAGCGCGGCGAGCGGCTGACCGCGATGCGCCGCCAGGTGCTGGAGGTGCTGGCGGCAAGTCACAAGCCGCTCGGCGCCTACGAGATCATCGACCTGGTCGCTTCGCGCGGGCCGCGTCCGGCCCCGATCACGATCTACCGCGCGCTCGATTTCCTCACCGCCCAGGGCTTCGTGCATCGCATCGAGAGCCGCAACGCGTTCCTTGCCTGCATCAATAATCACGCGAGCGACGCGCCGGTGGTGTTCCTGATCTGCGAGCATTGCGGCAAGGTCGGCGAGGCGCCGTCGGCGGCGGTCGCCGAGGCCCTGAATGCGGCGGCGAAAAGCGCGGGCTTCACGCCGAAAGCGCCGGTGATCGAGATCACCGGCGTCTGCGCGCATTGCAGGGACTCATAGGACCACGACGGGTCTTATCTTCGTCAATCGGCCGGGATAGCGAGGTTCTGCGGTCGCGGCAGACGCCGGCGGTCTCCCCGCCCAGCAAAAGGGCGTTTACGCCCGTCTTGAACGGAAAGAGCGGGTGAGGGTTGGGGAGGGGGAAAGTGCGGTTCCGCGGGCTGTTTACCGCACCCCGAGCCCCTAAATTGACTGCAACAGCCCGGTCTGGCACTCCCTAGCCCGACCTCAGGAGCAAGTTTCAGATGACCCAGTCCGCGGCGCCCGCTGAGCGGCACAAGACGGTTCCGGTTCGCGTCGGCAAGGTAAAGGTCGGCGGCGGCGCACCCATCGTGGTGCAGTCGATGACCAATACCGACACCGCGGACGTCAACGCGACCGCGGCCCAAGTCGCCGCGCTGGCGCGCACCGGCTCCGAGATCGTGCGCATCACGGTCGACCGCGACGAGGCCGCGGCCGCCGTCCCGCATATCAAGGACAAGCTCTTGAAAATGGGCGTCGACGTGCCGCTGGTCGGCGACTTCCACTATATCGGCCACAAGCTGCTCGCCGCGCATCCGGCTTGCGCGCAGGCGCTCGACAAGTACCGCATCAATCCGGGCAATGTCGGCTTCGGCAACAAGAAGGACACGCAGTTCTCGGCGATCGTCGAGACCGCGATCAGGCACGACAAGCCGGTGCGCATCGGCGCGAACTGGGGCTCGCTCGATCAGGAGCTGCTCACCACGCTGATGGACGAGAACACCAAGTCGGCCAATCCGCAGGACGCGCGCGCGATCACGCGCGAGGCGATGGTGCAGTCGGCGCTGTTGTCGGCCAAGCGCGCCGAGGAGATCGGGCTCTCGCGCGACAAGATCATCCTGTCGGCGAAGGTATCGGCGGTGCAGGACCTGATCGCGGTCTATCAGGAGCTCGCGCGCCGCTCCGACTATGCGATCCACCTCGGCCTCACCGAGGCCGGCATGGGCTCGAAGGGCATCGTCGCGTCGTCCGCGGCGCTCGGCATCCTGATGCAGGAGGGCATCGGCGACACGATCCGCATCTCGCTCACCCCCGAGCCGGGCGGCGACCGCACGCTCGAGGTGAAGGTCGCGCAGGAAATCCTCCAGACCATGGGCTTCCGCGTGTTCGTGCCGCTGGTCGCGGCCTGTCCGGGCTGCGGCCGCACCACCTCGACCACCTTCCAGGAGCTCGCGCGCGACATCCAGAGCTTCATCCACGAGTCGATGCCGGCCTGGAAGACGCAGTATCCGGGCGTCGAGTCGCTCAATGTCGCGGTGATGGGCTGCATCGTGAACGGCCCGGGCGAGAGCAAGCACGCCGATATCGGCATTTCGCTCCCCGGCACCGGCGAGCAGCCGGCCGCCCCGGTGTTCATCGACGGCAAGAAGGCCGTGACCTTGCGCGGCCCGACCGTCGCGGCGGATTTCAAGAAGCTGGTGATCGATTACATCGAGAAGCGCTACGGCGCGGCGAGCGCCGGGGCGCGGACCGCGGCGGAGTAGTTATTCGCAGTAGAGCGCGCCAGGCGCCGCATTGGCGCAATCACCGCATCCGCGACTTGAGCCGGAACGCGGCGCCGTCGGCGACGAACTTGCCGTAGCCGTGGTGATGGATCGTCTTCGGATTCCGCTGCGCCGGGTCGATCCAGGCCTGCACGCATTCGAGCACGAACAGATTGTATTTGCGCACCATCGCGGTGTCACTGACGCGGCACTCGAGATTGGCGCAGCACTCGGCGATCAGCGGCGGCGCGACGCGCGACGCCTTGACCGGGGTCAGGCCGAACGCCTCGAACTTGTCGGTGTCGCGCCCGGAGCAGTTGCCGATCCTGACGACCTTAGGGGCAAGCCGGCGCGCCGGAATGGCGATGACGCATTCCCGACTGGCGCGCAGCGCCGCAAACGAATGGTTGGCGCCCGCGACCACGCAGCCGATCAACGGCGGCTCGAACTCGAGCATCATGTGCCACGACATGGTCATGACGTTCGCCTTGCCGCCGCGTGCGGTGGTGAGCAGCACCACCGGACCGGGCTCGATGAGCTGATAGACCTTGGAAAGGGCAAGCGCTTTCATCGCCGGGAGCGTAACCCGGATGAAGCTCCCGGGTCATGCCCGAAGGCGAAATCCGCGGCTTTCTCTCAAGTGGTTGGCCAGCCCCCGGATTGCGCTTCGCTCCATCCGGGCTACGGTGCTATTGAGCAAGTACCTGAAGAGCGCGAGGCCATGAGTGGAAGGATTTCCGTCAGACGCGGCAGCGGCAATGTGTTTGCCGATCTCGGCTTCGAGCGGCCGGAGGAAGAGCTGTTGAAGGCGCAGCTGGTCCGCGAAATCCGCGATATCCTGAAGGATCGCCGGCTGACGCAGGCGAAGGCCGCGGAAATCCTTGGACTGAAGCAGCCGGATGTCTCCGCCTTGATGACCGGACGCGTGCACAAGTTCTCGCTTGAGCGCCTGCTGCGCTGCGTGCGGCGCTTGGACCGCGACGTCGTCATGGTCATTCGGCCCCGGTCGCGGCGGCGTGCGACCCCGTCCCCGCGCAAGGCGGCGCGGCGCAAAACCCTCGCAGCTTGACCGGACGCGCTCAGCACGCCACGACGCCAACGTGTCCTTCGTTCGCGTAAGCCAACAGCGCCCGATCGCGCGTCACCAGAATCGCGCCGAGATCGCGCGCGGTCGCGAGCAGGATGCGGTCGGCCGGATCGCGCGGCGGCTTCCCGGGGAGGAATGACGCGGCGATCAGCAGGTCGGGCGGGAGCTCGGCGAGTTGAACGTTCGGTATCGACAGCACCCGCGCAAACCACCGCTGTGGCGTTGTCAGAAGATCAATCCGGTTCAGCGAGACAAGAAGCCCGACTTCCCAGGCCGTGATGGGTGAAACGAGAAGCATGCCATCCGCCTCATAGGCAATTCTGATCGCTTCTTCGGCCGCACGTGCAATTGGCTCGTTTCGAACGAGCCAGATCACGGTGTGGGTGTCGAGAAGGAGCGGCGGCATCGACAGGTCACCGCGGAGGTGGTCCGTACTTCTTGTCTGCGAGATCGGCCCACTCCGGATCGGCAGGCTCGGTGAGGTCAACGCCGGGGACAAGTCGCGTGATGTCCTTCAATGCGCCGAATATCGGATGCCGCCCTTCCTTGGTGGCATACGGCTTCAAGGCCGGGCGAGAGGCGGACGCCGCGGTCCCCGCGACGCGGCGGAACACCAGCTTGCGCCCCTCGATATCCACTTGCGCGCTTTCAAATCCGGCGGCGAGCCAGACCTTCGTCATCACGCTGTTGTCCGGGTTGTTGCTCCACCAGGCGCGGTGATGCTGCGCCTTCGGCGGCAGCTTCACGCCGGTGATCTTCTCGATCTCGCGGAAGGTGAGTGGCACTTCGCGCGCGCGCTGGCGACGCAGGAACTGGCCGAGCGGCTCGTATTTACCCATGGCTTGCCTCAGTTGACACACTGTATAAATGTGTGTGACACATGTGTCAATACGGATTATTGCTGGGAGCGCATGTCGACAAGCCGGGGGTCTTGCCTCGCCCTTGATCGCGCCGATCCGCTCGCTCACGCGCGCGAGCGCTTCGTGCTGCCGGCGGGTGTGAACTATCTCGACGGCAACTCGCTGGGCGCGGTGCCAAAGGGCGTGGCGGAGCGCGTCGCGAGGACGGTCGAGAGCGAGTGGGGCGAGGGGCTGATCCGCTCGTGGAACGCGGCCGGATGGTACGAGTCGCCGGGGCGCGTCGGCGCGAGGCTTGCGCCGCTATTGGGCGCGGCGCCGCATCAGGTGACCGTCACCGACACGGTCTCGGTCAACCTCTTCAAGCTGCTGGTCGCGGCCGCGCGGCTGCGGCCTTTGCGCAAGACGATTCTGGCCGAGCGCGGCAACTTCCCCTCCGACAACCACATCGTCGAGAGCGTCGCACGCATGCTCGGCCTCAACGCCCGCTTCGTGCCGGCGGCCGAGATCGCGGCCGCGGTCGACGACGACACTGCCGTGGTCGAGCTCTCCCACGTGAACTACCGCAGCGCCGAGATCCAGGACATGGCGGTGGTCACGGCGGCGGCGCATGCCAAAGGCGCGCTGATCGTGTGGGACCTCGCGCATTCGACCGGGGCGGTCGAGTTGCAGCTCGACCGCGATCGCGCCGACTTCGCGGTCGGCTGCGGCTACAAGTTTTTGAATGGCGGGCCGGGCGCGCCGTCGCATCTCTATGTGGCGGAGCGGCATCTTGGCGTCCTCGACCAGCCGCTCACCGGCTGGTTCGCGCATGCGCGGCCCTTCGCCTTCGACGACGGTTTCGCGCGCGCCGAGGGCATCCGCGCGATGCTGTGCTCGACCCCGCAGATGCTCTCGATGGTGGCGCTCGAGGCCGCGCTCGATGCCTTCGAAGGCCTCGCGATGCGCGACGTGCAACAGAAGGGCCGCGCGCTCGGCGACCTGATGATCCGCCTGGCCGACGAGCGCCTCGCGCCGCACGGCGTCGGCATCGCGTCCTTGCGCGACGGCGCGCGGCGCGGCAACCATGTCTCGCTTACGCATCCCGAAGGTCATCGCGTCATGCAGGCGCTGATCGCACGCGGCGTGATCGGCGACTTCCGCGCGCCCGACGTGATGCGCTTCGGCTTCGCTCCGCTCTACGTGCGCTATGTCGACGTGTTCGACGCGGTCGTATTGCTGGAGGAGATCTTGAAAACCGGCGCCTGGCGCCAAGCTCCACTCCCGAAGGCGGGTACCGTCACATAAGCCGGATGCAGCCCAAGGATCGTCCCAAGGGTCGTTGTGAGGCTGCGGGCGGCCGGTTGCGGCGGCGTTCAAGGAAGAGGGTGGGCGAGGTCGGAGCCTCAGCGCGTCGCAGTGCGCGGAGCGGGGCTGCGCGGCGGATCGTGCGCCAGGTAGGTCGCCAGGGTCTTGTGCCACGGCGAACCGCGCAGTCCCTGGGCGTAGCCATACTCGTAAAGCCGCTGCATGTAGGTGCGATCGAAGCCATATGACGTCGTGGTCGGATAATCGGCATCGATCGATGCCAGGTTGAAGTCCCACTTGTTGCGGCGTGCGAAATCGTAGGTCGCGGTCAATATGTTCTGGGTGTTCGCCTTCACCGCCGTGGTGAACCCCCGCGCCACGATCGCGACCGTCTTTCCTTCCACGACCTCGAATTCCGGCTCGACCTTGTCATTCAGGATGATGTAGGCGCGCGGATGAGAGCCCAAGGCCGACGGCGGGACGCTGGAAAGCAGGAGCGATTCCGGCACGACCAGCAGATTGGCGCGCACGCCGCCATCGACATGCATTTCCGCGAAGCGGTGGCCTTCGCCTTCGACATTGATCAGGACCGGCGAGTAGAAGCCCGGCACGCTCGCCGAGGCGGTGAGCACGTCGCGGAACAGATCGAGCGCGCCCGGTGCGCCGCTCGCCGCGATCGCGCCCATGTCCCACACGGCGGTGCGTTGCGCATCGAGGTTGGTGGTCACGATCAGCAGTCGGCGGCCCTTGCGATATTCGGCGCCGATGCGCGCGAGCAATGCGTCGTCGACGTAACCTGCGATCAGGCGCTTGAGGGGCTCGTTCTTGAACACGCCGGCGCCGAAGATCGCCGACAGTCCGTCGATCTGGAGCAGCTCGTCCCCGATGCCTTGGGAGAACAGGTTCTTGAGCACGGGGTCATAGGCCGGGCCGAGGAAGGCAAATGGCGCAATCAGCGCCCCCGCGCTCGCGCCGGTGACGACCGAGAACTCAGGGCGCTCGCCCCGCTCGGACCAGCCAGCGAGAAGACCCGCCCCATAGGCACCGTTCGAGCCACCGCCCGAGAGCGCGAGCACGTTCACCGTGCCGCCGCGGCTGGCGAGCCCTTCGGAGCGGGCGCGCACCTGGAGCGCGCTGGCGCGATCATCCGACCACACCCGCGCGTTCGGAATGCCAGGTATCGCGGCGGCCGCCTGCTGCTCCTTGGTGAATGGCTCGCGGGTAACCGATGCGCAGCCGCAGAGAGCGGCCAGCGCCAGCACCAAGAGGAAGTCCCGCACGAGCACTGTGCCACGCTGAATCATGAACCCGCCCATGGGCGCCGTCCCCCAGGACGAGTTCCCTCGCTCAGGTCGCTCAGATTTCGATCTTACCTGCGCCCGATCCCCACCTTGCCGGCTCATTGGCCGACAATAAGGCGGCAGGGCTTTCCTTAAGGTTACCGCTGGCCAGGCCCCCGGCGCTCGCGCCCCGGAGAGGTACGGCAACCTCGACAGCGGTGCGCGATTTCAAGATTATGGCCATCAGCAATCAGGGAGACCGCTCATGAGCTCGCTTGCCGGAAAGCAAGGGCCGCGCTATCGCCACACGGCGGGCGAAGAGGAGCCGTACGAGACCATCACGGTCGAGAAGCTCACCCCGATCATCGGCGCGGAGATTAACGGCGTCGACATCGGCAAGCTCGTCTCGGACGAGCGCTCGAACCGGCAGATGGACGAGATCCACCGCGCGCTCGCCGAAAACCTCGTGATCTTCTTCCGCGATCAGCACATCACGCCGCAGCAGCATCTCGCCTTCGGCCGCCGGTTCGGCGAGCTGCACGTGCATCCGGCCGCGCCGAGCGAGGGCGAGGATCCGGCGCTGATGCGGATCTATGCCGACAAGAACTCGCCGCGCGCGAACGGCGAGGGCTGGCACTCGGACGTCTCCTGCGACGAATACCCGCCGATGGGCTCGATCCTCTACATCAAGCAATGCCCGCCGCGCGGCGGCGACACGCTGTTCGCCTCGATGTATGCGGCTTACGAGTCGCTGTCCGACCGCATGAAGACCTATCTCGACGGGCTGACCGCCGTGCATGACGGCGAGCTCGCCTATCGCGGGCTCTATGCGAACTACGGCGTCGCCGACAAGCCGAGCTATCCGCGCGCGGAGCATCCGGTGGTGCGCACCCATCCGGTGACGGGCAGGAAGGCGCTCTACGTCAACCGCGGCTTCACCTCGCACATTGTCGGCCTGCCGCGCGACGAGAGCGACGCGATCCTCGCCTACCTGTATCAGCACTGCGAGAACCCGCTGTTCCAGTGCCGCTTCCGCTGGACCGAGAACGCGATTGCGTTCTGGGACAACCGCTGCACCCAGCATCGCGCGATGTGGGACTACTGGCCGCACACGCGCGCGGGGACACGCGTCACCGTGACGGGCGAGCGGCCGGTCTGACTTTGCGCTTGTGCAGTCTGCGCGGCGGCGCCGGCCGCTTCAGCGCGCCGCTGCGCATGGTCTGCTCGAGCCGGCCGCACAGCTCGCCGAGGCCGCAGCGCACGCACTCTCTCGTTTGTGATCCGTGCGCCACCGCGCTGGCGCGGCAGGCCTCGCGCAAGGTGCGCACGGGTGCCATGAGATAGGGGCTGGTCATTTTTGTTCTCTTTTTTGTTCTCGTTTCTGGGGCGGCGAATCGCCACCGCCCCCATGTTGGCGAGCGGCCGCCGAAATCGCAATCAAAACAGGAACAAGCGGTATCGTGGGACGGCCAGAGAGGGTGATTTCGCCGCCCGCCGCGCCGCGCTAGGCTGGCGTTCCAATACTGTCGACGAGCAACCGGAGCCGCCATGTCCACCTTCACCTACGACCACATCCACCTGCGCAGCACCGACCCGGAGAAGACCGCGGCCTATTACGAGCGCATGTTCGGCGCTGAAATCATCCGCTCGATGCAGGAAGGCAAGCCGCGCATCGACATGAAGATCGGCGGGCAGGACGTGTTCATTGCGCCGGTCGCGCCGGGCAGCGCCGTCAATCCGCCGCCGGTCACGCCCTATCAGGGGCTCGACCATTTCGGCCTGCGCGTCACCAATATCGACAAGGTGGTGGCCGACCTGAAACAGAAGGGCGCCGAGTTCACCATGGAGCTCAACTCGCCGCGCCCGGGGATCAAGATCTGCTTCATCCGCGGGCCGGAGGGCGTGTCGATCGAGGTGCTGGAGCGCGCGGCGAAATGATCGGCCGCGCCGTCGCGCTCGCCGCCCTGCTGGCGCTCGCACTTCTTGGCTCCACGCCGGCCGCGGCGGATTATCCGGACCATCCGGTCCGGCTGATCATTCCGTTCCCGCCCGGCGGCAGCAATGACGTGGTCGGGCGGCTGGTCGCGAAACAGCTTTCGCTCCAGCTCGGCCAGCAGGTGTTCGTCGACAACCGTGCCGGCGCGGGCGGCGTGCTCGGCACCGAGGTCGCGACGCAAGCCGCGCCCGACGGCTACACGATCCTGATCGTCTCGATCGCGCATGCGGTGAACCCGGCGCTCTACCGGCTGAAATACGACTCGCTCAAATCCTTCACGCCGATCTCGATCCTGGCGACCGGGCCGAACGTGCTGGTGGTCAATCCGGACCTGCCGGTCAGGAGCGTGCAGGAGCTCGTTGCGCTGGCGAAACAGAAGCCGGGCGAGATCGACTATGCGTCGGCCGGCGTCGGCAGCTTCCAGCATCTCGGCGCCGAGCTGTTCAAGCTCACCGCCGGCGTCAACCTGCAGCATGTCCCCTACAAGGGCGGCGGGCCGGCGATGCAGGACGTGGTCGCCGGGCACGTCAAGGTGCTGTTCTCCTCGCTGGTGCAGACCACGCCGCTGATCAAGTCGGGGCAGCTGCGCCCGCTCGGGGTTGGCGGGGCGACGCGCAATCCCGTGCTGCCCGACGTGCCGACCATCGCCGAAGCCGGCGTCCCGGGCTACGAGTCGAACAACTGGTGGGGCATCATGGCGCCCGCCGGCCTGCCGAAGCCGCTCGTCGACCGGCTTTACGCCGCGATCCAGGAGGCGCTGAAGGCACCGGAGCTGCAGGAGGCTTTCGCGCGCGAGGGTGCCGCATCGGTCTCGATGAGCACGGACGAATTTGCGCACTATATAGAGAGCGAGATCGCCAAATGGGGCCGGGTGGTGAAGGAAGGCAACATCAAGGCCGAATGACCCGCCGCGACAACAACGGAGCAACCCGATGGACGTGAAGAGCTATCCGGTGACCCACACCGACGCTGAGTGGCGGAAGATCCTGACCCCTGAGCAGTTTCACATCATGCGCGAGCACGGCACCGAGCGGCCGGGAAGCTGCGCGCTCAACTACGAGAAACGCTCCGGCTCCTTCGCCTGCGCAGGCTGCGGGCAGAAGCTGTTCGTCTCGATGACCAAGTTCGAGAGCGGCACCGGCTGGCCGAGCTTCAACGATCCGGAAGCAGGCGCGGTCGAGGAGACCGTCGACCGCTCCTACGGCATGGTGCGCACCGAGGTGCACTGCAGCCGCTGCGGCAGCCATCTCGGCCACGTCTTTCCCGACGGCCCGCCGCCGACCCACCAGCGCTACTGCATCAACGGCGTCGCGATGAACTTCACGCCCAACAAGGCATGACGCCGCTGTCATTCACATGACTCAGCGCATTGTGGTCCTGGTCCTGTTCGTTCTCTATTTCGTCGCCGCCGTCGTGATCAATCTGGTCATCGACGTCCGGCTCGATCATCGCGCCCTGGATCAGACGACCGTTTCCGTCGCCATTGGGGAAGGGATCGCCCTTTATGGGGTGTCCGGTCTGCTGCCGTTCGCGATCTGGGGTGCGAGAGGCTTCCGGGCCGCGCGATGGGCGAGCCTGTTCGTGCCCTGGGCGTTCTTCGCCGCAGTCGTGACGATCATCGGGCTTGGACGTTGAGACTGAGGCACGATCCGCCGCTCAACGGATTGGCCCTGTTCGTCATCTGATCGCGGCCCCCGGCGTGCTGCCGTCGGATTGGGCAGGGGATGCGCGCGTGAGCGGCCAGGGTTACGGCGGATGCATTCGTGGATCGCCGGATTTCGCTTCGCTCCGTCCGGACTGCGGGATAGAGTCGACACCAAATCAGGGAGACCGCAATGCTGCAGGAAACCATTGCTCAGGGCGTCGATCTCGAGGCTGCGCGCTGGCAGGCGCGGGTCGATCTCGCGGCGGCGCATCGCCTCGCCGCGATGCACGGCTTCAACGAGGGCATCTTCAATCACCTGACCTTCCGCGTGCCGGGCGCGAACGACCGCTACTACCAGATCCCGTTCGGCCTGCACTGGAGCGAGATCACCGCGAGCTGCCTGATGGAGGTCGGCTATGACGGCACGCTCATCTCCGGCGAAGGCGAGATCGAGCGCTCGGCCTATGCGATCCACGCGCCGATCCATCGGCTGAGCCAGCACGCCGGCGCGGTGTTCCACACCCACATGCCGTTCGTCTCGGCGCTGGCGCGGCTCGAGGATCAGCGCATCCTGCCGATCGGCCAGACCGAGCTCGGGATCTCGATGCACACCGCCTATGACGACAGCTATGACGGCCCGGCGTTCGACCCGGCCGAGGGCGAGCGGCTCGCCGCCGTGCTCGGCGACAAGAAGGTGCTGTTGATGGCGAACCACGGCGTCGCGACCGTCGCGCCGACCATCTCGGAAGCCTATGACCTGCTCTACTACGTCGAGCGCGTCGCGCAAGTGCAGCTCTACGCGATGTGGACGCAGCGCCCGCTGCACGTCCTGCCGCAGAACGTGATCGACCAGACGATCGAGCATTTCGCCAAGTCGGAGTCCTACGCCGGCAAGCGGCCGCACGAGTGGCACTTCGCGGCGCTCAAGCGCATCCTCGACCGCAAGGAGCCGGACTACAAGAACTGATCCAGCAGCGGCGCTGACGTCATCCATCAGCGGAATAGGTTGGACGACGTGCCCGACGCCATCTCAATCTGGCTCCCGCGTTCGCTCGCGGGAGCCTTTTCATGATCCTGATCGGCCAGTACGACTCGCCCTTCGTGCGCCGCGTCGGCATCGCGCTGACGCTTTACGGCATGCCGTTCGAGCACAAACCGTGGTCGACCTTCGGCGATGCCGACAAGATCCGCCCCTACAATCCGCTGACGCGCGTGCCGACGCTGGTGCTCGATGACGGCGAGGTGCTGATCGACTCGACCGTGATCCTCGACTACCTCGATGGGCAGGTGCCGGCCGGGAAACGCATGTTCCCGGTCGCCGAGCCGGCGCGGCGGCGCGCGCTCAAGGTTGCCACGCTCGGCGTGCACACGGCCGAGAAGGCGGTGAGCCTGTTCTACGAGAAGGCGCTGCACCGGCAAGCACCGTCCGAGGTGTGGACCAGCCGCTGCGCGACGCAGATTTCCGGCGCGCTCGCCGCGCTCGAGCCGGACCGCGCGGCGCGCCAATCCGCCTACTGGTTCGGCGAGCGAATCGGCCACGCCGACATTGCGGTCGCGGCCGCGTTGCGCTTCATCGGCGACGCACATCCCGGCGTCGTCGCGATGGCGGATTTTCCCGCGCTCGCCGCGCATGCGCAGCGCTGCGAGGCGCTGCCGGTGTTCCAGGCGATCCAGCAGAAATTCATTCCGCCGGCGTGATTTGTGTCCCGCACGCGATGCAGCGCCATAGCGCGTCGCAGACGCGCGTAAACGCGCTTATGGCGGTGCATCGCAGATGCGGGACCGTTCCGCATTCCGAGCCCTGTGCGGTCCCGGTTCAGCAGCGCACCACTCGCTTCGCTCGCGCTGCGCTGCGCCCGGGACACGTCCGCTCAAAACTTCCCGAACTTCAGATACGCCTCCTGCGGGTCCATGCCGGAAAGGATCGCGGTGCGGATCTGGCTCTCGGTGGTGAGCGCGGTCGCGGCCTTCGACACGATCGCGGCGGCGTGCGCGCGCGGCAGGATCACGATGCCGTCGCGGTCGGCGAGCAGATAATCGTGCGGCGCGATGCTCACGCTGCCGATCCTGATCGGCACATCCATCGCGTCGACCATCCAGTAGCCGGTGATGTCGCGCGGCGTCGCGTAGCGCGCATAGACCGGAAAGCCCATCTCGATCAGGAACTCGATGTCGCGCGCGCCGCCGTCGACCACCACCCCGGGCACGCCCTTGCGCATCAAGGTCTCGCCGGAAAGCTCGCCCATATGGGCGACCTCGTCGTCATGCGCCGCGATCACCACGACATGGCCGGCCTTGGCCTTGGAGAGGAAGCCGGTCCAGGCGAGCAGCGAGGCGTGCGCGTCGGTCTTGGTCACCTTGCCGCGCAGCGTGAACACCGGGCCCGCGATGGTGCGCGCGACCGTCACCGGATGCAGCGTGTGCGGCAGCGTGAAGTCTTTGAGCCCCATCTCGCGCATCACGTCATGCACGACGCCAGTGTAGAGCTTGGCGAGGCGCGGGGTGAGGTCCTCGGTTGCCTCATGCAGCAGGCTGACTGCGGCGCGCGCGCTCGCATTCGCGGCGCGGGCCATTTCGAGCGGACTTCTTCGGTTCGGCATTGCGCATTCCCCCGTCTGGTTCAGTCACAACGCAGGAAGCAGAGTCTCCCCTTCAGAACGCGCTCGCCGCGATGTTCACGGTCAGCGCCACCAACGCGACATTGAAGACGAATGACAGGATACTATGCATCAGCACGGTGCGGCGCACCGATTTCGACGCCACCGTGACGTCGGACACCTGCGCGCACATGCCGATCGTGAACGAGAAATACGCAAAATCCCAGTAATCCGGCTCATGGTCGCTCGGGAACGTCATCCCGCCATGGTGGTCGCGGCGGCGATCGTAGAACTCGTGCGCGTAGTGCAGCCCGAAAATGGCGTGGATGAAGGCCCACGACAACAGGATCGTGCTCGCCGCAAGGACGAGATGCCCGGGCAGGCGCGGGTTCCCGGGCGACTGGCCGAGCTCGGCGAAGATTGCCGCAAGGCTCGCCATCGCGGCGGCGACGGTCAGGATCATGATCGCGACCTGCCCCTCGTCCTGCACGCCGGCATGGCGGCGGATGCGATGCACGTCCGAGCGCGCCGCCAGCGCGGCGACCAGCGCCAGATACAGGATCACGCCCGCATCCCAGCCGACCAGCAGCCGCGTCGCGCTGCGCCAGTCGGAGGCGAGGGTCACCGCGCCGAATACCGCAAGCCCGAGCAGCGCCGACAGGAACAGCCGCGGTCGCGCGCGGATGATGCGCACGGCGGTGAGCCGCGAGCGGGGCCGGCCGGAAGGCGTGCTGTCGCTCATGCGGCCCATTCGAGCCTTGATTCTGCTGCGTCACAAGGCCGACATTAGAGCATGATCCCGAAAAGCCTGCGCCGGACTTGATCCGGGGCGCGCAACCTTTGTCCCCGACCATTTGTCGCCGCGATGTGGTCTAAGCTGCCCGCATGACCGGCTCATTTCGTCGCACCGCGTTGCGCCTGCTCAAGGGCGCCCTCCTGATCCTGCTGGTGCTCCTGCTGCTCCCCTACCTGCTGACGCCGCTCTATCGCCTGATCGATCCGCCATCGACCCTGATGCTGTGGCGGCGCGCGACCGGCAGGCCGGTCGAGCGTGTCTGGGTCCCGCTCGCCGCGCTGCCGCCCGCGCTGCCGCGCTCCGTCATGGTCGCCGAGGACGCCAAATTCTGCTCCCATCACGGCATCGACTTCGGCGAGCTGCGCGCCGCGATCCGGGAGGCCGACGACATCTCCGAGATGCGCGGCGCCTCGACCCTCACGCAGCAGACCGCCAAGAACCTGTTCCTCTGGCCGGGCCGCTCGTATGTCCGCGAGGTGCTGGAGTTTCCGCTCGCGCTTTGGATCGACCTGATCCTCGGCAAGCGCCGCGTCATGGAGATTTACCTCAACATTGCGGTCTTGGGCCCGACTAGCCAGTTCGGCGCCGAAGCCGGCGCGCGTTACGCTTTCGGCAAGTCCGCGCGGGATTTGAACCCGCATGAGGCGGCTTTGCTCGCCTCGATCCTGCCTAATCCGCGCCGGCGCAGCGCCCGCTCGCCCGGTCCGGGTCTCTCTCGCCTGGCCGGCATTTACCAAGGCCGGGCCGATCGGTTCCTCACCCCCAGCGCTTGTCTCTGGCGGCAAACAGGGTCTAGCGCTTCTCGGATCGATCCTTTATAAGCGCGCCTTCCAATTGACATTTCGCGTGATCGGCCGCCCTGAGCGCCGGACGCTGCAGGAGACCTTCATGGCCGTTCCGAAACGAAAAACCTCGCCCGCAAAGCGCGGCATGCGCCGTTCGGCGGACGCGCTGAAGCAACCGACCTATGTGGAAGACAAGGATTCCGGCGAGCTGCGCCGTCCGCACCACATCGACCTGAAAACCGGCATGTATCGCGGCCGGCAGGTGCTCAAAGTCAAGACCGAGGTCTGATCTTCCGTAATGGAAGCGCTGTGCGCCGGCTGCCTTGCCAGCCGGCACGCAGTATTTTTGCCTTACTGGCAGGCTAGCAAGAGCCCGGCGGACTTGCTTGCTACACTACACCAGGGGGAGGCTTCGCGTGATCGGATTTCCGCTGCTGCTCATTCCATTCGCGATCTACAACATGATCGCGTTCCTGACGCCGGGGGTCAGCTGGACCAGCCCGGTCTACACCGGCACGCTGCCGCTCAGGTCCGGCGCCACCTGGATGGGTACCATCGGTGACGCGTTCCTGGTGTTCACGCTTCTGATGCTGATGTGCGAGTTCATCAAGTCATCGCGCCAGGGCAAGTCCTTCGTCGAGCACTTCCTGTCGCTGCTGCTCGCGGGCGGCGCCGCAGCCGAGTTCTGGATGGTGCGCGAGGGCGCGAATTCGACCTTCTTCCTGTTCGTCGTGATCTGCTTCGTCGACATGTTCGCAGGCTTTGCGGCTTCGCTCCGCCGGGCGCGCCGGCGCGTCGTGGTCGAACAGCCGGCGCCGGTCTTGCGCGCCGAGCCGCCGGCTGCGCGGGTCGAGCCGACAAGGGTCGACTCGACAAGGGTCGAGTCGACAAGGGTCGAGCCGGTCCCGACCGAGCCGCAGCCCAATCCGTTCACGCGCGTCGAGCCGACGGCTGCGCCCGAGCCGTCCGGCCGCACCGAGCCGGTGGTCAAGATCGGGCCGGCGCAAAGGGTCGGCTCTTAGCCCGCGATCCAAGTCCGGGGCTGGCATTTTCGCGATCATGCGCTAATTTGCGCGCCCCGCCACGTCAGCCGCACCCTGGATAATGAAAACCCGTGATTTCCATCTGCCCGGCCGCTCGCCTGTCTATGCGCGCGAGGGAATGGCCGCGACCTCCCATCCGCTCGCAAGCCTCGCGGCGATCGAGACGCTGAAGGCCGGCGGGACCGCGGCGGATGCCGCCATCGCGGCGGTCGCGGTGCTCGGCGTGGTCGAGCCCGCGATGACCGGGATCGGCGGCGACTGCTTCTGCCTCGTCGCCAAGCCCGGTCAGCCGGTCTGGGGCTACAACGGCTGCGGCCGCGCCGCCGCGGCGGTGACAGCCGAGAAGCTGATCGCGCAGGGCATGCCGCACAAGATTCCGATCACCTCGCCGCATGCCGTGACGGTGCCGGGCGCGATCGAAGCCTGGGAAGCGATCCTCAAGGCGCATGGGCGCTTCGGGCTCGACCGCGCGCTGCAGCCCGCGATCGGTCACGCCGAGAACGGCTTTGCGGTCGCGCCGCGCGTCGGTGTCGACTGGGTGACCCACGTCGACAAGCTCAGACCCCACGCCGGCTCGGTCAAGTACTATCTGGTGAATGGCGCCGCGCCCGCGATCGGCAGCGTGGTGCGTCTGCCGGCGCTCGCCGCGACAATGAGGGCGATCGCGGCCGGCGGCGCGAAGGCGTTCTACCAGGGGCCGATTGCCGACGATATCGCCGCGACCGTGCAGCAGAAGGGCGGCTTGCTCGCGGCGGAGGATCTCGCGCGCCACCGCGGCGATGTGGTCACGCCGATCTCGGTGAGCTATCGCGGCCTCGACGTGGTCGAGCTGCCGCCGAACGGGCAGGGGCTCACCGCGCTGGTGCTGCTCAATATCCTCGAGCAGTTCGATATCGCACGGCTCGATCCGCTCTCCCCCGAGCGGCTGCATCTCGCGCTCGAAGCGGCGCGGCTCGCCTTCGGCGTGCGCGACACCCACGTCGCCGACCCGGCCTTCATGCGCCAGCCGGTCGCGGGCCTGATCGGCAAAGACTTCGCCAAGCGGCTCTCTCGCGCGATCGATCCGACCAAGCGGGTCGCGATGCCGAAGGCGCCGACGCCTTCAAGCGACACGACCTATCTCACCGTGGTCGATCGCGACCGCACCGCGGTGTCGCTGATCAATTCGCTCTACAGCGGCTTCGGCACCGGCACCTGCACCGAGAAGACCGGCATCATGCTGCATAATCGCGGCACCGGCTTCGTGGTCGAGCCCGGCCATCCGAACGAGATCGCCCCGGGCAAGCGGCCGATGCACACCATCATCCCGGCGCTCGCGCTGCGCGGCGGCCGCTGCGAGATGCCGTTCGGCGTGATGGGCGCCGATTATCAGCCGATGGGCCACGCCCACGTCATCACCAACATGGTTGACTACGGCATGGACGTGCAGGCCGCGATCGATCACCCGCGCATGTTCTTTGAGGGCGACACCACCCAAGTGGAGCGCGGCGTGCCGGCGGCGACCATCGCGGGGCTGAGATCGCGTGGCCACGCGGTCGAGTTCCGCCCGGTGCCGCTCGGCGGCGGACAGGCGATCGTCATCGACTGGGAGCGCGGCGTGCTGATCGGAGGGTCCGACCCGCGCAAGGACGGCTGCGCGCTGGGGTATTGAGCCGCCGATCCCGGCCACCTTCTAGGCGAGCTGCGCCTGCATCGCCCGATAGGCCGCGATCGCCTCTGCGGGCTCGGCGCGGCGCCGTTCTCGGGTCTGCGGCACCTGCAAGTGCGTGGCGATGAGCTGCGCGAGGAACGGCGAGGCGGGATGGCGCGCCAGCGCGCGAGGGCTCGCATGCGGCGCGGCCGGCTCGATCGCGACCAGGGCGCGGGACTCCGAGACTTCTGCTTGCGGCGCCGCGGCGGGGCGTTGCGCGCTGCGCGCCGTTGCGCTGGGGCCGACGGGACTGATACGCATGGGCTGCTCCCTGTCTCGAAACGGGACAATCGCCCCGTTCCCAGGCCCGAAGTCGCAACGCCCATGCCGCGCATGCTGTGCCGTGAGGAGACGCGGATCGAGGCGAAAATTGCCAAACCTTTAAGACTTTCCGGAGAGATTAAGGCAGCTGCTCCATCCGCCATCTCGGTACCTCCAGGAAAGAAGGACCGCTCGTGACGCGCGCCGGAAGCTTTGAGAGGGCTGCAACCGCGCAGCCTGACGATCCAAACCAGATCCTCGCCTCGATCGGACTTGTTCCTTACGACTGGCGCATCGACACCGACGCGATCGCCTGGGGCGCCAATGCCGGCGACGTGCTGCAGGTGCGCGACCTCGACGCGATCGCGACCGGGGGCGGCTATGCGGGCCTGCTCGCGCCGGAGAACACGGTGAGCCGCTACGACGCCGTGACGCAGACCGGCGGCCGCGACTCCGGCGGCGGCGTCCCGTATCAGGCCGAATACTGCCTGCTCACCGGTGCCGACAACGCCGTGAAGCTGTGGGTCGAGGACAATGGCCGCTGGTTCGCCGGGGCCGACGGGCGCCCGGCGCGCGCGCATGGCGTGGTGCGCGTGATCAACGAGCGCCACGATCAGCAGGAGCGGCTCGCCTACCTGTCGCGTTTCGACAAGCTCACCGGCGAGCTCAACCGCAACACGCTGACCGAGACGCTGACGGCGACGCTCGACGAGGCGGTCAAGTTCCGCGGCTCCTGCGGGTTCATGCTGATCGCGGTCGACAATCTGGCGCGCATCAACGAGGCCTATGGCTTCGGCGTCGCCGACGAGGTGATTGCCTCGATCGGGCGCCGCATCCGCTCGAAGACGCGCGGCGAGGACATTCTCGGCCGCTTCTCGAGCAACAAGTTCGGCGTGGTGCTGCGGGCCTGCACGCCGGACGACCTGACCGCGGCGGCGGAGCGGTTTCTTGGTGCGGTGCGCGAGGACGTCGTGCAGACCGAGCACGGGCCGGTCGCGACCACGATCACGATCGGCGCGGTCGCGGCGCCGCGCCACGCGCGCACCGTCGACGAGATTCTCGCCCATGCGCAGGAATCGCTCGATGCCGCCAAGGCGAAGCGGCGCGGCTCGTTCGTCGCCTATCGGCCGAACGTCGAGCGCGAGGCGGTGCGCAAGGAGAACGTGCGCGCGACCGACAAGATCATCACGGCGCTGAACGAGCGCCGCATCGCGCTCGCCTTCGAGCCGATCGTCGAGACCGTGTCGCGCAAGGCGGCCTTCTACGAGTGCCTGATGCGCATCCGCCGCGCCGACGGCACGATCGTGCCGGCGAGCGCCGTGATCCCGGTGGCGGAGCAGCTCGGCCTGGTCCGGCTGATCGATCACCGGGTGATGGAGCTCGTCACCTCCGAGCTCGCCGCGACGCCGACGCTGCGCGCGAGCCTCAACGTCTCGCCCGACTCGATCATCGATCCGGACTGGTGGTCGGCGCTCGGCGCGCAGCTGCGCGCCCATCCGGGCGTCGCGCAGCGCACGACGCTGGAGATCACCGAGACCGCCGCGATCCAGAATCTCGACGAGACCGCGGGTTTCGTGACCCGCGCCAAGGATCTCGGCTGCCGCATCGCGATCGACGATTTCGGCGCCGGCTACACCTCGTTCCGCAACCTGCGCCGGCTCGGCGTCGACATGATCAAGATCGACGGCGCGTTCGTGCAGAACCTGCCGCGCTCCGAGGACGACCGCGTGTTCGTGCGCACCTTGATCGACCTCGGCCGTTCGCTCGGCCTCACCACGGTTGCCGAATGGGTGCAGGACGAGGAAGGCGCCGCGGTGCTCGCCGAATGGGGCTGCGACTACCTGCAAGGTGCGCTGATCGGCCGCGCCTCGCTCGAGAAGCCGTGGGGGGACGGAGCGCTGGGGATCGGGGCGCGCAACTCCTAGGCCCCGCTCACAGGCCTAGCAGCAGCTTGCGCAGGATTGCCGCGCGGTATGCAGCAACAGTCTTCGCACTCAAGGCCAGTCTTTGCGAGATATCTTTCAATGAGTGGCCTTCTATCGCGAGCGTCATCACTTCGCGCTCGCGCGGGGTTAGACGCCGCAAAGCTGCATGAACTTCGGCAACTTCGGGCTCATCGTGCGGAACATCCGCTGATTGCACGTCCGCCGACGTAAAGCCGGACTTGATAACGGCCTCCGCGGTTCGCCGGGAGGTCATGTGTACTCCCGGGAACGCTTCCCCTCGCCCCTTAATGATCACTCCCTCAATCTCAAAATACCTATTTTCGGCTTCTACAGGTTGCTGCTCGGGGATGTCCTGGCGCTCGCCCGCAATGTTGGCTCCTGAACTCTGATCGTGGGCCGCTCTGTATCGGATGGACAGAAACGAACGGGCGAATCCAACGAAGGGTGACAAAAAGAGATTGGTGCCTTCGACGAACGATTTGGACATCACCGATAGAGGCAACGCTTCCTTGAAGGCCGCTGCGATCACCTGCCCAGGCATTGCTTCCTTGAAGGCACCGACAATCGCTTTCTGAAGAGTGTCCGTCATCTGATACTTCCTAGCGACTCAGCAGCTTCCGAACCGCACGGACTTCCTCAACGATGAAGACAATCGTCCAGAGGACCACCGTTAGTCCGTACAAGAATATATCAACATACAGAATCGCGAGCTCAAGCAGGTTCCAATTAATCGACGCCGCGAGTTCCGCCGGAACCAGGAATTTGATGGCGTAGAACGGAACGAGAGCCGCGACCAGGATGACTATAAACCCAATGGATGATGCCGAATAGTGGACCGCAAGCCGGACGATCGGCCAGTAGATTTCTCTAATATCGGTTGCGTCCATCGGCAGCGCCGCCCCCCGTTCGGCTCATGCCCAAGACGCCTACTTCTCGCCGCCGCCGAGCTTGTCGACCTTCTTCTGCATGTCGGCGAGCTGCCGGCGCAGCTCGTCGAGGTCGGTCGCCGATGATCCTGCGGCGGCCGCCGTTTTCTCGCCTTCGCCGCCCGCGCCTGCCTCCTCGTCGCGCCGCGCGAACGGGGTGAACATCGAGAAGGCCTGCTTGAACATCTCCATGTTGCGCCGCACCTGCTCCTCGACCATCGGGCCGAACGGCGTCGCGCCGAACGCCTGGCTCATCTGCTGCCGGAACTTCTCCTGCTCGCGCGTGAACGACTCGAGCGAGACCTCGAGATAGGACGGCACGAACTTCTGCATCGAGTCGCCGTAGAAGCGGATCAGCTGGCGCAGGAAGTTGATCGGCAGCAGGTTCTGCCCCTCCTTGCTCTCCTGCTCGACGATGATCTGGGTGAGCACCGAGCGCGTGATGTCCTCGCCGGTCTTGGCGTCGTAGACGGCGAACTCCTCGCCGTTCTTCACCATGGTGGCGAGATCCTCGAGCGTCACATAGGTGCTGGTGCCGGTGTTGTAGAGGCGCCGGTTGGCGTACTTCTTGATCGTCACCGGTCCTTCGGGCTTGGCCATCTTCGTGCTCTATTGTCTTGGTGGTCTGCGTCTGCGTGGTCGATGTGCGGGTGGTTTCTGAGGGAGCATGATCCCGGATCAGGTCCGGGACGGGCCTTTTCCGAAAACCGCTGCACACTTTTCGGGATCATGCTCTAGTGCCGGGTCGGGCTGCGGCGGAGAACGAGGTCGGTCACGTCGGCGCCGCTCTGCGCGTCGCGCACGATCACCTCGACACCTTGCCTCGTGAGCGCGGCCAGCTGGTCGAGCGTCACATATCTGCCGCGCGCGGGCTGATACAGCCGGCGATTGCCGTATAGCTTGACCTTGACCGGTTCGTGGATGGGGACCATCGGGGTCTTGTGCGCGGTAACTCGTGCCAAGGTAAGCACTTTTAGGTGAGGCCGGCTACTTTTTTGTGCACGGCGACATATCTCAACGGAAGCCGCGGTGGCGCTTTGAGCTAGATCATGGTGCTCCGCAATATCGCGCGGCAGGTTTTGCGTGTTATTGACAGGCTCCGGCCGGGTCCCCAAAGGATGATCGAGGCCCGTTTACCCGCGCAAAACGCCAACCCCCTATGCAAAGGGCTTTGGCGGGTTGACGCGTCGGTCCGCCGGAGCGTCGGCGAAGGCGGAAGGTGAACAAAGGTGGAGGAGATTTTCACATGCAGGACGACGTCGTCATCGTAGGCGCGGCGCGCACGCCGGTCGGCGCATTCAATGGCGCTTTTGGCAACCTTCCGGCCCATGAGCTCGGCAAGGTCGCGATCGTGGAGGCTATGAAGCGGGCCGGCATCGAAGGCAAGCAGGTCTCCGAGGTCATCATGGGCCAGATCCTGACCGCCGCGCAGGGACAGAATCCGGCCCGGCAGGCCTCGATCGCGGCCGGCATTCCGGTCGAGAGCCCCGCCTGGGGCGTGAACCAGCTCTGCGGCTCGGGTCTGCGCACCGTCGCGCTCGGCTATCAGGCGATCCTGAACGGCGATTCGGAGATCGTGGTCGCCGGCGGGCAGGAGTCGATGAGCATGGCGCCGCATGCGCAGCACCTGCGCAGCGGCGTGAAGATGGGCTCGCTCGAGCTCGTCGACACCATGATCAAGGATGGGCTGTGGGATGCCTTCAACGGCTATCACATGGGCACCACGGCCGAGAACGTCGCCAAGCAATATCAGATCACCCGCACGCAGCAGGACGAGTTCGCGGTCGCCTCGCAGAACAAGGCCGAGGCCGCGATGAAGTCCGGCCGCTTCAAGGCCGAGATCGCGCCGGTCACGATCAAGAGCCGCAAGGGCGACATCGTGGTCGACACCGACGAGTATCCGAAGGCGGGCGTCACGCTGGAGTCGATCGCGAAGCTGCGCCCGGCCTTCGACAAGGAAGGCACCGTCACGGCGGCGAACGCCTCCGGCATCAATGACGGCGCGGCCGCCGTGGTGCTGATGAGCGCCAAGCAGGCCGCCAAGGAAGGTAGGAAGGTGCTCGCGCGCATCGTCTCCTGGGCACATGCCGGCGTCGATCCGAAGATCATGGGCACCGGGCCGATCCCGGCCTCGCGCGCCGCGCTGAAGAAGGCCGGCTGGAACATCGGCGACCTCGATCTGGTCGAGGCGAACGAGGCCTTCGCGGCGCAGGCCTGCGCAGTGAACAAGGACCTCGGCTGGGACACCTCCAAGGTCAACGTCAATGGCGGTGCGATCGCGCTCGGCCATCCGATCGGCGCGTCGGGCGCGCGCGTGCTCGTCACGCTCTTGTACGAGATGGAGAAGCGCGGCGCCAAGAAGGGCCTGGCGACGCTCTGCATCGGCGGCGGCATGGGCATTGCCATGTGCGTGGAGCGCTAGCGAACACGCACCGAGCAGGAACATTGCGTGGAGCGCTGAAGCTCGCATCACTCAGAATTTGATGTGCGTCATGGCCGGGCTTGCCACCCGCAAGTCGGATGTTTCCGACTTGCGGGTTGAAAAAAGTCAATGACGGGTCACGGGTAGCCGTGGCCCTTTGCCATGCACGTCTTTAAGCTGTCGTGAACAAGCGGGATGCCGATCCAGAGGGCGTCTCCATTCAGCGGGGAGGAGTAGATGGCCCGAGTAGCGGTGGTCACCGGCGGAACGCGCGGCATCGGCGCGGCGATCTCGAAAGCCTTGAAGGCGGCAGGCTACAAGGTCGCGGCGAGCTATGCCGGCAATGACGAGGCCGCCGGCAAGTTCAAGGCCGAGACCGGCATCAACGTCTACAAATGGGACGTGTCGAGCTACGACGCCTGCGTCGAGGGTCTGAAGAAAATCGAAGCCGATCTCGGGCCGGTCGAGGTGCTGGTCAAC
>Ga0187784_10000341_pt1 | contig 33659 bp, 32 predicted proteins | sample 1015_SJ02_MP15_2_FD_132964 | JGI IMG/M metagenome (GOLD analysis project Ga0187784, IMG submission 132964) | Tropical peat soil microbial communities from peatlands in Department of Meta, Colombia - 1015_SJ02_MP15_20_MG | ecosystem: Environmental > Terrestrial > Soil > Wetlands > Peat | place... | reverse complement strand
GTCGGCAGCCATCGGGATCGCCAGGGCCCAGGGGGCGTCCGTGATCGGGGTCGTCTCTCGGCCAGAGCGAACCGACTACGTGCGTTCGCTGGGGGCTAGCGAAGTGCTGATCGGATCGAAAGAGGCGCTTGCGGCTTCGCTCGGTCCCGACAGCATCGACGGTGTTCTGGATACCGTTGCGGGCGAACTGTTCGGTCCCTGCGTGGCTGCGCTGCGGCCTGGCGGGTCGTTCTCCCTTGTCGGCGCGGCGGGTGGCCACGAAGTCCAGTTCGATGCCTGGCAATTGCTTCAGCCCGTCATGCTGACAGGGTATTCGTCCGAGAGCCTGGACGGCGACGCTCTCCGTCAGGCGGTCTCCGTGCTCGTAGACTGGGTGCGCCGCGGAGCTCTTGCGCCCCCCGCCCGACGGCTCGTGCCACTGGCCGAAGCTGCGGCGGCGCACCAGATGCTTGAGCGTCGTGGCGTCGAAGGGCGCATACTGCTGGTGCAGTCGTCGTGACGACGGACGCAGTAGGTGACTCGCGACTCAGGACTACGCAGGATCGATTCCTGCAGCTAACGGTCTGCACAAACGAATTTGGGACACACCGCTTCCGCCGCCGTCGGGAGCAGGCGGCGCTGCGGTAGCAGGCAACGCCCTGGTTTTCGTGGTCGGCGGGGCCGACAATGTCCGCAACAATCCACCGCGCAGGGCCGGGAACGACTGAGTAGGCGTGACCCGGTTGCTTCGACAAGTGCTCGGTCGTGATCAGATCGTTAGATGCCAGATCATCGAGTCCCCGGTACGTTAGACGACGGAAGACGAGGGAGCGTCTATTTCGGGATTGCCGCCGCACCAGGACCTTCTTCGAGCGGCCGTCCCTCCTTCGTCCTCTGAGTGCTACTTTGATGCTCGGCCCGCCCGAGGATGGTCCTCGCGCCCTTGTGTGCCGCCTTCGACGGCCTACGGCAAACCGAGTATGGGCATAATACCCGGCGAGCGAGGGGTGATGCTGCCTTGGATGAGCAAAGGGCGGCCTTTGGATGGTTCTTCGACCACAATCCTTTGCCGATGTGGGTCTATGATCTCGTGACCCTTCGGTTTCTTGAGGTCAATGCGGTTGCGGTCACGCACTACGGCTACTCTCGCAAGGAATTTCTGACGATGTGCATCACCGATGTTCAGCTTCCCGAGGATAACCCGTGCTCGCTTGTTGCCCCTGCGAACAACCATCCTGGGCTCCAATTGACGGGCGAACGGCGCCATCGGTGCAAGAACGGTCAGATTGTCGACGTGACAATCTTCTCGCACGCACTCGAATTAGGTGACCGCCCGGCGGTTGTGATGATGGTACAGGACGACACTACGCGCAAGCAAACCGAGCAAGCCCTGCAACAGAGTGAGCGGAGGTTCCGGGCGCTGATCGAGAACGGCTCCGACGGTATCGTCCTCTTTGATCCCGATCGAACCGTGATCTATGCCAGTCCATCGATCCGCCGGCTCCTTGGACACTCACCTGAGGAGGTGGTCGGACAGAAATCATGCCATCACGAGCAATGGGACGGTACGGGCTACCCGCGGGGTCTCAGGGCCACTGATATCCCCCTGGCGGCCCGGGTCTTCGCCGTGGTCGACGTGTGGGACGCACTCACGTCGCAGCGACCCTATCGAACGGCCTGGAGCGCTGAACGAGCCCGCAGCCACGTCAGGGCGCACGCCGGCACGCATTTCGACCCAGCAGTGGTGGACGCATTCCTGCGCATGCTCGAGAAAGACCAAGCTCCGGACGTGCAGCAACCGACTTCGCAGCAAGGGTCGTGAGTTCACCCTTGACCGGGGCGACGAACATCAAGAGGCTGCTTCTCCAGGTTCGGCTATCCGGACTCTAGGCCCGTAGACGGCGTGAGGTCAGAGGCGGGGGGAGATGTCTCAAGTGCAGCGTGTGCAAGAAAATCTGACCACACTTACACTGGCGCGGTCAATTTCGGCGCTCGCCGCGGTACGAACGCTCGCCGCGTCGCGCACGGACATGCAGTCGCCCCGGTCCGCGCCGTGCCGTCAAGCATTGCTCTTAACTGGCTGATGACGCCGGTTGCCCCGGCAAGCAGCCTGTGGCATTGGCGCAGAGCCAACCGATCGGCGCGATCCAACTCGGCGAGTATGGAGTCAATTCTGTCCCGGGCGTTGTCGAGGCGGCCCTTCAGCCACGCGGGCCCCGCCACCTGCCGCGGGTTCGACGCTCTCAGGCACGCGCTGCACCATCCCACGCGCGGCGAGCGGTTCGCTTCGCATGGGGGCAATTCCCACCCCCGTCTTGCATCAGCTCATCGGACCCCATGCAGGGTATATCCTCTCCTGAACGGAGAGGCTCCTTGGCGGACATTTGAGGGTAGACGCAGGTCGGAGCGCTCGTTTCTCGGAGTCTCCCATCACGTCGTCGCTGTTCGTGCAGAGTGCGCACACGTCAACACAACGAGGTGAGATAATGTCGACCTTCTTGCTGCTTCCCGTGAACGAGCAGGGCACATTTCAGGACCGTGTGATCGCATCTGTCCTGGAAGATACGACCGCCCGGCCAGCACAATTCTCCCATCTGTTCCTGTTCTCACACGGCTGGTGGACCAACGCGAACGCTGCGATGATCGATTACGATCGATTCATCGCCGGGTTCACCCGATGCATGTTGGCGGATCCTTTTGCCAAACCACTCGCAGATCCGGTGATCGGCAACTATTTTGCAACCGGGGTGCACTGGCCGTCCGTGCTGACCGAAGACGACGTTTCCGTTCTCAACTACGCGCAGGCGCTGTCGTTTTTCTCGATGCGGTCCCGTGCGGACGCCGTGGGAGAGAATGCAGGGTACGCGACATTGAATGTCGCGACGCGAAGCGGAGCGGTGACGCGCCTGAACCTGATCGGCCACAGCTTCGGCTGCCGCGTGATCTGTAGTACTGTTCAGAAACTCCTGACGAATGATCCCACGTGCCTCGACAACCTGGACGTGCGCATCGTCCTGTTGGAACCCGCCTTCGACCAAGAAGATCTCGAATGGGGCGGCGTTGCCGGTCCGCCCCAACGGTACGGCCTCGTGCTCCAGAATCCACGCGTGCGCATGCTGATCACGCGGTCGGGCCTCGATGTTGCCCTTTCAGTGGGGTATCCGCTCGCGAACGTAATCGGTGACGTCGTGAACCACGCGGACGGGGCTGCCGTGGAGGCGGTTGTGCGCGCCCTGTTGTCGCGTCTGTCCGGTCCGCTGGAGGCAGTTGGTGCCGCCGCCGGTACGGTGGTTGGCGACCTCGTCGCCGCGTGGAACCGACTCCATCACAGTGAGGTAAACGCCGGAGCATTGGGGGCGCCGGTCGAAGCCATTCTTGGACGCAGAGAGCCGAAGGCGCTGACGGCCGCGCGCCTCGTGCTCGCTGGCCTCGAGGCCGCGCATGTTGACGTAGCGCTGGCGGCCGGCGGTGCCGGATTGCGCGCGCCGTTCATCACACGGCTTGGCGGACGCTATCTTTCTCTTCCCATAGGGCCAGGATGGGCGGGTGCCGCCGTTGCCGCGGGACCGCAATCCGTTGTCGTTGCGGATCTCAGTGCGCTGCACAACCGACCGGATGGCGCCAATCCGCCATGGAACGACCACCACTCGGATATCTATCTTCCCGAGATCTATCGCTTGCTTGCGTGGTTTCTGTTTTGACCACCTGTCATGTGCGCCCAAGCGGAAGAGCTCACTGCGTGAGAGGATAACCGCAATGCGAGCCCACGCTGCGGGGGCTGTTCGTAGCTGAATGGAGGCATGTGGCCGATGACAATGTCAGGCCCGGCGATCGGTTGAGAATGGCTTCAATAGTGTTGCGTTGAAACGCCGTTCGCGTCTGACCCAGCGGCCATGACATCAGCGACTCGTGCCACACCCGGTGGAATGAACAAGCGACGGGGAGGGCGCTCCTGCCTCCCCATCGCTCGCCGAGGACGAGATCTCCAGCAGGGTCACCCGCAGCCTCTCGCCAAGCCCTGAAAGACAATGCTTGGCGAGCGTAGTGCCTCGGGTACACCGAGGAGGTCGCGGGTTCGACTCCTGCCTCGCCCACCAGATCTACCAACGTTTGGAACACCGATTGAGCGTCCAGGCGACGTACTTTTCACCAGCAACAGAGTCGCGGATCCACTCCCCGGATGCGAGTCGCCCCGGCACCCATCAGACTTTCTTCGTTAGAGGTCGCCGCGCGGCGCGTTGTTCCACCGCGGCGGCGAGGTCGCGCACGCCGCGCCGAATTGCCTGCGTACTCACCGCGGCAAATCCCAACACCAGTCCTTCTCGGCCCGGGCCCCCGCGATAGTAGCGGCCCAGCGGAATTGTTTCCACGTTTCGCTCGGCTGCGGCGGCTGCGGCCGTCTCGGCATCGATCCCGCGCAGCCACCCAACCGTTTGCAATCCCGCTTCGATCGGTGAGATCTCCAGCAGGCCCGTAAGGTACTGTCGGCCGCTCGCCAGCAGCGCCGCCAACCGCTCCGCATACAGTTCCCGCATGCGCCGAAGGTGCCGTCCGAAGTGTCCCTCGGCGATGAACTCCTGCAGCACGGCCTGATCGAGCAGCGGCGCGTGACGGCTGGTGGAGGATTTCGCCGCCGCGAAACGGTCCACCACGTCGGGCGGAACGACGAGATATCCAAGGCGAAGCGACGGAAACAACACCTTGCTGAAACTTCCGGCGAAGAACACCTGCCCCGTACGATCGAGTCCGTGCAGTGCCGGCACCGGACGTCCCGAGTAGCGGTACTCGCTGTCGTAATCATCCTCGAAGATGAGTCCGCCGGTCTTTCGGGCCCAGTCGAGCAACTGGAGGCGCCGGGGGAGGCTCATCGTCATGCCCAGTGGAAACTGATGCCCGGGCGTCACGTACACGAGTCGCGCTCCCCGTAGAACCTGGGCAGGGACCAGCATGCCTTGATCGTCGAGGGGCACGAACGAAACTCTCGCGCCGACGGATTCGAACGCGATGGCCGCGCCGGGGTACCCAGGATTCTCCATGCAGACACGATCCCGCGGGTTCAGAAAAAGCCGCGCGACGAGATCGAGGGCTTCCTGCACCCCGGACACGATTACGACCTGGTCTGGCGTGCATTGCACGCCGCGAGACATGCCGAGGTAGTGGGCCAGAACCGCTCGCAGCGGCGCGTAGCCGATGGGTTCGCATCCCATCAGCAGACTCAACGGCCATTGTCGCGAACGGCGCGCCATGATTCGGGCCCATGCCGCGGCGGGAAATGCATCCAGCGCGGGCAGGTTCGCACGGAACGCCCGCGGGGGGCGGAGTTCGAGCCCCGGAAATGGCGTGACACGACGGCCGTAGTCCGACAGGTACCGTCGCGCCGTGCGGAGCACCGGCGGACGCGCGACGGGCTCTCGGCCCACCTGCAGCAAGTCGTCAGGCAGGGTCCTGCTGACATACGTGCCGGAGCCCATCGTCCCAGTGACGTAGCCCTCGGACGCCAGCTGGTCGAACGCGCTGACGATCGTTCCTCGTGACAGCGCGTATTGCCGGGCCAAGTCACGCGTGGCGGGCAGACGCGTTCCGGGACGCAGGTGGCCTGCCAGGATCTCGCCGCGCATGGCGACGTAGAGCCAGCGGTACGCCGGCATACGCGGGTCCTGCGGCGGAAGCATCAACTCCACGGCAGCCGCTCGTCGTGGCATAGAAGTGGTACAGACAGAATATCATAAGTGGATCTTCCGAGATGGTCCATTGCCGCCTATCGTTTTGCCGTGAACTACTTGGGCATTGTCCGGACTGAAGGAGGTGCAGATGTGGAACCGCGTATAGAAATCACCCGCGTTCGTCCCGGAGCCTACAAGGCGGTGCTCGGGCTGGAGGACTACATTGCACGCTGCGGCATCGAGAAACCTCTCGTGGAACTGGCCAAGATGCGAGCGTCACAGGTGAACGGCTGTGCTTATTGCCTCGATATGCACAGCAAGGACGCGCGAGCCGCGGGTGAGTCCGAACAACGGCTCTACACGCTCGACGCTTGGCGGGAGACACCATTCTATACCGAGCGCGAACGTGCGGCCCTGGCCTGGACGGAAGCCGTCACCTTGATCCACCAGACCCACGTGCCGGATGACGTGTACGCGCTCGCCCGAGCACACTTCAGCGAAGCCGAACTCGTGGATCTCACGCTGATCGTCACGACCATCAACACGTGGAACCGGCTCATGATCTCCTTCCGCGGGATTCCCGGCACTTATCAACCGACAAAAGCGGCCGCGGTGCGCGCCACATAGCCGGCGCCTGCGACGGTCGGCTCATTCTGCTCACGAAGGACTGACCGGGTTCGGCGCATGGGTGGTGTGACGGAGCGCTCGATTGCCAACGCGGGAACGTCGGCACCCCGGGCGCGGCCGAGGCGGTGCGTCATGTGACTGGCGCCGGGTATTGGAGCATCCGACGAGTTCTGCGTGACCAGGAAGGTCATGGCCTCGTTAGGAATCGTGATCTCGGCGCCGTTAAGGGCCACGAAGACATCCGGGACGACGTCACCGATGGTTACGATCGCCGTGCGGGGACTTTGTTCCACCACCGTCACCTCCGGAAGGGCCGGCGCGACCGCTCTCGATCCGGGTGACGCGAGAAGGAGGCGTCTCGGACGGTGTCTGCGGCCAGGCCGTCCCGCAGCCTCTGGCGCCGTGTATGCGGCGCCGCGCCACCGGACTGTCGTCGGGCAGGCAGCTGCGCGATCCGTCTGAAATCCAGTAGGCCATGGCGACATGACGAGCATGGCGACGAACACTTCCAAATAGGTTGCACACGGAGGGCGATCATGTCCACGCCACGCACCAGCGCAAGCGTCGTACCGACACTCGACAAGCTCGACGGGCGAGTCGCGCTCATTACCGGGGGGAGCGGCGGGATTGGCCGCGCGCTCGTGCGGCGGCTTGCCGCCGAACGGCTTGCCATCGCCGTCGGATACGGCGCGCAGGCGGAGGCGGCCGAGAAAATCGCCGCCGAAGTCGTTGCGGAGGGCGGCAGGGCCGTGGCGGTCGGGGCGGATCTTCGCCGGTCCGACGCTCCGCGGGCATTAATCGCCGCCGTGGAGGCTGCGTTCGGACCGGTCGACGTGCTCGTCAGCAACGCGGGACTGGGTCGCGTCCAGCCGCTTGAGGAGGTGTGCAGCGAGGACTTCGACGAGATGATCGCGGTGAATCTCCGCGCCCCCTTCCTGCTGGCGCAGCAGACAGTGCCGGGGATGAGGGAGCGGCGCTTCGGTCGCATCCTTTTCATCTCGTCCGTTGCCGCGTTTACCGGCGGGATCGTCGGGCCGCACTACGCCGCATCCAAGGCCGGGCTCCACGGTCTCACCCACTTCCTCGCCGTGAGGCTCGCCCCGTTCGGCGTCACCGTCAATGCGCTCGCGCCGGCGTTGATCGCCGAGACCGGAATGCTCCCTGGCGATCCGGGCCAGCTGCGCGGGAAGATTCCCGTTGGAAGACTCGGAAGACCGGAGGAGGTTGCGGACCTGGCGCTCGCGATTCTCCGGAATCCCTATCTCACCAACCAAGTCCTTGCACTGGACGGGGGCATCCACCCCAGGTAACTCCATGAGCCGCTGCCGTCTCCCAAAGAGGCGCGATCGAGGACTCTGCAAAGGGGGCGGTACTCGTGGCGGTGCGCTGGAGCACTGGACCCGCCACGCATCCGAAGAGAGGTGAGTGGCCCGGCCGTCCGTGGTGGCGACCGATGACGTGGTGCATGCCGGAGTCTACACGCACCCATAGTTGGGCAAAACCGCGGCAAACTCGATCCTGGCCGTGGTGTTGGATGTCGCCCCAGGAAACGGTGGGTGACGGTGGGTCGCGATCTCACCCTGATCTTGGAGTCGCCAGCGCCCCTTCGGACAGTGGCGCATGCATCCGCCCTGACCGCGACGGGGATCGGCATGCTTGCGGTCGTTGGCTGGGCCACCGGGTCTCGCGTGTGGGCCAGCTTCGGCCCGCAGTACATTCCGATGGCCCCGACTACGGCCTTGCTGGTTATGTTGCTGAGCGTGTCGGTTGTCGTTTGCGTGTCTCGGATTGGCATGCCTCGACTCCGGTGGATCGGGGTAGGCGCCGCGATTCTCGTCTGCGTGGCTTCGCTCGTGACTCTTGGGGATTTCCTCACTGGCGCACGCTGGAGTTACGAGAGTTGGCTCGTTGCCCATCCCGACCGGTTTGGCCTGGTACTCACAGGCCGCGTGTCACCGATGACTGCGGCGGGGATACTGGTCTTGTCCTCGTCCGCACTCCTGCTTCTTCGGCCCGCGTACTATCCGCTGGTCGGTGGTCTCGTGTCACTCGTCGCCGGCGGCGCACTCCTGGTGCTTGCCGGATATGTGTATCACGCCCACTCCTCTATGGCGGGCGCACCATCCCGGTCGCCCTGACCACGGACCTTGCCTTCCTGTCGCTCGTGACGGCGTTTGTGACCGCGATCGGCCCTAGCCATTTTCCGCTCCGGCCGTTCTGGGGGCCGTCCGCCCGTGCACTCCTCCTCCGCACCTTCTTGCCGATCACCGTAGCGATCGTGGCCGTGACCGGCATCCTGGCACACATAGGTGGGCAGTGGAACCCGGCCCTTGCCTCGGCGTCGGCCGTGCTTTTCGCTTCGGTGCTCGTCGCCATGGTGGTGTCGCGGCTCGCTGCGCGGATCGGCGGTGGGCTGGACGACGCGCGCCTGAAGATTCAGGTACTCAACACGGAACTGGCGCGCCAGATTGAGGAACGTACACGGCAGCTAGTCGCTACGCAGCATGCCGAGGCACGTGCCGAGCAACAGGTCCGGCGGTTGGCCGCGCTCCGCATGATCGACCTCGCGATCGCCGCGAGCATGGATCTCCGCATCACGCTCCACGTCGTCGTCGATCAAGTGGTCGCCCAACTCCACGCCGACGCGGTGGCGGTGTTGCTCTTGAATCCGCATACCTACGTCCTTGACTACGCCGCCGGACACGGATTTCACGCCACTGCGATTGAGCACGTTCAGTTTCGCCTCGGGGAGGGGCTCGCCGGCCGGGTGGCACAGGAACAGCGCCTCGTCGCCGTCCCCGACCTTGTGTCCCACCAAGAGCATGTCGCCCGTGCCGCTGCGTTGGCGGCGGAAGGACTCGTCGCGTATCACGCGGCCCCCCTCATCTCGAAGGGCGTCGTGAGGGGGGTGCTTGAAGTCTTCCACCGCGCCCCATTCAATCCGGACGACGAGTGGGTCCGGTTCCTCGAGGCGCTGGCGGGCCAGGCTGCGATCGCGGTCGACAACGGAATGCTCTTCGAAGACCTCCAACGGTCGCACACAGATCTCGTCCTGGCCTATGACTCGACGATCGAAGGGTGGTCCCGCGCGCTCGATCTCCGAGACCGGGAGACCGAGGGCCACAGCCAGCGAGTCACGGCTATGGCGGTTCGTCTTGCTCGCGCCCTTGGCGTCCCCGACGCAGAACTTGCCCATATCCGCCGGGGAGCATTGCTCCACGACATCGGTAAGATGGGCATCCCCGACTACATCCTGCGTAAGCGCAGTGCGCTGACCGACGACGAGAGGGAGACCATGCAACGCCACGCCGTGTACGCCTACGAACTCCTGTCGCCGATCGCACACCTCCGGGCGGCTCTCGAGATTCCCTACTGCCACCATGAACGGTGGGATGGCACGGGCTATCCGCGCGGGCTTGCCGGCGAGCAAATCCCGCTCGCGGCTCGGATTTTTGCGGTGGTCGATGTCTGGGACGCTCTTCGGTCACATCGTCCCTACCGCGACGCGTGGGGAAAGGACCAAGCCCTGGCGCATATTCGTGAGCAGTCGGGTTCACACTTTGACCCTCGGGTCGTCGAGGCTTTCCTAGGGATCATCGACGCCTTGGAGGCCATGTCCCCGGATGTGCGGACTCGGCCCGGAATAGCGTGATCGCGCCGGGAAGCTTCGCGCGGACCTCTTGAAGCGCTCGCGCCGGTGCCCCGCTTGCACCGAGGGCGTCGCCGGTTCGGCTCCTGCCGCGCTCACCAGATCTCTCAACGCTTCTAAACATCGGCTCAGCGTCGAGACGGCCTCCTTTTCGCTAGCGTTGTGCTTGTCAAGACCGCGGTCGGGGACGTCAGCCCCGGTGTCCCTGTCGCGCCGGATCCTCGTCATTCGAACCTCTCCCGATGGCTACCCACCTGTGAGGCGGGCCGAAAGGCTGCATGTGGCCGCCGACACGTCCTGGGCGGTCCAGATCGCGTGGTTCTGCATCCGGTACCACGTGAGCATCCCAACCACTTCGCCCTGCTCGTTCAGCACCGGCGCGCCGCTGTCGCCGGGGTTGGCGTAGAGGGTGTCAAACTCGACGTCGAAGACAGGGGTATCATCCGCGAGGCGGTAGGATGCTGCTGCGTGCCCGGTGGCTGCATAGGATGCGATAAACGGGCTGAGCGTGCCGAAGCCCGCTACCGTAATAGGGTCGCCGGCGTGTGAGGTGCCTGGGGCTAGCGTGTCGAATGCCGGGAGCCGCCCAACGAACGCCCTGGCCAGCGTATCGGTGGCGGCGTTTTTCCATGTGGCGAACGGGACACCGCTCGCGTCGGCGACTTGGATCTCGGCGACGTCGTGCTGCATGACCACGCCGCCTTCTGACTCTTCGTGTCCGTAGGACGTCGAGCACAGCACGCGCAGGCCGTAGAACTGGTTGCCGATCAGCGCGATCGCCCCGTACCGATAAGGGTGCTCGATAACCTGCCCGACCACGTGGGCGTCCGTCAGGGCACGTCCCTGAGGACGCACAAACCAGGCGCTTCCGTGATAGACGCCGGCGAAGGTCGTGCGGTCGTACGTAATGACCTCAAAGACGGGACCGCGCGTTCCCACAAAGGGAGTCGCGATGGCCGGCGGCACGGTCACGGCAAGGACAAAAGCGACGATGACTGCTTTCACTACGATCCACCTCGTTAGGGAACGTGTGTTGATGTCATTGGCGCGGCGCCAGCGCTACGGGTTGGCCCCGCAACATAGATGGACGCTTCCGAAGGGTTTTAGACGTTCCAAGCCTTCGGCTGTCTCACGTGTCCAGGCGATGGGGTGGCCGTGGGTAGGGAAGGTCTCGCATTCCGTACGACCGTTCCGGTGGCCAGTGTGTGGCGGTCGACACCTCCTCGAGACGGGATCTGGCACGAGGCAAACTCTCCGCCCAACGACACATGACGGAGGGATGCATCGTCTTTTGGTCCGTAGGCCGATCACATGGCGGGGCTGAATTACTCGCTTTGACTGAAGGATGTCGCCGAGGAGATGGCGGACTCTCTGCCGTTGACCTGCGGGAGCGCTGGCCCGACATGTCACGACCGTTTGGAACGGTTATGCGACGGTTAAGGGGAGGGATCGGAAATGGATGTGCAGATTAAGGAACTGGTGCGCCACCTTAGCGACTTGATCTGGACGATGGAGCTTGAGAGGTCCCAGTCCGTCGAGGGACCGATCCTCAGCTACGTGCAAGAAGCCGTCGCGGTGCAGATCGAATACCGTCGGCGGGTGCGGGACCTCGATCGGAAGCTCGCCGAAATCGAAGGCGCGGCAGAGGCGTCGGCGCCGTCCTGAGACGGGAAAGCAGGTGTGTGGCCGACCCGCCCGACGCGGGGCCGGGCGTTCTTGGACTCGGTGGCTCAGCGCGGCGTGATCCTCGGGACCGGAGACCCGCTTGGGGTCGGTCTGACACGGGATGTCCGAGGCAGTCTGTGTGTGCACCGGAAGCCCAGATCCCCGCGACGAACTTCGGCAGGCGGCGCTGGAGATCGTTGCCAACGCCATAGGAGGGCCGGTGGTGTGCTGATCGCGCGTTCAGGATTCCTGATCGTGCGGTCAATACACGGTGATTGACCCTCACAGCGAAGCCGAGTAGCTGATCGCAGCGACGCTACCGATGTGACGGAGGTGCAATAGGTGAAGCGTTCCGCGGAGCTTCACGGCTCCTCGTCGCCGACCTTGCGGGAACGACGATGGCCGAAAACGGAGTAGCCACCAAAGCGTACGAGCGTGCACTCTCCGAGTTCGACATAGCCGCTTCTGAGGCGGAGCTGTCAGCTCGTCGCGGCGCGAGCAAACAGGTGGTCATCCGCGAGTCTGTCGGCCGCGCTTACACCGAGTCCGACGTCACCCGGATCACCGAGCGTGCACTCGCTACGTTCGAAGCCCTGCTTCGGCACGAGGATGTGGACGGCGAGGTGCACGAGATTCCGGGCGCGGAACGGGTCCTGGGACGTTTGAAGGACCTCGGCGTAGCGGTTGCGCTGGGGCTGGATTCGATCGGGCATTTACGGAGCTGCTGCTCCAGCCCCTGGGGGGGACGACCTCTTCGATCGGGTGGTGACCAGCAGTGATGTCCCACGAGGACGCCCGGCCCATTTCTCATCTACGATGCGATGCTCCGCCTCGATGTTGACGATGTGAGTCGCGTCGCGGTGATCGGCGACACGGTTCTGGATCTCCAGGCGGGCATGAACGCTCGAGCTGGGTGGGTTGTGGGGGTGCTGACTGGTGCGCATCCGATAGAGACGCTCGGGGCCACGCCTCACACGCATCTTCTTGCGAGCATCGCTGGTCCGCCAGCGCTCCTCGGTACTCCGATGCGAGATTAATTGCGGGCGGCGGCCTCGGGCCGCAATGGGGCGCATCTGATTGCAGCGGCGGCAGGACTGCCACCTACTTCACCGAACCCTAGCGTCGATGCATGCACGCTGTTCGGGCTGCCTAAAGACCGCGAAGGCGGCATCGTCCTCGTTGCAAAACCGGGCCAGCCCTGGTTCACGCGCCGCGGAGCACGACTTGCTTCAGCTGGGTGGTGCTCGACTTCGGTCTCGTGGCAGCCTTACCGAGCAGCGGGTGCCTCTCGCTCTGTTCCATCCGGCTACTGAAGAATATGCATTAGGGCGTCTGAGCTCCGTCGTTTCGGCATCGTCGAATACGCACTCAACGGCCCGAGGTCAAGTCGTGGCGATACCGATGGTATTGCAGCCTACACCGCCGATCTAGGGGCAACCATCGGCATCCGCATCCCGCCGGAGGAGTGGAACGCGATGAGTACGATTCTCAACGAGACGCCCCACGGCCGGTTGTTTATCGGTGGAGCGTGGGTGGAGAGCGTCTCTGACCAGTCGTTCCCGACGTACAATCCGGCCACAGGCGAGGTCTTGAGTCGCGTCCCCCTCGCCGATGAGGCCGACGTGGATCGGGCCGTCCGGGCTGCGGCAGAGGCGTTCCCGGCGTGGATGGAAACCCGCGGGACGGAGCGAGCGATGCGCCTTCGGCGGTTGGCAACGTCGCTGCGGGAGCACCGTGAGGAGCTCGCCCGGCTCGACGCAATCAACTCCGGCAACGTGATCTCCGCCATGCGGCAGGATGTGGAATGGGCAGCCGATTCGTTGGACTACTTCGCCGGCCTGATCCCGGAGCTGAAGGGGGAGACGCTCCCGACCGGTCCCGCCGTGTTGGCCTACACGATTCGCGAGCCCTTCGGCGTCGTCGCCAAGATCAACCCGTTCAACCACCCGGTTCGGTTTGCCGCGGAGAAGCTGGCGGCCCCCCTGGCCGCCGGCAACACGGTGGTGATGAAGCCGCCGGAGCAGGCGCCACTGTCTTCACTGGTCCTCGGTCACCTGGTGGCCGAGCTGTTTCCACCCGGCGTCTTGAACATCGTTACCGGTGACGGCCCGACGACCGGGGCGGCCTTGGTTCGACATCCGCGTGTCCGGCGCATCGCGCTGATCGGCTCGGTCGAGGCGGGCCGGGCCGTCATGCAGGCGGCCAGCGCGGAACTCAAGACCGTGACGTTGGAGCTTGGTGGTAAGAACCCGATTATTGTGTTCCCGGACGTCGACGCGGACCAGGCTGCGGCGGCCACCGTCGCCGCCATGAACTTCAACCGGGCGGGCCAGTCCTGCAGCAGTACCTCGCGTGCGTTCGTTCACCGGAGGATCCACGGCGCGTTCATCGAGGCGCTTCGAGAGCGCCTTGCGCGGTTGCGCGTGGGGCCTCCGGAGTCAGACACGACCGAGGTGGGCCCTCTGGTGTCGCGCGAGCAGCAGCAGCGGGTGCTCGGGTACATAGAGGCCGGGCGGCGCGAGGGCGCGCGCCTTGTGTTCGGTGGAGGCGTGCCGGGCGATCTCGCCCTGCAACGGGGCTTTTACGTGCAGCCGACGTTGTTCGACGATGTGCGTCCGGAGATGCGGATAGCCCAGGAGGAGATCTTCGGACCGGTCATAGCCGTACTCGTCTGGGACGACGAAGAGGAGATGCTCCGGCAGGTCAACGGCGTACTCTACGGGCTCAGCGCCGCGATTTGCACGCGCGACTATGCGCGCGCTCATCGTCTCGCCCGCCGGATTGAGGCGGGCTACATCTGGGTCAATATCCCGGGTGGCCATCTCCTTGGGGCGCCGTACGGTGGAGTAAAACAGAGCGGTCTTGGCCGCGAAGAGTGCCTGGATGAGCTACTAAGCTACACGCAGACCAAGAGCGTTCGACTGCAGCTATAAACGGCGGGGCGGTTGCGACGCGGGACATCGCGGATCCCGACGTCCTCACGTTCCTACCTTCCCTTGATCCGCGCGAAGAATTCCTCCGAGCCGGACGCCAACATGTGATCGGCGTGATCGTACAGGAGGTGCACACCTAGCTGGATGTAGGCGCAAACGTCCCTACGGTTGACCAACGTCCCACAGGCTTTGTCGGCCCCCACGATTGTCTGGATGGCGTGTTCCACCATGCTCTGACCTCTTTCGGTCGATCGCGAAGCGACATCCTGGGCGGCATGACGGAGTCCGCGATCACCGCGATGGCGGCCGCTGGAATGTCCGTCAGCGAACCGGATACCAATATCGTGATGCTGACATCACCGGACGAAGCCGTCGGCAAGCCACTGCTCGACTGCCATCGAGCCCGAGGCGTCTGTGGCTCACGATACGGTGGCGGCCGCATCCGCTTTGTGCTGGATGCGGCGGTTCGCGACGAAGACATTGCGCGGGCCGCGCGTGTCATCGTAGAGTGTGCTCGACGTTATCTAAACGGACACACGATCGAAGGCGAAAGGCCGGGCACTGTCTATTGAGTTCGCGCGGCTCCCGGGATAACTGGCCGGTCTGGCCAAGCGAACGCCGCCGACGCGGCCGTGGCCGCAGTACATGAATTTCGCCGAAGCTGCTGTGCCTCAGATTTGCAGCGTTGTGCGTGACTGTGGTGGCGCCCTGTTGTAGCAAGAGGAACGGGCCTGTCCCCGAATCCTCCGCCCAAGCGGCCTGCGGCCGCGGGCGTGGGTTCTCAAACGAAGGGACCGGTCTCTGCGACGTCATAATCCCTACCGGTGGCGATGGGCATCCGGAATGCCACCGTAGGAAGGCGCGAGGTGCCCGACCTCACGACGACCGTAGGTCTTTGCGTCGCCGGGCCGGCCGCGGATCGGACGCTCGCGGGCGGAAGCAGCCAAACCCAGGTGCGCCGTACTGCATCCGTGGCGGCCATGTTCGCAGGGCCAGCGGCGCGTACTCCTCAGGTGCCAACTCGCGCCTTGTTGCCGTCTGCGATGGCGCTTCGGCAGCGTAGGCGAATGCGGCGTACGTCGGCATTCGACTCGCACACTCTTGGACCCAGCCAGACAAGGACGCCGTTGATGCGATAATGAGGACGGGGCTCAGGATCAGAGACGCGACTGCTGCCGACAGCTCTGGGATTGCCAGAGTACATGTCGACGCGTGGCGCTCGACCTATGCCGGAATCGTTCCCCAGGGTGTCCTGGCCGCTCTGTCGTATGCTCATCGGGAAGCGAATTGGCTTCGGCTCTTGGATGCCCTGCCGTCCGGCCACTGCGTCTTTGTGGCCGAGAATGTTGGCGACAGGATTGTCGGGTTTTCGCACGGAGGTCCGTTGCGCGCTGGGCCATCCACTTATGCGGGAGAGCTGTACGCGATCTACATCCTGGACGCGTACCAACGGCGCGGATTGGGACGAGCCCTTGCGCTGCAAGTCGTGAGACGGTTCCTGCGGCAGAACGTCCGGTCGATGCTGGTCTGGGTCTTGGCCGACAATCCAGCGCGCCGTTTCTACGAGGCGCTGGGCGCACAGCTCGTTCAGACCCAGAAGATTACGATCGGCGGCGCGCCACTCGACGAGGTCGCCTACGGATGGCCCGACATCTCCCGTATCGAGCAGGGGCAGCATCCGGCTGAGGACACTTGACGGCCGCCGGTGAGCGGTGCCCAACTGGCCGGAGACCGATCCTCCGGCTGGCTTTGTTCTCCCGTCGTCATCCTCGGCGCCAGAGTATCCGGTAGAATAGCGATAGGGGGGTGTGGCCCAGAACTGGCTATTCCCCAGGATCGATGCCCCGTTTTAAGATTAGGTGGCGGGGTCGTTCGGAGTCGCACTGGAGCTCCGCGTGCTGCGTGACAGGGGATGGGGGGATGGCTGCATATGACAACGAACGGGTGGGTTTCCACGAGGACCAGGATCCGGCGACATGCGGAACGAGCCAAGTACGATCGTGCCACAGTGGAAGCGATCCTGGACGAAGCATTGATCTGCCATGTCGGTTTCGTCGTCGAAGGCCAGCCGTACGTAATTCCGACCATCCACGCGCGTGTCGAAGACCGCGTCTACATGCACGGGTCCTCCGTGTCGCGCATGCTACGGACACTCGCCGAGGGCGTCCCCGCGTGTCTCACCGCGACAGTGCTCGACGGTCTGGTTCTTGCCCGCTCAAGCTTCAGCCACTCGATGAACTACCGGTCGGTCGTCGTGCTTGGGACCGCACGTGAGGTCACGGACCCGGACGAGAAGCTCGCGGCACTCGAGGCGATCGTCGAGCACGTCGTGCCGGGACGCTGGGCCGACGCGCGGTGGCCGAACGAGGTCGAGATGCGGTCGACAGGTGTGCTGCGGATGCCCCTCGACGAAGCCTCGGCGAAGATCCGTACGGGACCGCCCAAGGACAGGGTCGAGGATCTCGGACTGGGCGTCTGGGCTGGGGTGATTCCGCTGTCGCTCGTTCCTGGCGACCCGATCGCGGACCCGAACCTCCCGGGCGATATCGATGTCCCGGCGTACGTGCGAGCCTACCGCGTGGGTGGAGTCGGAGGGAGTTTTGACTGACCTCCGAACGGCGACCCAATATCAGGCTCTCGCCTGATGTTTTGGTCACGGGCTGGTTGTAGACTTTTGGAATGGACGTCATGTCAAGTCTTTCCGGGAGGCCCCGCGGGTCCGGATCTGGATGTACGGTTGCGGTAGGGCCTGGCCGAAGGACGCATGAACTCGCGGCCAGCCCCAGACGCGTGGAACCACGGCCGCTCTTCGCGTGTACTATTGATAGAGAGCATGAAGAGAGCAGCGCGTATGGGAGGTGGAACGGATGGGAACCCGAGTGCGAAACGGTTTGACGCGTCGCCAGTTGCTGCGGCTGACGGGGGCGGGCGTCGCCGGCGCGACGTTGTTCGGGGGTGGTGCCCCATGGGTCCGGAAGGCATCGGCGCAGGGCACCCGGACGCTTACGATCGGGCTGGCCGCGGACGCGGTCAGTCTCGACCCGTTCAACACCAACGATAACCTGTCGCTGACCGTCGAGCGCTGCGTCTACGACGGGCTTGTGGGTTTCACCCCGGACTACAAACTCAGGCCGGAGCTGGCGACATCGTGGGAAGCGTCGAAGGACGCGAAGACGTTTACGTTCCACTTGCGGCCCAATGTGAAGTTCCACGACGGCACGCCGCTCAATGCCGCGGCGGTGAAGCTGAACTTCGATCGCGCCCGCGACCCCGCCAACAAGCTGACGCGCCTCAGCCTGGTCGTGATGATCTCGTCGGTCGACGTGGTCAACGACACGACGGTGCGCTTCACCCTCAAAGACCCGTTCGGCGCCATGCTCTACAACTTCGCGCATCCCGCTGCGCGCATCATCAGCCCTGCCGCGATCGCCAAGGGCGAGGACTACATCGCCCGCAACATGGTAGGCAGCGGTCCCTTCCGGTTCGTGAGCTGGACGCCGGGGCAGCAGATCGTGCTGGAGCGCAACCCGGACTTCTGGCAGAGCGGGCAGCCCGAAGCCGACCGGCTGATTATCAGGCCGGTGGTCGAGGATGCGAGCCGGGTTGCGATGCTGCTCTCTGGTGACGCGAACTTCATCTATCCGATCCCCGGTGTGCAGGTTGACGCCGTCAGCAAGGCGTCCGGCGTCACGGTCCAGAAGCGGTGGAGCATCTATGCGAACTGGGTCTCGATGAACTGCCAGCACGCTCCCTTCCAGGACGTGCGGGTACGCCAAGCCATGAACTACGCGATCGACAAGAACGCGATCGTGAACGTGGTGGAGCGCGGCTACGCCCGGCCGTTGGACGCGCCGGACACTCCGGGAGTCGCGGGATACAGCCCCGTACAGTCGGGTGGGTGGCCGTACGACGTGACGAAGGCGAAGGAGCTGCTCTCTGAGGCCGGCTTCGCGAAGGGATTCGAAACGACGCTCTGGTCCGGGAACCAGACCGACCAGTTGCGGCTCGGCGAGGCGATGCAGCAGATGCTGGCCAAGGTCGGCGTCACGTTGCGGCTGGATCCCATGGAAGCCGGCACGCTCAGCGCCATCCGCTTCAAGCCCTTTGCCGACAACCAGTCGCAGATGAACCTGGCCGGATGGTCGCCGTCCACGGGCGATGCCGACTGGGCGCTGCGGCCGCTCTTGGCCAGCCAGTCGTGGCCGCCGGCTCTGTTCAACATCGCCTTCTACAAGAACCCGCAGGTCGACGCGGCGTTCGCGGCCGCGCTCGCGACAGCGGATCAGGCGAAGCGGGACAGGATCTACGCGGACGTAAGCAAGGTGATCTGGAACGACGCGCCGTGGATCTTCCTCCACAATGGGCAGAACCTCGCGGGCGTACGCAACGGCACATCGGGCGTGTGGATCATGGCGGACAACACGTGCGATTTCAGGGAGGCGGCGCTGAGGGCCGCGTAGAACCGACTGGCGCGGAAGTTTCGGATCGGTCTCGAGGCGAATGCTGCGGTATCTCGGTCGGCGGTTGTGGCAGATGATCCCGATCCTGTTCGGGGTCTCGTTGGGGGCGTTTGCATTCCTCCACGCGATTCCGGGGGATCCCGCGCGGCTCCTCGCGGGTCCCGATGCCACGCTTGAGGACGTGAGGGCGGTGCAGTCGCGTCTCGGGCTGGACCGCCCTCTCTTCGTCCAGTACGCGTACTTCGTCAGGAATGCGCTGGGAGGCGATTTCGGCCGTTCGTACCGGAGTGGTGCTCCCGTGCGCCAGGTGCTGGGGGAGCACTTCGGGCCGACGCTCGAACTTTCGATGGCGAGCATCGGGCTCGCCGTAGTCACGGGAATGGGGATCGGGACGCTGCAGGCGGTCCGGCGAAACAGCGTGCCAGACTATCTCAGCACGGTGTTTTCGGTTGCCGGGATCAGCACCCCGGCCTTCTTCCTCGGGCTGCTCCTCATCTACGTGTTCTCGGTAGACGTCCACTGGTTTCCCACGGGCGGAATGAGCGGACTCCACAGTCTCGTACTGCCGGCGGTCACGCTCGCGGCGGCCTCCGCTGCGGTGATCGCGCGGTTCACGCGGAGCAGCCTGCTCGAGGTAGTGGGCGAAGACTTTATCCGGACGGCCAGGGCAAAAGGTGTCGCCGCGAGACGCGTGTTGATGCGGCACTCGCTCCGTAACGCCCTGATCCCGGTCGTGACGCTCGTGGGTCTGGAATTCGGGTTTCTGCTTGGTGGCGCAATCGTCGTTGAGACGGTGTTCAGCTGGCCGGGGCTCGGATGGCTGCTCATCCAGTCCATCGGCTTCCGGGACTACCCGGTGCTGACCGCGGAAATCCTGCTGTTCTCGCTGCAGTTTCTCACCATCAATCTTGTCGTGGACGTGCTCTACGCGGCGCTGGACCCCAGGGTGGTCTATGCGTGACGTTGCGCTGACGGGCGCGCCCAGAAAGGCCCGCGCGGTTACCGCGCGTCGGTCGTGGGCCCGATTCTTCAGGCGCCGCACCGCAGTCGCGGGCGCGATCATCACTGCGACGTTCCTGGTCATCACGGTGTTAGGGTTCTGGGTGACGCCGTACCCACCCACGGCGACCGACTACAGCCACACGCTGGCCCCGCCGTCGCTGATGCACCCTGCGGGGACGGACGATTTCGGACGTGACATCTTGAGCCGGCTCATCGCCGGGGCGCGCTACTCGCTTGGCATGGGCCTGAGCGCGGTCACGCTCGGAGCCGCGCTCGGCTCGATCTGGGGGGTCGCCTGTGCCTTCAACGGCGGCTTCTTCGACAACATCTCGATGCGGGTGGCGGACATCCTGTTTGCATTCCCAGGCATCCTGCTGGCGATCGCGATCGTCGCCGTGCTCGGGCCCGGTCTGACCAACGTCGTTATCGCGGTTGGCGTGTTCAGCGTCCCTTCGTTCGCGCGTCTCGTTCGCGCCCCATCGCTTGCGGCGATGGGACAGGAGTACGTGCACGCGGCCCGGGCGATCGGGGCCGGGGGGGCTCGGATCATGTTCCGGCACCTCTTGCCGACCGCACTGCCTCCGATCATCGTCTACTTCACGTTGCGCATCGGGACCGCGATCCTCACTGCCTCCGCATTGAGCTTCCTCGGTCTCGGCGTGCAGCCGCCGACGCCGGAGTGGGGCGCCATGCTCGCCTCCGGGCGGCTGTTCATCAATGTCTCGCCGCAGTTGGTGATCGCGCCCGGAGTGACAATCTCGCTCGCGGTCTTGGGGTTCAACCTGCTCGGCGACGGACTTCGGGACGCCCTCGACCCTCGACTCCGCACCTGACGCAGCATAGGCGCCGGTCGCCGGACCCGTCTCCCCCCGGCCTGTGCGGCGACATGCGACCCAGCAGCATTGACAATCCCTGGCCCGGCGGATAGCATCGTGGATGTCAGACCGACGCGTCGGTCTGATCACTATTGGCGGCCGGTGGTGATCTTGATGGGCGATCCTCTCCGTCCTTGCATTCCTCCCATTATCGCGGAGCATCGGCGCCCCGAAGCGGTGTGGAGCGACCTGGGCGGCCTGCCATGCCCGTGATGCCCGTCCGCCCGCGCGCGGTGACGGAGCGCCAAGACGCCGCGGCCCTTTCGGGCGCGGCGCCGCGGCTCCGACGGGCGGTCGAGGAAGCCGCGCGGCGGGCTCAGGTTCTTCGCCGGCCGGTCCTCGCCTGGACTACAGTGCGGATCTCGCCGCGGGATCTTGTCGATCTCTTCGAGCGCACGGAGGTCGTCGCGGGGGAACGCATACTTTGGGATCGTCCCGAGGACCGGTTCAGTCTCATCGGGATCGGATCCGCGTGGGAGTGTACCGCGAGCGGCCCGGAACGGTTCAAAGAGACCGACGCAGCGTGGCAGTGGATGCAGGCTCGCGCGGTTGGCGATACGGAGGGCCCAACGTCGTGGGGCGCCGGTCTTGGGGCGTTCTACGGATTCGCATTCTCGCCGGAGGGACCAGCAAGCGCGGAGTGGAGCGGCTACCCGGCTGCGTGGGTCGTCGCACCTCGTCTGTGTATCGCGCAGCTTGGTGACCGGGCGTGGATCACGTTAGTCCTGATGGTCGACCCGGACTCCGGGCGCGCGGCAGACGAAGAGGCGGACGCCTGTGTGGGCGCCTGCCGGTCCGTTCTCGGTCCCGGGGCACACGATCGGCAGGGCGTCGCAGGCACCCCGGTCCTGCGCATCGTCGCCGAGATCCCCAGCGGAGACGCCTGGCGGCGTGCCGTGGGCGCCACTGCGCAGGCGGTCGGCCACGGAGCCCTGTCGAAGGCCGTTCTCGCCCGCGCGCTACACTGCTGCTCCGACCACTTCGACGCGGCCGGGGCGCTTCGGAGGCTCCGCACCGAATATGCCGGGTGCACGGTCTTCGCCATCGCGAGGGGAAACCGGTGCTTCCTCGGGGCTACGCCGGAGCGTCTCGTGCGCGTGCGGGACGGCACAGTGACGACGGGCGCGGTGGCCGGCTCTGCACCGCGCGGCGGCACGGCAGAAGAGGACCGGCGCTTCGGCGAGTTCTTGCTTGCCAGCGCCAAGGATCGAGTCGAGCACACGACGGTCGTAGAGGCGATCCGTAGCGGCTTGGCCGACCTCTGTGCGACAATCTCCGTCGGCGCCGTCCCGCAGTTGCTCGTGATGCGCAACGTGCAGCACTTGTGCACGCCGGTTGTGGCCCGGCTGCGCGACAGGCGCTCGATCCTCGAGCTGGCCGAGCGGCTGCATCCGACGCCTGCGGTCGGGGGAGTTCCGCGCGAGAAGGCGCTGCGCTGGATCTGCGAGCACGAGGGCTGGGACCGGGGCTGGTATTCGGGCCTCGTGGGATGGATGGATCGGGCTGGCGAGGGAGAGGCCGCGGTCGCGATCCGGTCGGCGCTGCTGCAGGATACCACAGCGCTCCTCTTTGCTGGTTGCGGGATCGTGGCAGGTTCTGATCCGGACCGCGAGTACGCGGAATCCGCATTGAAGCTGCGCCCGATGCTGTCAGCCCTCGGCCGGACGTAGGTCGTGCAGCCGCCCGAGAACGCAACGTACGCGTGTGTGGCCGCGCTGATCGACGAGTTGGCGCGCGCCGGCGTGAAGCACTTCTGTCTCTGCCCCGGATCGCGCTCGACGCCGCTCGCCGTTAGCGCAGCCCGCCATCCGGCGCTCCGGGTATGGACGCTCGTGGACGAGCGTTCGGCCGGGTTCTTCGCCCTGGGAATCGCGAAAACGGCACGCGTTCCGACCGCCCTGCTTTCTACGTCCGGGACCGCGGCGGCGAACTTTCTACCCGCCGTTGTCGAGGCGCGCCACGGTCGCGTGCCGCTGATCGTGCTCACGGCCGACCGTCCTCGCACGCTGCGCGACTGCGCGGCGCCGCAGACAATCGATCAGGTCCGCCTCTACGGCGCTCACGCCAAGTGGTTCGTGGATCTCGCACGCCCGGAGGGAACCGACGACACCCTGCGGTACTTCCGGACGATCGCCTGCCAGGCGGTCGCCGCCACTCTGGACGATCCAGCCGGCCCGGTCCATCTGAACGTGCCGCTCGCCGAGCCACTGGTGCCGGTGGATGCTCCGGAGGAACTCGTCCCGTCTTCGGAAAGGGCCGCGCCAGCGTGGCAAGGACGGGCGGCCGGACGGCCGTACACCGTCACCAGCAGGTCGCCGCGGGCGCCTGACCCGGCGATCGTCGAGCGGCTCGCGTCCGACCTCTCGGGCGTTTCTCGGGGTGTCATCGTCTGCGGTCCTCACGACGATCCTCTCTTGCCCGGCGCGGTTTGCCGCCTCGCGTCCTTGCTCGGATACCCGATCCTCGCCGATCCTCTCTCGCTGGTACGCTGCGGTTCCCACGACCGCAGCCTGGTCATCGACTGCTACGATGCGCTCCTCAGAATCGACGATCTGGCGGCACCCCTTGCGCCCGACGTGATCGTGCGTTTGGGCGGCGTGCCGGCCTCAAAGCCGCTCATGGGGTACCTCCAACGCCACGGAGAGGCTCATCAGGTGGTGGTGGATGGGAGTGTGGATTGGAGGGATCCGACCCGGCTCGCCTCGGACACCTTCCACGCCGATCCGCGTCTCTGGTGCGAGGCGCTTGCGCGACTGGTTCCCCAGGCGGCTGGAGACGGGCGAGCGCCTCGGCCCGGGCGCATGTCGTCGTGGGCGAGCCACTGGGTGCACGTGAACGCGGTGGCCAGGGAAGCGATCCAGGAACGGCTCGACGCTCTGGACGAGTTGTTCGAGGGGAGGGTGTTCGCCGAGCTCCCGACGCTTCTGCCGGACGGCTCCATCCTGTACGTCGGCAACAGCATGCCGGTGCGCGACCTGGACACGTTCTTCCCCGGGACGACCCGCACGGTCCGGGTGCTCGGTAACCGCGGCGCGAGCGGCATCGACGGGCTTGTCTCGAGCGCGCTTGGCGCAGCGGCAACGGGGTCCGGTCCCGTGGTGCTGGTTCTCGGAGACCTGGCCTTCTACCACGACCTCAACGGGCTACTGGCCGCAAAGCTCCATCGATTGCACGCGACGATCGTGCTGCTCAACAACGACGGCGGCGGGATCTTCTCGTTCTTGCCGCAGGCGGCGTACCCGGATCACTTCGAGATGCTGTTCGGAACTCCCACGGGACTGGACTTCGCCACGGCGGCCGCGCTGTACGGCGCAGCTTTCAGGCGTGCGGAGACGTGGCCGGCGTTCCGCGAAGGCGTGCGCGAGGGCCTTGCGTCCGATCGAGTCGCGGTTGTCGAGATCCGCACCCGCCGCGACCGCAACGTTGCACTGCACCGGGAGGTGTGGGCCGCGGTGGAGGCTGCGCTGCGGGCCCAGGCCTGGGGGCGCGCTTGAGACCGCGCCGGCGACGCACCCTGGTGAACGGCGTGCACCTTGCCGTGGAGACGAGGGGCGACGGGCCCCCGCTCGTCCTGCTGCACGGCTTCACCGGCAGCACCGCCACATGGGCGCCGATTGCCAGGGCGCTCAGCACGCGCTTCCTCACGGTTGCGATCGACCTCCTCGGACATGGGCGCTCGGACGCGCCGGGGGATCCCGAACGCTACGGGATCGCGCGAAGCGCGGCCGACTTGCTGGCGGTACTCGATCGGCTGGAACTCCCGCAGGTCAGCGTCCTCGGCTATTCGATGGGGGGACGTCTCGCGCTGTTTCTGGCGAGTGCCGCGCCCGAGCGTGTGCGGGCGCTCATCGTAGAGAGCGCTTCTCCCGGCATCGCCGGTGAAGCCGACCGCCAGGTGCGGGAAGCGCAGGACGCCGCCTTGGCGGCGTCGATCGAGCGGGAAGGGGTGCCGGCGTTCGTGGACCGATGGGAGGGCCACCCGCTGTTCGCAACCCAGTGCCGGCTGTCTCGGGCCACACGCGCACGGCTGCGGGCCCAGCGTCTCGTGCACACCGCCCACGGCTTGGCCAACAGCCTGCGTGGAATGGGCCAGGGCGCGCAGCCACCGCTGCACGACCGTCTTTGTGCCATTCGCGCTCCGGCGCTCGTGGTTGTGGGAGAGCTTGACGCCGGCTATTGCGCGATCGGGCGCGAGCTCACCCGGTTGATCCCCGGCGCCCGGTTCGTGGTCGCGGCGGGCGCCGGGCATGCCGTTCATCTGGAACAACCGGAGACGTTTCGCCGGATCGTATCGGAGTTTCTCACAGAAGTCACCGCGAGTCCGCCTGCGAGGTGATGGTGACGATGACAATCGCGTGGCGCAAGGTCCGGGACTACACGGACATCATCTGCGAATATGCCGAGGGGATCGCAAAGATCACGATCAACCGGCCTCATGTGCGCAATGCATTTCGTCCGGAAACTGTTGGCGAGTTGATGGATGCGTTCGCCCACGCACGCGAGGATCCCGACGTCGGGGTCGTGCTGCTCACCGGGGCCGGCCGTGAGGCCTTCTGCTCGGGCGGCGATCAGCGCGTGCGCGGCGATGCGGGCTACGTGGGCGCGGACGGCGTCCCGCGGCTCAACGTTCTCGACCTGCAACGGATGATCCGGACGCTCCCGAAGCCAGTGATCGCCGTCGTTGCCGGGTCCGCCATCGGCGGCGGTCACGTTCTGCACGTGGTCTGTGATCTCACGATCGCCGCCGATAACGCGGTGTTCGGGCAAACGGGCCCGAGCGTCGGCAGCTTCGATGGCGGCTACGGGGCGTCCTACCTGGCCCGGATCGTGGGACACAAGAAGGCGCGGGAGATCTGGTACTTGTGCCGCCGGTACACCGCTCACGAGGCGCTGGCGATGGGGCTCGTGAATGCCGTCGTTCCCGTCGATCGGCTCGAAGACGAGGCCATCCGGTGGGCCAAGGAGATCCTCGAGAAGAGTCCGATGGCCATTCGGGTGCTGAAGGCGGCGTTCAACGCAGACACGGACGGGCTGGCCGGCCTCCAGCAGCTCGCCGGCGACGCCACGCTTCTCTACTACCTGTCCGAGGAGGCTAAGGAAGGGCGTGACGCATTCCTGCAGAAGCGCAAGCCTGACTTTTCCAAGTTTCGACGGTACCCGTGAGAGCCGGCGCGGGAGCGGCGTATGTCCTCGAGCGTTACTCGTGGTGAGCTTGTCATGGCCGTGACGCGCCCGGAGTGACGGTGAGCCACGACGCGCGGGGGCGCTGGCTGCCCGACTGGCTTCGCGCGAGGGCGCGCGATCTTCCGCACCGGCCGGCTGTGGTCTCCGGTGACGTGCGGTTGACGTTCGCCGAGGTCGACCGGCGCGCGACTCACGCCGCTCGTCAGCTGGCGTTTCTGGGCGTGACGCGGGGGACACGGGTCGCGACCGCATCGCGCGGCGGCGCCTCGTTTGTGGTGCTCACGCACGCGCTCGCACGCCTGGGCGCGGTGATGGTGCCCCTGAACGTACGCTTGGCGGCGCCCGAGATGGCGTGGCGGGTGGCGGACTCGCGAGCCGCGGTGGTGATCTCGGACGCCGCAGCAGCGCCGCTGGTTCTCGGTGCGACCGGGCATACCGGGTCCGTTGAACCTACCTCCGGGGCTCGTGCCTGCGGCGTGAGCCAATACGCGCGTGGGGTCAGAACTGCGACGCCCGAGGGCGGCTGCGCGGGAGGCCGCGACGCACCCCGTGGCTCGACTGGTGTGGTGCTTGTACTCATTGAGGGCTCTGACGGGCCGGCAGGTGGAGAGACGCCGGTCGGGGCACCCCGCTCGGGTGGGCCCGATCCCGTGGTCCCGGCGGAGGGCGGCCTGGAGGCGGGTGCCGGCATCCGACGGCTGGCCGAGTTGCCGGCGGCCGACGTGCCGCTGCAGGATCATATAGACCTGAGCGCCGTGCAGGGCATCCTGTACACGTCGGCGACGTCCGGCCGCCCGAAGGGCGTCCTGCTGACGTACGGCAACCACTGGTGGAACGCGGTCGGGTCGGCTCTCAACCTTGGTGTGTACTCGCAGGATCGGTGGCTCGCGCCGCTGCCCCTCTATCACGTCGGCGGTCTTGCAATCGTGTGGCGCAGTGTGATCTACGGCATTCCGATGGTGATCCACGATACCTTCGATCCGGACGCGGTCAACCGCGAGATCGAGGACGGACGGATCACCCTGGTTTCGGTGGTCCCTACGATGTTGGAGCGCGTCCTCGACGCCCGCGGTGCCCGGCCGTGGCCGCCCACGCTGCGTTGCGTTCTCCTCGGCGGAGGCCCCGTCCGGCCGGCCCTTGTGGAAGCCTGTCTCCGACGCGGCGTGCCCGTTGCTCCGACGTACGGATTGACCGAGGCAGCCTCCCAGGTCGCTACGTTGCCTCCCGAGGAGGCCGCACGGAAGCCGGGCTCTGCGGGGCGGGCGCTCCTCCCTCTAGACATCCGGATCGAGCGAACCGGAGATTCGGCCTCTCCGGAGGAGGTCGGCGAGATCCTGGTGCGGGGACCGACGGTCATGCGCGGGTATGCCGACCGGCCGGCAGAGACCGCTCGGGCGCTGCGCCACGGCTGGCTCCACACAGGAGACCTGGGCTATCTCGACGACGAAGGCTATCTGTACGTCGTGGATCGGCGCGACGATCTCGTCGTCTCAGGAGGGGAGAATATCTACCCTGCCGAGGTGGAAGCAGTGCTGCGCGCGCATCCGGGGGTAGCGGATGCCGCTGTTGTGGGGCTGCCGGACGCGCAGTGGGGACACGTGGCCGCAGCAGTCGTGCGGATCAGAGCCGGCGCGCAGGTGAGCGAGGACGACCTCCGGGTATTCTGCGAAGGTCGCCTCGCGCGGTACAAGATTCCCCGGCATGTGTGGTTCTCTGACGACGCCCTTCCTCGATCCGGTGGCGGCAAGCTCCTGCGTCGGGTGGTTCGAGAGTGGGCGCTGGCGGCCTGGCGGCGGCGACGCTGAGCACGCGACTGCAGTCCCGCCCTCCGACCCGCCGAAAAGCTCGGGTGGATCATACTGATATCGGGTGGGCACAGTCGATGGCACTTATGGCACAATCTGCGGAATTCGTGATGCGCCCGCGACGATGTTCGAATTGAGACCATAGGAGCTTCATTCTGACCGCGGTCCGGGAGGATATCATGTCTGGTGCCCGTAGCCGCAGCTCTGCAGCGCGGACCAAGCTTAACGCATCGCTGGCCGGCACACTAACGCTGGCTAGTCTGAAAGTACACCGCCTCGGTTTCGGTGCGATGCGCATCACAGGCGAGGGCGTTTGGGGGATGCCGAAGGACCCGCCTGAGGCGCGCCGCGTTCTCCGGCGCGCTGTCGAACTGGGTGTCAACTTCATCGATACGGCCGACTCTTACGGGCCCGAGGTCAGCGAGCGATTGATCGCGGAGACGCTGTCCCCTTATCCGAAGGGCCTGGTGATCGCGACCAAAGGCGGGTTCCAACGCCCGGGACCGGGACGGTGGGTCGAGGACGGCCGGCCGGAGCACCTGCGTGAGGCCGTGGTGGGAAGTCTGCGGCGTTTGCGAATCGAACGGATCGATCTCTACCAGCTGCATCGGGTCGATCCCAAAGTTCCAGCCGCCGATCAGTTCGGAACGCTCGCCGACCTTCGCCGGCAGGGCAAGATCCGCCACGTCGGCCTGTCGGAAGTAACGGTGGCCCAGATTCGGGCTGCCCGGGAAATTGTCCCAGTCGTGTCGGTGCAGAATCGCTACAATCTCACCGACCGAGGCTGGGAAGACGTGCTCGATTACTGTGAGCGCGAAGGACTCGGCTTCATCCCGTATTTCCCGCTCGCGGTCGGCAAGCTGGCCCGGGACCGCGAGGCGATTGGGACGGTCGCCCAACGGTACGGTGCGACTCCGGCACAGGTCGTGCTCGCGTGGCTGCTGCACCGTTCGCCGGTGATGCTCCCGATCCCCGGCACGTCATCGGTACGCCATCTGGAGGAGAACATCGCCGCGGCCGGTCTCGTACTCAGTCGCGACGAGTTCCACGCCATCGACCGCGCGGCATCTCCCTAGGTGGAACCCTATAGGCCGTCGAGAATACACTCCCGGACGGATCGTCTACAATGCCCGCCTGCGCTACGGTAGAAGCGGCAACGGCCGGCGCTGCCGGGTGTCCCGATCTGGTGCCAGCGTTCCGGCACCTTCGAGCCTACGGCGGGTGGCGGGAAGGGGGGCCAGTGATGGCCGGGAACGTACGGCAGGGCAGTGGACCCGTGAACGCCCCACCGAAGGACCTCGGCGGCGTGTGCGGGATGTACTGGGAGGGCAACCCCGCATACGAGGTCTGGAGGGGAACCTGCACGCCCCAGGCGCAGGCGGGAGCGGGGACCGTGTGTCCGGTCTGCGCGTGCGCGCGGGAGCGTGAGGTCGCTCATTGCGGTGTGTGCTCGGAGTTCCCATGCGCGCTTCTGATGAAACTCGCGGCCGAGACCGGCCCGGGCGACCGGCGTATCGATTCGGCAACCTACCGGGCGGAGGCAGGAGACGACCGGTGGGCCGAATGGGCTCGCGAGCGAGAGATCTGGCGCGGCGCATTCTGCCCGTTGCTACAGAGAGGTTACGAAAGCTGAGCGGGGCTGGCGCTCGGCGACGATACAAGAGGACTGCGGTGACGACTGTCCTCTCGCGGCGTGGGGGCGGAACGCAGGCGTAGCGAAAGCCGAGAGCGGAGAACCTATAGGCGAGGGGCCGGGTCAGGAGGACGGGCCCTCGTTCAGAACGCGTCGACGACCATCGGCCCTTCGTGTTGACTGTGTACCGGGTCACGGCCCGGTCGACCCGGGTTCGTCGAGACTCTGCTAGACTCCGCTGAACGCGCTGAAGCCGCCGTCTATGGGAATGACCGCGCCGTTGACGAACCGGCTACCCGGGCTGCACAGCCAGACCACGACCCCGATGAGGTCGCCGGGTTCGCCGAACCGCCCCGCCGGGGTGTGTTCGATGACCTTCGCGCCGCGTGCCGTGAGGCTACCATCCTCGTTGACGAGCAGCCGGCGGTTTTGTTCGCCGATGAAGAAACCGGGTGCGATGGCGTTGACCCGCAGCCCGGCGCCGTGCTTCCGCGCCAACTCCACGGCCAGCCAGCGCGTCAAGTTCTCGATCGCGGCCTTTGCCGCCGAATACGCCGGTACGCGTGTGAGGATGCGTTGGGCCGACATCGACGAAATGTTCACGATGCTGCCCTGCCCGGCCGCGGCCATCGTGGACCCAAACGCCTGAATCGGCAGCAGCGTCCCGAGGAAATTGATGTCTACAGCCGACCGCCACGCCTCGACGGGGAGGTCGAGCACCGAGCCGCCGTTCGCGAGGGTCGCCTGAGGCACGTTACCGCCTGCCGCATTGACCAGGATGTCGAGACGCCCCCATCGCTCGACTACGTCGTCCCGGCAGCCCCTCAGCACCACCGGATCGAGCACATCGGCGAAGAGGGGCATCGCCTCGCCGCCGGATTGCTCGATCTGAACGGACAGTTGCCGCGCATGCTCGAGCCTCAGGTCGAGCACGGCCACCCGGGCACCGGCTGCGGCCAGACCGCGGGCTATCGCCGAGCCCAGCACGCCGGCCCCGCCGGTGACCACCGCAACGCTGCCGTGCAGGTCAAAGAGCTTCCCCGACTCTGGCTGCCCGGGCGTCATTGGCGGACCCTCGGTAACGCGCCGACGAACGCCGACAGGTGGCGGATAAAGTGGCGCTCCACATTGGCGTCGTAGGCTTCAGGGTGGGCCTGCAGCAGGGCGCGCAGGCGGCTCCCGTACGCCGCCAGCGCCGAACCGAACGTCACGTGGAGCATCTCGCGTGCATCGAAGTTGTCCAGCAGGCCGGCCAGGTTCGCGTCCGCAACCGCCTGCGGCGCGGGCGCCCGATCGGGACGCGCCGACACATGGTAGCTCGCGCGGTCGTGCTCGTAGCGCTCGTGCGCCAGCGCGTAGAAATCGCGGAAGAGCGCCGGATCCAGCGCCGCGATGGTGCGAAGTGCCTCCAGATAACTGGTCCCGGCCGTCTTGATGTGCGCGAGCGTCCCCGCCTGACGAGCGAACGCGCCGTACACGCTCAGCTTGTCCGAGCCGGAGTGGAGGCTGAGCTTGTAGGGACCGAGACGGCGCGCGATCGCGGCGTGGACCGCGGCGTCGGCCTCGAACTCGGCGGGATCGCCGATGTAGTCCACGCCCTTCTCGAAACGCCCGACGAAGCGCGGAGCGAGGCTTACCCACCGGACATCCAGCCGGCGAAGCTCGGTGGCTACATACGCGTGCTGCACCGGCGTCGTCGGAGTATCCGTCTCGTCGACCGAGACCTCCACCTCCGCGTCGGCGCTGCGCGCGCGCAGGTGGCGGTACATGGCCGCGACGTGGGCCACCGCGCGCCCGTACTTGATGGCGGCCCGCGCGATTCCTTCGTCGTCAAATGCGACGGCCCGCCCATCGACCTCCACGGCGCGGCCGCGGTAGCGCTGCTGCATCCGCTCACGCGTGTCATCGAGCTCGTTCCACGGGAGTGCCTCGAGCGCCGCGGAGAGGGCCGCGGCCGGCTGCGAATCGGCCGCCGAGGCTACGTACTCGCCGGGATCGAACGTGAAGAAGGTGTAGCCCGCGGCAAGACATGCGTCGATGTCTGCGGCGGTCTTCAGGTGATCCGCGTCGGCGCCGAACCCGTCGCGCCAGCCCTCCGCGAACACGCCCCAGGCGGCGTCAGTGAGCACCTGCACGGGATCCCGCCCGGTCCGCTCCATCTCCCGGATCGACTGCTGGGCAAAGAACGGCGCGATCCCGTCGCCAGAGGCCCGGAGCGCTCGGATGTGGCCGGGAGTGGCAAGGCCGATACGGTCGCCGAATCCGAAGGAGCACGCAAGCCCCAGCGGACGCGGTGCGAGCCACGGCAGGAGTCGCTGTAGCACGGCAAGGTTGTGGACGCTTAGCGGGCCGACCCGGAGCCACCTGCCCTCGAAGGCGCTGGTCTCCCCATCAAGATCCCGCAGCGAGGTCGGAGCGCTCGGAGCCAGCGCCACTAGGCGGTCACCGGCCGGGGTGCACGCCAGTCCGACCTCCGCCTCGCCGATTTGTACAACGGACCGGCGCCACACATCGAGTCCCGGCACAGACGGCAGACGCGTCATCCCACTTGCCTCCCCGTTCAAAACGCTTCGGACACACGCACTTCGTGTTCCAGCGCATACCGGATCAAGAGTCCGCTTGGAGCTCCTATCCAAAGTGAGGTTCCATTTCGTTGCCCGCACTCCTTCACGGCGTCGAACCGATTGCGGACCAGATCCGCGCGCGGAAACCGGTGTTTTTTGCCCCGAGGATCGTGATGTGCTGCGCAAGCGGGTCGCTGGAGCCGAACCGCTCGCCCGGTTCACGTACGAGGATCGGGCCCGCAGGGGAGGTTGGGTCGAGTCCGACACGTCATCTGCCGAGGGATAGGGCAGGCGACCGGAGCGACGTCATGCGCCGTCGTGCGCCGTCGCGTTCCCCGGCGGGCGCAGTGCCTGCACGACCGCTTCGAGACGGCTGTGTACCCCTAACTTCGTGAGAATGTTCTGAATGTGGCTCCGCGCGGTCGCGTGTGTGATCACGAGTCGACGTGCGATTGCGTCGGTGCCGTGTCCTTGCGCCATCAACTGCAATACTTCTCGTTCCCTCCGGGTCAACCGCGTTGCGGGGACAGTCTCGTCGAGTTCGAGGGGAGAAACGGCTTGAGGCTGCCGCCGAATCTCCGCCGGCCGGCCCTCCTGGTGACGGGCAGACAGATCCCTGAACAGGTGCACGACGACCGGTCCCGTCTGCGTCGACAGCAATACGGTACTCATATTCAGCCGGCGAGAGACGCTTTCTTTCGTGGACGCTATGACGTCGTATGCGTACGGGAGCTCACGCTGGCGCGTCATAACCAGCACGGGGCAATGCGCGTGGCAGAATACGTTTCCGTGTGCGTCTCGTCCCCGGATGACCTCGTAGCATCGACGCCCGTGCACTTCTGACGCGGTGTAACCCAAGAGCGCTTCCGCTGCATGGTTCCACATCAAGATGCGGCAGTCGGGACCGATCGCCATCACGCCGTCGCTCGTTCGTCCAAACAACGCGAGCGATTTGGCTATCTGAGCACGCGGTTGAAGCCGCCGGCGGCGTTGCGTGCTGCGAGCCCGTCGCCGGCCTTGGTCTCGCGCCGAAGCCCCGGGTGTTTTGCAGGCGCGGCCCCTCTTCCGCGGATCGGCCTTGGGAGCGCCTTCGCCGCCACCGGCCACTCCGTGCTGGTCGTGTCCAGTCATTGAATCCCTTGTAGCATACCGGGGCCTTGTCGGTATCGGGCGAAGAACGGATTCGTGGGCAGCGTCTCCATCAAATGCATTAATTTTCTGCACCACCTGCGTAATGGCGATCGATGGATAGCGTGTTAGACTATAATTTAGTAGTGCTTGGTGTTGTTTCCTCCGGTGAAGTTGCCGGAGAGTTTTGTCCTATCTCGAGCTACGGCAGAAAATCATCGGGGTCCGGTACCTCGTGACCGCCCTGTTCATGGCCCTGGTTGGCGGCACCTGTCGATGTTCATGCGGGTGCACCTCGGCTGGCCGCAGAGCGGCGTGCTGGACCCCGCCACAGACCTCGGTGCAATGACATCTGGCAGCCGCATCGTGCCTGTCAAGTCATTTAAGAATCTAACCCAGAAGGGTATCGTCAAGTCATTTAAGTTCTTACCGGGGTCCCAACCGCCGCGCGTCGGACTGGTGGGTCTGTGAACAACCAGTCATTGTTCCAAT